>Ga0302197_10004215_pt1 | contig 12703 bp, 10 predicted proteins | sample II_Bog_N2_1_FD_193526 | JGI IMG/M metagenome (GOLD analysis project Ga0302197, IMG submission 193526) | Peat permafrost microbial communities from Stordalen Mire near Abisko, Sweden - II_Bog_N2_1 | ecosystem: Environmental > Terrestrial > Soil > Wetlands > Peat | place: Sweden: Abisko...
TGAAGAGCGACGACATAGCTGTTAAGCACTTTGATAGCTGCTACACCTCTCAAGACGCTAGCCGGACTTGGTACGCTAAAGGTAATCTCGCAAGTGCTGGTACTAGGGCTACCGTCAACCGTCCAAAGATTAGTCAGGTTGTCCACGACGACACTAACCGCTCCGGAACCAACATAACAGCGAGTTCCGTTCGGCACGCCGGTCCCTGGCGTAAACATGTCGACGTATCCATTATTGTTTGAGTTTTCCCCGGCAATAACTTCTCCGAGGTTAAGAGCCAGCTTTACTCCCGACGACATGGTAGCTCCTGACGGCTGGCCATAAACGGTGAATTTTACTGTGCCGGTGCATCCAGTCCCGTCTGCCTTGCAAATCTTGCACTGACGATCGCCATAGCCGTCGTGAGACGAATCAATGCCTAAACTGGCTGTGATCGTCGTTGAATTGACGAACGAGACATTCAGCACATTTGAGTCCGGAGTGCAGGACGGCAAGTAACCGCTTGCAAAGTTCGTCCCGGTGAATGTCACTGGAACGATGTTGGTCGGAGTGGCCCATGTTTTGTTCGGACTCATTGAGGCGAGTGTTGGCGCAGGGGCTGTTGGAGTCACCACCGCCGAAGCAGTTGATTCCGGCCCATTGCCGGCGCTGTTGGCGGCGTGCACTGTGCACGCGTAGCTCGCGCCGTTCACTATTGTTGTACCGGTCACGACGATCGGGCTACCAGAACCGCTCACGCTCGCGCTTGAGAAGGTTCCGTTAACCCCCACGGTTGCTGTGCAGGTCGCGGTGTAGCTCGTAATCGCGGCACCGCCATTGCTAGCGGGCGCGGTGAAAGCCACCGAGATCTGCGCATTGCCGGCTGTGCCGACCACACTGGTCGGGGCACCGGGAACGGAAGCGGGAGCGGTCGGAGTGACCGCTACCGAAGCAGCTGACTCCGGCCCGTCGCCGGCGGAGTTGGTGGCGTGCGCTGTAAATGTGTACGGCGTGCCGTTTGTTAAACCGGGAACCGTAAACGAACATGAGGTTGCCGACACTTTGATTGCGCCAGGATTGGAAGTCACGGTATATCCCGTGATCGTTCCTCCGCCATTGCTGGCGGGTGGCGTACACGAGACCGTTGCCGATGCGTTTCCAGGAGTTCCGACCACGCCCGTTGGCGCGCCAGGCGCGTAAACAGTAGGCGGTTGTGTTGTGGTTGTGCCAGGGCCTCCGCCGCATCCAGCGAGGGCTGCGGCGAGAACAGACAATACCATTACTTTCTTGAAGTTTTTCATTTTGCGTTTCCAACTTCCTATAATACCTCTACTGCGACTTCAGTAAGATTGGCGACGGTCTGACGTTTTCATAACTCAAAGCTATAACCGAAGCACCCGTAACTTAGTACAGTTTTGGTTTGATTGTCGGATAGTTAGCGGGAGTGGAAACCATGCAGAAGCGAAAGGAAGCGACAAGTCGAAGGAACCCATAGTAGCTCCCAAACCAAGGGAAGCCCGGTCTTGCAGAGACCCAGTTGAAAGCCGGGGAAAATTCCAAATGAAAACGTGGGATAATGTTCGTCGGTTTCGGCCCCTTTGTCAAGCCAGATTCGAGCTTGAAACGCGCGTATGTGACGGTCCGACTACAGGTTCAAACCAAGAGTGGTCAGCTTACCTCAATGCATCTATCTTCCTGTATTCACAGTCTTTAGAGCTTCCTGCCACACCTCCTCGCCCTTGCTCACAATCAATGAATGTACCCCTGATCGAGTACGGCGCTGAGGAGAGTGTCCTGGCTGGCATCCTGCGCGGCAAGAATATTCCTGACTTCCTCAGCTTCCTTGCTGCCGAACCTCACCACGCTGCCAGTCTCAAAATTCATCGTTGGACTTTTATAAGTGAAGCCCATCGCGCTGCGTGAATAGTAGCTTCCGCCATAATAAAACCCCGACGCCCCAAACATATCCATTTGCAGAAAGAGGCGGCGCTGAGCAATTTCAGGAGCATAGACAGGCAGGCCTTGTTCGTTTTCACGGCCTGCCGAGATTCCCAGCAAATCGAGCAGTGTCGGAGTGATATCAATATGCGAGGTCGGAGAGTCGATGATCGTCGCGTGCTGAAGGACACCGGGCACATACATGAGCATGGGAACCCGCAACTCGATGTCTTCCAGCCGCCCCTCAGAAACGAGAACGACCTGGCCTTCCTGATCCCCGGGGGTCCATCGCATTCCGTGGTCGCTGGTAAATAGAATGATGGTGTTGTCCAGCGCACCGTCGCGCTGCAACTCGTCGAGCAACTCGCCCAGCCATGCATCCTGATATACCGCCAGCGCATGGCCACGCTGCAGAAGGGACATGGGGGGGTGCCCATCCAGCGCTCGATACGGATCGTGCCCAATCTCCGGGAAATAAGCCGCGGCAAACCTTTGCCCCTTTGCCGTCCAGTTGCGGATATCCTCTCGCAGCGCAAGAAGCCCACGGTGGTCGTTCTCCGCAACGTATTTCACCGGGCCGAAAAATGTAGCTTTCCCGATCTGATCAATCCTGGGGTCTATCCGCGCGGAGGCGATCTTTTGAAAGCCCAGGCTGGCGAGCATCAGGTCATCGCGGCGCTGCGGGATGCTCCAGACGAAACCATAGTACGCGGTCTGATAGCCTTCCGTTTGCAGGCTGCGAATCAGCCCCGGAATCTCGACTTGATGCTCCACGATGCCACACTGCCGGTTCACGTACATCGAAGTGAAGATGGAGAAGGCCGCGTTATCCGTCAGGGGATAACTGGTGTAATGGCGTCCCATCAGAAAGGAATGATCCCGGAGACGACGGAGGTTCGGCATATCGCTGAGAGAATCGCGGGCCGGATCAATCACATGCGCCGTGATGGATTCCATCACGAACACAATAATGTTGTAATTTTTCGCTCTTCCGGTAAAGGCCGTCGGATGTGGCGCGGGAACGTGCGAGGCCTGGCGGTAGGCTTGCATCAGTCCCTGCGTATTGTGAAGCGGGAACCCCGAGTACATTTCGTTTTCAAAGAGTGCGGAATAGGCCGCCCTTTGCAGGAAAGACTGCGACCACGGCATGACTGGAACCCTGGGGACGCAGGCGATGGCTGCGGCAGCAAACCCCAGGCCGAATGCCGCCAATACAGCATGATTCAACCAGCGCGTGTTCCTTCTGAAGGCAACCATCGTGATGGCCGACAGAAGACCGACCCCGGCCAGGCCCGCAAGCAGATATAGAATCGTGCGACCGGGATGGGAAGCAAACGCGGTTTCATGACTCCTGACGATCCACATCGCATCAAACCACAGCACTCTCAGAGAGGCGAAGGTATTGGTTGTCGTTAACGCAATGAGCTCGATGCTGATGAATGCCTCGACCAGAAACGCGGCAGCGATGGAGAGGATGATTCTACGGCGCGGCGAGATCCAGAAGGTCAGCAGGCAAAATGCCAGCGGGATAAAAATAAAGACGCAAAACAGATCCGACCGGAACAGGGAGACCTTCTCCCAAAAGAAAAGCATCGGAGGAGTGCGAAGTCCCGCGGCAATGTCAACGAACGCATTGCAGCTAATCATCGCTGCAATTTTTTCGCCTAAAACGCAGGCAGCAGACGCCAGCAACGGCAAGAGAAGGATTCCCAGCTTGTTCTTTCTGAGCCAATCAGCGATTTTCTGCATCTCAATCCCTTCAACCATCGCACACGCCCACCTATCAGGCCAGCGTATTAAATCTCGTCCTGGAAATATCGTTCTGGTTCATGCGTAAGCTATTGTGAACTCAACTTTAAGGAGTGCGTTGCTGGAAGTCAAGAACGGCGGAGCGCCGTTTGGCTCCTGCGCTGAAACCACGGAACCGTACATCACAGGATGCCGCCGTCGCTACTGTATTCAGTTGAAAGTATAAGCAATATTGCTTATACTTGATTTGTAGAGGGCAGCCCTAAATTACAAGCGGGGTTGGTTCGTGAAGAGCAGCGAATTCAAACGATGGTTGGCGGCGCAGGGGGCAACCTTCAGCCCCGGCAAAGGCTCGCACCTTAAGGTCTATCTGAACGGGAAAAATTCTGTGTTGCCGATGCACAATAAGGATCTCAGGAAGGGCCTTGCTGAAAGTATCAAGAAGCAACTGGGACTGAAATAGGAGCGCATATGTTGAAATATCCGGCAAACTTTGAACCGGCTGAAGAAGGTGGGTTCGTAATCACCTTCCCCGACATTCCCGAGGCAATCACCCAGGGCGAAGACGAAGAAGATGCGCGGCGCCGGGCATCGGACGCACTGGAGTCGGCGCTCGACTTCTACTTTGAAGCGCCACGACCGATTCCTGCGCCTTCAAAACCGAAGCGCGGTCAGCGCCTGATCGAGCTTTCGGCCAGCCTATCCGCGAAGGTGCTGCTCCTAAACGAAATGGTCTCGCAGAAGATTCGTCCGGCGGAGTTGGCGCGGCGGTTGAAGGTGACACCGCAAGAGGTGACCCGGCTGATTGACGTTCACCACACGACGAAGATTGACGGGATTGCGGTTGCGCTGAAGGCGCTGGGAAAGACGCTGGAGATGCGGGCCGTCTAAAGCCGAGTTTCTCTGGTCTCGCTTTTAAAACCTGTGCAACTACAAACCCAGAATCACTCCCCCGCCGCCCTGTGAATCGCCAGCAGCCTTTCCAGCAGGGGCTTGAGCAGCTTCAAATCCAGCGCATTGGCGCCGTCGGATTTGGCATTGGCCGGATCGTCGTGGACTTCCAGAAACAGCCCGTCGATGCCGGCGGCTACCGCAGCGCGCGCCAGCAGCGGAATGAACTCCGGCTGGCCACCGCTGACGCCACCTGCCGCCGAGGGCTGCTGCACGGAGTGTGTCGCGTCGAAGACCACCGGCGCGAGATTGCGCATCACCGCCAGGGATCGATAATCCACCACCAGCGTGTTGTAACCGAAGCTCGATCCGCGCTCGGTGAGGAAGACGCGCTCATTGCCCGTGGAGCGGACCTTCTCGACCGGGTGGGTCATGTCCCACGGGGCGACAAACTGGCCCTTCTTGATGTTGACGGCGCGGCCTGTCTTGCCTGCGGCCACCAGCAGGTCTGTTTGCCGGCAAAGGAAGGCGGGAATCTGCAGCACGTCCGCGGCCTCGGCGGCCACCGCGCAGTGGGCCGGCTCGTGTACATCGGTCAGCACCGGCAGGCCGGTGTCCTTGGCCAGGCAGGCGAGGATGCGCGTACCCTCCACCAGGCCGGGACCGCGAAAGCTCTTCACGCTGGTGCGGTTGGCCTTGTCGTAGCTGGCCTTGAAGATGAAAGGAAGGCCGAGGTCGGCGGCGATGCGCTGAATGGCCTCGGCCATGCGGCGCGCGTGGGCCTCGGATTCGATGACGCAGGGGCCGGCGATCAGGAAAAGCTGGCCCTCGCCCACATGGACTGGGCCGATTTCAAAGGAGTGGCTCACGCGTATGATTGTAATGCGTGCGCGAGCCTGCCGCCGAGAGGCCACGACTGGACTTGATGTAAAATTCGACGGGCGTTGAAGGAAAACGACGATGGAAGTGAATGTAAAACTCCACGGAGATGTGAAGTTTGAGGTCGCGGCGCGAAAGCACTCTCTGCTGTGCGACCAGCCCGCAGAAAACGGCGGCAGCGATGAGGGCATGACGCCGCCGGAACTCTTGCTGGCGTCTCTGGGCACCTGCGCGGCTTTTTACGCCTCGGCCTACCTCCGCAAGAAGGGGTTGCCGCGCGAGGGCGTCGAGGTGCGGGTTTCAGCGGAAAAGGCCGGGCCACCGGCGCGGCTGGACAACTTCCGGATCGAGGTCAAGATTCCGTTGGCGCTGAGCGAGGCGGACCGCGCGGGCGTGGACGTGGCAGTTCACCACTGCCTGATTCACAACACCCTGCTCAAACCGCCTTCGATCCAGATCGAATTGCAAGCACCCACCGCGGCGTAAGCTGGGTTGGCAGGGTCGTCTGAAGGGGCCGGCTAAGAGCGTTTCCGCGCGGAACTTTACCGAAGGCGAGCGCGACGGTACAATCAACAGGAGGGCCGAAGTAGCTCAGTTGGTAGAGCAGCTGATTCGTAATCAGCAGGTCGTCGGTTCGAGTCCGACTTTCGGCTCCATATAAATTTCTGGCATCTGCAAGAGAAACAGGGAGTTGCAGGGCTTACGCTGGCGATGGCCTCTCCGAACGAGGGGCCATTTGATGTTTTAGATTCTGTCTTGGCTTTTTGAGCCCAGCCGTCTTGCCTAGAGGGAACGAGTGCCCATGCGCATAACGCTCGACATCCCGGATGAAACATACGCAAGGTTGGAAGCCCTTGCCAAGCAAGAAGGCACGACCGTTCAGGCGATTATTCTCCGGGGCATTGATGCGGTTCTGCAAGAAGAGGGGCGGCATTTTGCACCCAAACGAAGCGGAAGATTCAAAATTCCGTTGATTCGTTCAACGCGGCCAGGAACCCTGAAGCTTGGCGAAGAAGGCGTATACGAATATATTGATTTTCCTTGATAGATTGTTTTGACCGCGCGCTCTAGCCGAAATCGCCGATGTCACCAACATATTGTGCTTTCATGTGAACACTTTCCCCTTACGCGATAGCCTCAGAAATCATCGACTTGTGAGTTAGCCTCGCCTGCCGGTTCTTGTAACTGGCAATAATAAACTCGCGGAAAAGCGGGTGCGGCTCCAGCGGCTTGGACTTGAACTCCGGGTGGAACTGGCAACCTAAAAAGAATGGGTGGCCGGGAATTTCGACAATCTCGACATAAGTCGCATCGGGAGTGGTGCCGCTCAACCGCAGGCCGGCGCCGGTCAGAAGGGCTTCGTACTCGCGGTTGAATTCGTAGCGATGGCGATGACGCTCGCTGATTTCTGTTACGCCGTAGGCGCGGGCGGCGAGCGAGCCCTCTTGCAGAATGCAGGTCCACGCTCCCAGCCGCATGGTCCCGCCCATCTCCTCAACGCCCAGCAATTCGCGCAGCTTATAGATGATGCGGTGCGGGGTGGCAGGGTCGAACTCGCTGGAGTTGGCGTCCTTCAGGCCGCAGACGTTGCGGGCAAATTCGATGCAGGCGGTCTGCATGCCCAGGCAAATTCCGAAGTAAGGAACCTGTTTTTCACGGGCGTAGCGAATGGCGTTTAACATGCCCTCGATGCCGCGCTTGCCAAAGCCGCCGGGGACGAGAATGCCGTCGAATCCTTCTAACTGCGGCTCATAACTACGATCTTCCGGAGTCTTTGATTCCAGGCCCTCGGCTTCAATCCATGTAACTTCGAGTTTTAGGTTCTGCGAGACAGCTCCATGAGTTAGCGCTTCTTTGAGCGACTTGTAACTGTCCTCATACTCCACATACTTGCCCACGATGGCGATGTGAACTTCGTCTTTGGGGTTGTAGCAGCGGTGAACCAGATCCTTCCAATTTGCCAGGTCGGCTTCGGGCGCTTCCTTGTGCAGGTATTTGAGGATGAGCGCATCCACTCCCTCCTGTGCAAAGCAGAGCGGCACCTCGTAGATGGAGGGCACGGTTCTGTCTCCGATGACGGCGCTCTCCTCGACGTTGCAGAAGGCGGCTATTTTTTGCTTGATCTCCCGGCTGAGAGCGCGCTCCGAGCGGCAGAGCAGAATATCCGCCTGAATGCCGATGGAGAGCAGTTCCTTGACGGAGTGCTGCGTAGGCTTGGTCTTCAGCTCCTGGGCGGCGGCGATCCACGGCACCAGCGTGAGGTGGACAAAGATGGTGTTTTCGCGGCCCAGCTCCTGGCGCATCTGACGTATGGCCTCCAGAAACGGCAGCGACTCAATGTCGCCCACCGTGCCGCCGATTTCGACGATGGTCACGTCCGCGCCATTCGAGCTGACCTTGCGCATGGCATTTTTTATTTCATTGGTCACGTGGGGAATGACCTGAACCGTCTTGCCCAGGTAGTCGCCGCGCCGCTCCTTCAAAATAATCTGCTCGTAGATGCGCCCCGTGGTGTGGTTGTTGTCGCGCGACAAGGGCGCATGGGTAAAGCGCTCATAGTGACCCAGGTCGAGGTCGGTCTCGGCGCCGTCGTCGGTGACAAAGACCTCGCCGTGCTGAAAGGGCGACATGGTGCCCGGATCGACGTTGAGGTAGGGGTCGAACTTCATCAGGTTGACGCGCAGGCCGCGACTCTCCAGCAGGCAGCCGATGGAGGCCGCCGCCAGGCCCTTGCCTAAACTGGACACAACTCCGCCCGTCACGAAGACATATTTTGCCGACATGGGTGCAGCCTCATTTTTAGTTTGTTGGGGATGGCCGTACGAGGTGGACACTATCGAGTATGACAGAGATGGAGCGCGAAGGAAACAGGAAAAAAGACCAGCTTGCCAGATTGTGGCATCCATCCTACGATGCAGGATAGAAGGGAGCTGAAATGACGACATCGACTAGGCAGCGGCGCAAACTGGGGTCGACCGGCCCCGAGGTCTTTCCCATCGCCTTGGGTTGCATGGGCATGAGCGGAATGTACGGCGCGACGGACGATACGGAGAGCTTGGCGACCATCCACGCGGCCCTCGACGCGGGCGTCAACCTGCTGGATACAGGCGACTTCTACGGCATGGGCCAGAACGAGATGCTGCTCGGCCGGGCTTTGCGCTTTCAGCGCGAGAAGGTGGTGCTTTCGGTAAAGTTCGGCGCGCAGAGGGCTCCCAACGGCGCTTGGCTGGGTTTTGACGCGCGCCCTGCGGCGGTTAAGACAGCCCTGGCCTATTCGCTGAAGCGGCTGGGCGTGGATTTTATCGACATCTATCGTCCGTCGCGGCTGGACCCCACAGTGCCTATCGAAGACACCATTGGTGCCATCGCGGAGATGGTCAAGGCCGGTTACGTGCGCCACATCGGCCTCTCCGAAGTCGGCCCGGAGACCATCCGCCGGGCGGCGGCAGTGCATCCCATTGTGGACCTGCAGATTGAGTACGCGCTGGTCAGCCGCAGCCCGGAAGCAAAGATTTTTCCCGCGCTCACAGAGCTGGGCATCGGCGCTACGACCTATGGCACGTTGTCGCGGGGACTGCTTTCGGGCTCGCAGCCGGCCCCGTCCGGCGACTTCCGCGCTTACTTGCCACGCTTTACCGGCGTCAACCTGGAACGAAACCGGCTACTTGTTGCAAAACTCAAGGAGATCGCCGCGGGCAAGGGCGTTACGCCTGTGCAGTTGGCCATTGCCTGGGTGCTGGCCAAGGGCAGCTTTATCGTTCCGGTGGTGGGCGCGCGCACGCGGGCGCAACTGGCCGAGAGCCTGGGCGCGCTCGAAGTAAAGCTCACCGCCGAGGAGCTTGCGGCTCTTGAAGCTGCGGTTCCCGCTGGGGCCGTAGCGGGAACCCGCTATGATGCTGCCCAGATGCGGGTTCTGGACAGCGAGAAGTAAGGGGCAGCGAGAATTACATCGCTCCGCGGCTCGCCGGGGGGACAATTCCGTTCATACGCAGATACACCACCAACTGGCCGTAGTGGTCCATGAGGTGCGCGGTACCAAAGGCCGCCATGCCCGCGCGCGTACCATGCGCCGTCTGTACAAAGGCGTTCTCCGGTGTGATTGTGTCCACGAATGCGTGGGCCCTTACGAAGGAATCTTTCAGGGCTTTCACGATATCGGCTTTGGTGGTGAGCTTCTCAATCGAATCTGTCATTGCCTTCGCGCCGGCTTCTGTAAAGTCCGGGCCGCCGAAGAAGTAGTAGTTGGATTCGGCAACGTGCTTGATCTGCTGGGCAAAGGTGCGTACGCCTTTGAACTCGCCCAGGCTGGCTGGTGGCGCAAAGTTGAATTTTTCTTCCGGCATGGCCTCGGCGGCCGAGACGAACTGCTGCTCCATGATGCTGAGCACTTTGTCGTAGGTTTGTGCGGGCGAAACCAGGGAGCCGATGGCCGGTTTGGCTGGCGCGGCTGCCTGGGCAAGAACGAGTGAGGATGCTGTGGACAGCAGGCAACAACCGAGAATGCAGCTTGCAACATAGGGAAGTTTGAACATGAAATCTCCTCCTGCGGCCTGAGCCGCGTGTAGGAACTTTACCAGATCACAGCCGGTTTTTGACAGCCGAGACCGGTTAATCGCCCATTGAGCGCCAACCGCAGCGTGCGAAATCCCTGTTCCCGTACAATCAATAAAAAGGAGTTTTTCGATGAAGCGAGTTTATATGGATGCCAATGCCACCACCCCTCTGTTGCCGGAGGTGATGGAGGCCATGCGCCCATACTGGATGGAATGCTTCGGCAACGCCTCCTCTGTTCATCTCGACGGCCAGCAGGCGCACACCGCCATGGATCACTCTCGCTCGACGATGGCAGAGTTTTTCAACTGCCACGATGCCGAGGTGGTCTTCAACTCCGGCGGCACCGAGGGCGACAACACCGCCATCTTCGGGTTGCTGCATCCCGGCGACCACTTCATTACCACTTCGATTGAGCACTCGGCAGTTCTCCGGGCTGCGGACCGCATGGCGCAACACGGAGTGGAAACCACCTTTGTCGCGCCCCAGCCCAGCGGCCTCATCGAGCCGACGGACATTCTGCGCGCCATCCGGCCTCAGACGCGGCTCATCAGCGTGATGCTGGCCAATAACGAGACCGGCGTACTGCAGCCCGTGGAAGCAATCGGCAAGATCGCCGCCGATACCGGCGTCTTCTTTCACATCGATGCAGTGCAGGGCGCGGGCAAAGTCAAATTCGATGTCCGCCGCTTCGGATGCCATCTGCTGTCCATCAGCGCACACAAAATGCACGGCCCCAAGGGCACAGGCGCAATGTTCGTGCGTCGCGGAACTCCGATTGAGCCGCTGTTGGTGGGCGGCAGCCATGAGCGCCGCCAGCGCGCCGGAACCGAAAACGTCCCCGGCATTGTGGGACTCGCTAAGGCCGCCGAGCTGGCCATGCATTCGCTTGAAGATGGAACGATTGACCGTTTGGCAAAGCTGCGCGACCGGCTGGAAGCCGGCATCTTGCAACTTCCCGGCACCGGTGTCAACGGCGGCTGGGATGGCGACAATCCCGTTTCCCGCGCGGCCAACACCACCAACATCTGGTTCGATCACGTGGAAGGCGAGGCATTGGTCATCTCCATGGATTTGAAGGGCGTGGCCGTCAGCGGCGGCTCGGCCTGCCACTCCGGCGCCACCGAGCCCAGCCACGTGCTGATGGCCATGGGCCTGGACAAGACTCGCGCCCGAGCCAGCCTGCGCTTCAGTTTGCTCAAGACAGCGACCGAGGCCGATGTGGACTATGTGTTGAAAGTTGTCCCCGAAGCCGTCGAACATTTGCGCGCAATTTCGCCGGTGGCGGCTGGAACGCTGGGGTAACAACTGCATTTCAACTTGCAGAACTGCTAATTTCATGACCGAGCACAACACCATTGCCGTTGCCATGTCCGGAGGGGTGGACTCCTCGACGGTGGCGGCGATGCTCGCTCACGGCGGCGGCGCAGTCGTCGGTCTGACCCTCCAGCTTTGGGACCAGACGCGGCTGGCCGGACGAAATGGTATTCCCGATGCGCCGAAAGCTGGCCGCTGCTGCTCGCTGGACGATGTCTATGACGCGCGGCGCGTGGCCGAGCACCTGAAGATTCCCTACTACGTCGTCAACCAGCAGGAGCGTTTCGAAGCCGACGTCGTCCGGCCCTTTGTCGCTGAGTACCTCGCCGGGCGCACGCCGATTCCCTGCTCGCTCTGCAACAACCACCTGAAGTTCGACCAGCTTTTGAAGACAGCGCAAAGCATCGGCGCCAGCCGCATCGCCACCGGCCACTACGCCGTGAATGAGTTTGACCCTCAACGCAACCGTTGGATTTTGAAGCGCCCTGCCGATCTGGCCAAGGACCAGACCTACTTTCTCTTCGGCCTGACGCAGGAGCAGTTAGCCCATACGCTCTTCCCGCTGGGCCGGCTCACCAAGCCGGAAGTGCGTGAGGTGGCGCGGCAGCATGGCCTGGCGCTGGCCGAGAAGCCCGACTCGCAGGAGATCTGCTTCATCCCCGGCGGCGACTACAAGCAGTTTTTAACCGCCTATCTCGAGGAACAAGGCCGGCAACTGCCGGAGACGGCCGGCGAGTTGGTAGCTTCCAGCGGCGATGTGCTGGGTCGCCACGAGGGCATCTTCAACTTCACCGTGGGCCAGCGCAAGGGGCTGGGCGTCAGCTCGCACTCGCCGCTTTATGTACTGAACATTGACCCGGCCACGCATTGCGTCACGTTAGGTGCAGACGAGGAACTGGCCACCCGCAGCTTGCGCGCTCGCGGCCTGAACTGGATTTCCATTGCGGAGTTGACCGCACCGATGCGTGTGCGCGTAAAGATTCGCCACCGCCATGAGCCGGCCTGGGCAACGCTCGAACCGGCTGGCGCCGATGAGGTAGTCGCCACTTTCGACGAAGCGCAGCGCGCTGTCACCCCCGGCCAGTCGGCGGTTTTTTATGACGGCGATGAGGTCGTCGGCGGGGGATGGATTGTGTAGAGTAGTACCGCACCGCGCGGGCCAACCATCAGGAACTGCGCGTCCCGCAAAACTGCGCTGCCAGGCCAGTCGGTCTTTCCATGAAAGAGCGCGGCTAGCGCTGTTGCGCTCTGGATCCGCGCAGAGATTCGATGACCGCCTTGGCAAACGCTAAGACGCCTGAGATCTGCCGCATCGGACGGCTGACAATATCGGTCACAAAGTCCCCGGCGCGGTCAGCGGAGTCCAGTACGCCGGAAACCATGTGATCCACGCGATTGC
>Ga0302197_10004217_pt1 | contig 12695 bp, 18 predicted proteins | sample II_Bog_N2_1_FD_193526 | JGI IMG/M metagenome (GOLD analysis project Ga0302197, IMG submission 193526) | Peat permafrost microbial communities from Stordalen Mire near Abisko, Sweden - II_Bog_N2_1 | ecosystem: Environmental > Terrestrial > Soil > Wetlands > Peat | place: Sweden: Abisko...
CCGTGGTTCGCATGCAGGCGGTCGCGGTGACGACCAAGAAATTCGAGAAGCCCAAGGACTTCTCACCGGAGAAGCATTTCGGCAAATCGTTCGGGGCCTATGTGGGCAAGGGCGACCACAAGGTGGTAGTCCGCTTCAAGGCGGAAGTGATAGGCCTCATCAAGGAGCGGGTTTGGCACGAGACCCTGGAAACAAGGGACCTTCCGGACGGACGCCTGGAATTCACCCTGCGGCTGGACAGCCTGGACGAGATTCAGCGCTGGATTCTTGGCTGGGGGCCCATGGCGGAGGTCGTCGAACCGAAGGAGCTCATTGAGGGCGTCCGCCATACGGCGGCAGCGTTGGGCAAGTTGTATTCTTCTTAAGGACATCCCCGGGCCTCCCTGCCTGATGGGCCCTCAATGTGCTTCCGTTTTGGGGAATTCGGCTCACGCGGCGCGCCTAAACGCGGCGGCGCTGCGGACGCGGGTGTGAACCGGCTTTGAACCGGAAATCGAGGCGCGAGCCCCCACCACCCTGTCAACCAGTCCCTGGCAACGCTCGGCGGATATTCTCCAGTCAACACCTTCGGGGTGAAACCAGGTGAACTCACAGCAGACCTTCCCCCCGCACGCGCCAACCCCGACCACGGGATAGCCCTCCATGGCCATCTCGCTAAAGAGACCCAGCGAACCGGGTACGAACCCAAGTTCAGCCACCGAGACGTGGCAGTGGAGCACGCATCCATCGGATCGTTCGGTAGCATGGATGCGCAGCTCGAAGTCGCGCTGATTGAGGATGAGCTCGTCATACTCCTCGCGGACGCGAAGACCGGTGTCGAACAGGGCGGCGCCGAAAGCGCGCACGGGGGATCTGGCGGGGAGGAGCTTCATGGGAGAAGATTTCTTGTCGCAGGTGGGTGAGTGAACCCGGCGTAGTGCCGTGATCCGACGGTACCATATTCTCACCCACCCCAGGACATAGGCTGTCCTATGTCACAAGCGGCGTGACGAATGCGGCCGATCTTGCATGGTGCCATGGGACCAAGGATGTCCTAGGTCCCCTGCGACCTTGTAGTCTCATGATCAGACTCACCCCACCCGCCTCGCAGTGCAGCGCTCGAAGGATCGAACGGGTTGGTGCCGTCATGCTCTCGAGCATATGATTGAAAGAGTCTAGCCGACCCCCCTCGATGCCCCTTTTCCAAGCCAAGACAGGCAACCTCCCAGCCGTCCTAACAAAGGATGGAGACCGGATCGTGGCCTACACGCTGACACCCCAGGGGGCGAAGCAGCTCCGCGCTGCAGGCGTTCGAAATGGCCAAAAGTTTCCCGCTCGCGTCCTTGCCTCGCTGGTCCGCTCAGGGCTCGCCCACTCTCCGCACCTTGCGGACGCAGTCGGCCAGGCCCTTCTCGGGTTCCAAGCCGACGAAAAGGAGAACTTCCTGCCCCGCTGCGAACTGACCGGGGCAACGAGCGACGTGCATCTTGTGGTTTACGGCGAAGGCTCAGGCACGGTCGCTAAGCTGCTCGGCATGGAACCTCGGTTTGTCCTGCAAAAGGCTACGAAACTCAGTGTACCGGTCACGGTCCTTAGCCTCGCAGCCATCGGCCAGCTTGAGACGGCGCAGAAGCTGCCGCTCAATAGTGCCGCGGCTTCCACCCTCCGCGAATGGTTCCGCCAGGACTTTGAAAGCGGCTGGGAACAATTGCAGCGCGACAATTCTCGCAGACAGGAGGCGCTGCCTCTTGGCCCCGATGAGGGGGAACTTCCGCTCGATGAGGCAAAGAACAAGTGAACGCGCCGTCGCCGGGACACTCTAGCGCAGAAATCTCTTTTCGGTTAGCGGGGCCTAGAGCTGGCCGCTCGGCTTGGCGAGGCATGCGTCAAAGCACTTAAGGACGCTCGGCGCCATGGGCTCCAAGAGCCAGGATAGGAGGACGTGGTCCTCAATGCTAGTTTGCTGGAAGCGAACTGTCTCTAATCCATGGATTCCGTGCGTTATCTCGGCCAGCCTCTGCGCGTTCTGCGGCGAGACCCAGTGATCGTTAACCGCGTTGATGTAGAGGATTGGCGCCGTCGTTTCGGCGACCGCCTTTTCAACGTTTGCCTCACTCCACGAGAACCCGGCCAACTGGCTGGCGCGGTCCTCAGCAATTGAAAAGTCCTGGTCTGTCCAGCCGCTCACGAAGACGGGCACCACAGCTCTTGCGAATTCCTTTACCGCGATTCTCGGGTCGCTGAACGGCGCTATCGCGACCACCGCTTCGATCCGCTTGTCCAAGCCCGCAAGCTGGAGGCCGATGCTAGCGCCATAAGAAATGCCTAGAACTCCTATCCTCCCCGCTACAAGATGGCGCTCCTCGAGGTCGTCAATGACCTGCTTTAAGTCGCGGGCCTCGAAGGCACCGTAGCCGACCCAATTGCCAGTCGAGCGGCCGTGGCCCCGCAAGTCGACCAGCACCGCGCGGTATCCGTGTTGTGCCAGATATAGGGCCCAATGGATCATGTCCTCTTTGGATTCCTGGAAGCCATGAAGCACGATGACGGTCGCCTTGGGAAGTGCCGGTAGGTCCAGCGGTTGGGCGGGAAGCGTCCAATCTGTCTGGGGCCATACGCCATCCTTAGGTTCACCGTGCCCAATGGATGCGGCGACATTGTAGTTCCCAGGATTGACGACCGCCACCGACAGCTCCGCAGCTGGCGGACCGACCGGAACCATCAGTGCGACTGCGTACGTTGCATCGCTCTTTTGGAGCTGTGCCGCACGGGAGGGTCTTAGCATTCTCGGCTTCTCCCTGAGATTCGGTGCCTCCGTGATTGCCCGCGTGAGTGCTGTGTTCACGCATCCCGTAACCATCAGGCTCGTTGCTAGCAGGCACGCAGCGACTGGGGGAAAAGACCGCATGGAAGAAGTGGTAAAAAAAGACCCACTCGGAACGATAGCAATCTCCGATCGGGGCGGCCGATTGCCGTACGGAGAAGCTCAGACGCGTCTAACTAAATCAAAAAGGCTCTAGCTAGCGCAGATCGGGATCCTGAACGCCTCACTCCCCTCTTTCGACAACCGCGGACGTTGCCGTCTGAACATAGCCTCTCGCGGCCGTAGTCGCAGACCACGCCGTTTAGGCGGTCGCCGATGGGGCGCACGGACCGCCCGAGGAATGGGTCGCCACGGACAAGGAATCAGCCCATGGAGGCCACCGGCCGCCGCCCAGAGCCCCACCCTGCCCCGTGTTGCATAGAACAACAGGCCGAACACCTATTGCCCGCTTAGGAGGCCTGACACGAGAAACGCCAGGGCGGCGAATTCGCACGGCAAAAGATCGGCGATCCCCGCCATCGCCACGGGCTCAAGATTCCTACTAGCCGAACCAAACAACAGCGGAGCCGGCGACCGACAGTACAGCCGCGAGCGCAACTCCCCTACCCTCGTACGCCCAAATCTAATCGCCTCGCGAATCATCAGCCTGCGCAAAAGATAAATCCGAACTTTCGCCTAGATCGAATGCGATCACCGCTCGTCGTTCGTCGACAGATGACGGGCCCGGAACCCGAAATTAAAGGCTGCAATGGAGCCGATTGGCTCAGAATAAATCCAAAGCCGCCCCTGGGACGTTCGATTCACAACAAACACCCCACCCTCTTGCACTTTCGTCTCGGAAAACATGCAATTTTCTCCTCTCAAACGAGCGTCATAACTCTTCCTAGTCCTGAGCCTTACAAGCCTCCAAGGTTCCACGTGGAACATTTTATTGCCAAGATATACACATTTGATGCGCCACCTGATGCAACACCTCAACGAACAGCTTGAGCAACGCATGGCATTCGGCTGAACCGCTACCTGATCGAACATCTGATGGACGGCGAATTAGCCGACGCATCAGCTGACGCACGCACTATTGCACCGGGTGTTGCATGAGGTCTTGAGGAACGAGACGGGGTTGGCTCCGGTCATGGGCGAGACGGCGCGTTTAGACCGATCGAGGCTGAAGCAGATCGTGCCGTGTGTCGCAGCGGCTGCCGTATGCGTTGACTACTATGGCGGCTGATGAGTCGTTGTATCAGGTGTTGCACGAGCTGGTGTTTGAGCTTGAAAGGCGTCGTGGATTGATGCTTCATCTGACCATGGCCAACGAGATCAGCCCCGAGAAGCCTGGCGGTCAGATAGGGGTCAACTTGCCACGAACCCTACCGTTCAATGTCGTCAGGGGCAGCCTTCGGACTGAGGATACGAAGGGTAGGGTGGCGAGGCAGTCGATGCGTGTCCTGCCGCTCAAAACGTACCTCCTTTTGGCGGAGTTTGGCGAACGGCTGTACCTCACGGGGATGGTGACCAGCGGATATGAGACCTCGCCCAATGTGGGTGAGGAGGGCAGGGGACGACTCGGACAGCATCCGGTCCGAAGCTTCAGGCAGCTTGCGATCGTGCTGCGAGGCGAGGGGCTGGACGTGAACGTGTCGACGCTTAGCCGGGCGTTCAAGATCGTCCGGACGCTGATCGAGGATAGTCCGGAGGAATACACGGCGATACAGACCGCCGCGGACCAACGGGCGGCCCTGGCGGACTACGTTTTCGGCAAGATCTACGGTTTCCCGCACTGGCGATCGCGTCGGTCCGCCGTTGCCGTGGTTCAACACCGCATCATGGGTCTGAATGCCGGCCAGGACGAGCCAGTCGCGCCTGATGGATCCACCAAGCGCAAGCGCGGGCAGCGGGGGAAGGATAAGCAGCCCCGCCGGCGGCCCGCAGCCCAGGTGACCGGCACAAGTAGGCCGGCCGAGGCTCCGGCCATCCCTGTGGCCCCAGCGGGCGATGGAGCGCGCAAGAATCCCTTCGATACCTCAAAGGCGACCCAGGTCGAGGCCGCGTCGCGTGTGGGCAAGCCGCCATCCTCCTAACCATGCCGGGCCCATTGGCAGTCTTCGTTCAGCAGGAGAAGGGTGGGGAGAGGAAGACGTTCCTGGCCGCCCAGCTCTACGGATGGCAGAAATCTCACGGGTGCAACTCGGCCTTGGTCGACGCCGATGTCAGCTTCTCGCCGATTTCGCTCATTTTCCCGACGGAGGTGATCAAGATCGAGATGCGGGAGAACGCGCTTAAGGCGTCGATCGCCGACGTCGAGAAGGTGGCCCACATACTCCTCGAGGAGAAACGCAGCGTGCTTGTCGACTTCGGCGCCAACACCTCGAGGGTGTTTTACGACTACTTTGTGCAGCTGCTAAACCTCCCTGAGGCCCTAAAGCAGATCGGCGGCCGCATCACGGTCGTTACCCCCGTTAGCGCCAGCAAGAAGTCCCAGTTCTATTTCCAGGAGTACACGAAGCACTACGGAGCGTTCGCCACGGTGATCATGGCAAAGGTTCTTCCGGAGGTCGTAAGCGACATCAAACTGGTGGACTACCCGGAGGACCTGACGATCCGGATTGAGGCGATGCATTATCACCTGCAGGAGGCCTACGAGAACGCCTCTGTGCCCCTGGCGCGCCTCGCCACAGACAAGCAATTCGGCCTGGTGCAGCGCATGGCTTCGGCCGCGTACCTCCGGCGCCTCCATGCAGAGTTCGAAAAGGTATCCAAACATCTCCTCCCATGAAAAAATCCGTTCCTGAAATTCAAGCGATCCTGGATGAAGGAGGCCTCGGCCGCGAGCCCCTGGCGGTCGCAATGGTCAAGGGCTTCGAGCTCATGTCCGAGCGCATTGAGGCAAGCGGGCCGGCCCCGATCACCGCCACGCAGGGCACCCGGCTTCTCATCATCGGGGCCTATGTCGTTCCGGTGGTCGTGCTGGCTCTCGTGGCCTTGATTGTCGGTCCAGCCCTCCGCTCCCGTGATACACAGCTCAACGAAGCGGTTGCCGCGGTTCAGGGGGCCGCCTCCGACCTGCGCAAGGCCACGGCGCTTCAGATCCAGTCCGCCGGCAGTGTGCTCCAGGGCAACACCGACACCCAGGCGCTGACCGCAAAGCAGCTTTCCGCACTGGTCGACAATCTTAACGCGGCCAGCAAGACCTTGGAGAAAGCCATCGCGGAGCAGAAGGCTCTCGCGCCGACGGCTCCAGCCGGCTCACAGCATCCGTAGCGGGGGCTCATTTAAGGAAAGGCAGGGTAGGGGGATTCGAATCTCTTGGGCCCACCATTTACATGAAGTCGGCAGCAATCAAATGCCAGGGCTGCTAATCTGAATGATAGATAGGGGATTCGACAACTATGACATTGTGATGTCATTGCTCCGGCTTGAACCCGAGTGGCACTCGGGCTCAGCGGTCTTTGGACTTCGGCAAGCGATATGAAAATCAAACGGCCAAGAGATGTATGCGCGCTTTGTCGGGCACCGAAGCCACTCTGTCGATCGCACATCATCTCTGAATTTCTCTACAAACCATCATACGACGCAAAACACCGTCTGCATGTAATTTCAACGGATTCGTCTCAGCAGCCGGGCTTCGAGCAGAAGGGTCTAAGTGAGCCGATGCTTTGCGCCGGCTGCGAGGGCCGCTTTAGCAGATATGAGGGACATGCCCGGCAGGTTCTATTTGGCGACCTGGTTGCGGCGACGAATACTGGGCACGGATTTGGGAAAGTCTTCCAGGTAGATTATTCATTATTCAAGTTGTTCGTCCTTTCGCTTATTTGGCGAATGGACGAATCGAACCTTGAGTACTTTTGCAGCGTCGACCTTGGACCGCATGCCGAAGCTATTCGCGCGGCTCTCTTGGCCGAGACTCCATTATCGGAAGATCGCTATCCGTTCGCAATAACCGCGGTCAAACTGAAGGGCGTTTTTCGCGAAGACATATTGCTCCAACCCGACCGAATTCGCGTCGATAATAGGATTGTCTATCGATTCATCGCGCGCGGGCTCCTTTTTGCAATCTGGATCACAAAGATGCCTCCGCCGGTTGAACTAGCGGCAGGCATCCTCAAGTCTGACGGGAGATTGCTAATTCTCGAGCAAGAGGCGGATCAGATCGGATATCTCGCTAAGATTTTTGGCCGATTGGCGGACGCGATGCGAACGAGGGAGAACGAGGCGGATTAACACGACGTTTCACCTCGTCGGCGATCTAGACTCCAAAACGAGCGATACGTACCCCAGAACTCGCTGTCCGGCAGTTGAGGAACATTTATTTTTCAGCCCGGATGCATGAGCGTATTCCCTGACTGGACTAACCCAAGTCCAAGGTGTGGGATTCGAGCTGGTGAGTGAGCGCCCACAAAAGTATTCAAAACGACGCATTGCGGAGATTCAGATCTTTCGCGCGATCAAGGTTCTTGTTGATGACCATGATCCGATATCGGCTGTTACTCTAGCCGGGGCTGCCGAGGAGATTTTGGGCAAGAAATTGAAGAGCTTGGGCAAGAGGAATGCACTCGACCATTCGATCACTTACGACGAGCAGATGTGGGCGTTTATAAAAAAGCATTCTGCTAGGAAGGGTGTCACTGTCTCGGTGCCTGACCAGGATGCCATGTTGAGAAAGGCAAATTTTGTCCGAAACGAGCTGAAGCATAACGGTGCGAACCGGCCGGTTGTTGCGTTGTACGAATACGAGGCCGAGAACATGATAATTAGGGCGGTAAATAATTATCTGTTGCTCTACCAGAAGCCCCCGCCTCAAAAACGTGTCATTGCATGGTATGAGCAGATGTCACTTTGAGGTGTGGTAATGCTTGGCGACCAACTAGCCGAAGCATGCGGGCATCGGTGGCTGCAACAGCTCGACTATGCCCTGCGTTCGCGCAATGTCCTGGAGATCCGTTCGGGTGAATAGCGCGCGTAAAGCACCGCCACGATCACTGCCCGGGCGCCGTCGAGGCGGTAGTAAAGGTTGTACGGAAAGTTCCCAACGAAGACCCGGTGGTAGTGGTCGAACACCCGCTGATGTGTGCGGAGACCCTGTTCAATTTCTGACTCAGCTCGGCTGAAGGCTTCGTCGAAACGCAAAGCGGCCTGTGGGGAAAGCGCTTCGTAGTAGGCGAATGCCTCGACAAAATCGCGGCTTACCTCCGGCAGGTAAACAACCTGCCTGCTCATTTCTTCAGTGCGGTGACTTGGGCGCGGAACTGTTCGCGGTTAAGGGCAATGCCCGGATTTGCCTCATAGGCCGCCCAGCGGCGGTCGAGCTCGGCCCGATGCGCCAGCGGCGGCGGCAGGGCGTCCGGATTCTTCAGGGAGCCCAGGATTTCGTCCGCCAGGGCTACCCGCTCGTGATCGGAGAGCATATCGAAATTGGGAATCTCGGTGGTCCGCATGCAAGGCAGGCTAGCCATACCGTGCCGGCAGGCAAGTCTGCGCCTTTCAGTTCAAACGGTCCTACCGCAATCGGCAGGGTAGGGGAGTGATCGCCAGCGCGGCGGCTATGATCCCCTCTTCGCCGGCCGTCCACGGCCAGGTCGCCCAGGGACCGAACGGATGATCCTCGACAGGGTGTCCAACGAAAGGCCGGTCTTTTCGCGGATCGCGCGAAGCGAAAGCCGCGGGCTGTCCTGGGCCGCCAAACGACGGGTCTCGTTCCGCAGCTTGTCCGACACGGGACGCTGACCCGGCCTGTTTGGGGCCAGACTCAGGACGGCTTCGGGTCCGCCGCTACGGTATACCTCGATGGCCCGCGAGACTGCCTTCCTCGACACGAATTGCGCCTTGGCAACTTGGCGGCGGCTACTCCCAGGCACCACGAGCGCAAGTAGCAGCTTCGCCCGGTTCCGGCCGGCCGGGATTGTCGATGGGCGCCGCACACCGGCCAGGAGCAGCTCGTGATCGTGGGAGGGGAGCTCAAAGCGCGCTCGGGGCTTTAGGGAGGTTCTGGCGGCCATCTTCTGGGGGTGATAGTAATGTTCGGCAACTGGGGGCCAAGGCAACCGCCAAGTGACCCTCAACGGCGGAAATGTTCGCCAAATGGGGGCCGTACCCCTCTTATTGTTCGGCAAATGGGGACCACGCTTCGCGGCTTTCTGCTTGCTAGTGCGCACTTGCGGACTAGACAGCATAGCCATGGTAGCCCCAGCGCGGGACCTTACGGAACGGCAGCAAAAGGTCCTTACATTCATTTGCCGGACCTGGTTCACGAAGCGCGCCATTCCAAGCGCGCGTGACTTGGCTCACGCCATGGAGCGAAAAACCTCGAATCCGCGGGCATTCCTGCAGCCGCTGGTTCGGAAGGGCTACATCACGACCATCAAGGGGCAGGCGCGGAATATCCGCATCACCGACTTGGGCCTCCAATGGTACGAGATGAATCGGCCTTTTGTGCAGCCCGAGCTCCTGATGGAGAACGCCGAAACTCCCAAGGAGGAGCAAGTGGAACTGCTCCTCGCTCCATAGGTCCTGTCACGATGCCTTCTTATCCAGAGACGATTGGTCACACGCCGGAGCGGATCCGCGGCGGTGAAAACGCCGGCGCCGCGCGCCCATGCCCCCAATGAGTCTTCCAGCCATAAAAGCCGATTCGGCCGAACAGCTGGAGCTTTTTAAGGAGTTTCAACTGGGTGCCGTCCACCTCTCGCGCATCCTTCCTTCCTGGGATCTCCTGTTTCCCTTCCTTTTCACGAAGAAGAAGGTTCTGCCCCCGGAGACGAAGATTTCCGAGATCCCGTCCCTGAGCTACGAGTTCGCCACGCCCGGGGCGACAATCCGAATCACTGTTTCGCCCGCCTTCATGGGGGAGAAGGGCAAGCAGCCGACCCAGGTGATTTACGCCGGCGAGCGCGAGGAGCTGGTCGCAACGGCGCTTCGCGCCCTTCTGACCCGAGGGGAGATTAGTGCGGTCATGGATGAAGTCCCGTCAGCCAGGACGGGGGAAACCCATGCCGTGATCGTTCTCGCGTTTTACGTGCGCCAGCTAAGCAAGGAGCTCGCCCGCACCGACCACACGTTCTCGCATACGGAGATTGACCAGGCCCTTGAGGTCCTGGCGAAAACCCACTTCTCGCTCGAGAATTTCATCGAGGGCGAAGACTCCGAAAAGGCGCCCTCCATCCCGTATTATCAGAAGTACCTTAAAAAAGGCGACAAGCGGGTCATCTACCTGAACGAGATCGAGGCGAACCAGCTTATCCGCGGCGCGTACCGCGCGATCAACAATGACCTGATGCTGCGCCTGCGGTCCGGGCCGGCCCGGTGGATCTACAAGTACATCCACTCCGAACATCGGAACGCGCAAAAGCCGAGCCCCGACGAGCTCCCTCCTCCGTGCAACATCAGCTATTCGCTCCTCACCGAGCGGGGAGTTGTCCCGGCCACGAAGCGCATCAAGGACACCGTTTTTCGAATCCGCGCGGCCCTCGATCAGCTCGGCAAACAGGGCGTCCTTCACAAGACAAGCCAGGCGCCTCTCGGCTACACGGAGGAACAGATCACGGCCCCCACCAAAGGGCGCCGGCGTCTGCTCGACGTCATCTGGCATGTCTACTCTTCGCTTGAAGAGGTTGAGCAAATCATCGCCGAACACTCCGAGGCCAAATACCGGAGCAAGCAAAACGAGTACCGCTTTAGCGCGGCGCAGCGAATCGGGATGACCGCCGACGCCAGGAAGGAGCTCGGCAAGAGCCGCCTGGCGGCGCCCGAGCGACGCACAGCCGCAAAACTTATCCCCGACCGCCTCTTTTCAGCACAGCTCACCAAACCTTAGCCGCTCAAACCTCGCACCCCTTCGGTATCGCCCACGGGAGACATCCCGTAGGCGTCTTTTCCCACTCAGCGCCTGGACCTCGGGCGAGGCTTTGCTGTCCCCGCCGTGCGAGGTTTGAGCGGCCAAGGTTCTGGAGCGGATCCCCGCGAGGTTTCAGCGGCCGAGGTATCGGTGCAGCACCAGGGAGCGAGGTTTGAAGGGCCCAGGGCTGCGTCGGATGCGAGGTTTGAGCGGCCGAAGTTTTTGGCGGTCAGCAGGTTTGCGCCCCTAAAGCACGAGGTTTCAGCGCCTAAAGGGGGAGGTTACAGCGGCCAAGGCTCCGGAGCGACCCCCGGGATGCGAGGTTTGAGCGGCTAAAGCGCTAGGTTTTGGCGCCGAATGCCCAGGAGCAGGGGGCGACCAGGTGCAAGGTTTCAGCGGCTAAGGGCCGATCGGGTGCGAGGTTATAGCGGCTAAGGCTTAAATGGAGGAGAGGTTTCACCGGCTAAAGCCCGTTTGACGGGCGCTCAACTTCCGTCGGAGTGCGAGGTTATAGCGGCCAAAGGGGTCTCCGAAGAGGTTACAGCGGCCCATGTTTATGGAAAGAGCTGAGCGACAATCGCTTAATTTTTGCTCCCCTTTCCCTTCTCTTCCATAAATACATCAGGTTTGGTTCCCCCAGACCCCCTCCCTGTCGGGCGGGCTTCGCCCCCCCGCACCCCCCGGGAGGCTTCGCCTCCCCTCGTCCGCCAAGCCGGACGAGCCTCCTCTCCACCGAACATTTGAAAGAGCGCGGGCGCGTTGCGCCTCGCGCACCTCCCCAAGCCGATAAGGGCTACCGCCCTCGCGCGCCCAAGGCGCGCTCACCCACCGGGGGCCACTGCCCCCGGAACCCCCGGAGGGCTTTGCCCTCCCGCCCTACGGGCGGTCCCCTCCCTTGCCATGAACTAAAGAATTCCGGCCGGTTGTTGCCCAAACCGCCAACGAATGCCCAAAAGCCGGCCGTCCTGACGCCCACGGGCCGCTTTTGCGGCCCTATCTGGGGGGCAGGGCCCCCCAGCCCCCCGGAAAACCCGCCTTGAGGCTTCTTTCGGTCAGGTGGCACCGCCAGCTTTCCGGCCGCGGACCTGATTTTTGCCTCAAAGGGTCAGGAAAGCCCGAGGTGGCCTCTTCGTCAGAAGCCGTCTTTTTCGAGACGGGCCAGGACGGGCTCGACCGTCTTTAGGAGCGGGCTCTTTCGGTCGATCTCCCAATTCTGCAGGGTATCGATCTTTATCCGGAGCTCCGCAGCTGCGCCTGATTGCGAAAGCCCTTTCGCTTGGCGCCAGGCGATGAGACGGGAGGCAAGAGCACTCTTCTTTTTCATTGGCCCGACTGAACTACCGGAGCGCGGCCCTGGCGCGCGAGCCTGAATTGTGCGACGGCGGCATATGCGCTTGCCGCGTTCAATGTCAGGGTCCGGAGTTCGCCGAGGGTCAGCGTGTCGACCTCCCGGCGCCGGGTGTGCAGGTAGTCGTTGACCAGATCCAGGAAGATCTCGCGCGCCTCGGGGCGAAAGGTCGCACTCTCGAAGGCGTCGGCAAGGGTGCCGGAAATGGCCGTCCACGGGCCGGGCTTCTCAGGGACTTCGTGTCGCATGCTCCCATCTCCGAAGGTGAGGGGAGGGCGGAGGGCTTTGGGCCCTCCGCCCCCGATCTTTTAGGCATTAACCAGCTTCCTCGCGGCCATAAATGCCGCCGCTTTCATCGCGGTGCCAGATCCGCCAAGGGTTGAGGAGATGAACCGGCGTTCCGCCTTCTGGTCGTCGTCCCGATAGCTTTTCCTGTGGTCAACCCAATCGGTGACGGCGTTTACCAGGTCGAAAGCGTTCTTGCCGGCGTTGCCGTTGCCCGTCCGGAAAAGCTCGCTCATTGCGTCGACCGCGTGGATCTCCCCGTTTGTAGGCCTCTCCGCGACCTTGTAGACAAGGCCCTTGAACGTCGAAACCGCCTTGTCGGTCGACACCGGCGTGCGCTCGAGTGCCGCGTAAATTGCGAAGGTGGACCGCGAAGCCTCGTTGGCCCAGCCGAGCGTCTCGAGAGCGGTCGCCACCCGGGCCTCGACCCC
>Ga0302197_10004224_pt1 | contig 12689 bp, 10 predicted proteins | sample II_Bog_N2_1_FD_193526 | JGI IMG/M metagenome (GOLD analysis project Ga0302197, IMG submission 193526) | Peat permafrost microbial communities from Stordalen Mire near Abisko, Sweden - II_Bog_N2_1 | ecosystem: Environmental > Terrestrial > Soil > Wetlands > Peat | place: Sweden: Abisko...
CTTTATCACCCTTGGCCAGTGATTCGGTGATTTGGTTGAGGGTTTTCTGCACCACCTCAAAAACCTGGGCCTGATTCAGTCCAGTTTCTTCACTGATTCGCATTACGAGATCGCGTTTGGTCAATGTCATATCGGTGTTCTTTCTGGCTCGACGATACTGCTGAAAACCGGTCAGGGCAACATCGTCTGGATTAGGGTGATGTCAAACCGGTCAGGGTTTGGGATTATCATTTTCATCAGGTTTCGGCGGCATCACAGCAAACCACTTTTCCGCCTCAGCCTTTGTAGCGAGTCCTTTGTAATGCTGGTGGATCATGGCCGGTGAATTGCCGGCCTGTTGTGAGGTCAGATTTTCATTTGCGTGCAGGGCGTAATGGTAGGTGCAAAAGGCATGGCGTAGACCGTTATGCTTCCTTTCCACGGACTTTTCTTCAACTTTGGCTGCTTCACAGAGCTCGACAATTTTTTGTTGAAACGTCACTTCATGCCCTCCCCACAGCAGGCCGGATTTTTTTGCACGATAGCATTCAAGCCATTGTTTCAATGCTGAACAAATCTCGACAAGCCGGCGCTGGCGTGTCTTGCTTTTGCCAGCGGTGATTTCAATGTGATCCGGTATCCGCCAAATGTCTGCCCAGTCCAAACGCAGTAATTCTGCGGTGCGCAGTCCAGCCAGTCCCCCGACAGCAACAATCGGTCGCAAAGATGCCAAATCATCTTTTGAGGCGTTCAGCAATGCCTGGAATTCGGCGGGTGAATAAAAAGTGGTTTCTGAATTATTTGAATTTTCAGTTCGCAGGCCATCCGCCTCGGCCAAGCGATGCGTCAGGGGCAGATAATCTTTACGAACTGCCCATGAAAGGAATTGCCTGATAAACGCACGGTAATGATTGCGACTCTTGGCGGAAACGGCTTTGCGCTGATTACGGGAATTGGATTTTAATTTTCCTAGCGCTTCAATGAATTGATCCAAATGTGCTTTTGTCAGGTCACAAACAGCGTAGCCGGGAAAAGTGGCGGCAAATTTCTCAAGTTGCCGCCGTCGGTTGTAGGCATATTTGGACGAAAGTTGTGCTCGTTGGCCATGGTTGGCTTTAGTGTGCTCATCTCCAGCTAGCAAAAATTCTTTTACTGCTTCGTGAATGTCGATGCGCGTAACGGTCGCTACGGTTTTAATGAAGCCATCAACAGCTTCACGCAATGTCCGGCCACCTAATTTTTTGGACAACTCAATGGATTCAGAAACAACCGATGAAAGTGAAAGGCGTTGGCCTTGCTGCCGGTATGAATCCAGCATTTGGAATGCGGTGAGCGCATCTCGCGCCTGGGCGGCAGTTAAAGCAGCGGCCGGACTGCCTTCTGCCAATTCTTTTGCCTTTTTCTCTGCCGCTGCCAAGGCAACGCTATATTTCGTAAAATTCACCAGATGACGTTTCCCGTCTGCCCGGTAGGCGATCCGGTAAAAAGCATAATTTTTCTTTTTGCCGTAGATGGTGACCTCGGCTTTCCGGTGGCGAATGACCTTTGGAAACTTCATTTTTGGTGGTTCAGATTCGCCCGAAATCTGTGCGGAATCTGTGCGGGAGTCAAGCAAACCCTCATTTTCCAAAGGAAAAGTGGTGCGCATAGCAGGACTTGAACCTGCACGCCTTACGGCACTACCACCTCAAAGTAGCGTGTCTGCCAATTCCACCATATGCGCAACGTGAGGAAAATAAAGCTTTTGGTGGTCGGGGGAAAGTCAAAAATCGGTCCGGTCTAACCATTTGTCTAACCGCACACCCAAAACAGAAAAAATCCAAGCGGTTTCAAAGGGTCGGACATGGGCTGTTCCGGATGAAAAGCACGCGAATTATTTACGCCGTTTTCAAGTCGGTTGGCAAAACACGGTGGAAGAATTTGGGGACGGACGATGTGAACCAAGCACGCGAATTGTTGGGCGAGGAAATCAAGCAGGAGGCGAAGGTGGACTGGAAACGGTCACGAACACTGAATCTCCTTGAACTGATCCAGCACTACGAATCCAACCCGATGAATCTGGCTCCCTCAACACTCAGAACCCGGACGTTGTTGCTTAAAGTTTTCAAGGAGACGTGGCCTTATGGATTGACGATGAAGGTGCGTGACGTCAAATCGTTCATGTTGCGCTTGTGGCTGGCAGAACGACGCAATGCCCGTAATTTGAAGTCTGCCGGCATGAACAATTATTTGCGGACGCTACACGGATTGTTTGGCCTTGCAGTTGAAATTGGAGCTATTGGGGCAAACATCGCCCTTGAAATTAAATTGATCCGCGAACCAAACCCCGACCGATTAACGCCGACTTGGGAACAAGCGCAGACAATCATCGAGGCGGTGAAGCGCCCACGAAGCAAGCTGGCTCTGACTGCAATGTTGTTGTTTGGGATCGGTCAGGGTGAGTTGAAAAATCTCCGGGGCGAACATTTTAATTTGGAGCAGAACACGATTACAATCCGCCGCCAGAAAACACAGAAAGTTTTCACCATACCAATTTTTCCACAGGCTCGTTCATTTGTGGAAACATTGCGTAACGATGGCCGGCTGGAAAACGGTAAAAATGTCTTCGACATGTGCAATCCTCGTGAAGCTCTGGTGATCACCTGTGAACGTCTTAATCTGTCGCTGTTCACGCCAAGAAGTTTTCGACGCGCATTCATCATCCGGGCACTGGAAAAGGGGATTGATCCTCGTGTCGTGGCAGCTTGGCAGGGGCACCGGGACGCTACGCTCATTCTCCGCGTGTATGGTGCCTGGGTAAACAACGACCACGCCCAGAGGATGGCAGCGTTGATGACCTGACCAAACACCAGCCAGCACAACAGCAGCGTGGAAAGATGGAGCCGGTTTCCAAATTATGCGCGTTCGAAAGGCATGCCCATCACTCCGGCAAAGCAATCCGCCAGACGTTTGTCGGGTCGCCGGAATTTTGCAGGGCATTGCGCAAGCCGGCGTTTGAGAACTGCTGCACACTCCCGTCAGCAAGGCCGGCATTGCCCTGGTTGTTGTGAATGGCGGCGGTCCAACTGGCCGAGCCGCCTGGGACGAGCTTGAGAATCCCGTTTTCAGGCGCGCTGTCACCGGTGATATTCCGGTCACCATCGAGCAGCCGTTGTGGGAATTCCTCTTTCGCGTCCAGGCCGACGAAGTAACTGAGGTTTTGATTGTTCAGCCGGGCGAAACTGGCGGCGACGATGCGGACGTCCGCTGGACAGATCAAAATCTTCGGCGTGCTCAATTCGTTCGACATGACTTGAAAGTGGTGGAACGTATCCGCGCCGGAGCCGAACTCCTTCGTGCCGCCGCTGGCCACCGGTGTGTCCATCGGATATTTGTCATTGTTGTCGCCGGACCAGATGCGGAAGGCGAGGCCGCATTGCTTGAGATTGTTGACGCATTGGATGCGCGCGGAGTTGGTCTTGGCCTTGGCGAACGCCGGCAGAAACATGGCCGCCAGAATGGCCAGCACGGCCACGATGACAAGCAGGGCGACGAGGGTGAAACCGTTTGAACAGAAACGCCGGGAAGTGGATTTCATGCGTTCACTATGAACCGCCCGCAGCCATTTTCAAGCCATTCTTTGGCTGAATAAAGCCGGATCCCATTTTAAGAATAATTTGTTTTCGCTTTACCTTTTTCTGGGAAATGATTTTCTTCCACCGACAGCCTCTCCCAAAATGAACACACAATCGCCATGAAAAAAAACTCCCTGATCTTCGGTGCGGTCACGCTGGCCCTGATGACCGGCCTCGTCTGGATTAATTTCGGCTGCGGCAAAAAAGAAGTTTCATCCACCCCTCCTTCCAGCCCTGGCTCCGCGCCGACGGTGGCCTCGGCGGTGAAGACGAGCTTTGCCGACGTCACCACGCAGCTTGACCCTGGCGGCAACTTTTTTCTTTATCTCGGCACCGCGCAATGGCTGGAGCATCTTTCGGGCAAAGTGGAGGCTTGGCGGAATAATGTCACCGCCATTCCTGACCTTACGCCTGACAACGCCGCCAACATCAACAAGGCCTTCGACATCGTCAACAATCTGATCAAGGACAGCGGCGTCGAGGATGTCACCGGCATGGGCATGAGTTCGGTCGAGATTGAGAAAGGGATGTTTCGCAACAAAATGCTGCTGCATCACTACCCCGGCACGGGCACCGGCTTCCTCTGGAAACTCTGCGGTCAGAAACCGCACCCGCTCACCGGCCTTGACCTGCTGCCCGCCAACACCGCGCTGGCCACCTTCACGGACATGGATCTGCGGCTGCTGTGGGCGGTGACACAGGATGAAGTCGCCAAGTCCGGTTTCCCACAGGCGCAGGATTTTATCGCCAAGCTGCCTGCCCAGTTTGAGCAGAAGACCAAGTTGAAATGGGACGTGGTGCTCAACTCCCTCGGCGGTGAAGCTGGCTTCGTGCTCACCCTCAACGAATCCAACCCGATTCCCATCCCGCTGCCCGGCAATGCGCTGACCATTCCCGAACCCGGCCTGCTCCTCGTGTTCAAGGTGAATGATGACACCCTCTTCAACCGCATTGACACGGAACTGAAATCCAATCCGCAGGTCGTCAGCGTCGAACAGCCCGGTCTCAAGATGCGGACAATGCCGGTGCCGCTGCCTTTCATCGGCACCTTGCGCCCGAGCGCCGCCAGCAGCGGTGGCTATCTGCTCATCGCCTCTTCCGACGAATTGGTGAACGCCGCCCTCGCCGTGAAGAGCGGACGGACGGACGGCCTCAAAAGCACCGCCGAATTCAAGCACCTCTCCCAAAACATTCCTGAACAGGGCAACCAGTTCACCTTCATGAGCGAACGCTTTGGACGCATCCTGTTTCAAGTCCAGCAGCAGGCCGTCTCCGGCCAGTTGGCGAAAGGCGGCAATTCAGCAGCGCAATCACAGTGGATGCAGGCCTTCTTCCACAGCCGGCCGGCGTTCGCCTATTCCGTGGGCATGAACACCCCGCAAGGCTGCCTGACCATCGGCAACAGCAGCCAGAGCTTTGCCAACATGGCGTTGCTTCCTGCCGTGGCCGTGCCCGCCATGCTCTCCGCCATTGCCATCCCCAACTTCGTGAAGGCCCGGGCTGCCGCCCAACAGCAAGCAGCCAGCACCAGCAATCCTGCCGCCCAGCAAAACACCTGCCTCAACAATCTTCGTCTGATTGATGCCGCGAAGAACCAGTGGGCTTTGGAACAAGGCAAGAAGAACGGTGACATCGTCACTGAAGCTGGATTGATGCCCTACATCGGCCCCGCAGGTCGCGGTTTTCCACGCTGTCCGGCAGGCGGCACCTACACCATCGGGGCGGTTGGTGAAATGCCTAAGTGCAGCATCCCCGGCCACGTGCTGCCATAAAGACGATGCGGCTTTCTGGGATTTCACAGTGCGGACGCATCCCTGACGATTATCCTCCAGCGTTCCAGCGCCCCCCCCAACCCAGCTCCCAACCAAGTCAGGAGTTGGGCAGTGGGGTCAGTTTCGGAGTTTGACAGACCATGGTTTAAATCATTTTTATTTTTTGATCCTCAAACTAAGAAATATACCCCACTGCCCAACTCTAAAACCCATGCCTTGTCGTTCCCAAGCCGTCAAATGTGGAAACTGACCCCACCACCCCACTCAATAATCCAGCCCTGTCTTTCCCCAGCCCCTAAAACTTGGAAACTGACCCCACCACCCAACTTTAGCTCAGGGTGGAAGGGTGGAACCAGTTTCCCACTCCATGCAGGTCAAAAAGCCATGTCCTTCCTCCCTACCAGCAATAATAATAAAATTTAGTTGATTGGAATAGAAAACAGGTTCCACTGTTCCACCCTAATCCTCAAAACCTGGTTGAGAATGAGGTCGAGCTGTCCTTTTTACCCAGCCAAACTCGGAAACTGGTTCCACCCTTCCACCCTAAACCTGCACAAGATGCAAAAACAGGCCGAGACTTGGAAATCTTGAATCGTGTATGTAGTTGTATTAACGCCACATATAGATACATGACCCGGCCATTTCGACCTGAGTTTGACTCCCGCGCAGACGTTTGGAATTCACAGAACTATTGATTCTATTAGGTATTTGTGTTTTGCGCCTATTTTTTAGCTCTCAACTCAATGACGGGCAACCCCAGTGAGTTGTTTCGTTCAAAGCTACGATGAAAGATCTGGTCCGGGATGTGCATGGGTTGGCTTTGCGTCGAGATGTGCGGGATTTAAATAATAAACAACAGAAAGCTTGGAGAGGGTTGAAATTGGTCGGACCGGAGGTTTTGGCTGGATGATCCAGTTAAGAATTTGGTCCGGTTTGAGATTTTGACGGCATTTTCGACAGGGCAAAGGAATTGTGCTCTGCGGGTTCTATCCTGCATTGTGCCGGGGTACTTTATTATCCAATTTAATCGGTGTAATCCTCGTTGAGCGAGCGCAGGAAGGCGGCCAGCGGTGCGATTGATGAATTCTCCAAAGAAATGTCCTGAAGTTCCGGCGCGGCATTTCTGACCTCGCCCTGCCTGGCTTTGACCGAGAACTTCTGATAAAATCGGAGCACGTCCTCGATGCTGTCCATCCTCCGACTGGGCAACACCAGCGCGGTTCACCAACTGTCGGAGACCAGCACGTCGCTGACCTCCGGCAACGCCGAGGCCTGGCGGGCAATGTCCGCCGCGATTTTGTGCCAACCCCCGCGTCCAGTTCCAGTCCCGGGCAATCTTTAGCCAAAGCCAACACGTTTTCTCTAATCCAGAAGATTAGCGCTTGACATTCTGCCCGAGCTGGGTTCAAATCGCTTTCGGAGTCAGAATGAGGATTGAGAACAAATCTTTTTTGAAGGGGCAACCGCAAAACGCGAAACGGGCGGCGTTTTCTTCACATCCCGCACAACTGCTCCCCACCCCAGGCATCTGGACTTGCCGCGTCCTCTGCGGCGTGAGCGAAAATAAACCAGCCACCGTTAACCTGTCCGTCAGCGTCACCATGTCAGTCTAAAAAAACCGCCAACCAACCACAGAATTATGAAAAAACTATTCCGTCTGATTCTCCTCACCACATTTCTTTTCAACGGATGGGGTGCCCGATCACAGGATTCGGGGGATGCCTATTACTTCTTTGCGGCTGTTACAGTTGATCAAACGCCAGGGACAGGTGGGCAAATGGATAGCTATTATATCACAGAAATTAAACAAGTTTCCAAAAGTGTCTTCGATAAAAATAACGATTCTTGGTCGAAACAAACGCGTGATTGGGTGAAGAAAAACATTGCTGGGGGTTTAAGGGTGGATGGAGACGGATCAGCTTATCAGGCTTCAACTTTATTCGGTGATGCCTCGCGCGACAATGTGGAAGCCCGGCGCGAGCAATTTATAAGTGGTGCAAAAGTGAATGGCATGAAGATCCATAATTTCACATTCGACTTCACCACCAAATCTGACGCGACTGGCAATTAGTGGCAGCCAACCGGAGCCAGCCGGTCAATGCGACGGTTTGGCGACGCCGCAACCGCAACAAAAAGGATATTCACGTGAAAGCTTTGAGAATCTATATCTTGGCTCTTATTTCTGTCTCTGTAGTTTTATTGATGTCGGGCTGTTGCACGATGAAACAAAATCCTCCGGCTGGGGACAATAATGCAGGTGACGCCGCCACGAATGTTTATCGGATAACCATTCCCATAGAACCCCTCCCTTTGAATCCGACAAACGGCAATCTGTCTGTGTTTACCGACACCAATTACCCCAACACCGAATTCATCCTATCGCTCAATCAGTTTGATGCCTCTGGCAATGTCCAATACGGGGTCGGCTCGGCCAACATCCAAGGGGACACTTACGAGGAAGTCGTTGATTTCAAAAAGTATTTTGTCAGCCCAATACCTTTGGACAACGCCGACGGCAGCACCGATTATGCGTTCTTGCATGTTGGCATGGCCTATCGTGCCAAAATCCAGTTTGTATTGCTTAACGGCAGCATCAATGCTGGTTTTTCGGGAATCACCGCAAGCGCAACCGCGTCGAATATAACAGGAAACATATCGTTTTCCCTCTTTGGCCTTGATTCGTCAACTGCCCAATCTTCAATACCCATGCCCTCGGCGATTACGCCGGATAAAATTGAAGAGTATTTTCAGAGCCTCGCCATTGTGAAGAATGTCGTGAATGCGGGTGGGATTCCGATTAGGCCGCAAATCATTGCAATCAACCCCAACGGACACACCATTAATGAGGTGATAAATGCCTACTACCAGAAATCTTTGACGATTCAGACGAATTCACAGGGCGCCTTTATGGGAATAAAGTTTCAATGAACCGATTGAGGAGGCTATGATTTTTAGATTTCTGAAATCGCATTTGATTGTCTTACTTCTCATGCTGGCGCTTGCTGCCTCGGCACAGACTTTAACCATCCTGTCGAGCTTTTCGCCTGGCATCTCAGGTGGCGCTACAAACATTGACGGTGCCATGCCGGAAGCGGGATTAGTTTTATCAAGCAACATGTTGTTTGGAACAACGTCAACAAGTGGGACCAATACTACGGGCACGTTGTTTGCTGTCAACACAAATGGCACAAGTTTTAGACTTTTACACACTTTTTCGGCAACTCGGTTTAATTCATCCGCTAATAGATACACCAACATTGATGGAGCCAACTCCTATGCCGCATTGGCTTTGGCGAGCAATACATTGTATGGGGTAGCTTCTTATGGCGGCACAAACGGTAACGGCACGATTTTTTCCATAAATTCAGATGGATCTAGTTTTGCAGTTCTTTACACATTTGGAAGCGGCGTTGTAAGTGGTGGATTCCTTAACAACAGCAATGGGGCAAATCCGCAAGCGTGTTTGACTGTATTTAGCAACACCATATATGGGACGACATCCACCGGCGGCACAAATGGCTATGGGACAGTATTTGCTATTAGCAACAATGGCACAAGTTTTAGGATACTACATAGTTTTAAGCACTCTGAAGGGTCATACCCGGCGGCTGGGTTGGTTTTATCGGGTAACACCTTATTTGGGACCACGAGTGGAGGTAATAACTTTGGCCCAAGCATTGTGTTTTCCATAAACACCGATGGCACAGGATTTACGAATCTATGTAATGTCACAAACGTCTTCGGCTTTCCTGCTCTTCTAGGCGGGTTAGCCTTATCCGGTAATATATTATATGGGACTGCGGCGCAAGGCGGAACAAACAATCCTACGACTGGCACGGTTTTTTCCATTAACACAAATGGCACTGGTTTTACTAACCTGTATAACTTTTCTGCACTTGACCCAGTTTACGATAAAACAAACGGCGATGGCAGCTTCCCCGGCGGATTGATTTTATCCAGTAACACCCTGTTTGGAACGGCGCTAGGAGGAGGAATAAACGGATGGGGGACTATCTTTGAGGTAAATACAAACGGTTCTAACTTTCTATGTTTGTATAGTTTTAGTCCCGAGACATACGACCCTCCTCTGTTAAGTAATACAAATAGCGATGGGGTAGATCCTAATTATGGGCTGGTTTCACTTGGATACAATCTTTTTGGGACGTGTTTGGGAGCCGGCACAAATGGCAATGGCACAGTATTTAGTTTGCTAACTTTACCTTGTATTAATGTGCAGCCACAGACCTCATTGATTGTAACAAGTGGTTATCCGGCTGTATTGACTGTCTCCGCATCCGGGCCGCCACCTCTTGTTTATCAGTGGCAGAAAAACGGAACAAACCTATCGAATGGTGGAAATATATCTGGCTCGGCCAGCAATACGCTCACCATTGGTGTGACAAGCATTGCGGATGCGGGAAATTAAACAGTCATAATTACAAATTCATTTGGCAGCATCACCAGCACGGCAGTAGTTTTAACCGTTGTTCTGATTCCTCCAATAATCCAGCTCCAACCGATAGGCACCAATGTTGTAGCCGGAACAACCGTTCAGTTTTCAGTGACAGCCGGTGGCTCAATCCCTTTATATTACCAGTGGCTCTTTAACGGACACACAATCGCAGGGTCAAACACGACGACATTACAAGTTCAAAACGCAACCACAAATCAAACCGGTTACTACGCAGTGGTGGTTGATAACTCTTTTGGCGTCGTAACTAGCACACTAGCGTATTTGAGTGTAGAAACATACCCTTCAATTATCAGTCAAAGCCCCGCCACCAATTATCTTTATACGGCTAGGGGCGCGACTGAAACATTGAGCGTCATTGCGACCGGCACTGCTATCCAATACCAATGGTTTAGCAACTCGATTCCAATTGCTGGATCAACATACTCATATTTAATACTATCTAACATTACATCTGCTGTCAATGGATGCCTCTTTTGGGTTGTAGTCAGCAATGGAGTAGGTTCTGTGTCCTGCGCGCACATTCAACTTATTGTCACCATGGCCTCTCGGCAACTTGCTACTGGCTATTGGCAGGGTGTTGGCTATTGGCCTTATTGCGCGATGACCAACACGATAAAAGTCGGCCCACCTGTTGGCACATTGGTATATGCCGTGCAGGAAGGTTTGTCAGAGTATCCAACCGATAGTTCAAATGATGTCTATAACTTCATCGTTGGTCCAATAAATAACGGCGGCAGTGTTGATGCAACTAATTTTCTAATCAAGTGGGGACCATTCTTTGACGATCAACCCCGGACGCTAACTTATGTAATAATTCAACCAGCTACAATTACCAACTGGGCTCAATTCGCCGGAGTTTTGTCCGCTGACGGAACCAACTATGATGTGATGGGGGACAGCTTGATGAATTTACTACCATATCATCCAGCCGATACCGTGGACGGCAATATAGTTGTCAATATAAACATGCTTCCGTCTAACACCTCATCGTCAATTGATGGACAAATTACCATCAACGAATTATCGGCCTATGCTTCGGCTTGGAAAAATGGAAGCTATTGGGCTGTAGATCCAAATCCAATCCCAATTAATTACATGACCAGCGCTGGTTTGATCTGGCGAACAAGCGGATTTTACAGAATAGACACCTCACAGTCCCCGCCAGCCTGTTGGGTTAGTGTGCCTCCGCCAGCAGGGTCTGCCCAGTTAGCAATGGTTTCACAAGAAGTGGTGCAAGCAAAACCAAATGGAGGTCCCATCCCACATGGAGGATCTATAAGCACCGCAGTATGCAGCATGACCAATATTTGCAGTCCGAATGCGCCTTTCGTGGTGACTTTAACCATCAGCCCAGCAAATACAGTCGGCGCTTATGCGGTCCAAGACCTGTTCCCGGTCGGATGGGTAGTCACAAATATAAACGCCAGCGGTGTTGTTGACAGCTATAATAACGAAGTAAAATGGGGTCCATTTTTTAACAACACCGCACAAACTCTTACATATCAAATTACCCCACCATCCAACATTCTCGGAACAAATTCTTTTACCGGCATAGCATCTTTTGACGGAACTGGAATTGCGATAACCGGCGTTCGGCAAGTCATTTCGAGCACAACCCCACCAGTTTTTCAGCAGTTAACAAGATCGAACGGAGTTTTGACATTGAATTGGAGCGCAGTGCCGAGCTTGAACTACCAAATTCAATACAGCACAAATTTGGTTTCGACAAACTGGTTCAATTTGGGCAGCCTAATCTCGGCAACAAATTCTTCAATTTCCGCATCCGATTCCATGACTAATTTACAGAGGTTCTACCGTGTCATGCTGGTGCAATGAGATGTAAAATGCATAATGTATGACAAAGAAGAAATCAAAATAGGCACTGTTGCAACCATCAAGCGGCGGCGGCAGTGGTGACCCAAGACCATCTCCATTGCCAAAGCCAAAGTGATTGGGCTAGTTTCATTTGGTTTACAGAATGCCACTATACAACGCATAAAAAAACCTCCCAACAATAGGGAGGTGTGATTTCAGTAATCTTCCGGCAGCAAGACCGTCGTGGTCGCGCGACTTGCTTCCGTGATGATCCAGAATGTCGTGCCGTTGGCGGCGCGATGCGCGGACAAAACCCGCATTCCGCCCACCAAAGCCCGGTCGTTGACTTGTTTATCCTCGGCATCCAGTTCACCCCAATCGCCAACTACATGGCCGAGCACATGGACTTTCACAATGCAGAACTTAGCCAAACGTGAGGCTATGTCCTATACCCCCCTCCCCCACCCAGAGAATCCCCAATAAAAGTGGGATAATATATTGGTGACGGAGTAGCTTTTAGTTGCTTCGACAAAATCACTACGCCCAGCCCCTTGATTCATTTCGAGGGGCTGTTTCGTTTCTACAACACCCCCCTCACAAAAAGGAAATATATGAGTCCGCAAGCTGGTTGGATTCTGCAAGAAGAAGTCGTCCCAAGGCTCCGTTCAGCAATCCCAAGGAACGTGAGACAGATCGGTTATGAAGATGCCGACGAGCTGGTTCAAGACTCAATCTGTATCGCTGCCAAACTCCTGGACAATTGCGAGAGAGCGAACAAGAAAGTCACGGCCGGAAACATCGCCTACTACACCATCCTGCACATGAAAAGTGGCCGGCGTAGTCATGGCAGTTCAAATGCTGATGCTCTTGGAACCGGCACACAACTCCATGGCAGATCAACCACGACGAGCCTAGATGAGCCGGTTGATGGGGCTGAGTTGGGGGAGGAATTCAGCGTCAGCGATGTGTTTAGCACCGACGACGAAGATCCGGGGCAAAAAGCTGCAAGAAAAATTGATTGGGCGGTTTTCATGG
>Ga0302197_10004233_pt1 | contig 12663 bp, 6 predicted proteins | sample II_Bog_N2_1_FD_193526 | JGI IMG/M metagenome (GOLD analysis project Ga0302197, IMG submission 193526) | Peat permafrost microbial communities from Stordalen Mire near Abisko, Sweden - II_Bog_N2_1 | ecosystem: Environmental > Terrestrial > Soil > Wetlands > Peat | place: Sweden: Abisko, Stordalen...
ATGGCCGCCCTGAACATCAACCCCAACCAGGTGCGCCAGGCGCTGGCCAACAACAACTTCCTCTCCGCCGTCGGCCAGACCAAGGGCGCCCTCATGCAGATCAACCTCACGGCCAACACCGACCTGCGCTCCGTCGAGGACTTCCGCAACCTCGTCGTCCGCCAGTCCGGTGACCACCTCATCCGGCTCCAGGACATCGCCGATGTGGCGCTGGGGGCGGAAGATTACGATTCCGAAGTCCGTTTCGACGGTCAAAAAGCCGTCTTCATGGGCGTCTGGGTGCTGCCCAACGCCAATGCGCTGGACGTCATCAAACGCGTGCGGGCGGAAATGGCGCTGATCCAAAAGGACCTGCCCACCGGCATGAGCGGCAACATCGCCTACGACGCCACCAAATACATTGATGACGCGCTGCATGAAGTGTTGAAAACCCTGTCTGAAACCCTCGCGATCGTGGCCATTGTGGTTTTCCTCTTTCTGGGCTCGCTCCGGTCCGTGATGATTCCCCTCATCGCCATTCCCATCTCCCTCATCGGGGCCGTGTTCCTCATGCAAGTGTTTGGGTTTTCCCTGAATCTGCTGACGCTGCTGGCCATCGTCCTCTCGGTCGGGTTGGTGGTGGATGACGCCATCGTCATTGTCGAGAACGTGGAACGCCACGTGCGCGCGGGGAAAAAACCGATTGAGGCCGCGCTGCTGGGCGCGCGGGAACTCATCGGCCCGATCATCGCCATGACCATCACGCTGGTCGCCGTTTACGCCCCCATTGGTTTGCAGGGCGGACTGACCGGCTCGCTTTTCCGCGAGTTCGCCTTCACGCTGGCGGGGGCCGTGTTCATTTCCGGCATTGTCGCCCTCACCCTGTCCCCGCTGATGGCCTCCCGCCTCCTCACGGCCGGGCATGAAGAGGAGGGACTCGTCGGCCGCATCAATCGCGGATTTGACCGGCTGCGCCGGGGGTATGGCCGCGTGTTGGACGCCACCCTGGCCAGCCGCCCGGCGGTTTATGCCATCTGGATCGGCTTGAGCCTGCTGACCATTCCAATGTTCATGTTTGCGGCCTCCGAATTGGCCCCGGCCGAGGATCAGGGCGTCATTTTCGGCATCGTGGAAGCCGACGGCAACGCCACCATTGACCAGACCACCTTTTACACCGAGGCGGAATACCGGATCTTCACCAACTTTCCGGAAACCGAAAAAACCTTCCAGATCACCATGCCCGACAACGGCTTCGGCGGCATGGTGCTCCAGCCCTGGGGGGAGCGCAAACGCACCGCCGCCCAGATCCAACCGCTCGTTCAGGCCCGGGTCGCCCAAATCCCCGGCATCCGCACCATCATCGCCACCCCGCCCGCCCTGCCCGGCGGCGGGACCTTCCCGGTGGAATTTGTCATCGCCGCCACCGCCGAGCCGGAAACCATCTTGAAATTTGCCGAAATCATCCAGCAGATCGCCGCCACCAACGGCATGTTTGCCTTCCCCCCCATCATTGACACCAAAGTGGACCAGCCGGAAACTGAAATCGTCCTCGACCGGGATAAAGTTTCCACCATGGGCCTGGACATGGCCACCGTCGGGGCGGATTTAAACACCCTGGCCGGCGGCAACTACGTCAACCGCTTTAACCTCGCCGGCCGCAGCTACAAAGTCATTCCCCAGCTAGAACGGGTGCAGCGCCTGAACGTCGGCCAGTTGCAAAACACCTATGTCAAGGGGCCGGAAGGTCAATTGGTGCCCCTCAGCACCTTTGCCACGTTGCAGGGGAAAAACACCCCGCGCTCCCTGAACCGCTTCCAGCAATTCAACGCCGTCACCATCAGCGGCGTCGCCATCCGCCCCCTCAACGAAACCCTGACGATGCTCGAAACCGAGGCCGGTAAAATCCTGCCCAAGGGCTACAAACTCGACTACACCGGTGAATCCCGCCAATTGCGCACGGAGGGCAATAAATTTCTCCCCGCCTTCGCGCTGGCCCTGACCCTGATCTTCCTCGTGCTGGCCGTGCAGTTCAACAGCTTCCGTGATCCCTGGATCATCCTGCTGGGCTCCGTGCCCCTGGCCATGTTTGGTGCCATGATGTTCATCTTCCTCAAAATGCCCAATCCCATGATCCCCTTCTGGACCCACGGCTGGACCACCTCCTTCAACATCTATTCCCAGGTCGGCCTGATCACCCTCGTCGGGCTGGTGTCCAAGAACGGCATTCTCATCGTGGAATTCGCCAACGTGCTGCAACGCAGCGGCAAAACGAAAATCGAGGCGGTGCGCGAAGCCGCCCTCACCCGGCTCCGCCCCGTCCTGATGACCAGCGCCGCCACCATCTGCGGCCATTTTCCCCTCACCCTCGTGACCGGCGCGGGCGCGGCCGCCCGGAATTCCATCGGCATCACCATCGTCTCCGGCATGGCCCTGGGCACCCTCTTCACCCTGCTGGTCATCCCCTCGATTTACGTCCTGATCGCCAAACAACACAACCACGACGAAGAGGAGCTTTGAATGGGAACGCCACCTGGCGGGTCCGGGTTGATCGCGGGCGGCGACGGCGCTTTCGCCGCACCCATCCTTGGCCCTGCCACCCCACGCCCACCCAAGCGGTGACGCTCCTGCAACGACCGCGTGGCACCGCCTTTGGAGTGCGGCGGCAAGACGCCGCTTTTGGACGAGGCGACATGTCGCCTCGTCCAAAAGCGCGGACCTGTCCGCGCACTCCAATGGCGCGCCCGCAAAGGTTCCTGGGCACCATGCGCGAAACATTTTCGGGGGTTCTCCCCCGGGGGAAGGCCGGGATGAGGGCGGACTCGTCGCGCCGAAGCCGTACGAAGGCGGATGAATTTCTCGGGACTGCCTTTCATTTCAAACCATGAATGTGTGCAAGGTGCGGGCGGCGGATGCGGCCGCCCGGTCGGCGGCACCGGGTTCCGGGACCGAAAACCGAACAAAATCGGGCTTTTTTTTAACAACCCCGGTGTAGAACGAAATCCGCATCACTCGTATCTTGCCATGGTTAAGTGAATATTGTGGCAGTCATCAACGAAAACGCATCCGAGCCCCGCGAGCGCCCCGAACCCCGGCGCCGCGCCCTCGTGCTGCCCTCGCGCGCCACGGCCTTCGGCCGCCCCCGCGATTTCCTCAACAACAATTTCGTATATCTCGTCATTTCCTCCCGCGCCCGCGGCCTGTCCATCGGCATCAACATCAATCCGGACAAACATTGCAACTTCGACTGCATCTATTGTGAAGTGGACCGCCGCCTCCCGGCCACCGGCGTGAAGCTGGATGTGGACGTCATGGCCACCGAATTGCGCCGGACGATCACCTTCGTCCAACAGGGGCGGCTGCGCGAGCTGCCGGCCTTTCACACCCTCCCCAATGAATTGCTGCAACTGCGCCACGTGGCCCTCAGCGGCGACGGCGAGCCGACCCTCGCGCCCAATTTTGCCGCGGCCGTCGAAGCCGCCATCGGCGTGCGCGCGCTCGGCGGGTTCCCCTTCTTCAAAGTCGTCCTCATCACCAACGGCGCCGGGCTGGACCAGCCGGCGGTGCAGGCCGGCCTGGAACATTTCACCAACTCGGATGAAATCTGGGTCAAGCTCGACGGTGGCACCCAGGAATTTCTGGCCAAAGTGAACCAGCCCAACCTCGCCCTCGAGAAGATCCTGGCCAACATCCTGAGCCTGGCCCGCCGGCGGCCGGTGGTGATTCAAAGCCTGTTCGCCGTCTGCAATGGCGAGGAACCCACCTACACCGAAATCCGCCAATATGCCGAGCGCCTCAAGGAACTGAAGCAGCGCGGCGCGCAAATCTCCATGGTGCAGATTTATTCCGCCACGCGCCCCTCCTCGCGCAGCGACTGCAGCCACCTGCCCCTCAAGACCCTCTCCTTCATCTCGCAGACCGTGCGCAACGTCACCGGTTTGAAAGCCGAAGTATTTTAATCCGGGGCCGCCCCGAAGCCCCCGGTATTTCGGGCTTTGCCAATTCTCCTTATCTGCGTCCATCGGCGTGCATCTGCGGTTAGGCTTTTTTCAACTGCATGGTTCCGCTCAGGATGGGGGCGACCTTGGCCGGCGGCATTTACCGGCTTGCACAGCGAACGGCTTTGGGGGATGTTCATTCCCAGCCATTTATGAAATTCACCCGGTTTGTCTCCCCCCTCCGCCCGCTGGTTCTCTTCGCCCTGCTCTCGGTCGCCCGCCCGGCGGCGGCGCGCGTGACCCGGGATTTCGACATGGACTGGCGGTTCAGCCGGGGCGATTTTGCGTCCGCCATGATGCCGGCGTTCGATGACGCGGCGTGGCGCCGGCTGGACCTGCCCCACGATTGGAGCATCGAAGGCCCGTTTGGCCCGGAATGGGGCAGCGGCAACGGCTATGCCCCCGGCGGCATCGGTTGGTATCGCAAGCACTTCCAGCTTGATCCCGCGCCCAAAGACCAGCGCGTGGCGATTGAATTCGACGGCGTCTATGAGAATTCAGAAGTCTGGCTCAACGGACAGTTCCTTGGCGCGCGCCCCTTCGGCTTCGCGAGTTTTGAATATGACTTGACGCCTTACCTGAAAAGGAACGGCGCCGATAATGTCGTGGCCGTGCGCGTGGATCATTCCCGGTTCGCCGATTCGCGGTTCTACACCGGCTCGGGCATTTACCGCAACGTGCGGCTGACGTTCACGGGCCCCCTGCGGATCGCCCACTGGGGGGTGTCGGTGACGACGCCCAAAATCACCAGCGGTTCCGCCCTGGTCCATGTGGAAACCACGATGGAAACGCCGCCTGACACGGGGGATTATTCATTGCTGACGGAACTCGCGGCCCCGGCGGGCAACGTGGTGGCGAGCCTGACCACGCGCGGCCCGGCGGGGGGCGGCGCGGGGCAAACCCGGGTGCAGGAGTTGAAGATCCCGTCGCCGCAACTCTGGTCGCCGGCCGCGCCAGCGCTGTATACGGTCAGAAGCCGCCTGCAACAAGGGACCAACCTCGTGGATGAAACGACCACGCCGTTCGGCCTCCGCACGGCGGTCTTTGACCCGGACCGGGGGTTTCTCTTGAACGGCCTTCCCACCAAGCTCAAAGGCGTGTGCCTCCATCACGACGCGGGTTCACTCGGGGCGGCCGTGCCGGAGGCGGTGGTGGAACGGCGGCTGCGCCGTTTGAAGGAAATCGGGGTGAACGCCATCCGCACCAGCCACAACCCGCCGGACCCGGCCCTGCTGAATCTCTGTGACCGCCTGGGGTTCTTCGTGATGGACGAGGCCTTCGATGAATTCACCCCGGGCAAAAACAAATGGGTGGCCGGTTGGAACGCCGGTGTGCCCGGCCATTTTGGCTACTCGGAAATTTTCGCGCAATGGTCCGTCACCGACATATCGGACCTGGTGCGCCGGGACCGGAATCATCCCGCCATCATCCTCTGGAGTATTGGCAACGAGGTGGATTACGCCAACGATCCGTTTTCGGATCCGGTGCTGGGCGCGAATTACCGGCCGGAGAATCCGCCGGCCACCGAACTGCTGAAATGCGCCGCGCCGCTGGTGGCGGCGGTGAAATCGCTGGACCGCACGCGGCCGGTGACCGCCGCGCTGGCCACGGTCGCGATGTCCGACGCCGTGGGTCTGCCGGAATTGCTGGACGCGGTTGGCTACAATTATCAGGAGGCGCGTTACGCCGCCGATCATAAACAATATCCGCACCGGATCATTTACGGCAGCGAAAACGGCCATCAATACGACGCCTGGCGCGCAGTGGCCACCAATGATTACATCGCCGGCCAGTTTCTCTGGACCGGCGTGGATTATCTCGGCGAGGCACGGGCCTGGCCCAACCGGGCGAACGGCTCGGGCCTCCTGGACCTGTGCGGGTTCAAAAAGCCCGCCGGGTGGTTCCGGCAAAGTCTTTGGAGCGATGCACCGATGGTCTATCTGTGCGCGGCGCTTGACGGCGACCACCGCCGGGGTTTCGATGGCGCGGAATCGTGGAACTGGCCGGTGGGAGCCACCGTGAATGTCTCCGTTTACGCCAATTGCCCCGAGGTGACGCTGACTTTGAATGACCGGCTCATTGGCACCCAAAAGCGGGCTGATGCCGTCAACGGGGTGTGGCATTGGCGGGTGCCGTTTACCCCGGGAACCCTCCGGGCCGTCGGCCGCGCCGACGGGCGGGAACTGGCCGCGTTCACGCTGCAAACCGCCGGGGCGCCCGCGCGGATCGAGTTGCGGCCGGACCCAACCCCATGGCGACCGGGCGACCGGGAGATCGGCCAGGTGGAGTTTGACATTGTGGATGTGCAGGGGGTGCGCGTTCCCAATGCGGCACCCGAAGTGAGCTTTGCGGTGACCGGGCCCGCCGGAATCCTGGGCCTTGGCAATGGCGATTTGGATAATAGCGAGGACTGCCGGGGCGGCACGCATGCGGCGTATCAAGGCCGCGGCCTAGTCATCCTTCAGGCCACCGCCGGCGGCGGGGACATCACGCTGCAGGCCGCAGCCCCGGGTCTGGCACCCGCCCGGCTGACCTGGCAACACCAGTAATCGGGCCGGGTTAAAGGTTAAACCAGGTTGGATATTACACTTTCCCCACCCCGGACATCCCGCTTGACCCTCAGCGGGCTTTCGCCTGACACTGGCGGTCATATTACAATGAAACGATTCGCCACCATCACGGTGATCGGGCGGGATAAAACCGGGGTGATCGCCCGGGTGACCGCCTTTCTGTTTGAACACCACGCCAACATCGAGGCCCTCGAGGAGCAGGTCACCCGCGGCCAGTTCAGCATGACCCTGCAGGCTTCCTGGTTTAAGACCGTCTTCAACCCCAACCGCCTGCGGGCCGGGCTGGAGACGCTGGCCAAAGACTTGGGCATGGAAATCAAGGTGCGCCTGGCCGAGCCGGGCCGGCGGCAGCGGTTCGCCCTCATGGTGACCAAGGAAACCCATTGTTTCGACGCCCTGCTGGCGGCGAAACTGGCCGCCGAACCGGCCTTGGTGATCGGCAACCACGCCGACTTTGCCGCCCGGGCCAAACAACACCGGCTCCCGTTTGTTCATCTGAACTGGAACGACCGGCCGGCGGCCGAAGCGCAGGCCCTGCGGTTGTTCGAGGAACACGAGATTGATTTTGTGGTGCTGGCGCGCTTCATGAAAATCCTCTCGCCCAACTTCGTGTGGCGCTACAAAAACAAGATTATCAACATTCATCCGTCGCTGCTGCCCAGCTTCCCGGGACCGCAAGCCTACCGGCAGGCCTATGAAAGCGGCGTGAAGATCGCCGGAGTGACGGCGCATTTTGTCTCGATGCGGCTGGATGAGGGCCCAATCATCGCCCAGGGCGCGTTTGTCATCCGGCCGGGCATGACGCTCAAGGACCTGACCGCCGCCGGCCAGAAAATCGAGGCGAAGGTGCTGGTCAAAGCGGTTAAACTTTATCTGGGCAAACGGCTGGATGTGTATTGGGGCGTGGTGAAAGAGGTCTGATTCCCAAGTTAAACCATGGACGTTTTTGAACGTTCCGCCTACGATGTGGGTCTGAACTCCACAGTTCGTCTGTCTGTCCCATATATGAATAAACATCTTTGGATTCTGATCCTGGCCGCGGCCCTGCCGGCCGCCGCCGAGCCCTCCGCCACCAACGCCCCCGCCGGGACGAACACGCTGGCGGCCAAAAACGAGCTGGCGGCCATTCCCGATGCGTCGCACCAGCCGGTGTTGACCACCAACACGGTGAGCATCGGCGGGGAGCGCGTGCAATATGTGGCGGAGACGGGCATGCTGCCGCTGCTCAAGACGGACGGCACCTCCCGCGCCTCGGTGTTTTACGTGGCCTACACCCGCACCGGCCCGACCAACGCCGCCGCGCGGCCGGTGACGTTTTGTTTCAACGGCGGACCGGGGTCCTCGTCGGTCTGGCTGCATCTCGGGGCGCTGGGCCCGCGCCGGGTGCGGATGAATCCCGACGGCACCCTGCCCAAACCGCCGTTCGGGCTGGTGGACAACGAATATTCCATTCTGGACACCAGCGACCTGGTGTTCATTGATCCGGTGGCGACCGGGTTCAGCCGGGTGGCGAAGGACGAAAAGACCGACCAGTTTTTTGGCGATGAAAGCGACCTGGACGCCGTGGGGGAATTCATCCGGCTTTGGACAACGCGGCATGAACGCTGGCTCGCCCCGAAGTATTTGTGCGGGGAAAGTTACGGGGTCTTCCGGGCGGCCGGTCTGGCGGATCATTTGAATGCCGCCAGCGGCATGTATTTGAACGGGTTGATCCTCGTTTCCGGGGTGCTGGATTTCAGCACCATTTGGGGCCAGACGGGCAATGACCTGCCCTACGCGTTGATCCTGCCGGCCTACACCGCCACGGCGGAGTATTACCACAAGCTGCCGCCGGATTTGCAGACGAATCTGCCCGGGGCGCTGGCTGAGGCGCGGGCGTTTGCCCGGGGCGGTTACCTGTCCGCCCTCCAGCGTGGCGGGACGCTGACGGCGGCGGACCGGACCAACATCGTGGCGGAACTGGCGCGCCTGACCGGGTTGAAACCGCAGTTGATTGACGACCACAACCTGCGCATTGACGTGGACATTTTCCGCAAACAATTGCTGCACGACGAAGGCCTGATCCTGGGCGTTTATGACACGCGCATCACCGGTCGCGACGGCGATCCGGGGTCGCCCACGCCGGATTTCGATCCCTCCAGCGCCGCCACGCGCGGGCCGTTTGCCGCCGCCATCAACAGTTATGTGCGGAGCGAGTTGAAATTTTCCGACGACCTGCCTTATGAACTGCTGGCCGGGGTGCAGCCCTGGAATTACGGGGTGCGCAACAATTACGCCAACGCCAGCGACAAACTGGCGTCGGCCATGAGCCAGAACCCGTGGTTGCGGGTGCTGGTGCTCGGGGGCAAACGCGATTTAGTCTGCCCGATTGACACCATGCATCACGCGCTCGATCACATGACGCTCGACCCGGGTTACCGCACGAACATCATCTACGCCGAATACGAGGCCGGCCACATGATGTATGTGAACCTGCCCGACCTGCAAAAAATGCACCGGGATCTCGAAGCGTTCCTGAAGCCCTGATTCAGGTGTTAAGCGGCTTAGTCTGAGTCGGCGAGCTTTCACTTGGTTCGTAGCCGAGACCCCTTTCGCAACGCGAACAGTGTTTCTCGGGAAACTGAATGGTGGAGGCTGGGAGCCAAACCCACGCCAGCGTTTATTTTCTTGGCATCGCGCGTGCTACGGTTGGCTTGTAAAGTTCACTTCGTGTGGCTACTTGACTTCAATCTTAACCTTTCCGGATTTAAGCTGAAACCACTCAAATTGATACTTGCCATCCGGAGTAATCTGCTTATCGAAAATATGCTCCCCAGTTTGATCGATTGGGTTTTCTGAAACAAGCCTGCCGTAATTCATTTTTATCGAAGCTTCAACATAATACGTTCCATTTGTGAGCCGATAGCGATTGTTTAATTGCTCAGCATATTTTCGTTGTGTTTTTGGCTCGAGCGACCAGACCCCGTCTGAGAAGGGGATCATTTTATTAATCGGTTTTGAATCCACCGGCTGTCCCATTGCATCGGTCACCGAGAGCAAAAACCAACCATCCTCATTCATTGCTATATCTGCCACATATCCTAGCATCTGGCTTGGCGGAAGCGGGCCCAAGGTGTTTCGTATTATTATGTTAGCATTGATCGGTTCTCCATTGGTAAAAGCCGGCTTTTCAAATCGCAATGAAAGTTGGTAGCCGAGAATGGTCGGCCCCCAGTGTCCCTCCGGAAACATTTCCGCCGGCAAACATTCCCGCATTGTTTTGGCCGCCTCCAGTTTGACCGGATTCATGTGCTTTCGCTGCGGCGTGTCCAGAAACAGGGTTCCGTCGTCGGTGACGTAAAGCTCGTTTGTATCCAAGGCCCCGGCAAGAAAACGCCCCACGGCTAACGTTACTATTAAAACTATCAGTTTCATAAAATATGTCAATATCACGCACTGACCCGAATGACCCCTTTCAGCATCGTAGTCGCTACTGGAAAGAACGCCCCCGTAATTATCGGGACCTTAACTAAGGGCCATTCAGAACTTACCCCTTTACTATTGGCTATTTGACTTCAACCTTAACTTTTGCGGATTTGAGCTGAAACCACTCAATTTGATACTTGCCATCCGGAGTAACCTGCTTGCCAATAATATTATCTCCCATTCGACCAATCGGGTTTGCCGTAACGGGCCTGACGTAACCCATTTTTATCCAACCTTCAACATAATAAGTTCCACTCGTTAGCTGGTAACGATTGTTTAGTAGCTCTTTGAATTTACGTTGTGTTTGTGGCTCTACATATTGTATGCCTCCAGAGAATGGAGTCATTTTATTTATTGGTTTAGAATCCACTGGCTGCCCTGCTGCATTGGTTACTGAAAGAAAACATACGCCATCCTCATTCATTGACACATCTGTCACATATCCAAGGTTCTGGTTTGGAGGGGGCAGGCCTAAAGTATTTCTTATTAGGATGATCGCATGAATTGGCTCGCCATTGGTAAAAACCTGCTTTTCAAATCGCAGGGAAATTTGGTAGCCAAGAATAGTCGGTCCCCAGTGTCCCTCCGGAAACTGCTCCGCCGGCAGGCATTCCCGCAATTTCTTGGCGGCCGTCACCTTGGCGGGATCCATGTACTGACCCTGTGATGAATTATAAAACAGGGATCCATCGTCAGTGACGTAAAGCACGTTGGTATCCATGGCCCCGGCAAGAAAACGCCCCACGGCTAACGTTACTATTAAAACTATCAGTTTCATAAAAAAAATATACTAACGTTCATTGGCAGGTGGTATCTTTACTGAAAGTGTAGCCAGCCATTCCATTTATTATATTTGTCCACGCCGGAAAAACAGTCGTATCTTCGTTATTGTCCGTTATATGTTTGTCGGATGTGGTCAAATGCCAACCGCCACTAGCGTCGGCCACCCCAGACCAATTCCATGCGATATACTTTAGTGGCACCGTGATGCTGCCAGGATCATGTTGATACATCAAATAGGTTATATACGAGCCTGAAAAGGTCTGATGCGTGTTGCCATTGTCCAGACCAATTCCTGGGTCATCATAATACCCATCGGGGCAAGTAGTTAGACCGACAGTACCGTCTAGACCACTTCCACTTTGATGAATTGTGTATCCGGTCACCCCGCAAAACTCAAGCGAGGTCGCAGTGATTAACTGAACTTCACTAAACGCACCCGGATTATTGTATGTGCTTTTAGCAATGTGCATTCCATACATGCCAGGTGCATTATACCCGTAATGCAGGGCAAACGAGGGATTATCCCAATATCCCCCCACTTGCACCGTTCCTTCACTGCCGATCCAATCGGCTTTTGGCTTGGCCATGTGGAGCAACCCATAGACCCCGCATTTCAGGGGGGGATTGCCGTTGTTGAAATTCAGGGTACAGGTTACACCGACCTCGTAGGTGTTTGGCTGGTAATTGCCCGGGGTGCACTCGCCGCCGGTGACCCACCAGTTGTTCGCCAGCACGGCGTTTTTTAGCAGCGAATCATCCTCCACATAGCTGGCGGAGCTGTTGGGGTTCGGCGCCGGAATGTATTCGTTCACATAGATGCCATCCAGGCACCAATCATAATCGGACACCGTCGCCCCCGCTGGCACCCCCGCCAGCGAGAATGAAATGTCCTGGCCCACCCAAAATTCTGCGCCCGGCACCACCTTGTCCGGGTCCAGATTAATCGAATCGGCAATGATCGCCTGCCCGTTTGGCGCCCCACCGATCATGAACGAGTAGAAATCTTCGCCTTTGACCCGGGGCGTCACATCGTGCGTGGTGCCATTCGCATACATCCGCCACAAAAGGTAGTCGCTCCCCAACGTTTGACCATCCACGGTGATTTCGTTCGCCGGGAGTCCCTGCAGCGGGGTCTGCCAATCAATGCCCGTCGCCAGCCGGTCTAGAACGATCGCCGCCGAGGCGCTCATGCAATACAAGCTCTGCTGTCGCGGGCAGGCCTTGCCGCCGGTCTGCAATTCCCAGACCGTGTCCGCCGTCCGCGTGTAGGGGGCCACTTTCCAAATCTCAGCCCCATTTATAAACATCGGATAAAAGCTCCACGGGAAGACGCTGGTCAGACCGGAATCATAGTTCACCAGACCGTCGTAGTCGAAGGCCGCCTGAACCTTGCAATGTTCATTCTCAAACCCGCCCTGGGAAAAATGCGGCGGATCATCCACCTGGGTGAACGGAGGGATGCCGCCGCTGTACGTTATATTCAAAACCTCCGGCACACCGGCACTCGGCCAGTTCACCATAATATGTTCCTGGGCATCACCATAATCGAATTGGTTATTCATATACCCGCTTTCTCCAAACGCCCAATGAATCGTCAGATCCGAGGTGTTCCCGGGGAAGTCCGTATTCAGGGTTGAATTCACATGCGTGTCATAGCTCTTTTCATACAGCCGCCACGGCTTGTCCACCTGGCTTTCCGCGTCATTGTCCGAATCCGGGTCGGGATTGCCCAAGTTGTCATACGTCACCGGGCCGCCCCCGCTTCCGCCCGTGCCGTGGCCGCCGTGATTCGAGTTGGGAATGGCCCGCGCCTGGATCAGCGCCGTGCCGCCGGTCGGCAAAAACACATTCGTCGCCGTCCAATCCCCGGA
>Ga0302197_10004240_pt1 | contig 12648 bp, 8 predicted proteins | sample II_Bog_N2_1_FD_193526 | JGI IMG/M metagenome (GOLD analysis project Ga0302197, IMG submission 193526) | Peat permafrost microbial communities from Stordalen Mire near Abisko, Sweden - II_Bog_N2_1 | ecosystem: Environmental > Terrestrial > Soil > Wetlands > Peat | place: Sweden: Abisko, Stordalen...
CGCAGGTCGCTGAACCGTACCGCGGTCCAATCCGGAGTTCCCGGCGCAGCATTCACCGGCGCAGTTGGGCCCATATCGGCCACCAGCGGCCAGCTCGACCAGTCCATATACGCCTTGCCCAGCCAACTCCGCTTCGCCGCCCGCATCGCCGGTGTCTCCTGCGGCTTGTAGAAGAGGTCGTGTTCCGGATCGGTCGCGACCGTCGCGCGCAGCGCATCGACATCCGCGATCTGGTAGAAGCCCGGCGTCTCCACCACCGTGTGCCAGTGGTACGGATTGCCCGGATACGGACTGGCCGTCACCCGCAGCACCTCCGCCGGCGGAGCGTCCGCCGGTCCATACGTGGCGATGGAGGCAAGCTGCACCGCAACGTCGTGCTCCACCCAGCGCCAGCCCCACAGTGCGGCCATTGCAACCAGCGCAGCAATCGCCCACCCTTGCCCGCGGAACACCGGCCTGCGCGCGCCCACCTCGCTGCCGACCAGCCCAAAGAGCGCGGGAGCTACCAACCCCACCAGCAGCGCCACAAGCAGCACCGGCTCAAAGATGAAGACGAACGAACCCGCATACCAGCGCGGATTGAACGGGAAGAACGGCCGCACGCCGTAGTTGTTGGTCCAGTCCAGCAGGATATGGCTCAGCAGCGCGATCAGCACAAACCCATACAACAGCCCCCATCGCAGCGGAGCAGCCGTCAGCGGTCGCACAATCGTCTCGTCGGTCGCAGCCAGCGGAGCCGCCGGCGGCGCGGGCGTATTGGCTGCTCGACGGACACGCCAGCGATGCACCAGCCACACGGCGCCGACAATCAACAGCCCTTCCACCGGCAATCCCAGCAGCGTATGCGTAATGCCGCGGTGATGCTGAAAGCTGGCCACCGGGCCATCGACCGACCACAGCGTGTCCAGGTCCGGAGCCTCCGCGGCCACGGTCATGGCGAGGGTCGCGTAGGCTGCTTTGCGGTTGAATCCGGCACGCGCCAGGCACGCGCCCGTAAGAAGATGAGTCACGGGTTCCATGAGTGTTCAGGATATCTTGAGCATGAGGTTTTTAGACGGAGACGGATACAGATGCCGCTCTCTATAATTTCGACCATGCCATCCCGCGACACGCCGGAGCAACAGATCGACGCATTGCGCGAAGACATTCGCCACCACGAACACCTCTACTACGTGCTCGATGCGCCGGTGCTGACGGACGCGCAATACGACGCGCTGGTGAATCGGCTCAAGGCGCTCGAAGCAGACCATCCCGACCTCATCACGCCGGACTCGCCCACCCAGCGCGTGGGCGGCAAGCCGCGCGACGGCTTCCTCAAGACGCCCCACTCCCGCCCCATGCTCTCGCTGGACAACGCCTACAACGAGGACGACCTGCGCGCCTGGGACCAGCGTGTCCGCGACGCGCTGCCCAGCACGGAGCAGGTGCGCTACGACTGCGAGTTCAAGCTGGACGGCCTCTCGCTCGCTCTGCACTACGGCCCTGCCGCGGATGGCTCCGCGCACTTGCAGCGCGGCTTGACCCGTGGCGATGGCACCGTCGGCGAGGATGTCACCTCGAATGTGCGCACGATCCGCTCCGTGCCGCTGCGAGTCTCCGCCGCGAAACTGAAAGCAGCACATCTTCCGCAAGACTTCGAAGTCCGCGGCGAGGTCGTCCTCCCCCAGGCCGCATTCGAGCAGATGAACGCCCAGCGCGTGGCCCAGGGACTGGCGCCCGCCGTCAATCCGCGCAACGCCGCCGCCGGCACCATCCGCACGCTCGAGCCCAACATCGTGGCCCAGCGCCGGCTGGAGTTCTACGCCTACTTCCTGCTGCACGGCGAGGGCCCGCAGCAGGGCGAGATGCTGCTGCCCACGCAGACACAGGCTCTCGCCGCACTGCGCACCGCCGGCTTCCGCGTCAACAGCCATGCCAGGACGGTCGACTCCATCGACGAGGTGCTCGCCTTCATCGCGAGCACGGAGGCCCTGCGCGACACCCTCGGCTACGAGATCGACGGCATCGTCATCAAGGTGGACGCAATCGCGCAGCAGCGCCGCCTCGGCTTCACCGGCAAGGCCCCGCGCTGGGCCATCGCCTACAAGTTCGCCGCACGCGCCGGCATCACCCGGCTCGAAGACGTCCTCTTCCAGGTGGGACGCACCGGCAAAGTGACGCCGGTCGCCGCACTCGCGCCAGTCTTCATCGGCGGCACCACCGTCTCTCGCGCAACCCTGCACAACGCCGACGAGATCGCCCGCCTCGGCGTCCGCATCGGCGACTTCGTGCAGGTGGAGCGCGGCGGCGACGTCATCCCCAAAATCGTCGCCGTCGTCCCCGGTCCTCAGAATCCGGACGCGACCCACCCGCGCGGCACCCAGGAGATCGTCTTCCCCACCCACTGCCCGCGCTGCAACCAGCCGCTGGTCCGCGAGCAGGACGAGGTCGATTTCCGCTGCGTCAACGCAAGCTGCCCCGCGCGCCTGGAAGAGGAGCTGCGCCACTTCGCCTCGCGCTCCGTGATGAACATCGAAGGCCTCGGCGAAGCAATGGTCGCCCAACTGCTCGGCCACACCCTCGCCGAACAAACGGAGCAGCCCGCAGCCTCGGATGACCCTGAAGCAGAAGCCGCCGACGTTCCGACGCGAGAGGCCCTCGTCCACTCCATCGCGGATATTTACACGCTGACCAAAGATCAATTGCTCACGCTGGAACGCATCGGCGAGAAGACCGCCGACAACCTGTTGACCCAGATCGAGCGGTCCAAGTCCGCGCCACTCAACCGCGTGCTTCTGGGCCTGGGCATTCGCCACGTTGGCGAGCGCACGGCACAGGCCCTGGCCGAACATTTCGGCAACCTCGACGAGATCGTCGCCGCGGACACCGACACGCTGACGGCGATCCACGACATTGGCCCCAAGGTCGCCGTCACCATCCACGACTTCTTCCAGAACGAGCGGAATCTCGCGCTGGTGCAGCGCCTCAAAGACCTTGGCCTCACCATGCCTGCGGAGAAACGCGCGCGCACCTCGACCCTCGAAGGCCTGACCTTCGTGCTCACCGGCACACTGCCCACGCTCACTCGCGAGGCCGCAAAAGATAAGATCGAATCGGCCGGAGGAAAGGTATCCGGCTCCGTCAGCAAGAAGACGAACTACCTCGTCGCAGGTGAAGAGGCAGGCTCAAAACTCGACAAAGCCCAGTCGCTCGGCGTGCCCGTGCTGGACGAAGCCGGCCTGCTCAAGCTGCTGGACTCGCCAACCTAGACGAGCATCTCGCCTCTGAAGTAAGTGGCGTCTCTCTTGCTACCCATCATTCTCTTACCTGCTTGTCATTCTGAGCCGAAGGCGAAGAATCCCCGCATTTTTCGCTCGTCCACACTCAACTCCACAGACAGGACTCTAGAACCCAAAGCTCCTCGGCCAGCGTTGCGCTCCATGCATCACGGCAAGAATCCTGATCGTCGATTCACGTACCCGATACACGACGATATAGGAAGTTGCTGCGATCACGAGTGCCCGAGTCCCGCTCCTGCGCCCCGGACGACCGATCTCGGGAAAAATGGAAAGCCGATGCGTCGAATCCGCAATCGCCGCGACTTGATGATCGGCGGTGGAAAGACTGGATTCGGCAATGTACTCGTGAAGCTCTGCGAGCTGCGCACGGGCGGGCGCAGTCCAGATGATCGGAAATGTCATGCACTCTTCTTTTTCTTGGCCCAGGCCTTCTTGGACATCGTCGCAATCATCTCCAGCACTTCGCTGTGTGGAACCACATCGCCCGCATCGGCGGCACGAATGCCCTCATCGATCAGCGCGAGATGGTAGTCCTGCAACGACAGATACTGATCGACGGCCTCGTTGAGCAGAAAGCTGCGGTCGCGCTGCTGGTTACGGGCCACTGCATCTAGCTTCTTCACCTTCGCTTCCGGAATACGGACGGTCACTGTCTTGAGAGCCATACCCCGGAGCATACGAGAGAATACAGGGGAATACACGGCCGGCTCTTTGTGGCTACGACGTCCCCGTCACCCCGTGCCCCAGCAGCTCCGACACCGGCTGCCAGTCGCGGTGCTGCGACTCCGCCACCGGCCTGCACGTCAGGATGCCGCCAAAGGTATTTACGCCGGCAGCCAGCCCTGCGTCTTCCAGGATCGCCGCGTTGGCGCCGAGTTTGGCCAGCTTCACCAGATACGGGAACGTCGCATTGGTCAGCGCCAGCGTGGACGTATTCGGTACAGCGGCCGGCATGTTGGTCACGCAGTAGTGCACCACGCCATCCACCGTGTACGACGGGTTCGAGTGGGTGGTCGGCCGCGCCGTCTCGATGCATCCGCCCTGGTCAATCGCCACGTCCACAATCACGGCGCCCTTCTTCATCTTCGCCACCATCGCTTTGGTCACCAGCTTGGGCGCAGCCGCACCGGGAATCAGCACGCCGCCGATCACCAGGTCCGCATCGCACACCGCACGGGCAATGTTGTAGCTGTTCGAGGCCAGTGTATACAGTCGTCCGTTGAAGATGTCGTCCAGCTCGCGCAGCCGGTTCAGGTTCAGGTCAATCAGCGTGACCCGCGCGCCCAGCCCCAGCGCGATCCGCGCGGCATTGGTCCCCACGATTCCGCCCCCGACAATGACCACGTTACCCGGAGGCACTCCCGGAACGCCACCCAGCAGCACTCCGCGTCCGCCACGCTCCTTTTCGAGATAGGCCGCGCCCACCTGGACGCTCATGCGGCCAGCCACTTCACTCATCGGCGTCAGCAGCGGCAACGTGCCCGCCCGGTCGCGGACCGTCTCGTAGGCAATGCCCGTCACCTTCTTTTCCAGCAGCGCGTTGGTCAGTTCGGTCAGCGGAGCCAGATGCAGGTAGGTAAACAGCACCAGCCCCTCGCGGAAGTGCCGGTACTCCTTGTCGATGGGCTCCTTGACCTTGACCACCATATCGGCCAGCCGCCAGACGTCATGGGCCCCGCCCACAATCTCCGCCCCGGCGGCCTGGTAGTCGTCGTCTGTCATGGCCGAGAGTTCGCCGGCATCGTGCTCCACCAGCACCGTATTGCCCGCCGCAACCAGTGCATGAACGCCCGCCGGAGTAATGCCGACCCGGCTCTCGTGGTCCTTCACTTCTTTGGGAACACCAATAATCATGTCCCAACGGTATCAAATCGGTGGCAGCCGCGATAAATTGAAGGAGGGAAACCGTGAGCGTCGATCACTATACCTATCGCGTTACCTGGTCTCGGGAGGACGAAGAATACCTCGGCCTCTGCGTGGAGCTTACCTCACTCTCGTGGCTGGCCACCACCCCAGTCGAGGCCTTGTCGGGTATCCACCAGGTCGCCGCCGAAGCGGTTGCCGACATGTAGTCGAATGGCGAACTAGTCCCTGAGCCACTGGCTGAAAGCGGCAAGGAAGCCGCTGTGATCCTTGCATCCAGTGAGAAGCTGAACGGACGCCAGCCGCTGGTGCTCTTTCTGAAAGAACTAGGGCTGGACAAGATTGAGCGCGAGCGAGACCCCGGTGCGGAAGCAGTACGGTGACCAATCGGCTTCCAGGCATTACGTGATCCACGCTGAGCCGCCAATATGGAACACAGTACAAGACCCCGCTCCCCGCACCCGTCCCCGCCAAGCCGTACAATAGGAATTGATCTTTTTCGTCAGGAAAATACTCGCACAATGTCTTCCAACGGTTATCAAGCGCGGTACTCCCGCATCCACAACATGCGGTCGCTGTTCAGTCTCTTCTCGAACGACCTGGCCATCGATCTCGGGACGGCCAACACGCTCGTCTTTGCGCATGGCAAGGGCATCATCGTCAACGAGCCGTCCATTATTGCGGTCAACACCCAGACCAACGAGGTAGAGGCCGTCGGCAAAGAGGCGAAGGAGATGCTGGGGCGCACGCCCGGCAACATCATCGCCATCAAGCCGATGAAGGACGGCGTCATTGCCGACTTCCGCCACACCGAGAAGATGCTCAACTACTTCATCATGAAGGCCCACAACAACCGCAAGCGCATGGTGCATCCGCGCATCGTCATCGGCGTGCCTTCCGAGATCACGCAGGTGGAAAAGCGCGCCGTCATGGACTCCGCCTACCGCGCCAAGGCCAGCGAAGTGCACCTGGTCGAGCAGGCGATGGTCGCCGCCATCGGCGCCGGCCTGCCCATCACGGAGCCCGGCGGCAACATGGTCGTCGACATCGGCGGCGGCACCACCGACATTGCCGTCATCTCTCTCGCCGGCATCGTCTATTCGCGCTCCGTGCGCATGGCCGGCAACCAGATGGACGAGGCCGTCGTCACCTACCTCAAGCGCAAGTACAACCTGCTGATCGGGGAGCGCACAGCGGAACAGATCAAGATGCAGCTCGGCTCCGCCTTCCCGCTGGACAAGCCCATCACCATGGAGATCAAGGGCCGCAACCTGATCGAGGGCGTGCCCAAGACCATCACCATCGAGGACTCCGAGATCCGCGAAGCTCTCTCCGAGTGCGTCGCCACCATCATCAACGCCATCCGCGTCGCGCTCGAACGCACCCCGCCCGAACTCTCCGCCGACATCTCTGACCGCGGCATCGTCCTCACCGGCGGAGGCGCGCTCATCAAGAACCTGGACAAGCGCATCCGGGAAGAGACCGGCCTGCCCGTCTCCATCGCCGACGATCCCCTCGCCTCCGTCGTCCTCGGCACCGGCCGCATGCTCTCGGACTTCAAGCTGCTGCGCAAGATCTCCATCGACTAGGCGTCCACACGCCCTTTTCAGGCTTCGTGCAGGGTCCTCCCGTCGGTCGGCACCGAATCCTGTTTGCGACCATCGGGAGCACCAACGCGAAGCCCAATACGCGTCACGAAGTGACCGCCGCCCGCGTAGGGCGACCGTCCGGCAGGACAAGGTATTTAATAGGTTCTAGCAACGTCTTATCCCGATGGAATTCATCACCCGATTCAAGAATGCGCTGGTCCTCATCGCGATCCTGCTGGCGCAGGCGATTGCGCTCGCGGTACAGGTGCGCACCCCAGCCGATGACGGCGCGCCAGACGGCCGCAAGGTCCGCCTGATCCGCATGTGGACCACGGCCACGGTCACCCCGTTCGAGCGCGTCGCGCACGCCATCGGCTCGGGCACGCGCCACGGCTGGAGCGATTACGTTGACCTGCGCCACGTCCGCCAGCAGAACCGGGACCTGCAGCAGCAGCTCACCCGCATGCGCATCGAGCAGGCCGCCATCGCGGAGGACGCACTGCAAGGCCGGCGCCTCCAGGCCCTGCTCAACTTCCGCGAACGCTACGTCGGCTCCCTGGTCGCCGCCCAGGTCATCGGCACCAGCGGCAGCGACCAGACCCACGTACTCACCATCGACAAGGGCTGGCACGACGGCTTGCGCCCCGATATGGCCGTCATTACCCCGGACGGCATCGTGGGCAAACTCCGCGACGTCTTTCCCGACACCTCGCTGGTGCTGGAGATCAACGACCAGTCTTCCGGCGCGGGCGTCATCCTGGAGAGCACACGCATCCGCGCCATCCTCCGCGGCACCGTCGCCGGCCGCGTGCAGATCGGCAATCTCACCGCGGACTCGCGCATCAAACCAGGCGAGACCGTGATCACCTCCGGCGGCGACCAGGTCTACCCGCGCGGCTTGCCCGTGGGCATGGTCGTCAACATTGCACCGGACCCCGACCACCAACCCTACACCGCCATCGCCGTGCGCCCCGCAGTCGATCTGGACCGTGTGGAGGAGGTGCTGGTCATCACCGGCACGCAGGCGGACCTGACGCCCGGAGCCCAGCAGGACCTGTCCGCCGCCGAGGCGCAACACGCCGCCGACCTCAGCGCCGAGCGGCTCCCCGGCATCCACGACGACCAGCCGCCCGCCGCGCAGCCCGCCGCCAACGCCACCCCGTCAGCTCCGAGTTCGCCGATTGTGCCGGCCGCCGTCACAGTTCCACACCCCGTACCGGCCGTGCATCCGGACCGCTTCTCCCCCGGGTCCACTCCACCCGCAGCCGAGCTCACCCCCGGCGGCAAAAATTCGCCGCCTGCCACCCAACCCAACCCGCAGCAACCTCCGCCGCAGCCCTGAAGCAACGTTTCCCTGGGAGCCAATGGCCACACGCAGCTACATGTCGCGCCGCGAAGTCGAGCAACAGGGATTCAGCCTGGGGATTGCGCTGCTCGTCCCGATCGGTGCGATCCTGTTGCAGGTCCTGTTGCCCCGGCTGCACCCGGCGCTGGCCATCCTGGACCTGCCGCTGGTCATCACACTCTTCTTCGCCGTCAGCCGGCGCAGCCCCATCGCCGGCACCATCACCGGCGGCACCATCGGCATCCTGCAGGACGTGCTCACCAGCCAGCCCATCGGCGTCAACGGCATGGCCAAATCGGTCATCGGCTACGCGGCCGCCAGCCTGGGCAGCCGCATCGACGTGGAGAACACCGGCACCCGCGCCATCCTCACCTTCGGCTTCTCGCTCCTCCAGAGCGTGCTTCTCTACCTCATCGAGCGCCACCTGCTGGGCATCCGCGAGTTCCATCTACTCTGGCTGCACGAGCTGCTCCGCGCCCTGGTCAATACGCTGGTGGCCGTCCCCATCTACCTCGTCCTCGACCGCTTCAAGCGCCAGGATTAGGCCTGCTCTGAGCATGATGATCCAGCTAACTCAGGCGACGGGTCTCGCGCGTTAGCTCAGGCGACGGGTCTCTCGCGTTAGGGATGCTCTGATTAAGTGCCGTGAGCGAAAATGGAAGCGTCATTCTGACCCGATTTTGGGTCAGAATCTCAGTCGTCGATTGCCCGAGTGAAGCAAACTCCGGGAACTGTTCACACCTTCCCAAATCCCGCTCATTGCACAGCCGTGCGCCGTCTTGACCCCCACGACCAGCGTCGCCGAAAACCGACCTTAGGGAAGGTCGGAACAAGTCATCAGACATTCCCTCATGGGCTAAAGCCCCATAGATTTTGGGCCGTCTGCGACGTAGCTAAAGCCACGTCCTTTCAAATCGGAGACTTGTTCAGAGTCTCCTTAGAGCAAATCTCCCATAGATATGCACATCGTCTTCACAGGGCCGAACGCCCGACCTCCCATAGATATGCACATCGTCCTCACAGGGCCGAACGCCCGACCTCCCATAGATATGCAAATCGTCCTCACAGGGCCGAAGGCCCGACCTCCCATAGATATGCACATCGTCTTCGCAGGGCCGAAGGCCCGACACATACCAGCCTAGGCCGAAGGCCTAGGTTGGCGACCCCCGAAACCCCGAGGGCTGTAGGCCCGACACATCGAACCTCTGCAAATCTTCAGGAAATTTGCTCAGTGTCCTGAGCCTAAAGTACGTGCCAATATTTTCCCGTTTGTCATTCTGACGCTGAGCTTGCTCAGGGAAGAATCCCCGTATTTCGTCCGCGGCCACCCCCAATTTCAGGCTCCACTTATGCTGATACCTTCTGACTTACAAGCTGATCGCAGAGGCCGAGCTTACTCGCGCCCAGGCGAAGCAAATCATAGATAAGGTGACCAATCTATCGGATAAAGTGGGCTACTCCTTGCCCGACGTTACTGCCAGTAATGAATCCATTTTGTGCAACAGCCACGATTCCGACAGTTTCGACTTTCGAGTCGTGAGTGTCGACAAGGCTGAGGGCGAGCTGGAGGTGAAGGATGGAGTATTGTCTATCCGCCGCGGTAGTGGCTTGGGAACATGGCAGATGTGGCTTGAGAGCTATCAGTATGAAGGAAGAGTTCAAAAGGTATTGCCCAGGAACGAGAGAATCTCCGGTGACAGAAAGTTGCGCGTCTCCGGTGAAGTAAAGGCTGTTGGCGGCGAGCATACCATTCTGTTGATCATCAAAGCTGAAAAGGCCCCTCTCGGTGTGCATTTGGCGGAAAAAAGACTCCGCGTTACGAGCAACGAATGGATGCCAATAGACACTTATTTCCGACTTCCCCCCAACCTTAGCTGCCATTTGCGAATCGACGACCGCAGCGTGTCCGCGCCCGGTAGCAGTCTGCAAATCCGCAATCTTGTTGTGGCGGAAAGAACGTCGTCGGCGTAATCACTCCGATACCTCCCGAACGGTGTTCGCCCTAATGTAATCTTTGCCGCACTCTGAAGCGATCTCGCCAGAGCGCAGACAGGTTAGTCCCGATAAGTCGCCTTTCCCGTCAGTGAGAACGCGGGTCCTGCAATCTGGCGTTTGCGGCAAACTTCAAATGCATCGGACACAAATTCGCCCCACCACCGTCGCACTAAAATCACACCGAAAGCTTGACACCCCGCGTACAATAGTTAAGAGAGCCAAACAGCGCCAGAGTCGTGTCCGAGAACCCTCAAACTGGGGCCGGACCGGACCTGAAGCCAGCCGAAAGCTCAGGGTGAAACATGCGTCCAACTCAATCTCTGCCGCGCCCCGCATCCCCATCTCCAGCCGTCCCACCCGCGTCTCCGACTGTTAACCAATTCGACATGCCCCAAGCAACTCGCATCGTATCTGGACTTTGCGTGGACAGGGGGGGGAGGGGGGGGTACCTACCGAAAGCACCCCTCGCCCCAGCCGGGATCCCATCCGCCGCCGCCCATGCCACAAAGTCGTAAACTTCAAGGAGGATCGATAAGCACCCAGAACAGGAGTATCCGGAACCGGCGATTTGATACCCCCGAATCCAAATCCCGACCGCCACGTCGCCCGCGATGAGAAGGTTTCCGCGGGCAAGCTCCACGCCACCCAGTACGTGGTGGTGCTGGTGCTGGCTGTACTGGCTGCGGGAATGTGGCGCCTCCAGGTGCTGGGCGTGGACAACTACCGGCAGTTGGCGGAGGCCAACCGCGTGCGCAAGGAGCCGGTGCGCGCCCCGCGCGGCAAGATCTTCGACCGCGAAGGCCGCATCCTGGTCGATAACTACCCCTCGGTCTCCTGCAACCTGCTGCGCGACCAGGTCAAAGACCTCCAGGCCGACATTCCGCTCATCGCCCGCGGCCTGCACCTTCCCGTCGAGCAGGTTGAGGCTACTCTGCGACGCTATGCCAGCGAGCCCAAGTACCAGCCCATCCCGCTGAAGCAGGACATTACCCAGGATGAGCAGGCCTTCATCGAGGCCCATCGCAACGAGCTGCCCGAATTGGAGACCATCGACGACCAGCGCCGCCTCTACCCGCGCGACGGCTTCGCGGCCCACCTGATCGGCTACGTGGGCGAGGTCTCCGAGCAGGACTTGAACAGCTCCAAGTTCGACTTCTACGAGCCCGGCGACGTAGTCGGAAAATCCGGCGTGGAAGAGACCTACGACTCCCTGCTGCGCGGCGTGGACGGCTCGCGCGATGTCATCGTCAACAGCCACGGCAAGGAAGTCGGCCAGCTTGGACAGCAGCTTGCCAAGCCGGGCCAGGACCTGCGGCTCACCATCGACCTCGATCTGCAACGCGTGGCGGAGCAGATGATGGAAGGCAAGAACGGCGCACTGGTCGCCATGGACCCGCACACCGGCGAGATTCTCGCCATGGTCTCGCGGCCCACGTTCGACCCCAACCAGTTCGCCGTGCGCCTGACCAAGGCCTACTGGTCGCAGATCATTGACGACCCCGACCACCCGCTGCTGAACAAGTCCATCCAGGCACAGCTTGCGCCCGGCTCAACCTTCAAAGTCATCATGACCCTGGCCGGTCTGGAAGAAGGCGTCGCGCAGGACATGCATGTCCAGTGCAACGGCGGCGCCACCTTCTACGGCCGCTTCTTCGCCTGCGACCAGCACCACGGCTCGGTCGACATCCACAACGCGCTGCCGTATTCCTGCGACACCTTCTACTACACGCTGGCTAACCGGCTCGGCATCGACACCATCGCCCGTTACGGCAACGAGGTCGGCATCGGCGTCAAGACCGGCGTCGACCTGCCCGACGAGGCCGCCGGCGTGATGCCCAGCGAGGCCTGGAAGATGAAGACGCAGCACGACAAGTGGTACGCCGGCGAGACCATCTCCGTCGGCATCGGCCAGGGCGCAATCGAGGTAACCCCGCTGCAACTGGCCCGCGCCCTCGGTGGCATCGCCTCCGGCGGCGTGCTGCGCCGGCCCCACGTCGTCTTCGACGACGAACTCACGCCCGACCAACTCGAAGCGGTCCAGAGCAGCTTCCCCGGCTCCGGCGAAAAGACCATTCCCCTGACCACCGACAACTGGCAGATCATTACGGACGACCTGGCCAACGTCGTGGGTCCCGGCGGCACCGGCGCCGCGGTACGCCTGGAGGGCATCGACTTCGCCGGCAAGACCGGCACCGCCCAGGTGGTGAACCACAGCGCCGGTGCGAAAGACCTGGGCAAAGGAGCAGAGCGCGCCAACGCCTGGTTCGTCGGCATGACCCCGCGCCGCAATCCCGACATCGTGGTCGCCGTGCTGGTGGAGCACGGAGGCTGGGGAGCAGAAGCCGCCGCGCCCATTGCGGCACAGCTCATCAACGCATTCGTCACCAAGCAGCGCAAAGGCGCGGGCAACCTGATTCAGGTGGCCGCACCCAAACCTATCCCGCCCGCAACGCCTCCCGCCGGTGTGCCCACCGCCGCAGTGCTGCAACCCGCCAAGCCAGGCACAACCGGCGCGCCACCCGACGCGCACCCATAACCGCACCGCATTGGAAACTGACCGTCTATGCGCCGCTTCTCC
>Ga0302197_10004254_pt1 | contig 12625 bp, 9 predicted proteins | sample II_Bog_N2_1_FD_193526 | JGI IMG/M metagenome (GOLD analysis project Ga0302197, IMG submission 193526) | Peat permafrost microbial communities from Stordalen Mire near Abisko, Sweden - II_Bog_N2_1 | ecosystem: Environmental > Terrestrial > Soil > Wetlands > Peat | place: Sweden: Abisko, Stordalen...
GGTAGAAGCATCCAATACCAACAGTACTTCATGTGGTGCATCTGGTATTACTTTTTGCATTACACGCTTTACCTTGGTCAATTCATTCATAAGGTTTACCTTATTATGCAAGCGCCCTGCAGTATCAATCAGTACAACATCAGCGTCTTTAGATTTTGCACTCTGCACCGTGTCAAAAGCTACAGCAGCCGGATCGCTGCCGGTGGGTTGTTTTACAATATCTACTCCTGAACGCTGTGCCCATATGGTTAACTGGTCAACTGCCGCGGCACGAAATGTATCTGCAGCCCCAAGTACCACTTTTTTACCACGTTGTTTATATTGGTTGGCAAGCTTACCAATGGTAGTGGTTTTACCTACGCCATTAACACCCACTACCATTATAACATAAGGCTTTTTACCGGCAGGAATTTCAAAATCTGATAACTCAACCGTATTACTTTCAGTTAATAAGGAGGCAATCTCATCTTTTAATATGGTGTTTAACTCATCTGATGAAACGTACTTGTTGCGGGCAATGCGCTTTTCTATGCGGTCAATAATTTTTACGGTAGTATCCACTCCCACGTCAGATGAAATAAGTGCCTCTTCAATACCATCAAGTACCTCATCATCTACTTTTGATTTGCCGGAAATTGCACGGGCGAGTTTTGAGAATAATCCCTGCCGTGTCTTTTCAAGACCCTTATCAAGGTTTTCCTTTTTCTCTTTGGTAAAAAAACTAAAAAATCCCATTTGTTTTCAATTCAACAAACCTCACTTTAAAATAATAAAAAAGCTTCTCCCGGTAATTAAGAGAAGCTTACAATCTTGCTTATCAAACAAATTATTTTGCTGATAAGTGCTCTTTCACTTTATCTTTATGAACGATTTTTTCTTTAAAAACGTAAGCGCCTGTCTTTGGCGATTTTTCAGCCACAATAACACGTACAAAAGCCTTACTGGCAGCAGATTGTGCTGCATCCTTCACCACTTTAGCGTTCTTACTTACTTTACCGCCTTCTTCTTTCTTAGCCATAATAAATATTATTTAATTTCTTTATGAACGGTCATTTTACGGAGGATGGGGTTGTATTTCTTTAACTCCAAACGCTCGGTAGTATTTTTTTTGTTCTTAGTGGTAATGTAGCGCGATGTGCCGGGCTGACCGCTGGTTTTATGCTCGGTGCACTCTAAAATTACCTGAATTCTGCTTCCTTTCTTTGCCATGACCTACTTAACTTTTGATTTAGTTGTTAAACCGGCCTTTTTAAGCACGGCATAAATTCCATTTTTATTAATAGTACGCAAAGCCGAGGTAGATACTTTTAGGTCAACCCAACGATTCTCTTCTGGTACGAAAAACCTTTTCTTCTGGAGATTTGGGTTAAACTTGCGCTTGGTTTTAATGTTAGAATGCGACACTGTATGTCCCGACATTACTTTTTTCCCCGTTATATCACAAACTCTTGGCATTGCTATTTATTTTTGAGTGTGCAAAGGTCGTAAAAAGATTCGAAACTTCAAATACTTTATAAAGAATACATTATTAAACCATCTTGCATCAAATGGCAAAACAACATATTGATTATCAATTAATAACAAAGAATTACTCTGTTTTACACTATTAATTTTTCAATAAATCCTGCAATTCGTTCATGGCCTTTATATTTGAAGGTCGCTTAATTGCATCCATAATATCATGTTTCTCTTTTGAAGTAAGATGAAAACTCATAGAGGCTTCCTGATTCAAAATAGAAGCTTTATACTCAAACTCTAGTACATGAATAGGAACCCCCAGCCACCGGTTAGCTCCCTGCAGCAGGTCATCTAAATAATAGTCCTGGTAATCCGACCAATTAATATAAATACTGCCAATGGGGTCAAAAAACTTATCAATAAGTGTTTGCTTTTTGCTGATCATGGGTTCATATATCTTGTCCCAATCGCGTGTTTGAATAATTACCACACCGCTGGTGTTAGAATCAATCCAGTTTTTAAACACGCTAAGAAATCTAATACTCAATTCAGCACCATAATTATCACGCAACCCGGCATCCATTACTTGTACGGGGGGTGAAGTGGGCAAAAATGAATTAGGAAGAATGTAAGGAAATGTAGCATTTAAGCGCAATGCACTAGTAAGGTGCAGGTCTTGCACCTGCTGATTCTTAAAGAAACGGCTGCCATCAATAGCATCTATATTTAACGGCAGTTTATTTTCTGTACTGTCTGAAGGACGTGTAAGATAAGTAACCGGGTGTGAGGCAAATAATACTCTTCGCCCATCATCGGTTATGGTAGGTGATATTATCATCATGGGTATAACAGCATCTTGCTCAGGCTTGTTATAATCAGATACTTTTTTATTCAATATGTAATGTGTGTTTTGCAGCAATTTTCTCTCAAAACTATAACCCCTGTCTTTATGATACGTTTTACCATCTATTTGCACCGTTACCCAAGGATATATCAAATCATTTACGGCCACAGAAAATGCTATCGGGTTTAAGATATCTCTGCTTATGTCCCACAGGTATTTATAATTATTCGGATCAATGTTGTGATTCGTTTTACTTTCTAACTGAAGTTCCCTGTAAAATGCCTGCCCTATTAATCCTGCAGAGGCACCGGTAACCATAACTGTATGCTCATAGGCAGAATTATGGGTAACGCTATCTATCTCTTGCATCACTTTAACGGCCCATAGTGATGAGCGCAAACCTCCTCCACTACTATTAATTAATAGCAGCAAAGGCTTTTCTTCCGTAGGAAATTTTTTCTTCCAGTTTTCCAGCATCGCTAAAGTGCTGTCCTTATCCTCGTAGTAATTCTTTTGAGAAGAATATTTTTCTATTTGCTCAAGGTTATAAGTTGCAGGTATCGTATCATAATTTAAACCGAACGCCTTATTATCATAAAGCAAATAGCCGTTACGCATAAAAATGTTCAACACAAACAAAACGATAATTACCAATGTAGCACCCCAACCCCGCAACCAAAACGATATAGCACCCGACGGTGCGATAAGAATAGAAAACAGCAAGCAAATACTTGCACCTGCCGGTACCTGGAAATATTTTACATCAGTAAAGTAAGCCAGGAAAATAATGGCAGTAAGCGATATGAGTTCCACTATCAGCGCATTAATGTGGTGGTGCCTGAATGTGAGATAAATATGTTCCTTTTTATAGTGTCTGACACTACGGGTGCGGCGCAACTTAATAACATGATATAAAAAATAATCTACCCGTATGGGGGGTGCTTTTTTGGCCTCGAGTTTATCAAATGCTAAAAAGCGACCTAATCTACCTGCTTTTTTTGCAGGTACATCCACTGCCTCTGTTATAGTATTTTCAATATTAGTATTCAAAAATTTGGAGAACGCTATAATAAGCAACACACTCATACCGGTAATAAAACCGGCTAAATAAAATAAAGCAATGGGCAGGTTGTGAAATTCGCTTTGGCTTTGAAACCTTAACAAAGCAATGCAATACACAAAAATAAATGCTGCCGGTATTACCGAGTTATTATAACAATACCGAACAAAAGGGTGCCTAAATGTGGCGAGGAACGGAAACCTGTTACTGTTAAGTATATAGCTGGTTAAATTAAATAATAGCAAGAACCCACCGAAGGCAAAGCCCAGGATAAAAAAACTTAAGAAATTAACGCGTCCTAAATATTCAGGATCTAAAAAAAGATAAGGGATACCATATTTGTTGCCAAAGTTTTGGGTAACTATTAAAAATAATAGTATCCAAAATAGAATAAGAAACAGGTGCCTTTTTAGATGTAACAAAAGCAACTGGAAAGGAAAGGAATAATATAAATGTCTTACAAATTGTTTCACTTGGTGTATGACATAACTCTAAAATAGCGTCATTTGTTCCTGCGTAAAGAAACAAATACTTGTACACAAGTTATTTTACGCGGGACAGAATTTGTTCACACCATAGCGTGTACATGCCACCTGATGGGTGCAAACCATCTTCTGCTAATAAATTAGCATCAGTTTCTGCTCGCTTTGATATAGGTGTAATATCTACATATTGTACATTGGCGTTAAGTGCTTCTTCTTTATTAATGGCATTGTACTGATCTATCTCCTCGCCAACTTTCATTTTATCTCTTCCTTCATTAGCAGCAAATGGCGTCACTCCCCAATCGGGTATTGACACTACAATAACGTGCCCTGCTTTGCCACCGGCATAGTTTATGGCAATTTTCAATAAGTCGTTAAATTCTTTTTTGTAGATGTCAATATTATAACCCCGGTATTGGTTGTTAACACCGATAAGTAATGTTACATAATCAAAAGTGCCTGTTAGGTTCTTTTCTTTTATGGCAGCTATTAATTCATCAGTGGTCCAACCTGTTTTGGCAATTATTACCGGATCGGCAAAATACTTACCTTTCTCATTTAGCATTTTTACTAATTGCACAGGAAAACGGTCCGTGTCAGACACGCGCTCTCCAATTGTATACGAATCGCCCAGGCATAACATTGTTTGCTGATGATGCATTATAGTATTGCTTTTATGTGGTGCAAATGCACTTACAAAAGTGAACAATAAAATTAAGATGGTCTTATACATAATAGGTTATTATAAATACTATATACGAAAAAGTAACCAAAGAGAAAACAAATAATATCCTGTCAACAATTAGGTACCCGGAAATATCACTTGTTGATTAGCAGGCATTTACATACACTCTTTGACAGGATTATTGAGCCTTGACAGGATAGTTGGGACAAGTGCATGCTGACTTTTCATAGTTTCTTTTTAACAAATATCATTTCCTCATTAACTTTACCTCTAATGAAAAAAGGTAATAAGAAGATCGAGGCAAAACCTATTGAAAATAAAATTCAAAAGCCTATGCCTTTATGGGTATGGCTTGCGGGTATTCTCACATTAAGCATACTAATTTACCTCCCGGCTTTTACCAATGGGTTTACGAATTGGGATGACCAGTATTATGTAACAGATAATATTTATATCCGATCCCTTTCATTTCAAAACATATTATCATTTTTTACATCATTGCAAACGCAAGGTAATTATCATCCGTTAACTATGCTAAGCCTTGCTATAGACTATCAATTATTCGGGTTGAATGCCACAGGCTATCATACTATAAATATTCTATTACACCTTATTAATAGCTGCCTGGTGTTTTTATTGACACAAAAATTATTTAAGTCACCCTTTATTACCATCACCACTGCTCTTTTATTTGCCATTCACCCTACACATGTTGAAAGTGTAGCGTGGGTTAGTGAACGTAAAGATGTGTTGTATGTGCTGTTTTATTTGCTGGGGTTGTGGTGCTATGTAAACTACCTGGATAAAAAGAAACGATCATATTTTATTTACACCATCCTCTGCTTTGTGTTATCGCTCTTATCTAAAGCTCAGGCTGTAACTTTCCCTTTAGCACTATTAATTATTGATTACTTACGTAACGGCAAAATATCAGTAAAAAATATTTTAACTAAAACTCCGCTTTTAGCATTGTCAGTAACAGCAGGTGTTATTGCTATTTTCGCCCAGCAGAACGTAAATGCCACAGAATTGTATGTGCGTTATACATGGATAGACCGTATAATATTTACCGGCCATGCTATCGCGCTTTATATTTTAAAGCTTTTTTTACCGGTTAATCTGGCTGCACTTTATCCATACCCCGATAAAAACAATGGCTGGTATAACCCGTTAGTTTATTTATCTCTTCTTGCACCCATTGGGTTTGGTGCATTGTTATTATTCTTTAAAAAAAACAGAATTGTTATAAGCGGGTTGTTATTTTTTATTTTAAACATTGCTCTTATTCTACAAATACTGCCTGTGGGTGATGCAATTATTGCTGACCGCTACACCTATCTCTCCTACCTTGGTTTGTTTTGGGTATTAGGTTATGCTTTAAATTATGTTATACAAAAAGGTGGCCTTTATAAGGTTGGTGTTATTATTGTCTGTTGTTGCTATGTTGTTTTTTTTAGTTGCACGAGCTACCAACGTACCCAAGTATGGCAAAGTAGTTTATCATTATGGCAGGATGAATTATCTAAATTTAATAATGTACCTGTAGCATGGAACAATCTTGGTATGATCAAAGAAGCAGACAATGACCCCAAATATGCTAAAGAATGTTTTACTCATGCTATTTCACTAGACCCTGATTATTCAATCTCATATTCAAATCGCAGCCTGGCTTATATTCAATTAGGACAATATGATTCGGCTATACTTGACGATGATAAAGCACTAAAACTTAGGCCCGACAATAAAAGCGCCCGTCAAAACAGGGGCGCTGTTTTTTCTATGGTAGGTAAAACAGATAGTTCATTAATAGATTGTGATTGGCTGGTCAAACATTTTCCCAACCAGCTTTCTGCTCATCTCAATCATGGACTGGCTTATAACTCTGCACAAAAATATGATAGTGCTATAATGGAATTTAATTGGGTACTATCAAACAAGCCTAACAATGAAGTTGCCTATGCCTCACGTGGTACTGCATACATGATGCTCAATAAACTTAATAATGCTTTAAACGATTACAATAAAGCCATTGAACTTAAACCTGATTATTGGGAAGCCTTTACTAACCGCGCCCATATCGAAATACTATTAGGCAATAATGAAAAGGCCATTGAAGATGCTACTATTGCTATTCGTAACGCTTCATCTAATCAAGCTAGTAATTATATCACACGTGCACAGGCTTATTATAATCTTAATCGTTATAATGAATCGCTGCAGGATTATTTATTATTGCAAAAAAACGGTGTGCCTGTAGGTGCATCGTTTCTAACAACGCTTGAGAAAAAAGCCAAACAAAGTAATTAGCCTGATATGAATAAAAAAGAGGCCGGTAGTAAATTTAAAAAAACTGTACCGTTATGGGTTTGGCTGGCTGGTATTATCGTGATAACTATTATCACGTATTTTTCAGCGTTTACCAATTGCTTTACTAATTGGGATGATGAGGCCTACGTAACAGGTAGCACCATTATACAGTCTCTATCTTTTAGCAATATTTTTAACTTTTTTAGCATCTTACAAGCTCAAGGCAACTATCATCCGCTAACCTTACTTAGCCTTGCTATAGACTATAAATTATTTGGTATGAACCCGATGGGTTACCATACTATAAACATTTTATTGCACCTGTTTAATGTTTGCCTGGTTTTTTTGCTGACTCAAAAACTATTTAAGTCGCAATTTATTACCACTATCACTACGCTTTTATTTGCTATACACCCAATGCATGTAGAAAGTGTGGCATGGATAAGCGAGCGTAAAGATGTGTTATATACATTTTTTTACCTGGCAGGCCTATTATTTTATGTAAACTACCTTGAGAAAAAGAAGCGTGCATTTATCATTTACATGGTGGCATGTTTTATATTATCATTGTTGTCAAAGGCGCAGGCCGTTACTTTTCCTATTGCGCTAATGTTAGTTGACTATATTATAAATGGAAAATTATCTATCCGTTCTATATTTTTTAAAACACCATTATTAATAGTATCAATAACAGCCGGTATAGTTGCCGTTATTGCCCAGCGCAATTACGATGCTATAACAACAGCAAAACATTTTTCACTGCCTGATCGCATTTTAATGCCGGCGTATGCTTTTGCTGTTTATATAATTAAGTTTTTTGCACCGGTTAATTTAGCAGCAGATTATCCCTATCCCAGCTATAACAATAGCTCGTATGATATAGTAGTCTATTTATCATGGTTAATACCCATGGCATACATAACATTACTTATTATTTTTCGTAAAAATAAAATAGTTGCAGGCAGTCTTATTTTCTTTTTGTTAAATATAGTTTTGCTTTTGCAGTTCCTGCCGGTTGGCAACGCTATTATAGCAGAACGTTATACTTACTTATCATACCTGGGTTTATTTTGGGTATTAGCTTATACATTAGCTTTTTTAATACAAAAGCTGCCAACATGGCGTGCAGGTATTATTGCAGGCATTAGTATGTATATTATTTTTTTATGCTACATCAGTTTTCAGCGCATACCAATATGGCACGATAGTATGGTGCTGTGGCAAAATGAAGTGGCTCAATTTCCAACCGACCCTATCGGATGGGATGGACTTGGTTTAGCTTATAATGACGTGTCTGACTTAACTAATGCTAAAGCATGTTTTAACCATGCTATTTCTGAGGATCCTGATTACGTGGTGGCCCTGGTTAATCGCAGCAATACTTACATTCATTTAGCACAATATGATTCTGCCGTACATGACGCTAAACGAGCACTAATGCTGGCGCCCAATTCTAAAACGGCCCATCAAAACAGGGGTATCGCTTATGCTTATATCAATAAAGCGGATAGTGGGTTGATAGATGGACGATGGATGGTATTACATTACCCAAATGATACAACGTCCTATTTTAACGAGGGCTTTGCTTTTATTGGTGCAAATAAACCTGACAGTGCCATACTGGATTATAATGTGGTGCTTACTATTTACCCCAATGAAGAAAACGCTTATGCTATGCGTGGAATTGCTTACAGTATGCTTAACCGCATGAATAATGCCTTTGAAAGTTTTAACAAAGCCATTGAGTTAAAGCCTAATGACTGGCAGGCTTATGGTAACAGGGCACGTGCTTATCTTATCATCGGGAGTAATGAAAAAGCTATTGACGATGCTACGGTAGCAATTAATAATTATCACGGTAATGTTGCATCATTTATTGTAACACGAGCGCAAGCGTTCTATAATCTTGGCAAATACAGAGATGCGTTACAGGATTATTTATCATTGCAAAGATTGGGGGTACAGTTAACGCCGTCCACAGTAGTTGCTCTTGAGAAAAAAGCAGGAGAAAATTAATTAATTCCTATCATCATCCTCATCATGTTCCTCTGCTGAAAGATTTAAATTCATCATACTGCCTAACAAATCCTTAAACTGAATACTTCGTTCAAGACGGTGTTTGCTTAGTTGTGAAAATTCTGCAAGGCCATGTAAGATAAATTCCATTAATAAAGACTGTTCTTCTCTATCAGCCTTGGGGAACGTTAATTTCACTAACTCACTTAATCCCTTTACTGAGGCCAGTTGCCTGCGATAATTATTCTCAGACAGGTCGGTCATCAAGTCAACAGAGTTGCCTTCATTAAACCAACCAATAATATCAGCAAACGGATTTTTAGTTTTTGCTTTTTTTATTTTATCAGGATTGGGGAATAATTCTGCAAATCGCTTGCGTATAGCTTTGCCTACTAAATTTACGGCTACGTTGGCAATGCCTTCCACTTCTCCTTCATATACCAATTCTATTTTGCCGGTAATACTTGGTAAAATACTATACAGATCGGCAATACGTCCGGCACCCTGTTTTTCATCATTCAATAATAACCGTCTTTCAACAGCACTGTAAATTGTTTCGAGTGATGAGATAGTTAACCGGGCAGATACCCCACTTTTCTTATCTACAAAATCACTTTCACGTGCCTCAAACGCCACTAGCTCTGCTAAATCGCGGATGAGGGGTGCAATAAAAATGGTTTTCTTTTGCTCTTCAGCTATATTAGCCTCCTGTTCTGTAATGCTACGCGAAATGGCAAGAGTTTTAGGATAGTGCGTTAATATCTGGCTCTCTATACGATCTTTTAAAGGAGTTACAATAGAACCGCGATTAGTATAATCTTCAGGATTAGCAGTAAAAATAAATTGTATATCAAGCGGCAGCCGCATTTTAAAACCACGTATTTGTATATCACCTTCCTGCAAAATATTAAAGAGTGATACCTGAATACGTGCTTGCAGATCGGGCAACTCATTAATTACAAAAATGCAACGATGTGAATGCGGGATGATACCATAATGAATTACGCGTTCATCAGAATACGGTAATTTTAATGTGGCTGCTTTTATAGGGTCAACATCACCAATTAAATCAGCAACGGTAACATCAGGTGTTGCCAGCTTTTCTGTATACCTAGCATCCCTGCTCATCCATACAATGGGCGTACTATCTCCCTTTTCAGCGATCAAATCATTGGCAAATCGCGAGATGGGGTTAAGCGGATCATCATTCAACTCAGAACCTGCTACTACCGGAATATGTTCATCCAATAACTGCACCATCAAACGCGCTAAGCGTGTTTTCGCCTGTCCACGTAACCCTAAAAAAACAATGTTGTGCCTGGATAGTATAGCAGTTTGCAGCTGAGGAATAACCGTATCATCAAACCCCTTTATCTCTGTAAAAAGCTGTTTTTTGCTTTTTAGCGCCTGAATAAGATTATCACGCAACTCTTGTTTTATAGTTCTGGATTGATAGCCGGAGTGTTTTAGGTCTCCTAAATTTTTTATTTTTTCAATATTCATAATTATCGATTAGTGGTTTTCTTACAACACAATTTTTTAAAATAAGTTGTGTTTTTATTAACGAGGTGCAAAAATGGTCAATTTTACTTTCCTATTTTTGCAAAACCGATAAAGTGAAGCTATGGAATCGTTGCTTAAGTTCAAAATTTTAGATAATACGGTAGAGCACTTGCTGCATTTTCTTGCTATTCTGCTACTGGCTTATTTCCTGCGCCGTTTTTTATCTCAAATAATTGGTTACATTCTCTACCGTTTTTTTAGAAAAATGACGCCGGAGAGTGAATTAAAAAAATTCAATGCTCTTGTTATAAAACCATCAGAGTTTTTTATTGTCATTACCACTATCACTTTTGCATTCAGTATTTTAAAGTATCCTGCCGCCTGGGATTTTAAAATACTGGATCACGATTTTAAACTCTTTTTAAATCATGTACTAAGAACTATTGAAACCATAAGTATTACATGGATATTTTTTGCCATTGCCGATTTTATTAGCTATGTGATGGAAAAGCGCGCCCTGCGTGAAGGTTCTAAAATAAATGTTGAACTCGTACCCCTTATAAAAGATTCCATAAAACTGCTTATCACTCTTTTCAGCCTTTTTTTCATCCTTGGGGTCATTTTCAAATTCAATATTGCATCCTTGCTGGCTGGTTTGGGTATTGGTGGTTTAGCATTGGCGTTGGCAGCACAGGAAAGTCTAAAAAACCTCATCAGCACATTTACTATTTTAGTGGATAAACCCTTTAAAGTGGGTGATGCTATTTCTGTTGATGGTGTAAACGGAACGGTTGAAAACATTGGATTTCGCAGCACACGGGTGCGCACCACTGATAAAACATTTGTAACTATACCTAACCGTAAAATTGTTGATTCTAATTTAAATAACCTTTCCTTACGAACCGGGAGAAAGGTAACCACTAATTTAGGTTTAGATTTCGACAACAGTCCAGAGAATATCAATAAACTGGTAAGTGAACTTCAGTTCTATTTTAATAACCATCCTTCTATAATGGATAAAGAAAACTATGTTCGATTTACGTCTTTTTCCGATCACGCTCTTATGATTACCATTGAATATTATATTCGTAAAATTGATTTTATAGAGCACCAAAAATTAGTTGAAGAGGTGAATTTTAAAATTCTCGATTCCCTTCGTAAAAATGGTTGCACTTTAGCCAAGCCGGTATAATTAAATTCTCAAACGATCCTTTATCTTAACCACCTTTTCATAGCAAATATACTTAAAATAATTTTAAATACTATTAAGTCTATGTAAATAATAGATTTTAATGCAAAACCTGTTATTTCAAAAAAAGTATTGATATTGTTATATAATAATAAATAAGTTGGGGCGGGCGGGTAAAACCCAACTACTCATAAATGCGCTTAAGCGCTATTTCTTTAGGGGGAGCTAAAATGAGAGGGAATTTCTCAATGGTAATAGCATCACTATCTAACCCGAATTCGCGGCCTTCTTTAAGTGAAATATTTTTCAGGAAGAAATAAATATCCATGATCACCTTTTCGCCAAAAGGCAATTCATTATCATAAGACAGGAATTTTTCTATTACTACAAACCTAAAATCACCTATCATATGTTGCTTATTAAGCGATTCGTAACGGCTGGTAATATCTATTTCATGATTAGCCACCATGTTCTCTACCACCTTTCTGAAATACAAATTAATACGGGGCGCCACGCGGAAACCCAATCTAAAATCAACCCGTATTACCACGTCAGGTTTAAGTACCTGCACACTATATTCCATTTTATAAGGTTCATCCACTACATCTACGTGCACAAACCAATACATGTCTGCACGTTTGGGTTGTTTATTGAATATAGAATAAAAAACTTTCGATTCTATTTGTGATGGGTAATCAGCGCTGGTCAAATAAATTAAGTGCGTAGCAAATTTAGGTACGCTTTCATCCTCGCTCAAATCATGAAGTAAGCCCAGGTAATCTTTTACATCCACAAACTCCAAATAGCGGTTCTTGATCTTACGTCCCTTAAACCATACCCACATTACTATAAACAAGATTAAGCCTATAATTATAGTTACAAAACCGCCATGTTTGAACTTTAAAAGGTTGGCGATTAAAAAGGCGCCTTCTATGGTAAAATAGGTTAATGCCGTTATAGCCACCAATACAAACGGCCGTTGCTTTACAAATAACAAATAGGTGCAAAACAGCATGGTTGTCATAAGCATAGTAAATGTTATAGATAAACCATACGCCGCTTCCATATTTTTTGATTC
>Ga0302197_10004256_pt1 | contig 12624 bp, 9 predicted proteins | sample II_Bog_N2_1_FD_193526 | JGI IMG/M metagenome (GOLD analysis project Ga0302197, IMG submission 193526) | Peat permafrost microbial communities from Stordalen Mire near Abisko, Sweden - II_Bog_N2_1 | ecosystem: Environmental > Terrestrial > Soil > Wetlands > Peat | place: Sweden: Abisko, Stordalen...
TTGAGAATCTCGGCGTCGAAATCGACTTCCGGCCCCAGCAAACCTGCTGCGGACAGATGCACGCCAACACCGGATTCCGCACGGAAGCCTACTCGCAGGCCAAACGCTTTGTCCGCCTCTACCAGGATGCAGAGACCGTCGTGATCCCATCCTCGTCGTGCGTGGCCATGATCCGCGACCAATACCCCGGGCTGTTTGAGGAACTGGGCAACGAAGCGCTGCGCAAGGAGCTTGCCGCGCTGCTGCCCAGAGTATTCGAGTTGAGCGAGTTTCTGGTTGACCGGCTGGGCGTGGAAGATGTGGGCGCCAGCTTTCCTCATCGCGTGACCTATCACGCCAGTTGCCACGGACTCCGCGCACTGCACCTGGGCGACAGGCCCTATCGCCTGCTGGCCAAGGTTCGAGGGCTCAGCCTTGCTCCGCTCCCCAACACGGACCGCTGCTGCGGATTTGGTGGGACGTTTTCAATCAAGAATGCTGAGGTTTCCTCCGCCATGCTGGGGGTCAAGTTACAGGACATTGTCCAAACCGGCGCAGAATATTGCACCGCGCTCGACAACAGTTGCCTGATGCATCTAGGCGGGGCCATGCATCGGCAGTATGCGGGAATGAGGACGATTCATCTGGCCGAGATATTGGCCAGCACGGACGCCTCAACAGCGGGGGCGCATGCATGAGCCATACAGCCGCAGCCCATCCCGAGCTTGACCCGACCCTGGCCCTGCCGTTTCCGCAGGCCGCGCTGCCGGTGCTGCGCAATCCCCAACTGCGCAAGAATGTGGCCCACGCCATCGACGTCATCCAGGCGAAACGCGGCAAGCTCGTAGAGGAAAAAACCGATTGGCAGCAGCTTCGTCAGGCTGCATCGGCCATCCGCGCGCATGCGCTGAATAACCTGGCCTTCTACCTGGAACAGTTTGAGACGCGCTGCACCGCGGCCGGGGGAACGGTTCATTGGGCCACCGATGCGGCCGAGGCGCGCCAAATCATCCTCGATTTGCTTCGCCAGGAAAACGCGACCGAGGTCATCAAGATCAAGACCATGACTTCGGCTGAGATCCAACTGAATCCGTCGCTCGAAGCGGCGGGCATCAGCGTATTCGAGACCGATCTCGCCGAGCTCATCCTGCAACTCGGAAAAGACGAGCCCTCGCACATCGTCGTCCCCGCTTTGCACGTGAACCGCAGCCAGGTGCGCGAGATTTTTGCGCGGCGGATGGGGCTTGAGAACCTCTCCGACGACCCGCAGGCGCTTACCGCCGCGGCGCGCACTTATCTTCGGCAGAAATTCCTTACTGTGCCCACGGCTATCGGCGGTGCAAATTTCCTGATCGCCGAAACCGGCTCGGTCGTTGTGGTTGAATCCGAAGGCAATGGCCGCATGTGCCTCACCCTGCCCCGCACGCTGATTACGCTGGCCGGAATTGAAAAAGTACTGCCGCGCTTTCAGGACCTCGAAGTCATGCTGCAGGTTCTTGCGCGTTCGGCCACCGGCGAAAGGATGAATCCCTACACCTCGCTCTGGACCGGCGTAACTCCAGGGGACGGCCCGCAGCGCTTTCACGTTGTGCTGCTCGACAACCAGCGTTCCTCCATCCTCGGCCGCCCCGTTGAGCGACAGACGCTCAAGTGCATCCGCTGCGCTGCATGCATGAACGCCTGCCCTGTCTATCGCCAGACAGGAGGCCACGCCTACGGATCGGTATATCCGGGGCCGATCGGAGCCATTCTGACGCCGCAGCTGATGCAGATGCAGCATGCGCAATCGCTGCCCTATGCCTCATCGCTGTGCGGCGCATGTTACGAGGTCTGCCCGGTCAAGATCAATATTCCCGAGGTGCTTATCGACCTGCGCGCCAAGGTGACGGATCAGGAGCGCGGCCGCTTCAACCGCTTCCTCGACCCCATGTACCTGGGGATGAAGATGGCGAACTTCCTGTTTGCCAGCGCCTGGCGATTCAGGGCGGCGCAGAGGCTGGGGCGGATTGGGCTATCGTTCTTCACCTCGCGCGATGGATGGATTCATTCTCTGCCTGGCATGGGCGCGAAATGGACCCAGACCCGCGACCTGCGTGGCTTGCCCAGCGAGACTTTCCGCAACTGGTGGGCCGCTCGGGCCGCAGTTGGGGTGGAATTGAAAAGGGAGGCAAAATGAGCGCGCCCTCCACTTCCCGGCAACGGATTCTCGATCGCGTACGCGTGTCGACGCACGCCTCGGCTGACCCCGGCTACGATCCCCGGAGCGCCTACGCCGCCCTGCCTCGCAGTTTCATCTCCCACGGCGAGCTCACCGCCGAAGCGCGTATCCATCTGATGATCGAACGCCTTCGGGAGTACGGGGCGGAAGTCGTCGAGTGCTCACCGGAAGAGGTGCCTGCAACGATTGCCGCCCAACTGGCTGCCAGCGGTAAACATGTTTTTGTTGCGCCGTCGGGAATTCCGCCGGCGTGGATGGTCACGGCTGCGTGGCAGATCAGCGGGCTCGAATGGAATCTCGACCAATGGGATACCGGCCATGGATTGACGACCGCCGAGATCGAAAAGGCGGAGGGTGTGGTCACGGCGGCCTTTTGTGGCGTGGCCAACTCGGGAACCATTGCGATCCATCACTCTCTAACGGAAGGCCGTCGGGTGCTTACCCTGCTGCCAGACTGGCATCTTTGCATTCTCCACGCCGGCCAGGTAGTGGAAACTCTGCCCGAGTATTTCGGCCGCTGCCACGTGCCGCCCAGTCTGGTCACCTGGATCTCCGGGCCCAGCGCTACGGCCGACATTGAAATGACACGCATTAAAGGCGTACACGGACCGCGCTTTCTTCATGTAATCCTTGTGCGCGACCCGGTTTGATTTTTTCATGGCAAATAACATGCAGTGCATTCATGAATTTTGAAGAAGTGCGATTTTGAATTCAGGGTCTACAAGCCCCTGCGAGGAAAACCAAAGATGACGCAATTCGATTCCGCCATATTCGACCAGGCAGCCCAGATTCTCGACGCATTTCAAATCGAGATTCCTTCATGGGGATTCGCCAACACCGGCACCCGTTTCGGCAAATTCGTCCAGGCCGCGGCCGCTTCCACCATCGAGGAAAAATTCGCCGATGCCTCGCAAGTGAATCGCCTCACCGGAGTTACCCCAACGGTGGCGCTGCACGTGCTGTGGGACTTGCCAAACGGCCTTGCCGACGTGCCGGTTGTGGCCGGGCTTGAGCGGCGCTTCGGTGTTCGCGCAGGTTCCATCAACCCAAACCTGTTTCAGGATCAGCAATACAAGTTCGGTTCCCTGTGCAATCCTGCGCCTGAAGTCCGCAGGCAGGCCCTCGACCACGTTCTGGACTCCATCGAAATCGCGAAGCAGCTCGGCTCGCGCGATATCTCGCTCTGGCTCGCCGACGGATCCAACTACCCCGGTACACAAAGCATCCGCAAGCGCATTGGCTGGCTTGAAGAAGCGCTCTCAACCGCGCATAGTCTCCTGGCTCCGGGGCAGCGCATGCTGATCGAGTACAAGCCGTTTGAGCCGGCTTTTTATCACACCGATATCGCCGACTGGGGCATGTCCTCCCATCTGGCTCGCACGGCCGGACCCCAGGCGCGTGTGCTGGTCGACACTGGGCACCACTATGCCGCGCAAAACATCGAGCAGATTGTGGCCTGGCTGCTTCACACCGGCCTGCTGGGCGGTTTCCACTTCAACGACCGGCGCTATGCCGACGACGATCTGACCCTCGGCTCCATCGATCCTTATCAGATCTTCCGTATTTTCCATGAGATCCACCTGGGCGCCAGGGAAGGCCTCGCCGAGGATGTCGCCTTCATGATCGATCAGAGCCACAACCTGAAAGGCAAAATCGAAGCCACAGTGCAAACCGTGGTCACGGCTCAGGAACTGATGCTGAAGGCTGCGCTCATCGATCTTGACGAACTCGCACACCACCAGCAAACATGCGACCTGGTGGCTGCGGAGGAGCTGTTTCGAGGGGCTTTCTGGACCGACGTGCGGCCGCTGATTGCCGCCTGGCGGGTGGCCCGCGGCCTGCCTCCAGATCCTCTTGCCGCCCTGCGTTCCAGCGGTTACGTGGAGCGAATCGGGGAGGAACGGGGCAGCCGGCAATCCGCTGTAAACAGCTACGCCTGAAACAAGTTATTCTGATTAGTTATCACTTTTCTCAAGTATCCGTCCGCACGGAGAAATACGCTTGCCAAGTCCCAAGCTTAAACGCCTCTATCTGATTCCGATTCTCTCCAAGGCGCTCGACGTGCTCGAGTTGCTGGAGCAGAATAATTCGCCCGTCACCCTGGAAGACGTGTACCAGAAGACGCGGATATCCAAGACCAGCGTCTACCGCATCCTGAAGACGCTGGTCCATCGCGGCTACGTCGCGCAAACGCAGAACGGCCTTTACCGGCTGGTTTCGCGTCCGCGGCGCCTTCGGTTCGGCTTTGCCGCACAGAGCGCCGAGATGCCGTTCTCCGTAGCCGTGGCGCAAAGCGTCACCGCCGCCGCAGCCGCAGCCGGCGTCGAATTGCTCATGCTCGACAACCGCTATGATCCCGACGTCGCAATTCAGAACGCCGAAGAGTTTGTGGCCAAACGGGTGGACTTGGCAATTGAGTTTCAGGTAGAGGAGCGCGTGGCCCCGCGTGTGGCTCACATCTTCAAGAAAGCCGATATTCCCATGGTCGCCATCGACGTTCCGCACCCCAACGCCACCTACTTCGGCGTTGACAACTTCGAGGTCGGCTTCGAAGCCGGATCACTGCTGGCAAGCCACGCCCTGCGCAGGTGGAAAGGCAAAATCGACTGGGTTCTGGGCTTAGGGTTCTCCGGGGCCGGCAGCTTCGTCCATAGCCGCATCACCGGCGCATTCGACGGCATCCGCGCGCGCTTCCCCGGAATCCCACCGGAACACTTTATTCAGCTGGAAGGCCGCGGCATGCGTAAACCCAGCCAACTGGCCGTCGCGGAGTTTCTCCGAAACATTCGCAAGGGCGAACACATCCTGGTGGCCGCGGCCACCGATTCCAGCGCATTGGGCGTGCTCGACGCTGCCCGTCAATTCAGCCGCGAGCAGGACTTTGCCATCGTCGGTCAGGACTGCATCCCGGAGGTGATTGAAGAGATGCGTTCCGGCAAGAGCGCCATGATCGGGTCGATTTCGCACGAGGTGGAAACCTACGGTCCCCGTCTCATCCAACTCGGAATCGCGATCCTCCGCGGCTACACCGTCCCCCCGTACAACTACGTGCGCCACAAGGCCGTGACCCCTGAATCGCTGGGGGCGGAAGACGCGGTATCCTAAAGTAATACAGTTGTATTTCCTGTAAATCCTGGGAAAGGTGCGAGGCCCAGGCCTAAAGGCCCGGTCTATTTGCCGCATTCTCAGGGGGTTGAAACCTCCTGCTCCCTCCGGGATCTTCGATCTACAACTGTAGTCCTAGAAGAACCGAAGACCGGAGAATCCATGAATCTATCTCGCAGGAAACTGGTGGCCGCCGCGGCTATCGTCGCTGTCTTTTTTGCCGCCGGCTCAGCATCTGGCCAGACTCCCTTACCTCCCACAATCATTCAGGCAAAGTTCGCGGTGACAGTGAATTCCAAGTCGGCCTGGGCCGGCGACGTCGTTGTGGCGAAGACGACTGCTCCATCGGTATTGAAGGACGGCACCGAACTTCCCACCGGGACCAGGCTTATCGGCAAGCTGACCACGGCCGAGTCCAAGGGGGAAGGAGGCGGCACTTCCACATTGGCCATCAAGTTCGATCACGTCGAGGTTAAGGGCGAACTGCATCCATTCCAGGGACAGATCGTCGCCATCAGTGTCGACCCCGAATTCCAGAGGGACACGGCGGACGAAGGACTTTTGACCCGGGGCGGGGGAGATTCCTTACCCAGCCACGGCTCGCAACCTGGGGCTGGTTTGGGCGGACATGCGGATCAACGCGTTTATTATGGCAGTCAAATCAAGGGCGTGAGTCTGGATCAGGAACTGGATGAAAATGGGGCCAGCGATATTCGCGGGCTGATGAAGGACATCAGACTCGATTCCACAGTTTTTATCAAAGTCTGGCTGAAGTAGGGAACCAGCCGGTTGAGAGTCGGCGACGCGAGAATCGGCTTTGAAAGAGGGCGACCTGGGCCCGATGCCGTTGTGTCCAATTCGCGAGCGCCGACGGAACAATTCCGCTGTGAAATAGATTCCCTATTGCTCTTGCCTGTACAATCTTTACCAGGCTCCATTCATTCCTCGTAGAGTGGTGTATATGACTTTGGCATCTGTCGCATCTCCTACCCTCAAGTTTCTGGAAGACCGCTGGGACTCCAGTCTGGCTGAATCTCTCGACGAGCCCGAACTTCTGCGTTATCGCTCCAACCTGCTCGGGTCCGACCTTCGTCTTACCAACTTTGCCGGCGGAAACACGAGTTCGAAGGTCATTGAAACTGACCCTCTGACCGGCGAACCGGTCGAAGTTCTCTGGGTAAAAGGCTCCGGCGGCGATCTGGGCAGCATCAAGCGCGCCGGATTCGCAACCCTGTACCAGCAAAAGCTGCTCTCGCTGGAGCGAAGCTACAAAGGCGTCGACAGCGAAGACGACATGGTGCCCATGTACGCCGTCGCCGCCTTCCGCAACAACCCTGTCGCCGCCTCCATCGACACTCCGCTGCACGGTTTTCTTCCCTTTCCGCATGTCGATCACCTTCACCCCGACTGGGGTATCGCTTTGGCCGCCTCAGCCAACGGAAAGACGAAGATGGAGGAGTTCAACCGCGAGTTCAACCACTCCCTGGTATGGATTCCCTGGCAGCGTCCCGGCTTTGAACTGGGCCTGATGATGCGCAAATCGGTCCACGACAATCCCGGCTGCGACGGCATTGTGCTGGGCGGCCACGGCCTGTTTACGTGGGGCCAAACCCAGCGCGAGTGCTACCTGACCACGATCACCCTCATCGACCAGATCGGACAGTTTATTCAGCGCCACGGAATCTCCAAAGGCACAAGCCGTTTTGGCGGCGAACTTGTCCCCGCGCGTGAGGACCGCGGCAACCTCGCCGTCCAGATCGCGCCTTATCTTCGCGGTCGCGTCAGCACAAAGAACAGGTGGATTCTAAGCTTCTCCGACGCCCCCGACGTGCTTCAATTCGTCACTTCGATCCATGGAAAGGATCTTGCTTTCCTTGGCACCAGCTGCCCCGACCACTTCATCCGCACCAAAATCCGGCCGCTGTTCGTCCCCTGGCCGGAAGACGCTGACCTCGCCGCCCTTCGCACGCAGATTGTCGCCTCGCTGGACGAATACCGCCAGCAGTATGCCGACTACTATCACTCCTTCGCCACCGCCGATTCCCCCGCGCTTCGCGACGCCAGCCCCACCATTGTGCTCATACAGGGCCTCGGCATGTTCAGCTTTGGCAAGAACAAGACCGAAGCCCGCATCACAGGCGAGTTCTATACCAACGCCATTCATGTGATGGAAGGCGCCAGCCTGCTTGCCGAAGGCGAAGTCACTGGAACGTTGCCCCAGTGTGGCCCCGCCAACGATCCTGCCAGTTTCAAGGTCTTCACCAATTACGTAGCGCTTCCTGCTATTGAGGCTTTCCGCATTGAATACTGGGCCATGGAAGAAGCTAAGATCCGCCGCCAGCCACCCGAAAAGGAGCTCAGCCGCCGCATTGCGCTGGTTGTTGGCGGAGGCAGCGGGATTGGCCGCGAGGTCTCCCTGCTGGCCGCCGCCCGGGGCGCTCACGTTGTGGTTGCCGACCGCGATGAACCTGCGGCACAGCGCGTCGCCGCCGAGCTGGCCTCCGTAACCGCAAAGGAATTCACCGCCGTCACCCCGGTTGACATCCGCAGCCGCGAATCAATTTCGAAGGCTCTCCTCGCAACCATCGCGGCTTTTGGCGGTATCGACATCCTCATCAACACAGCGGCGCTCTTCCCATCATCGCCAGACGGCGTGATCCCCGACGCCATGTGGGCCACCACCCTTGACGTCAACGTGACCGCCAACTACCTGCTGGCCGACGAAGCCGCCAAAACATTCAACGATCAAGCCCTCGACGCCTCCATCGTGCTCACCAGTTCCGCCAATGCTGTGGTTGCCAAACGCGGAAGCGAGGCCTACGACGTGAGCAAGGCCGCCCTTTCGCACCTGGTCCGCGAGTTGGCCGTCGCTTTTTCGCCGCGCATCCGAGTCAACGGCATCAGCCCCGCGACGGTGGTAAAGGGTTCCACCATGTTTCCGCGCGACCGTGTCCGCGCCTCTCTGACCAAGTACAATATTCCATACGACGATTCGCTCAACGACGACGAGTTGCGCAATCTGCTAGCCGGCTTTTATGCTCAGCGCACATTAACGAACCAACCCATCGAGCCGGCCGACTGCGCTGAGGCGATTCTCTTTCTGGCCAGTCCTCGAGCACGCTGTACCTCGGGTCACATCATTCCTGTGGATGGCGGTCTCACCGAGGCATTTTTACGTTGAGGCTGGTCTTTCGCGCTATGCTTTTACGACTGCTGCGTTGAATCGGAATGGAGCCTCCTCTGGGCCATGGAAACACGTGCACGAATTGCAATCGATCTAGGCGCTGAAAGCTGCCGTGTCTCCCTGCTCCGCTGGACAGATGGCAAACCCTCCCTCGAGGTTGTCCATCGCATTCCAAACGGTCCTGTCCGCCACAGTACTTCCCTGCATTGGCCGCTCGATTCCATCCTGGCCGGCCTTGAAGAAGGTCTTCGCAAAGCCGCGCAAGCGACGCCTGAGGGTATAGCCTCCATCGCCGTCGATAGCTGGGGCGTGGACTATGTTCGTCTCTCGCCAGACGGCCACCCGCTTCGCGACCCGTTCTGCTACCGCGATGAGCGCACCAACGCCAGCAAGCAGGCCGCAGATTTGCTTGTGCCGCCCTTCGAGCTTTATCAGCGCACCGGCGTGCTTCCCCTACGCATCAACACGGTCTATCAGTTGCTCGCCGACCCCAAAAGCGGGATTTCCCCGAATGCTCCCTGGGTCACCATGCCGGAGTACATCCTCCATTGGCTCGGCGCACCGCGCGTGGCCGAGTACACCCACGCCACACACACCGGCCTCGTCAACCTGAAGACCCGCGACTGGAATCGCGACCTATTCCAGCTCCTCAATCTTCCCATCGAAGCCGCTCCGCCCATCGTCCCCGCCGGAACCATTCTTGGACGATTGCAGGGCCCGCTGGCAGAGCTCGACGCGTTTCGCGAAACCCAACTCATCGCGCCGGCCTGCCACGACACAGCCTCCGCCATCGCGGGCATTCCCACCAGCGTCGCTTCCACCCTTTATATCTGTTCCGGAACCTGGTCGCTGGTTGGCACACTGACTTCACAGCCGGTCACTACTCGCGAAGCTTTCGACGCACGCTACACCAACCTCGGCGCAGCCACGGGAGACCTCTGCTTCCACTCCCTCGTCAACGGCATGTGGCTCCTTAAGCAGTGCATGGACGCATGGGCTTTCGATGGCCGCCCCTGGGACATTGAAGACCTGATTGCGCAGGCTGCGGGCTCTGGCTTTCCCGGGATTATCGACGTGGACGCCGAACCCCTGATGCTGGACTCCGATATGCCCGAGCGGATCAACCATGAGCTGTGGCGGCGTCGCCTGAAACCCATTCCAGACCTGGCCGGCAATGAGCCCGTCTTTGCCCGGGTCATCTTCGAGAGCCTTGCCAGCCGCTACGCCTCGGCCCTCGGCAGTCTGGAAAAGATGCTCGGCCGCAAGCTGGAGCGAATTCATATCCTGGGAGGAGCAAGCCGCAACAAACTGCTAACCGAGCTAACTGCGCAGCGCACCGGCCTACCGGTCGAAACCGGGCAGACGGAAAGCTCCACCATTGGCAACCTCGCTGTCCAGTTGGCCGCCAGCGAAGCCGATGGCCAGCCCATCAGTCCCGAGTCCGTACGAAAGTGGGCAGAGCGCCTTTGCAATTGCTAACTTCGGCGCTCTTCCCCTTCGCGCCGCATGTCCTTCGTCAACTCGCTTCTCCGTCCCAGATAATCACCTGCGATTTACGGAAAAATGAAGGAACAACCGAGCTAATCGGGACGTATTAACGTCTTAACGGTGTATTCTCATCCAATTCGATAAAACCACCGCCGGGTCGCGACTTTTCAGACAACTTCTCCGCCCGCGAAAAGGACAGTCTTCATGCAAATTGAACGCGCAGTGCGCAAAATGAGGTTGAGCAGAAACATGTGGCTCAACAAGGCCGGTTCAGTCGCGCTCGCGGCGCTGGTTGTTCTTGGCCTTGTAAACGTCAATCAACTCCGCGCTCAAGCCACAGCACCCGCCACGGCACCGGCCGCAACACCCATCTCACCGCAGGACATTGCAGACACCTGGCAAGGCACAATCCACGCAGGCAAGGACCTGCGCGTGGTGGTCAAGATTTCAAAGGGTGATGGCGGCGCGTATAAGGGTGTCTTCCATAGCATCGACCAACCTGTCCCACCCCTAAGTCTCAACACAGTCACGCTGCAGGGAACGACGGTAAAGTTTACGCTCAACCTGGCTGGGGTGACGTATGAAGGCAAGTTGAGCCCGGACGGAAAAACGATTGATGGAAACTGGAGCCAGGGCCCCAACCCGGTGCCGTTAGTCTTCGCGCGGGCCACGCCGGAGACGACTTGGGCTATTCCCGAGCCGCCACCGCAACTGCCGCGGATGGCTGATAGTGTCGACCCCAATTTTGAAGTGGCAACGATCAAGCCGAACAACTCCGGAGGCGCGAGCATGCAGGGGCTAACGTTGCAAGGGCGCAACTTCGCCACGCGCAACTCGTCTCTGGCCGACCTGATTTCGTTCGCATACGACGTGCAGATTAAGCAGATAGTCGGAGCGCCCGATTGGATGGACAAGGATCGTTACGACATTGCCGCAGTGCCGGAACAGGAAGGCGTGCCCAACGGCGAGCAGTTGAAGGTCATGATGAGGAAGCTGATCGTGGATCGATTTGCAATGAAGTTCCACAACGACAAGAAAGAAATGTCGGCTTACGTGCTAACGGTTGGAAAGGGCGGACAAAAGCTGACCCCGACGCAGTTGAAAGGCCCACTGCCCGGCATCGGCATTCGGCCCGGCACCGGCGGAATTACGCTGAACATGGCGAATGCAACCATCGGGGACTTTACCCACTTCCTGCAGATACTTGTTCTCGACCGGCCTGTGGTCGATCGGACAGGAATTCAGGGCCGATTCGATTATCAATGCACATTTGCGCCGGATGATTCGCAGTTCAACGGACACCCGCCAATACCGCCGCAAGCGAATGCCGCAGACGCTGCGCCGGGACTCTTCGACGCACTCCAGCAGCAGCTGGGGCTTAAGCTCGATGCTGAGAAGACCGCTGTCGATGTGATCGCCATCGACCATGTTGAAAAGCCATCTCAGAATTAGCAATCCCACCCGTTGATTGAGCACAAGCGCGGCCCTGAGCGATGACGGAATGGACAAGAACGTCTGAATGAAAAATTGAGAACTGCCGCAAACGGAGTGGCGGGTTGAAACGTCTGATATAGAACTTCTGTTTCGATACTGCACGCGACATTGTTTCATCACGACGATCAATGCCAATCTCAAAGGACACGAATGCGAATGACAACCAAACCAATTGTGTGCCAGAGCAAACCAACCAGTTGGCTGATGCTGATTTCGGCAGGCTTTATGGTGATTGCCGTCCCCGGCGCGCAAGGGCAGGCGCCGCAGAAAATGCAATTGGGTGCGCCACCAACTGAGACCGCTCCCGGCCCTGCGCCAGCGTATGAGGTCTCTTCGGTCAAGCCAAACAAATCGGGAGATGGCCGATTAATGATCAATTTCACACCAGATGGGGTTTTGTATTCGAACGTCTCCCTGCAATTCGTTCTTCGAGATACATTTGGCGTGGAAGACAGTCGGATTCTGGGAGCGCCAGACTGGGTGAGAGCCAGCAGGTTTGATATAGAGGCCAAGGCTGATCCGGTGGACGCACCGAAGCTGGAAAAGCTCCCAGATGAAGAACGCGGCAAGATGCTGTTGCCAGTGCTCGCGGATCGATTCAATCTGAAGTTTCATCACGAGACCAGGGAGTTGCCAATCTATGTGCTGGTTGTCGCAAAGGGTGGCCTGAAGATGAAAGAAGCCAAGGCAGGCGACACCTACCCCAATGGAATAAAAGGACCTGACGGCCAATCCACCGGGGGCATGATGATGATGACGGGACGGGGGAAGATAACCGGACAGGGCATTCCGATCTCAAACCTGGTGAACATGCTTTCAAATCAGCGGCTGGGTCGCCCCCTCTACGACAAGACGGGGCTTGTGGGCAACTACGATTTTGAACTCCACTGGACGCCCGACGATGCTCCTCCGATGGCTGGTGGCGCGCCTGGGAGTGAAGCCGCGACTGACCCTGGGCCTTCGCTATTCACCGCGCTTCAGGAGCAGCTTGGCTTGAGGCTCGATCCGCAAAAGGGCCTGGTGGATGTAGTAGTCATCGATCACATTGAACTGCCCTCGGCAAACTAGCACAAGGTAAAACTGGTAAATGGCGCGGCGCTTTAGCCACATTTCGCTCTTCTTAGCTCTTGTAAGTCTGTGCGCCTCAACCCTGGCT
>Ga0302197_10004261_pt1 | contig 12606 bp, 10 predicted proteins | sample II_Bog_N2_1_FD_193526 | JGI IMG/M metagenome (GOLD analysis project Ga0302197, IMG submission 193526) | Peat permafrost microbial communities from Stordalen Mire near Abisko, Sweden - II_Bog_N2_1 | ecosystem: Environmental > Terrestrial > Soil > Wetlands > Peat | place: Sweden: Abisko...
GGTCCTGGGCCGGGATTTGTAACTGAGAACTACAATTACGTCAGCATCTACGTGGGCAACTCGTTTTCGGGGGCCGACGACCTGACCTGGGTTCATGACCGGCATACGTTTAAGGCCGGTGTGGAGTTCCGCTACATTCAAATGAACCAGGAATACGGTCAACACGGGAAGCTTACGTTTTCCACGGTGGAGAACCTGGCCGCCAATTCAGTGAAGAAAGCCAGCCTGACAGGCGCGTTGCCAGTCAATGGATTGCGCAAGAACGATTACTTTGTCTACGCGCAGGACGAGTACAAGTGGCGGCAGAATTTCACCCTGAACCTGGGCCTGCGCTACACCATCTTCGATCTGTTCGACGAGGCGAACGGCAAGGCCAACCCCTTCGACTTTGACACCTGCGGCGCGCAGGGATACTGCGGCGTTGGCTCGAGCTTCGGCCAGCAGAACTACGGCGATGTCGATCCCCGCGTGGCCTTCGCCTGGACGCCGTGGAAAAACGGCCGGACAGTGATTCGGGGTGGATTCGGTATGTACCACGAAGACGGACAGTTGGACGACCAGAATCTGCCCGCCAAGAACGAAGTGCGCTCCTATGCGGCAACAGGCAGTTCGAAGTCGCCACTTTCCTATCCGGTTACATTCGGCGCCGGAACCACCTCACCGAATGCCGAACAAAGGGACCGGAAGGACTCGTATGTTGAGCAGTGGAGCTTCTCGGCGCAGCGGGAGCTATCGGCGGATTTCGTGGGCACGGTCTCCTACCTGGGAAGCCACGGCGTGCATCTGCTGGAGACCAACGTGGTGAACCTCTATCTCGCTCCGACCTACCAGACACTGCAATATCCGGCCTTTGCTCCGGCGATCGGCTGGCGCGGGTCAATCGGCATGAGCTCGTACAACGGCCTCTCGGTGGCCATGCGGCGTTCGTTCTCCCGCGGGCTGCTGGTGACTGCCAATTACATGTGGTCGCACGAGATCGACAACGGCTCCAACGGCAGCGGCGATGGCGACGAGGTGGATCCGCAGAGTCCGTTGTGCCTGGCCTGCGATCGCGCCAGCGGCGCCTGGGACGCCACCCACGTGGTCAACGGCAACGCGGTTTATCAACTTCCCTTCGGCCAGGGCAAGCGAATGCTGAACCAGCGCGGGATTGCCAGCGACCTTGCGGGCAACTGGGAAGTAAGCACGACAGCGCTGGCTCGCACCGGCTTCCCGGTGAATGTGCTGCTGCCCAGCAGCTATAGCGCGCCGGATGGGGCCTCCGGCACGGAACGCCCCGACCTGGTTCCGGGCGTTTCGTTGACGCCGCCGGGAGGCAGGACGGTCGCCGAGTGGATCAATCCAGCGGCCTTTGCCCTTCCGGCCGGAGCGTTCGGCACGGCACCGCGCGACCTGCTTCGCGGGCCTGGGACGTGGCAGATCGATCTTGGCGCCAGCAAAGACATACCCCTGCGGGAAAAGTGGGCTCTGGAATTCCGCGCGGAGTTCTACAACATCTTCAATCACCCGCAGTTGGGTCAGCCGCAGGCAACCTGTAACGTTTCAACTTCAGCTCCCACGGGCTGTCCGGCGGGGTTTGGCAGCATCATCAATACGGTGAACACGGTGTCGCCGGTAACGCCGGTAGGATCGGGCACGCCGCGCGACATGCAGTTCGCGTTGCGCCTCGAGTTCTGACTGCCACCAACAGATTCGCGGGCGGCCAGCGTGGCTACCTTGCGGATCGAGTGTTAATTGCGAATGAGAAAGAGCAAGGCATCGATGTTTCGCTATGGGCGAATTCTGCTGGGTATCCTCCTGCTTTCAACGGCAGCGGTTGTGGCATGGCCGCAGGGAACGCCGGATTTCTCGGGCCAGTGGAAGCAGGACAACGATCGCTGTCAGCCGAAGCGCAATGGCGAGGTCACGCTTGGAATCGAGCATCGCGAACCGGAGCTCACGATGGAAACATCGATCTCGCGCAATCCCGCAAGCTCGCGGCACGCGGTTCAGAAGTACACAACCGATGGGAAGTTCTCCGTGTCGACCGGAGCCGATGGAGACGAGTTCAAAACATCGGTCGTATGGAAGGATTCCAGACTCGTCTTCTCGATCGAGGAACATGAGGATGGCCGCATTCTTCAGTCAAAAGAGACATGGTCGGTCATTGAGGATGGTGCAACGCTGGAAAGGATCCGCGAGCACCCGAATGGCGAAAAACAGACTCTTTTCTTTCGCCGTATCCGAGTGAGCCAATCCGATAGCAAATCCGTATTTGTTAAGGCGGGTGACAAATGAAGATCCTGGTTATTGAAGACGAAGTCAAAACGGCCAAGTTTCTCAAGAAAGGACTCAGCGAAGCCGGTTACGTGATCGACACAGCCGGCGACGGTGTGGAAGGCCTGCACCTGGCTCAGGAAGTTGATTTCGACCTGGTCATTCTCGACGTGATGCTTCCTGTGCTGGACGGATGGCAGGTTCTTGCGCGGTTACGTGAGGGGAGCAGGAAAGTCCTTGTTCTGATGCTCACGGCGCGGGATGCCGTGCATGAACGCGTCCACGGATTCGAGCTGGGCGCCGACGACTACCTGGTAAAGCCGTTCGCTTTTTCCGAACTCCTGGCCCGGGTGCGCTCGCTGCTGCGCCGCTCAACGCCTCGCCCTCAGGAGACCGTTCGCATGGCAGATCTTGAGATTGACCTGCTGCGCCAGCGGGCGACACGTGGAGGCCGGAAGCTTGAACTCACTTCAAAAGAGTTTCTGCTGCTGACCCTGCTGGCGCGGCGCGCCGGCGAAGTGCTGTCGCGCACGCTAATCGCTGAATCAGTTTGGGATATGAACTTCGACAGTGACACGAACGTTGTGGACGTCAACGTGCGCAGGTTGCGCAGCAAGGTGGATGATCCCTTCTCGCTGAAGCTGATTCACACGGTTCGCGGCGCCGGCTATGTCTTTGAAGCCGAAACGTAGCTCGCCGTGCACGCCACGGCTGGGCCGGACCCTGGCATTCAGGCTGACGGCGGCCTACTCGTTGGCCGGCCTGTTGCTGGTAATTCTGGCCACGGCGAGTCTGTACATCGTCCTGCGGGCGGAACTGGAACGAAGCACGGAGCTGTTTCTTGCCGACAAGCTGCACGTGCTTCGCTCCATGCTGAGCGAACGCCCGAAAGATAAAGATGCGCTGCATGAAGAGATTGAACTGGAGTCTGCAGCGCGCCGGTACCAGCAGTTCTACATTCGTCTTCTCGACGAGCATGGCGTGGCGATCATGACGACGCCCGGCATGGCCGAACAGTTGGATCTCGCGGAGCTGGCGAGCCAAACCCGCGGCCGCTCCGGGCGTTCGATTTCGATGGCGGGCAGACATGGGCAACCATTCCGGGTCACTAGCGCAGCGGTTGCCGTCGGCACGCCGGCGACCGATAGCGACATGGTTCAAATCGCCATCGACGTCTCGCAGGAAGAGGAGCTGCTGGCGCGCTATCGGCTGTGGTTCTGGGGCATTCTGCTGACGACGTCGGTTCTGTTCCCGGTGGTGGGATACCGGATTGCGCGGCACGGCATTCGGCCCGTTGAAGAGATCGCCGCAACCGCGCGGAGAATCACGTCGACGAATCTGCGCGAGCGGATCGAGTCGGAAGGTTATCCGTTGGAACTTGCATTGCTGGCCGGAACATTCAATGAGATGCTGGAGCGGCTTGAAGAATCCTTCGAGCGTATATCGAGGTTCACGGCCGACATCGCGCACGATTTGCGCACGCCGGTCAACAATATTCGCGGAGAAGCCGAAGTGGCTCTCGCCCGCGCACGCACGGTCGACGAGTACCGCGACGTGCTGGAGTCTTCACTGGAAGAAGCAGTCCGGCTTTCCGAGTTGATAGGCGATCTCCTATTCCTGGCCCGCGCGGAGAGTCCATTAACCGAGTGGCAACGCGAGAACGTGAACATCGGCGAGTTGCTGACCACGGTTCGCGACTACTACGAAGCTTCTGCAACCGAGGCAGGAGTATCGCTTGTCGTGAACGATGTGGCCGAGCCGCTCAGCGCGGAACTGGATCGCTCACTGATGCTACGGGCGGTGAGTAACCTGGTCTCGAACGCCATTGCACATACGCCGCCGGGAGGAACCGTGACGATGGCGGCCGCCATCGAGAACGCCGTGATTCGCATCGAGGTCTCGGACACCGGCGCCGGCATTCCTGTAGAAGCGCTCCCCAGAGTATTCGATCGCTTCTTCCGCGTCGATCCATCGCGCTCCCAGACATCGGGTGGCACAGGGTTGGGCCTGGCGATCGTGCAGAGCATCCTGACGCTTCACGGCGGCAGCGCGGAGATCGCCAGTCAACTCGGCCGTGGAACTCGCGTCAGGCTACGCATGCCGACCCTCGCAACGCGATGACAAAACGGTAGTCTTCGCGTCATGCTGGTGTCCGCTGCTGAGTTTTTCGGGGATAGGTGCTCTTAGTAGTGGTTTGCGACCCATTGACAGGATAGACCCTGTAAAACGCCGACGTTGCCCGGAGGGTTCTGTCTTCACGCCAAATCGCCGAGTATCGAGTCGAGCGCATCGGGAGGGTAAAATCCGGGGTCGCGGGCGGGAGAGTCGCCCCGGGGTGTTTCACCCCGAGGCGCTCGCAGAACCGGACATGACACTCTCGCGTCATCCGGCTCCCATCATGGAGCCACCGCGCTTGATGGCCCAGTGTGCGAACAGGAACGAACTGCGGCGAGAGATTGCCGCAACCCATTGCCGTGCACGCCGAACATGTTCACGCAGTTTCTTGTATTTCTGGCTGGCCCATTTGACCAGTTCCTGATCCAGTTGGCGGATCACCGAGTATAGCGTTGTACGGTAGTACCGTCCGTAGTATTGGAACCAGCCCCGGATAATCGGATTGTAGAGGCGGGACAGATCTTCCAAGGTCCGGTGGCTACGCTGCCGCAGGCGCCAGTTTCGGATCTCTGTCCGCATCGACTTGGCTGCTTTGGTCGAGACTGCGGGACTGAAATTGATGAAGACCTTGCCTTTGCGATTGATCGATCTCCTCGGACGAAATTCGTAGCCAAGAAAATCGAACTTCTCATCGGTGTGCCTTCCCTTCCGCAAATCATCCTTGCAATAGATGATCCGCGTCTTCTCCGGATGGAGTTCCAGTCCGCAGTCTAACAACCGCTTTGCAATTGCCTTCCTCATATCCTGAGCTTGCCTTTCCGTTCTGCAATGCACGATGGCATCATCGGCGTACCTCTCGAATGGAACCTGAGGAAAGTTCACCTTCATCCATCGATCAAACGCATAATGCAGAAACAGGTTGGCCAGCAGTGGACTGATCACGCCACCTTGCGGCGTGCCCTTCTGACGCGGAATCAGATCACCGTTCTCCCCTTTCACCGGCGCTTTAAGCCAGCGTTCGATATAGAGGACCATCCACCTCTGCGATGCGTGTTTCTTCACCGCTCGCATCAGTAGATTTTGATCCAGGTTGTCAAAGAAGGCTCTGATGTCCAGGTCCAGGACCCAGTCATTTCGCCAACACCGCTGCCGGGCCTGTCCCACTGCATCCAGCGCTGACTTCGCTGGCCGATAGCCATAGGAGTCAGGATGGAAATGTGGATCAACCTCCGGTTCCAGCCGTGCCTTCACAACCTGTTGTGCGATTCGATCCGCCACAGTCGGTATGCCAAGACTTCTTTCTCCGCCACTCTTCTTCGGTATCTTCACTGTCCTGACTGGCGGTGGAAAGTAGCTGCCCGTGGACATGCGATTCCAGATTTTATAAAGGTTTCTTTTCAGTCGCCTTTCAAAACCCTCGATCGTTTGCCCATCGGTCCCTGCTGCTCCTTTATTCGCTTTCACCCGTTGATACGCTTTCCAGACCTCCTTCTTGGAAATACAAAACGGCTTTGCCTTCTTCATCGGGCTCATCCCATCTACTGGTTGGCTCATTGAATCAGGCTCCTTGACACAGCCCCTTCGCTCCATCCCTTTATCGGGGACTTCATCGCTACTACGAGCTGTTCCGTCCCTGCGATCACGCATCCGTACTCTCGCCCTCGTGGCTTCTCCACTTGTGGCTTCTCCGTTAGCATCGTGATCGCAGGTTCCCATGTTCCGCTTAACCGCCTCATGGCAAGCTCAGGCCACCTCTCGTGCCGGATGCCGCTACGCCCGTAAACAGGTATCGTCGTAGCTCTGTCCCGCAGTAGTGACAACGCCGCGGTTTTGACATCTTCTAAGTGGGTTTCGACACTTCAATAGTGGTTCCCTTGCGGTCCTCTTCTTGCCTGACACCTGACCCAGTCTTCGCTGGGCCTTTTCCTTCCGCGCTCACGACCATGGCTTTTGACCATAGCCGCCGAAAGGCGGTTTGAAGTCCGCTCCTGTAAGCCGACTCCGAGGGGCCGTCCCTCATCGGTTCAGTAGCTATGCACGCTCCGCTCTTATGAGCTTCGCGTGCTCATGGCACACAGTCACCGCCCACTTGTCAGCCGCCCACTTGTCAGCCGCCCACTTGTCAGTAACAAGTTGAGCAACAGCCGCACATGGCTTTGGCCCTGGCGGTGCCTTGTCACTGAGGAGGCCAATGATCCACATGTCTGTGTAGTCGGCTTGTCGGAACAGTGGCACCAGCCGGTGCGACTTGCCTGCCGGGATAACCAACGTGAAACTACTTTATCGCGGATGATCCGCCCTGCTGACCGCCGCTCTCTCCTAAAACACCTCCAACCAAACACTCACAGTGCCCCGCCTCTGCAGAAGTTCGTTGCAATCCAATGGTGACGAAGCGGAAATGCCGAAAATGCCGCATGACCGCCGGACCAACAGCAATCCTAAAATCAGCCAGATCTTCAGAACCTGTATTCACGATGAGCGAATTATCGAGGCGCCTATCGAGAAAGCCTTAACGAATCAACTGGCGGCAATCACTTGTCCGAGCAGCTGTTTTTACATCCCCTTGGAAGTTTCCAGCAGACCCCTGCTTTGCGGCAGCAGCAATTGCAGTTCGAATTGAAATTTGCTGAAGAGTGGGATAATCAGCGATGGTGGGCGTTATCTGGCCTATATCTATTGCGAAGAACAAACTCTCCTTCACAAGCTAGTATCCAAGTTGTGCCAGTTCCTCGAATTGCGGGCTACGCTATGCTTGTCTTTCTCTTTTGATTCCAAAGGGCGTAGGAGCCCATGAGCGGCAGAAAGAGAACAATGGGAGTGGGAGTGCGTGGTGTATTTCCCAGTGAGCAGGTTGGCATGGAAGCTTTCACCTGGGGAGCCCGAATGAGCCGCTGGTGCCATCGCTACCCCGCCAGGCCTATCGACGGCCCTCTGAGAACTGCCCCATGGTGAGTATCCGCAAGTCCACCGTCTCGACCTCGCCATCGAGTTGTCTGGTTCCGACGAGGCCCACGGGGTTGCTGAAACTCAGGGGTACGCCATGTTCGCTGCCGTTGCTCTTGAACCGGAGTTCAAACACCGAACCGTCCGCGCCAGAAGCCACAATTTGCCCATCGTGTATGGTGCCAGCAATCCATCTACATAGGGAGATTCAAGATCGTGCTGCTTGTCCGGTTCGGAGGCAGCTGATCTTCGAGACTCCGGTTAGAGCAAAGCGCCAAGAAAGATGCCCATCACCCGGTCGAAAGCCAGCGGAGTTGAATGGCGGCGGTTCACCATGCCTGGTACACGGTCATCGATTCCGCAGGCATTTGGAGATGCAGTTCACCGCCAACCTCAATGGGAATGGCTCCCGAAGCTGGCGCCATCGCCTGGAACACCGTGCAGCCAGCCAACGCCGTTTTCTTCACCGACAGATTCAACGACTCGCTTTGGTGCGCTTTGTTAACTACAATCAGGAACCGCCCCTCTGATGAAGTTGAGGAATAGCTGTGCAAACAGCCTCCCTGCTTCGGCGTGCGAACAAATGCGAAGAGACTGTCGTCGGCGAAAAGGTTCTGCTCCAGTCCACTCTCAGGCCCGGAATCATGACAATCCTTTGAACTGATTTAGGGGGTCTAACATCATTCCATTCAACAGGATACCGATAACCAGTTTTGATCTACTGCGCACCTGTTGGTGTGGGTTAGGCGCCCAGTTCCGGAATAGGCAAACGCATCTTTCCCTTCGGCAATAGCGTCCACGCAGGTGAAAAACACCGAGGAGTGATGGCAAATGTCGGTCCGCGGTCAAGCGGGCTGGTGATTCCGCCGGATGCGGACATCGGGCTGAAACAAAGGCAACGGTACTGGTCGTTTAATGGTGCTTCTCGGAGACAAGCGGTTTTACTAAGCCGGGGAAGAAGATCGATCGAAGGCTGTCGTGCAAGAGACCGAATGCCATTTGCCGGAAGGCCGATCAGCGTGACGAACTGCCACTCTGGGAAGCCGGAGACGCCGAAGAGCGTAGATACGGCCTTCCACAACTCATGACCGCAAATAAAGCTGCCGCTAGGGGGCCACCACCCCCTAGCGACCATTAACCGGCAATCCCGGCAAGCCGAGATTGCCAGTCACAAATACGTCATCGGCTCACCTTGCTGAAAGATGAGTCCGAATCGATGTGCTCTGACCCTCTCATCGCAAAAAACGAGACAATCCGGAGCAGCTCCGGTTGCTTTGTTCGCCTTGTAATAACAATAAAGTGTGGCATTTAAGCTGCTTTCACCGTGAACGTTTGAGCCTCAATGACCAGCTTGTTCCTGGAAAACCGAAATGCATCTTTCCGGCTTCATTGCGGTCAGCCCAGCTTCCATACCTTGGAGGGCAAGGCATTCCAAATTGAATACCGGGAAGTAACCTCAGTGGCGGCGGCGGCCGCCCCGCACAGGCCGGTGATTTCCACCCAGACCAATCGCGCCAGCTTCCGAGCTGCTGTCTAGCGTAGTTTCGGCGCCCCCTCGAATCTCCGACTTCCGACAGACCTCCTAGTTTGCACAAGTCGGTGGCAGTCGGGTGGTGCCTTTGTTCCCCGGCTTCAAAACCTCCCTGAACACTCCCGCTCCTGTCGCATTCCACGAGATCGCCTGAACAGGCGTATTCGCGGCGCGCTGCCGAAGCAAGTCCTCCGTGTGGTCGCTTTGCTACTTGCCGGCGCACGACTCGGCATATCTCAACCAAGCAACTCAACCAGGAGACCCTCTATGGACGAATCCATCCCCGCTATCAGTCCGTTTTCTCTTCTTCCGCCAGCGACCCATCTGACCATTCCGCCCTCAGTGGCGGCGCTTCGAACCATGGTCACCAACTCCGTTCCTTCTGGGCACACGCGCCGGGCCTACGGGAAAGCATTCGACGATTTCCTCGCGCTGGCCATACGCACCGGCCAGCCGATCAGCCGGCAGCTGTTCCAGCAGTATCGCGCGGAGATGGTAAATGCCGGTCTGGGCGGCTCGACCATCAATGTTCGCCTGTCGGGCGTGCGCAAGCTGGTCAACGAAGCGCGGGAGAACGACCTGGTCGATCCCTCCGACGCGGGACGGATTATCTCGGTCCCCAACGTCCCGGCGCAGGGCGTGCGCCTGGGCCAATGGCTCACCGTTGACCAGACCAGAGACCTGCTGGCCGTTCCGGACCGGAGCCGGCTCAAGGGCAAACGCGATCATGCGATCCTCTCCATCCTTACCCAGTCTGCGCTCCGTCGCGAGGAGGCGGCGCATCTCTGTCTGGACCGATTGCAGCTGCGTGAGGGCCGCTGGGTGTTGGCCGACATCCGCGGCAAGCGCGGGCGGGTGAGGACCGTGGCCTTGCCGGCCGGCGCCAAGGCTGCGATCGACGATTGGACCCGGGCGGCCGGCATAACATCCGGTCCGGTGTTTCGCCGGCTTACAAAAAGCGGCCGCGTTCTGCCGGGAGAAGGCCTGGGCGTCTGGGCGATCTGGGATGTGGTGGTCACCTCGGCTAAGGCCATCGGGATCGAGGGCTTCGGACCCCACGACGCCCGCCGCAGCTGCGCAAAGCTCTGCCGCAAGAAGGGAGGAGCCCTCGAGCAGATCCAGTTCATGCTTGGCCACGAGTCGATCGAGACCACGGCGATCTACACCGCATGCGAACAGGAGCTCGCGATCGCGGTGAACGACGGCCTCGGCCTTTAGCCAAGCACGCCGGAAGCCCTGTCGTATTTGGGCTGACCGGGATTCCCCCAGACAATCTCAATTATCGTTGGGAATCTTCCTGGCCAATTTGCTCCAATCTTCTTCCGACTTAGCTCTTCTCTAGTTCATCACCCAACAAACAATCGGCACCCTCCGCCCCGCGCTCAACCTGCGCGCAGGCCGTCGTGCACCTCGATCCCTGAAAGGAAAGCCCATGTTCCACTTCATCACGCTTTTCGCCGTAGCCCCCGAAGCCGAGGACGAATTCGTGCGACGACTTGGCACGGGCGGCGCGTGGCTTGAGCAGGCCCGCCGCGCCGCTCCCGCCCTGGTGGCCGCCGATCTGTTACGCCACCAATCGAAGTCCTTGTTCCTCTCTCACGACATCTGGACCACGCCCGAGTCCTACTCGCGCGCCCGTGGCAGCGAAAATGTTCAACAACTTCTCAGCGCCAGAAAGCAGATGGCCGTCGCATCCTTCGAGATCGGCGCCTTCGCCTTCCCGGCGCTCAAAGAGACCACCGGGCCCAGCAACGCGTACCTGACACAGGCCGAATCCCTTCGTCCGGCGGACTGGTTGCCAACACAGCAATTGGAAGCCGAGTTGTTCGATGCGGCACTTGAGGAGACGATGAGCAACCCGAAGCCGGCGGCTGCCGCGCTCGCCCAAATCGACGCCTACTTCGCACAGGATGGCGACGTTGGCGAGACGCAGCATCGGCAATCCCTGCTCCGGCTGCTCGGGCTTCTGCGGCCAAATCTGGCCGAGCTATTCGGGGAGCCGTCATCGCTGGGGTAGGGAAGATAGCTGTCAAGAGCCCGCTCCTGGCGGCGGGCTGAACGGCGTGACGGCCGCCGCCAGCCCGTTCGATCAATGCTTGCCTGGCGATCTCGCAAGCGACAAACCACTGCGGCCGGCATCACGGAACCCGGCACAAACCCGGCAACTCAACGGGGAAGAAACGAAGAGGCAATTTGATAACTTCCGCAGCGGCGGAGAAAAGGTGGTTCTCAATGAACGATGAAAGTAGAACTCTGAAGGGATGGCCAGCCGTGCGCATGTTCTTCATGCTGGCCGTCACGCCGGTGATCACGGCGCTGACCTTGGCGTTACCAATATCCTGGGTGGTCAACCGAGAATTCGCAGCGGGCGCCATCCACGCAATCTTCGGAGTTGAGCGTCTCGGCTATTGGAGGGTCGTTGGATTATTCGCGATTCGGTTCGCAACTCGGGGCAAGATTGAGCTTCATGGGCCTCGAAAGTGAGAAGCATCCCGCTTCCAATGACTCAAGCAGGGCTCAACATCAGAAGATGATTGCCGATAGGACAATGGTGGAAGGAGAGACATGCTCGGATTGCTAGAGAGGGAGATTCTGAACGCTCGGAGAGCTGCAAACCTATCTCCCGAGAAGGAAGCGAGGCTTGTGCCGGTTCAGGACAAGTTTCACGTGTTCTGGTACGGGGATACGGGGGAAATGAGGTTTGTGAAGAAGACTCCCACGCAGGTGGTCCTCTGGGACGTTCCATCCGAAGAGGCCGACCGACTTCTGAATCTCGAGTGCTGGATTCCATCCTACGAAACCAAAACAGAGGACCTTTGGCTCGATATCACAAGTTGGTTCGGCAGAATGTTGCGCACCGAATGGTACCGAGAACGGGAGTGGATATTCAAAGATGAACTCCTCGACGGTGAGAACCTCGCCGAACTTCGTGAATTGATCGCGAACCTGGAGAGGGAATCCCTGACGGCCTGAAGGCTCCACGGCACTATAACAATCACACCCAAACGGCGCGATCGGAAACGCTATTCACGTGACGCTCTTGTCTACTCAAGCGCCGGGTGTGATCTCCGTTTGATCGTGTTCAGGTTGTGAGCACCGGCAACCAGCCGAATTGGAGGAAGGTGGAAATGCTGGCTCTCGACAAGCCGAAGCGTCTCCATCTCCTCCTTGGAAAACTAGTTCTAGAGGATTAGGGTGCAAACCCGAAAGTAATCGCAGCCATGATCATCAGAAACCGGTAAGCCTCATCCTCAGACGAATCCAGGTCGGGTCCGATTGAAAGCCACTTTCTATTGGCTCGGCATGGAGCAAATAGCGGGTCTCGCTTTACGACTCTTTCCCATTCCGAATCTGTCAGCCTCAGTGCCATTTTCCATTTGTCTCTTGTTTTGGAATTCTCAGCCATATCGAAAGAGACGAGACGAATTAGCGCTTTCCCGGGATTACCAAACTCAAGTTCTTTCAGAAATCTCAGATAGTCTATGGCTCTCTGCGGATCCGCCGGATTACGAAAAACAAGCACGTTTTCCGAACTCCAGATGTTATTCACGTAATAGCGAAGAACGGACTCCGTTAGCGACGGGTGATTCTGAGCGCATGCCATCAGGGGGCGTTCAAACTCACTGATGAACTTTCCAGACCGATTCGAATGGGGATGCTTTGGATATCCGATTTTGCCAGCAGGTTCAAGCAGCGTCCGGGCGAATGCGGATATGCAGTTCTTGTGAAAAAGGCCGCCATGGAGAATTCCAGAGAATACG
>Ga0302197_10004265_pt1 | contig 12598 bp, 16 predicted proteins | sample II_Bog_N2_1_FD_193526 | JGI IMG/M metagenome (GOLD analysis project Ga0302197, IMG submission 193526) | Peat permafrost microbial communities from Stordalen Mire near Abisko, Sweden - II_Bog_N2_1 | ecosystem: Environmental > Terrestrial > Soil > Wetlands > Peat | place: Sweden: Abisko...
CTTCATCGAGGCTTCGGCTTCGTTATCTCCAGCACTTCACTAGGGATAATCGGATCGTTGTACGACGAGGGCATCGGGTCACGTAGTACCGGCAAAGAACGCGACGCAGAATCAGGCAACGACTACATGTTCGCCCGCTACTACAACAGCGCAACAGGGAGGTTCCTGAGTCCGGACTGGTCGGCTAAAGAAGATCCCGTTCCTTACGCCAAACTCGACAATCCGCAGTCGCTGAATCTGTACAGCTACGTGTACAACAACCCGGTGGGCAAGGCCGACCCGGATGGCCACGTTGTAGGCGTAGATGATGCAGTCGAGGCTGCAGCGGTCGGGGTCGCTATCCTTGGCACAGCGACGGTCATTTACTTGGAGCAACCCGCTCAACAAAGGAGCATGAGAGAAGCGGCATCCACCGCTGTCTCGGATATCAAGTCAACAATTTCGGGCTGGTTCAGTAAGGGCGACAAAACGGCACCAGCTCCGGCTGATGCGAAGCCACAAGAGCCTACTAGCAGTGCGGGGGGCGACACTGCTGGACAGAGATTTAGGCCAGCAGATCGGGCAGAAGACGCTGGGAAGAAGTGTGTTTACTGTGGACGGCAAACAACTGAAGAGCCTGGAAAGGATAATTCGAGGGAGACTGACCATGGTCATCCGCGTTCTGACGGCGGAAACGCAGAACCCGAGAATCGAAACCCCTCCTGCCGAACGTGCAACAGGCAGAAGGGCACGAAGACGGTGCCTCAGTTTAGGCAATGGCAGGAGCAGAATCCGGATAAGGTTCCGAAGTCCATGTTGTTCTTTCCTGATCTTTGGAGAACCGCTCCTTGGGATGAAAGATATTCTGACCTAAAAATCGCCGCCTAAAAGGATCAACTATGCCGGAAACAGAATTTCAAAAAATAAGGTTCTATGACCCAGATGTTGGATATGAAAACCTCTGGGCTGAAAAGGATGATGGGGGGGACTATGTGATCAAGAGCGTCCCTTATTTTATTTACGACATCTCAGTCGGGGATACCGTTCGGGCGAGTGAGGACAACACTGATCGAGTGCTCTCCTTTTTGGAAAGAATCTCGCACTCTGGACACACGACAATCCGTGTGAGGCCATCGACCTTCACGTTAGACCAGGAAGAAGGTGAAGCGCTCATCCAGTCGCTTAAGGGCTTCGGGGCCATCGTCGAGACGCTACCCCCCCGACTGGTGGCTGTAGACATCCCAAATAAAGCGCATGTCGAATCGATCACCGAGTTCCTGACGAGCAGGTCAATTCCTTGGGAATGGGCTGATCGGTGAAAGCCGTACTCCAGGTGCTTGTTGGCTTGGTCCTGTGCGTCGGAATCGGATCGGTGCTGATCTACTCCAGCCTTCCGATCTTCTGGGAACACGAAGACCTCCAGCCGCATGTGTACTCCCTCACTTGGCGATCAGGCGTCATGCTGGTTGCGCTCCTAGCACTCACTCAGGGCATTTCGTTCATAGCGTTCCGTCGTGCCCGCTGGGGCGGTGCCCGGACTTCGGACGCGCGTGGGGGCCACCAATAGCTCGCCTCAAGCCTCTCCCCGTACTCAGAACAAAAGCGCGCTGCCTACGGCATCGGAAGTAGGGTGACACGCCACCCCAGAATGGGTGCTGTAGAGCAACCTTGGGTTACCCTTGGGGAACCGCTTTAGAATCAGGTGGCTAAAGGGCAAAGACGATAAAAGGCTGGCATTTTTTGGTTGCTATATGGCAACCACTGAAAACAAGCCGTTTATCTAGCTTTTTGTTCTCTGAGGGTATCGGCGGGTTGCTGCCGGGGAACCTGCTGAAAACAAAGGAAAGTGCCCCTGAGCATCGGTGGCTAGGTACCCTCCGCTCCGTCGTCCGTCAAGGCTCTGCGCTTCGCTCCGACCGCTCACGCGGCGCTGGCGCGGCCTTGACTGCCGCCTCCGCTGCGGGTTTTTTCCTGTCATGAGAAAAATGTCTTCTTCTCACCTGGGCCGTGAGCGACGCTTATCGGCCCGCAGACCAGCGCCGCGCCTCCTGTTGCAGGATCATGGAATCGAGCACCTGTTGAACGACCTTCTTGGACTCGGGGTCGAACTTGGAGACGGCCTCGAACTGGAGCTTGAGGGCATCGTCGGGGCCTCGTTCGTTCTTGTCAAAAAGTAGCTCATCTGCGCTTACGCCCAGAGCGACGGCGAGGCTGCGGATGACATCGAGGGTCGGCTGCGATGTTCCGGCTTCATAGCGGCGAATCTGGGCTACGTGGAGGCCGATCTTCTCGGCGAGCTGGGGCTGGGTGAAGCCGCGCTCCTTGCGGAGCTGGGCCAGGTGTTGGGGAAAGCTCACGGTCCAGTTGTGGTTAATCGGCACGACTACAGCGTAAGTCTGCATAGAGACCCCCAATTCCTCTGTTGATCCCAGTATTGCATATATGCTATCTGTGTACTAGCTAATGTTCCTGCAAATGCCTCTTGACAGGTTTTCGATGGGAACGGCGAAACGGAGGGTACATGGCTTATATGCCGGACGATGTGAAGGAGCGGCTAAAGAAAGAAGTCTCGATCCAGCGGCTGGCCGAGGCGCGGGGAATCAAGCTGCGGCGCGTGGGTAAGGAGCTGATCGGACTGTGCCCGTTCCATGACGACCGGAATCCCAGCCTAAACATCGACCCGGTAAAGAACGTGTGGAGCTGCAAGGGCGCGTGCGGCGAGGGCGGCGATGTGATCCGGTGGGTAGCGCGGACGGAAGGCGTGAGCGATGGCCATGCCATCGCGCTGCTGAAGAGGGACTACGCGCCGTTGCCGGGGCCGGTGGTGAAGATCAGCACGGTGCCGAAGCTGCCCTGCCCGGTGACGCTGGGCGCGGAGGACCGGGCGGCGATGCGGGAGGTGGTGCGGTTCTATCACCGGACGCTCAATGAGACGCCGGAGGCGAAGCGGTATCTGGAGAAGCGCGGCCTTCACTCTGCTGAGATGGTGGAGCGGTTCCAGCTTGGGTTCAGCGACCGAATGCTGGGGCCGGCGTTGCCGGATAGGAACCGTCTCGCCGGCGCGGAGCTGCGCGGGCAGTTGGAGCAGCTGGGCATCTTCCGTCAGAGTGGCCATGAGCATCTGCGCGGCTCGCTGGTGGTGCCGATCCTGAATCTAGACGGCGACGTGGTGCAGCTCTATGGGCGCAAGATCAACGACAATCTCCGCGCCGGAACGGAGTACCACATGTACCTTCCGGGGCCGATGCGGGGCGTATGGAACGAGGAGGCGCTGGTTGCGTCGAAGGAGATCATCCTGTGCGAATCGCTGATCGACGCGCTGACGTTCTGGTGCGCGGGCTATCGCAATGTTACGGCCAGCTATGGCGTGAACGGCTTCACCAAAGACCACAGAGCGGCCTTCGAGAAGCACGGCACGAGGCGCGTGTACATCGCCTACGACGCCGACGAAGCGGGCCACAAGGCAGCGGCAAAGCTGGCCGAGGAACTGATCGAGAGCGGGCTTGAATGCTTCCGCGTGGAGTTCCCCAAAGGCATGGATGCAAACGAGTATGCGCTGCTGACGAAGCCAGCGGCGAAGAGCCTGGGGGTGCTGTTGAATCGCGCATCGTGGCTGGGAAAAGGTGCGCGGCCAGCGGGCCGCGTGGCCGTTCCGGTGATGGTTGCGCCGTCTGGAGTCACTGCGCCGGAGATCGTCGCCGCTCCAGAACAAGAGCAAGCAGCTAAAGAAAAAATGATCGAGAACGAGGCCCCGGAACCAGTGATCGAAGCGGTGCAAGGGCAGATCGTCGAACAAGAAGCCGTTGTTGTGGCTCCCGTCGAACCATCCCCGGAGCCAGCCATCGCAGCATCCCCCGCCGCCGATCCAGAGCATGTTTTTTCCTTAGCTGCCGTTCTTCCGCCGGTCGAGCCTCTACCGTTCGAGGTGCGCGGCGACGATGTTTTTCTGCGCTTCGGTGATCGTGAATATCGGGTGCGCGGCCTTGAGAAGAACACCAGTCCGTTGCTGTTGAAGATCAATCTTCGCGTGCTGGGCGTGAACCGTCACGGCGATATGGCCTTGCACGTCGACACGCTGGAGATGAGTTCAGCGCGGCAGCGCGGGGCGTTCGCCAAGCAAGCTGCGGAAGAGCTGGGCATCAAAGAAGAGATCGTGCGTCACGACTTGAGCCAGCTATGGATGAAGCTGGAGCTGTTGCGCGACGAGCAGATCGCCCATGCCCTCGCGCCGAAAGCGCCGGTGGACAAGATGACCGAGAGAGAGCGGGAGGCTGCGCTGGAGTTGCTGCGCGATCCGCGTCTCATGGAGCGGATCGTCGAGGACTTCGCACGGTGCGGCACGGTTGGCGAGGAGACGAACAAGCTGGTCGGCTACCTGGGCGCGGTATCTCGGCATCTGGAAAAGCCGCTGGCAGTGATCGTGCAGTCCAGCTCCGCCGCTGGCAAAAGCTCGCTGATGGATGCGGTGCTGGCGTTCGTGCCGGAAGAACACCGGGTGCAATACTCGGCCATGACTGGTCAGTCGTTGTTCTACATGGGCGACACCGATCTCCAGAATAAGGTGCTCGCCATCGTAGAGGAAGCGGGCGCGCAGCGCGCGTCCTATCCGTTGAAGCTGTTGCAGTCCGAGGGCGAAGTGAGCATCGCCAGCACCGGCAAAGACCCGGTGAGCGGCAAGCACATCACGCATGAGTACCGGGTCAAAGGGCCGGTGATGATCTTCCTGACCACGACGGCGATCGACGTGGACGAGGAGCTTCTGAACCGCTGTCTGGTCCTGACGGTGAACGAGGACCGGGAGCAGACCCAGGCGATCCATCGGGTGCAGCGGGAGGCCCAGACGCTTGAAGGCTTGCTCCGCAAGCGCAGGCGGGACGCGGTGCTCAAGCTGCATCGCAACGCGCAACGGCTGCTGCGACCGCTGACAGTGGTCAACGAGCAGGCCCCGGAGCTGAGCTTCCCGGACTCGATGACGCGGACGCGGCGCGACCACATGAAGTTCCTTACGCTCATCCATAGCATCACGTTCCTGCATCAATGGCAGCGCGAAGTGAAGACGGCAACCGACGAAGATGGCAAGCCCTTCGAGTACATCGAGGCGACGAGCGCGGACGTGGAGCTGGCAAAGAGGCTCATCCATGAGGTACTAGGCCGTTCGCTCGACGACGTGCAGGCGCAGACGCGGAGCTTGCTGCTGTTGATCGACGGCATGGTGACGGCAGAATGCAGGCGCGAGAAGATCGAGCGCACCGAGTACCGCTTCTCGCGGCGCGACGTGCGGGCCTTCACGCACTGGAGCGACTCGCAGCTCAAGCGGCACATGAAGCGGTTGGAAGACCTCGAATATCTCATCGTGCATCGCGGCGGGCGCGGCCAAAGCTTCGTCTATGAGCTGTTCTTCGACCATCCGTCCGATGAGTCGCGGCCTACGTTGCCGGGGCTGGAGCATGGGTACGACGCAAAGAAGTCTGGGCTGGAGGGCCAGAAGTCCGGGGGGAGTCTGGGCCAAGTCCGGGGTGTGTCTGGGGGTGGTGCGAGTGATAAAGCATCAGTATCCATGCGGCTTCAAGTGCCGTTTTTCGAAAACACGCTGAAAATCACTACTCAGGATGTGACCGAAGAAAATCACGTCGTAGCCGTGCCTCCCCGTAGCTTGAATGGCAACGGGCATCATGCGGGAGCTACGCGATGGCCCGCGTAGAGAAGCGGCGCAAACCGCAGCCCATCGTCCAGACGCCGCTCCAGGCCCTGATGCGCGACCATCTCCATGCGCTTGAAGTGCAGCACTACTCCGAGTTCACCGTGCGGGGCCGCGCGGGGCATATCGGCTTCTTCATCGCATGGCTGGAGGAGCGTGGCATCACGGAAGCCATCGACGTGACCCGGACCGTGCTGGAGCGATACCAACGGTATCTCTTCCACTACCGCAAGACCAACGGCGAGCCGCTGAGCTTCCGCAGCCAGCACGCGCGGCTCGTGCCGTTGCGTGTGTGGTTCAAGTGGATGACTCGGCAGAACTACATCCTGCATAACCCGGCGTCGGAGATCGACCTTCCACGGCTCGGCCGCAGCTTGCCGAAGAACATCCTCTCAGCCGAGGAAGTCGAGCGCGTGATGACGCTGTGCGAGATCGAGGAGGCCATCGGCCTGCGTGACCGGGCGTTGCTGGAGATGCTGTACTCAACCGGGATGCGACGGCTGGAGATCGTGCGCCTGAAGCTGTACGACCTCTCTCTCGACCGCGGCCTGTTGCTCATCAACCAGGGCAAAGGCAGTAAGGACCGCTACGTGCCCATCGGAGCGCGGGCCATCGCGTGGCTCGAAAAGTACATCCGCGAAGGCCGTCCGCAACTGGTCTCCGAGCCGGATGACTTCACCGTGTTCCTCACGGCCCAGGGCGAGCCGTTCAGCCGCGACCATCTGACCGCCGTCGTCAAGGACCGGATCGACGCCGCCCAACTCGGCAAGACCGGCTCCTGCCATCTCTTCCGCCACACCATGGCCACGCTGATGCACGAGGGCGGCGCCGACATCCGGCACATCCAGGCGATCCTCGGCCATGAAGACATCCGCACGACCCAGATCTATACGCAAGTCGCCATCCGCGCCCTGCAACAGATCCACGCGGCCACGCACCCGGCAGAGGCCCACGCTTCTTCCTTGGCTGCGCTACGCTCCGCCGCCGAGCGGGAGGGCCTGCTGGCGGCGTTGGCAGCCGATCCAGAGGCCGACGAGCAGCCAAGCAGCTAAGGGAAATATAGTGAATCACTATATTTTTAAGCACGGTTCTCTCGGTGGGAAAAAACCTCAAAATAGCTCTTGACAGGGTTTTAAGAAAAACCGCTCAGAAGCGCTTCGAGGCCGCCGACCGAATACTACATAGAGTGGTAATCTCCCCAGCAGAAAAAAATCTCCCAGCCCTCTTGACAGACTTCCAGCGCGATACCGTGTGACACGTTAATCCGTCCGCTGAAAATAAACTGCCGCGCCCTCTTGACACGTTTTAGCCAGTGCATCCGGCAGAGCGGATCAACTCCCAATGTTCTTCCTTAGCTGCGCTCTTAACGCTGCCCATCCGTCCTGGAATCGACGCCGGAACCCGCACCAAGAAATAGACGCCGGGCCAGCCTGTGCACCGTACAATCATCTGCGAATGCAACTTGGCTCCGACGTGCGACCCCAGAACGGCCTCTTGGCAGAGATGACGCTGCTAGCCGAAAAACCGCGTCAGGGGGTTCCGACTTCTACGAACGCTCTTCATCGAGGCTTCGGCTTCGTTATCTCCAGCACTTCACTAGGGATAATCGGATCGTTGTACGACGAGGGCATCGGGTCACGTAGTACCGGCAAAGAAAGAGACACCGAATCCGGCAACGACTACATGTTCGCGCGCTATTACAACAGCGCAACAGGTAGGTTCTTAAGCCCGGACTGGGATGCCAAGAGCGACGACCCGGTTCCTTATGCGAAGCTCGACAATCCGCAAAGCTTGAATTTGTACGCCTACGTTCTCAACAACCCAGTAGGCAATCTCGACCCAAATGGGCACGAAACGCCGTGGGGAAGCGACGAAGGATCGTTACGCACTGCGAACATCGTTGCCGGTGCCGCCAAAGGTACGTGGAATCTGGCAGCTGGTGCAGTGAATCTTGTTTCCGACCTACTTTTCGCGGGCGTTGCAGGCAAGCCTCAACTGCCAATGGCAACCTATAGCAATCCGACTCAAAATCTTGCTGGCGATGTGACCCAGCTTGGACTTATCATCGGAGATGCCATTGCCGGACTTAAGACTGGGGCGGCTGCTCCGAGTCGTGAACCCGCAGCTCTCCCAGAAAGCTACTGGAAGGATAAGCAAGCGCCGACCCAAGTTGCGCCGGGCACCAGGCAGATCACGGAAATGAAGCCGAGTTCGCGATCCCAAGGTGAAGTGTACGAAAGAACGACTCAGTATGATGAGTATGGTAGGAGCACAGGACAGACACATCGTACTAGCCACGGAGAACCTAGCGTTCATCCCAATCCTCACCATCATCTTCGAAATCCAAAGACCGGCCAGACAACGGGACCCCATCCCGGGGTTCATCCTGATGACTAGGAACAATGAGGATTATGAGAACACACTACCTTGCAGAATTGAGCTTGTCAGATAAGGCGAAAGCGTTGTGCATGTTTCCGAATTTTGATTTTTATCATGTTGGCCAAATAGCAGAACTTAGAGTAGAAGATTCGAGCGACGCTAGCAATGTAGAGATTGTTCTGTCGGCGGTCTACAGCGATCCCGTAGATAAGCGCCGTGCACTTGTGACCCTGCGCTTTGGAGGAGTATCAAAAGCATATCTTCCGATGTTTTCACCTCTCTGCTTTCTGGACGAATTAGAGATAGAAGACGTCAAAGCGGAACAGCTGGAGGGAATCGGTTATCGATCAAAATGTTATGGTACGACCCAATTCGATGTTTGGTCTCGCGATCTTTCGATCGATAGATGTGAGCCCCTTTAGCGACTGTAGTTCGGGCGGGTGGCCTAGGTCCGATTCCACCAAGAAGACGGGTGCCTCAGGTATCGCTTTAGGACTTGGGTTTACTCTTGCGATGTGAGAGCTACAGGTATGACCCTATCCGCCGCGTGCGCACTAGCCTAGCGTCCGCCGAGTCGCCTCGTTCTACCGGCAAAGAAAGAGACGCAGAATCAGGCAACGACTACATGTTCGCCCGCTACTACAACAGCGCAACAGGCCGGTTCCTGAGTCCTGACTGGAGTGCGAAAGAAGAACCTGTACCCTATGCGAAGTTGGATAACCCGCAGACCCTGAATCTGTATGCGTATGTCGGGAACAACCCCGTTGGTAGGGCAGATGCTGATGGACACGATTTTGCTGGCCACACAGCGATGGCTGCCGAGTGCAAACCCGGGATGGCTGCCTGCATGCAGGCAGCGAACGCCAATCTGAAGGCTGAAGGTGCAGCAGTCGTTGTTGCGGCGGTCGCCGCTGGAGCGGGAGAGGTCGCGGCGTTCGGAAGGGTGCTGCTGGGGTACGTGGCGGCCAACGGGGCCAAGATTGAGCAAGCCGTGGAAGACGTGGTTGAGACAGCGCCGAAATTGGATCAGCCGCAGTCTCCGAGTGTTCATCCGAGCGAGATAATGAACAAGACTCCGTCCGAGATTCATAGCACGGCGACGGATAAGGGATTGATCCCGAAGGGACCAGACCCCCAAAATGGGAAGGGAGCCTATGTTGATCCGGTGACAGGCGAACAGCGAGTCCTGGTACATCCCAAAGACGGTCATGCTCACGTGAATAATCCTGCTGGTAAGCGACTCGGTCCAGATGGCTCAGTCGTACCCAAGAAATCTGATGCGGCGCACCTGCCAATCAAGAAAGACGACTAATGACCACATTTCCTCGATATCACGATGCTACCCTCAAATCACTTTCGTTCAACTGGGATGAGGGGATCGCACAACTGCACCTAAGCGTTGGGGTTGATGGATCAGACGCCATTATGCTGGTTGCAAGTGGAGTCATCAGCATCGTATGCCCGCGGCGGTTTCCATGGGGTCCGAGCGATTCGGTAAATGAAGCAACTGTGCGATTGGTTCCTGAAGGCAAAGTACTTTCGATTGAGATGCAGAGCGGCGACTTGCTTGAGATTATTTGCAGCGATGTGAACATCACTTGACGTGTCAGCTGCGCCCACATCCATCTTTTAAGATTTCGGCCTACGCTTACGGCGCGGAGTCTTGATGTATGACGGCCTCTGCAGCATGTGCATCAGCACGTCGCCTCATTCTACCGGCAAAGAAAGAGACACCGCAGTTGTCGAACCGGGCAACGATTTCTTTGGGGCCAGGTACTACAACTCCACCATCGGTCGCTGGCTCAGCCCCGACTGGACCATGAAGGCCAACGACCCGGTACCGTATGCCAAGCTGGACAATCCGCAGTCGCTCAACCTGTACTCTTACGTCTACAACAATCCCCTAGCAAGGGACGATCCGGATGGGCATGTTGCGGCAGGTACGGGATGCCGCCAGGGCAAAGAGAAGTGTGACGCTGCCATCAAGAAATCCAATGAGCATTTCGATAAGGTCGCTAAAGAAAGCATAGAGAATCTTCCAAAGGCCGTGTATATGAAAACGCTTTCGCCTGTACCGGCGCAGGGGACCTCACCCAACGCTCCCCAGGGTGGGGCCGAGTTTCATACCAGTTTGCTTGGCCTGAAGGCCAAGGTTGGTGGAATGTCGCAAGTGGTCGAGGGCACCACGCAGTTTCAAAATCAAAGCCATCGCGATGTAGTGGATTCGGCGGGAGGGGAGTTCAGCATTGGCCCCTTCAATTTCGGAGATTCAGTAAAGCGCGAGAAAACGATTCAAAAGGGCACCGGGCCAGAGAAGAGCGCTGACACGGAACCGTATAGCGCGTGGCACAACGATTCTGATGCGAACGTCAGCTTCGGGGCAGGGGGGTGCCTCGGTCCATGTCTCAGTATCGAGTTTGGAATTAACCTCAAGCAGCTTTACCCAGACGACTCGCCACCCAAGCCTTAGTGAAGCGCAGGCAGCCTTGTCCGAGTCGCAGATCTAGTAATCAACAGAGGGCGGAGACAATGGAGAACGAGGGTTTGGTTCGGCAATTATCTGTTAGCGGGAAGTTCAATAGATTTTTACTTATTGCATGGTGGTGCAATATTGCTTTTATCGTCGTTTCCTGTGCCACCGCGCCATTTGTAAATTCCACAACCCCGATAGGTAAGGCTCTGTTCACAACGTTACTGATAGGCTGTGTTCCAATCGCCTTGAGTGCACTCGTACTGTGGGGTTTCATGTTTTTGTACCTGCTTATTGCCTCCAAGGCAAGCGTGATATCTAATATCTAAGGCAATGTGGGCTCTTATCCTTATTCTCACTTTGCAAATTGGAGCCTACTTCTATTTTGGTTTTGTTTATCGGCGGGCGGCGCAGATCTGAGGTTTTGTTCGAGAGTTCGCCTCATTTTACCGGCAAAGAAAGGGACTCCATGGTTGCTCGAGAACCCGGCAACGATTTCTTTGGGGCCACACACTACAGCTCCACCATCGGCCGCTTCCTCAGCCAAGACTGGACCATGAAGGCAAACGACCGGGCGCCATACGCCAAACTGGCCGATCCGCAGAGCTTGAATCTACACAGCTTATGATCCGCGCCGATTTTTATGTGAAACTGCAACTCAGGAGAGAAAGAGATGAGATGGGCAATCATAGCAATCCGATATGGAATGATCGCAACCATTGCGAGTGTCTCGCTAAGCGGCGCACCCGTATTAGCGCAGGGTCCGAATGGTGTGAGTAGCATAGCCGTAGAGCGACAGCGGCAAGGGCAATTGGATACTCTGACCAAGGTCGTAAAGTTGACGCCAGATCAGGTAACGCAGGTCAAGGCGATCAACGACGACACAATCAAGAGGCTGCTGGATCTCCGCAACTCTGGGAAAAATCCATCGGCTGCGCGCCCTACGATTATCGCAATCAGGTCCTACCAGCAGACAAGGATCAGAGCGCTTCTGACCAACGATCAGAAGCCCCCAGTTCGATGCCTACGCCGCATCCTTGCCTCACGGCCAGCGTCCCAGAGGCAAGCTACATAGAGCCGACGCACCACCTCCGCCCCACAAATAAGTCGCGCGCATCGCCGCACGCAATCGGAGCAGTTCCAATCAGTTGCTGCGTCTCGTCTGTTAGGGACTCGACAGTGTCGGCGTTTTTCGCGTGTGCCGTCATCCCCGTACAGACGAGCCCCCCAAATTCAATCCCTTTGCCGTGGCCGCCGTCGCGCCCGCCGCCACCGCCAGATGGCTGGCGCATCGCCTGCGACAAAACAAGCAGCCCAAAACGATTAGACCGCCGCCTTCGGCTGTCACGAGACACATGGAAAGGTCGCAGCTTTCGGTACGGTCTGGGTTTGGATTCTCTGGGTATCAAAGCGAGTTCCTGAGTTCCTGGCTACATCAATCGCACCGAGACTGTCCGATCGAGGCTGATGCTGGTCGAACGACGCGGCCCGCGCAGCGAGTTGCTTCTGGGCCTGCTCCTCAAACCGGCGCAAATCCATGTCGTAGGTCTCGCGCTGTGTGGGGGCGCAGGATGCAATTTGCGTTATCGGTGGCACAATGTCCGATAACTACGATATTAAAATCATGGATAAGTTTTTTATATAAAGCGTTTGTGGCCGATAATAAGGATTATGTATAGTGGACGTGTAGCCGCTCTTTAGAAATGTCATGGTTCTGCCCATTAGAAATGACACTAACAGGATGGGACTGATTTCGATGAGCGAGCGGGACGTAAAACGGATACAGGTTTTGGCGGAAGTGCGTTCTGGTCAGCGCACCGTGGTCTCTGCGGCAGCGGTATTGGAGCTGGGAGTGCGGCAGACGTTTCGGCTTCTGTCGCGCTACGAGGCAGGCGGCGCTGGTGCGCTGATCCACCAAGCTCGTGGCAGAGCTTCCAATCGCCAGTTGAGCGCCGGCATCCGGGAGTACGCGGTCGAGCTGGTGCGAACGAAGTACGCCGACTTCGGCCCAACCCTCGCGACAGAGATACTTCTGGAGAAGCATTCGATTACCATTGGGCGTGAGACGCTTC
>Ga0302197_10004267_pt1 | contig 12594 bp, 17 predicted proteins | sample II_Bog_N2_1_FD_193526 | JGI IMG/M metagenome (GOLD analysis project Ga0302197, IMG submission 193526) | Peat permafrost microbial communities from Stordalen Mire near Abisko, Sweden - II_Bog_N2_1 | ecosystem: Environmental > Terrestrial > Soil > Wetlands > Peat | place: Sweden: Abisko...
GCCTTCGTGTAGCGTGCGTCTTGATGGAACCCAATTCCTGCTATGCATATCTCCGCATTAAGGGCGCCGGTATCGGCCATTGCCCCACGCTGTGGGCCGATCTCGAAGTGCGCTATCTGCCATGCCCGATTGAAATGCGCAGGCTCATCCGCGGTTTGAAATGGAGGAGTCCACAGCGCCAGAAAGATGACTTGCGGAATTGCGAAGAGAAGGAATATCCAGTGAAGAGTGGAAGGTAGAACTTGCAATGCCGAGCAAAGTACGTGAGAGAACGATGACTTAGCTTGCGGTGACGGCATGCGGCCATTCTACAAGCATGGAACCGGGTCGCTTGCCTCAAAAAACACAGGCGCATTCGCGTCATGCGGATGCGCCTGCGGGTCGTGCATTTTGAAGCTGGTTGAAGCTAGTCTTGCTCAGGCAGCTTCTTCGCCGCCCTTGGTTTCCGGCTCGGCCTGCTTCTGTTGCTCTTCAAGCTGCTTCTCGAGTTCGGCGCGCTTCTTGCTCTTGAGGTCGAGGCGCTTCTGGCGCTTCACTTCAAGCTGCTTTTCAGCGCCGAGCAGTTCGATGAACGCCTTCTCGGCGCCGTCGCCCTGCTGGAAGCCGATGCGCACGATGCGCAGATAGCCGCCCTGGCGGTCAGTGTAGCGCTTGGCAACCTCGTCGAACAGGCGCGTAACGGCCTTATCGGTCATGAGGAAGCTGAGCGCCTGGCGGCGGGAGTGCAGATCGCCCTTCTTACCGAGGGTGATCATTTTTTCGATGTGGGGCCGGACAGCCTTGGCCTTGGCCAGGGTGGTCTCGACCCGATCTTCAACAATGACTGACGTGACCAGGTTCCGCAAAAGAGCGCGGCGGTGGCTGGTATTGCGTCCGAGCTTGGTTCCTGCATTGCGATGGCGCATGTTACTACTCTCTTTCAACTTGAGCTATTAGCTTTTAGCTCTTAGCTTTTAGCCTGTCCTGCCCGAAAACAACTCGTCGATCGAGCACAACGAGCTAAAAGCTAATGGCTAAAAGCTGACAGCTGTTCTTAAAAATTCTCCGTCTCCGTGGGCAATTGCAGGTCCACCGAGTCGAGTGGCTCGTCTTCTTCGTCGTAACGTCCGTAGCTGGCCGCCAGAGCAGTGGCCGGCGGAATGCTGGTTGGTCCAGGTACCGCGTTGCCCTGCTCGTCGATCTTCATGCCCAGCGAGAGACCCATCTGTGCGAGGATTTCCTTGATTTCGTTCAGGCTTTTGCGACCGAAGTTCTTGGTCTTCAGCATCTCGGCTTCAGTCTTCTGCACCAGTTCGCCAATGGTTTGAATGTTGGCGTTCTTGAGGCAGTTGTAGCTGCGCACCGAAAGCTCAAGCTCTTCAACCGAGCGGTTGAGATTGTCGTTGCGCAGCAGCACGCGGCCTTCTTCGCCACGGGCTTCGGCTTCAATCTCTTCCTCAAAGTTGATGAAGATGTTCATGTGGTCCTTGAGCAGCTTTGCTGCCAATCCCACAGCATCCGCGGGCAGCACTGCGCCGTTGGTCCACACTTCAAGCGTCAGCTTGTCATAGTCTGTAATCTGTCCCAGGCGGGCAGCGTCGACCGTGTAGTTGACGCGGCGAACAGGCGAGTGGACAGAGTCGACCGGGATGAAGCCCAGACCGAGATCGGCGTCGAAGTTCTTGTCGGCCGAAACGTAGCCACGGCCGCGCTTGAGGCGCATCTCCATATCGAGCTTGCCGCCCTCAGAAAGCGTGGCAATGTAGATCTCTTTGTCGAGGATCTCCACGTCACCGTCGGCCTCAATCATGCCCGAGGTCACAATTCCGGGCTGATCGGCGCGCAGATACAGCGCCTTGGGGCCTTCGCCCGCAAGCTTGAAGGGAACCTGCTTGAGGTTGAGGATGATGTCGGTGGCGTCTTCAACTACGCCGGTGATGGACTGGAACTCGTGCAGCACGCCTTCAATGCGGATGGCGGTGACTGCGGCGCCCTCGATGGAACTGAGCAGAGTGCGGCGCAGCGCGTTGCCGATGGTAGTGCCAAAGCCCCGTTCGAATGGCTGGGCGCTGAACTTGCCAAATGTGTCGCTAAGCGTCTCGGCATCGACTGCCAGGCGCTTCGGTTTTTGAAATCCTCTCCACAGCATAGTCATCTCTTTTCTGGCACGGCATGTACGTCGCGATGCATTTTGCGGCGGCCGCGCAAGTGCTCCTTGGGTTGAAATGCAGCTATTAGCTCTTAGCTATTAGCCTTTAGCTCGATCACGCTTGAGCCGATTTCTCGCACTCAAGCAGGACGGGCTAAAAGCTAACAGCTAATGGCTAAGAGCTGTTACTTCGAGTACAGTTCGACGATCAGCTGTTCGTTGATCGGCAAATTCACGTCGGCGCGCTTCGGAAGGTGCAGAACGCGTCCAGACATAGTTGCAAAATTGGCCTCGAGCCAGTTCGGCACGGGATTCTGCGAGGCGTATTGCGAAGCCTGTTCAACAATCACCAGCTTCTTTGCTTCTTCGCGAATGGCGATTTCGTCGCCGACGCTTAGCTGATAGGAGGGAATGTTGACCTTTTTGCCGTTCACCGTTACGTGCCCGTGACGAACCACCTGGCGCGCCTGGCGCCGAGAGATGGCGAAACCGAGACGGAAAGCAACGTTGTCGAGGCGGCGCTCGAGCTGCTGGATGAGCAGTTCGCCGGTGACGCCCTGGGCGCGGTTGGCCTTCTCGTAGTATGCGCGGAACTGGCCTTCGAGGGTAAAGTACATGCGCTTGGCTTTCTGCTTCTCATGCAACTGAAGGCCATAGCCCACGATCTTGGCTTTGCGATCTTTGCCGTGCTGCCCCGGCGGGAAGTTGCGCTTCTCAATCGGGCAACGGTCTGAAGTGCACTTGGTGCCCTTCAAAAAAAGTTTGGTGCCTTCGCGACGGCAAAGGCGGCATACCGGTCCGGTATAACGTGCCATTTCTTCTCCTAAATTCGGATGTCGGCCGGTTTACGTGCGACGGTGCGCATGTCGTCCCGGCCCGGTTTTCAGAGATCAGGGGTCAGAGATCAGAGATCAGTTCTATCCCGATGCCGGAAAGCTCTGAAGCCTGAAAGCGGACACCCGCTTCTCAAATTGTTCCTCAGAAACGAGAGGAGAAGAGAGCAAAAGATCGTTGCGGCACAAACCGGACTGATCTCTGATCTCTGACCCCTGATCTCTGTACTTACACGCGACGGCGCTTCGGCGGCCTGCACCCGTTGTGCGGTACCGGCGTAACGTCGCGAATGGTTTTGACCTCGATGCCGGCGGCAGCCAGGGCGCGGATAGCCGACTCGCGGCCCGAACCCGGACCGGCGACGCGGACATCGACCGTGCGCAGGCCGTGATCGCGGGCCATGCTGGCTGCGTTTGAAGCCGCCTGCTGCGCCGCGAACGGCGTGCCCTTGCGCGATCCCCTGAAGCCCAGCGAGCCCGAGCTCTTCCAGCTCAGCGTGTTGCCCACCTGGTCGGTGATGGTCACAATAGTGTTGTTGAACGTGGCCTGAATGTGCGCTATCCCGTACGGCACATTCTTGCGCTCGCGTTTCTTGAACTTCTTGTTCTTGCCAGCTTTTCCGGCGGCGGCTTTCTGTTCTGGTTTCGCCATTAGGTCTTCCCCGTCGCTTTCTTCTTGCCGGCAATCGTGCCCTTGCGCGGGCCCTTGCGAGTGCGGGCATTGGTGTGGGTGCGCTGGCCGCGCACCGGCAACGACCGCCGATGGCGGTTGCCGCGGTAGCTCTGGATGTCAATGAGGCGCTTGATGTGCATCGAGACGTCTTTACGGAGATCGCCCTCGACGTCGCCCTGATCCTCAATGACCTGGCGGATGCGGTTTACCTCTTCCTCGCCCAGATCCTGGACTTTCTTGAAGGCGTCAACATTCGCCTTTTCCAGAATCTTCAGGGCGCGGGGATTCCCGATTCCGAAGATGTAAGTGAGCGCGATCCTAGCCTGCTTGTTGCGGGGCAGATCGACGCCAGCAATACGTGCCATTCGAATTCCTCTATTTCAGAGATCAGAGATAAGAGATCGGTTCGCATTACACGCCACCCGATCTCTCTTTGCTCTGTTCTCTTATCTCTCACTTTGTTGTGTGCCATCCGGCCTCAGCCGGTTCGCACGGGTTAACGGGAACGCTTCCAGAGGTTCATCGCAAGCCTTGATTCAAGCTAACTAGCCTCTTGAATACAGGGAATAGGAACCAGGGAATAGGGATTAGATTTTTCGTGCAACTGCGATCTGTTTTCTATTCCCTATTGCCTGTTGCCTATTGCCTGCTTTTCGTGGAGCGCCCCTTCATGCCAGGACTTGCTTATCCCTGGCGCTGCTTGTGCTTTGCGTTCTCGCAGATCACCCGCACGACACCTTTGCGCGTAATGACCTTGCACTTCACACAAATCTTCTTTACCGATGCCCGAACCTTCATTGCTTTGTACTGCTCTTTTCTGCGCCTTAAAAGCGGGCGCGGAATGCTCTTGTTCAAGCTATTAGCCATTAGCTTTTAGCTCTTAGCTTCGTCGTGCTGCGGTTGACGAATGTCGGTCGGCACGAAAGGAGCCAAAAGCTATTGGCTAAAAGCTAACGGCTCATTTGTACCTGTACACGATTCGTCCGCGATTCAGATCGTATGGGCTCAGCTCCACCGCTACGCGGTCGCCGGGCAAAATGCGGATGAAGTTCTTGCGCATTCTTCCCGAGACATGGGCCAACACCTCGTGATTATTCTCGAGTTTTACCTTAAACATGGCGTTGGGCAGCGTTTCCTGCACCGTCGCCATTACCTCAATCGCGTCTTCCTTCGACAAACTGCATCCAGTTCCGCCGGCTCTTGCTTTCCGGCTGTTGCGCCAGGTTTTGGCCCGGCAAAGATCAAATTCTGCTTTCAACTTCCAGCTACTTGCTAGTCGTACCGTCATGAAACCGGCCAACTCAGCACGAAAAAGCTGAAAGCTGATAGCTAAAAGCTGTCTTACCTACTCCGTCAAAATCCTTGCTCCGGTCGCCGTTACTGCGACCGTGTGCTCAAAATGAGCACTCATGCTTCCATCGCTCGCTACGGCTGTCCATCCGTCATCGAGCACCTTCACATCGGGTCTGCCGGCATTCACCATCGGCTCAATGGCAATTACCATTCCCGTCTTGAGCTTCATGCCGCGGCCCGCTTCACCATAGTTCGGCACCTGCGGATCCTCATGCATGTGCGACCCGATGCCATGGCCCACAAAATCGCGAACCACTGAAAATCCCTGACCCTCGACCACTCCCTGCACCGCCGCGCCTACATCGCCCAGCGTGGCTCCGGGACGAACCGCGGCGATTCCGGCCTTAAGCGACTCTTCGGTCACATTTAAGAGCCTCTGTGCCTCAGGCGCAATCGAACCTACTGGCACAGTAATGGCGGCGTCGCCATAGTAGCCGTCGATCACCACGCCAAAATCAACCGAAACGATGTCGCCCTCTTTCAGCACACGCTTCGGCGAAGGAATGCCGTGCACCACCTCGCTATTGACTGAGGTGCATAGCACGCACGGGAACCCATGGTATCCCTTGAAAGCCGCCTTCACTCCCAGTTCCTTGAGCCGCGCATCGGCAGCTTTCTCAAGATCGTAGGTCGTGGCGCCGGGCTTCACTTTCGAGCGCACCAGTTCCAGCACCTCGCGAACCACCTGGCCCGCGCGACGCATCTTCTCGATCTCCTGGGACGACTTGATAACGACAGCCAATTTAAAAATCCAGCCTTCACCAACAACTGCTGTTAACGCACAAACTCGCCGCGTCGATTACGCTTGCTTGCGCAATCGTTCCACGGCGGCTACAATTCCGGCCGCGATCTCAGCGATCGGCCGGTCTCCGTCTACTTCAGCGAATCTTCCCTGCTCCCGGTAATGCTCCACAACAGGCGCGGTGAGGGCCGAGTAAGCGCGCATGCGCTCCTTGAAAACCTCTTCCGTGTCATCGGCTCGCTGGGTAAGCACCGCACCCTCTAAGTCACAAACCCCGTCCACTTTAGGAGGGTTGACGTAGATGTTGTAGATGCTCTGACAGACAGGGCAAATCCTGCGCCCCGTAATCCGGCGCAATAATTGATTATAGTTCACTTGCAGGCTTACGGCAATCACCGGAAGAGACCCCACCTGCTGTGCGAGTCGGCCGTCGATCCAGTTGGCCTGTCCCAGCGTCCGGGGGAAGCCGTCGAGGATGTAGCCGCCGACCGTGTCGGGTGCCTGAAGCCTCACGGCCACCATCTCATTCACCAGGGTGTCGGGCACCAGTTCACCCCGCCCCATGATTTCCTTGGCGGTACGGCCCAGCGGCGTACTCTGGCTCACATTGGCACGTAACAGGTCGCCGGTAGAAATCTGCGGGATTCCCCACAGCTTAACCAACTCCTTGGCCTGGGTTCCCTTGCCCACGCCGGGCGCGCCCATCAAAAGGATTGGGCCGGGAACGATCTTGCGATCCATTTCCCGGCCCTCCCCGCCTACTGATTCAGAAGACGCTATCGCTGTTGAAGCAGACATTACCAGGTTTTCCTTCCGCGAATGCGACCGGAGCGCGGGGAAAAGCCGTCATAGTGACGCATGACTAGCTGCGATTCGATCTGGTTGATCGTATCCATGGCCACACCCACGACAATCAGAAGTGAAGTGCCGCCAAAGTAGAAGTTGACCCCCATACCGTGAATCGCCCAGTTGGGCAAGTTCTCAAACGCCTTGCCAATGAGCCAGATCTTGTCGAAACGGATGCCCGAAATGAGGAAGGTGGGCACCATTTGGACCAATATCAGGTAAATCGCGCCGACCAGCGTAATGCGGGTCAGAATGTCGTTGATGAAGTCCGAAGTACGCTTGCCGGGCCTGATTCCGGGAATGAACGAGCCCGATTTGCGGAAATTATCGGCAATGTCATCAGGACGCATTACGATCGACACGTAGAAATAGGCAAAGAAGATAATGAAAAGGACGTTGAGCAGTTCGTACCAGGGGTATCCGGGCGTAAGCGCCGTCATGATCGGCTGCAGCAAGCGGTTGTTTTGTACCCAGGTCATCTGGCCGAAGAGCATTGGAGCCGAAAGAATCGAGCTGGCGAAGATGATGGGCATGACGCCGCCGGAATTCACCTTCAAAGGCAGATGGCTGGACTGCCCGCCCATCATGCGGCGTCCGATAATGCGCCGCGCGCTCTGGATCGGGATGCGCCGTTCGCTGCGCTCTACAAACACGATGAATGCCACAACGGCCGCCATTCCCGCAACCAGGAAGAGCACTACCACCAGGCTCAACGATCCCCATGCGTCGGTCTGAATCTTCTGAATGAGGTCGCCGACACCGCGTGGCAGGCCGGCCACAATGCCGGCAAAGATCAGCAGGCTCATGCCGTTGCCGATGCCGCGGTCGGTAATCTGCTCGCCCAGCCACATGATGAACGCGGTTCCCGTTGTAAGCGTCAACACTGTCATCAGCATGAAGCCCGCACCGGGGTGAAGCACCAGGCCGCCCTTGGTGAGCATGATGGCGATGCCGATGGACTGCAACGCACCCAGAATGACGGTCACGTAACGGGTCCACTGGGTAATCTTGCGCCGGCCCAGTTCGCCTTCCTTTTGGATGCGCGCCAGCGGCTCATATACCACGGTCAAAAGCTGAAAGATGATGGACGCGGTGATGTAGGGCATGATGCCGAGGGCGAAGATGGTCATGCGGCGCAGGTTTCCCCCGCCGAAAAGGTCCATCAGGCCGAGCGCCGACCCACTCTGCGAGTTGAACAGAGCCTCAAGCTGGTGGAAGTTCACGCCAGGCGTGGGGATGAACGCGCCCAGGCGGTACACGGCCAGAATGCCAAGGGTGAAGAGCACCCGCTTGCGCAGGTCGGGAATCCGGAAGATATTGAGGAACTTTTCAAGCATGTTGTGATCCCTTGCGGGCAAAACCACCCGCCGGTGTGCAGTTTATCTTACCGAAATTCCCCTTGTCCGTTCAGGCTACCGGACAGGGAGTCGCTTGCCCGTGCGTTGCATCACATGAGTGCGGAGAGATTAGAGATTCGTCACTTCTTGCCAAAACTGAGCGGCTCATTTTTGTCAGGAGTGATCCGATCTCTGTTCTCTTTTCTCTGATCTCTGTTCTTCCTACGCTTCCGCCGGGGCCTCGCCGCCAGCCACTACGGCCTTGCCGCCGGCCTTGGCAATCTTCTCGGCCGCGGTCTTTGAAAACTTGTGCGCGTGGATGGTGATAGCCTCGGTAAGCTCGCCCGCACCCAGAACCTTGATGAGCGCCTTGCGGCTTGATGCCAGACCCAGCTTTTTATAGTCGTCAAGCCCGATCTCTTGAACGCCGAGCTCAGCGATGCGGTCCAGATTCACAACCGTGTACTCGGTCCTGAAAATGTTTGTAAAGCCGCGCTTGGGCAGGCGGCGGTGCAGCGGCATTTGGCCGCCCTCAAAACCGCGCATCATGCTGGAGCCCGTACGCGAACGCTGGCCTTTGTGGCCGCGGGTCGAAGTTTTGCCCATGCCGGATCCCATGCCCCGGCCCACGCGCTTGCGCCCGGTGTTAGCTTTCCGGGGCGCGCGCAAATTCGAAAGATTCTTTGCCATGATTTCCTCGCTATAGCGCCGGAAGCATTGGAGTGCATCCGACTCGCGTTATTTTCAGAGATCAGAGAAAAGAGATTAGAGATCGGTTCAGGGGTTGATTCCGCCTCGCTCTGTTCTCTGTTCTCTGCTCTCTAATCTCTAGTTTTCAACAATCCTGACCAGATGCGGAATGGCTTTGACCATACCCCGCACCGAGTCGTTATCCACGCGCTCCACGATCTGGTTAAGGCGCGTAAAGCCAAGCCCCTTCACCACCAGCTTGTGCTTGGTGGGCGTGGCGATGGCCGAGCGGTAATACTGAATGCGAATAAACCGGATCTTGTCCGGCGCCTTGGTCTTGGCCTTGGTTTTGGTCGCAGTCTTGGTTTTGGTTTCCGCCATGGCTTACATCTCCTCCAGGGTCTTGCCGCGCATTGTGGCCACTTCGCCACGGTCGCGCAACTGCACCAGCGCATCGAAAGTTGCCTTGATCACGTTGTGCGGGTTGGGCGAGCCGAGACTCTTGGTAAGCACGTTTTGCACTCCGACAGAGGTCATTACCGCGCGCACCGCGCCGCCGGCAATCACGCCCGTGCCTTCAGGCGCTGGCTTAAGCAGCACCTGGCCCGAGCCGAAGCGGCCCAGCACCTGATGCGGAATCGTGGTCTGGGTCAGATTCACCCTCACCAGATTCTTCTTGGCACTCTCGATTCCCTTGCGAATGGCCTGGGGAACCTCTTTCGCCTTGCCCGATCCGTAACCCACCACGCCCGAAGCGGCGTCGCCCACAACCACAAGCGCGGCGAACGACATGTTTTTGCCGCCCTTCACCACTTTGGTCACGCGGTTGATCGCCACCACCTGGTCCTTCAGGTTGTACTGGTTGGCATCTAGTTTCTTCTTCAATATCATCATTGCTTTTGTCTCTTCTCTGAGCCTTTAGCTGTTAGCTGTTAGCTCTTAGCTGATTCTGGCCGAATTGAGCGCCATCAACTTCGCACAATGAAGCTAATAGCTAACGGCTAAAAGCTAATAGCTGTCCCTAGAATTCCAGTCCCGCTTCGCGCGCGGCATCGGCCAGCGCCTTGATGCGGCCGTGATAGAGGAAACCGCCGCGATCGAAGACCACCTTCTTGATGCCCTTAGCCACAGCCTTTTCGGCTACAGCCTTGCCAATTTCCTTGGCCGCCGCCACGTTGCCGCCGGTTTTCAACTTGATTGACGAGGCCTCAACCAGCGTCTCGCCCTTCTGATCGTCGATTACCTGCGCATAAATATGGTTCAACGAACGGTAAACGTTCAGCCGCGGCCGCTGTGTAGTTCCTGAAAGCTTCTCGCGGATGCGCGTATGAATGCGCTGGCGGATTTCGTTTCTCTTGATCATCTTGTTCTCTCTTTCCTATCAGCGGAGCCGCCCCGCGGCGCCGTTCGGAATTGTCAGAGCTATCAGCTCTCAGTTCTTAGCTTCATCCTGCTGACGCACGGTGCATCGGTTACCACGATGAACTGAAAGCTGAAGGCTGAAAGCTAACAGCTGTCCTTTATTTCGCTCCGGTCTTGCCGGCCTTCTTCTTCAGCTTCTCGTTCGAGTAGCGCACGCCCTTGTTCTTGTATGGATCGGGCTTGCGCAATTCGCGCATATCGGCCGCCACTTGGCCCACCTTCTGCCGGTCGATGCCGGTAATGGTCAGGTGTGTCTGCTTGGCATCGACTGCAGCTTCGATTCCGGTGGGCAGTGGAAACTCGATCTGGTGCGAGTAGCCCAGCGTAAACACCACCGTGCTCTTGCCCTTTAACTCGGCGCGGTATCCAATGCCGACGATGTCCAGTTCCCTGGTCCAGCCTTTGGTTACGCCCTCGACCGCGTTCGACACCAATGCGCGGGTGAGCCCGTGCACGGCGGCCTTGTCGTCGCTTGAGCGCTCAAGTTGCAGGTGACCGTCAACGGTCTTCAGCGTGATGCCGTCGGCCACCATAGCGGTGACCTTGCCCTTGGGACCTTCAACCAGAACGGTATTCCCGTCGACCTTGTACTTCACTCCGGTAGGGAGCGGAATCGGTTTCTTTCCAATACGCGACATACTTCAAATTCCTTATTGGCTTGCGAGTCCCGAAAGGCAGTTGTCAGTGATCAGTTTCAACGCGCCTTCGTTCCACTGCAGCCCTGAGGGAACCCCCTCAGACAATCGTGCTTCAAGGTCCTGACCGCCAGCCCGAAATCGCCGAAGGCAGTTGCCTGGACGGCCAGTCCTACCACACTTCGCACAGCAGCTCGCCACCCACGCCTTCGCGGCGGGCCTGGCGGCCGGTCATCACGCCCTTGGGCGTTGTCAAAATCGAGATGCCAAGGCCGCCCTGCACACGCTTGATCTCGTCGCGGCCCACATACACTCGGCAGCCGGGACGCGATACCCGCGCCAGGTCGCGAATGGCCGCATCGGTGCCGCCGTACTTCAAGTACACGCGCAGCACCAGCTTGCCTTCCTCGTCCTGAACCTTGTAGTTCGAGATATAGCCCTCTTCCTTGAGAATGCGGGCAATCTCGGCCTTCAATTTCGAAGCTGGCACATCCAGCTTCTGATGACGCGCCCGGATCGCATTCCGGATCCGCGCCAGAAAATCTGCTACTGGGTCGGTCAAACTCATTCCATCTCCTTCATTCCCCGTTCGCCCACCGGTTTTTTAGCAGGAACCTGCGGGAATGGTTGTAAAACAGCTCTCAGCTCTCAGCTTTCAGCCGTCAGCTTTCAGTTCATCTCGCTTCAGCCGACTCAGCGCTATCAGCACTAAGTAGCTGAAGGCTGAAAGCTGATGGCTGAAAGCTGTATTGCTACCAGCTCGACTTGACTACGCCCGGAATCTCGCCCTTCAAGGCCAGAGCCCTGAAGCAAAGACGGCAGACTCCGAACTTACGCAGAAAACCGCGCGGCCGCCCACACAGCTGGCAGCGATTATGCTTCCGGCTGCTGAACTTCGGCTTGCGCGCGTCTTTCACTCTCTTTGCAGTTGTTGCCATAGTTCCTCTTCACTGCAGCTATTAGCTATTAGCTTTTAGCTGTTTGCTTGTTTCGTGCTCAACAAACCTCTCGAAACAAGCGCTTAAATTTGTCTTTGCCTCGGAGCTTGATGCAATCACTGCCGAAGCTAAAAGCTAATAGCTAGTAGCTAATAGCTGCCTTTACGCCCCTTGCCTGAAGGGCATTCCGAAGTGCTTCAGCAGTGCTCGCGCTCCGTTATCGTCCTTGGCTGTGGTCACGATGGTGATGTTCATACCCTTCAGCTTCTCCACCTTGGAGTAATCGATCTCCGGAAAGATCAGCTGATCGCGCAGGCCAAGCGTGTAGTTGCCGCGCCCGTCAAAACTCTTTGTCGACACGCCGCGGAAGTCTCTCACGCGGGGTAGCGCAATCGAGATCAGGCGATCGAGAAACTCGTAGGCCTTGTCGGAACGCAGCGTCACCATGGCGCCAATCGACATGCCGGCGCGAACCTTGAAGGCCGCAATCGACTTCTTGGCCTTGGTCATCACAGGCTTCTGGCCCACGATCTGGGTCAAATCGCCCACCAGCGGGTCAAGCAGCTTGGTATTCTGCGTGGCCTCGCCCAGGCCCATATTGATCACGATCTTATCCAGCTTCGGCACCGCCATGGAGTTCTCGATCCCAAGCTCCTTCTGAAGCGCCTGCTTGATTTCCTTGTTGTACTTCTCTCTAAGCCTTGCCGCCATCTCTCTGCTCTCTTTCTTCCGGTCTCGGATTGGGCCTCGCGACCCGTTTACCGTTTCGGAAGGACTGGCCGTCCAGGCAACTGCGCTTCGCGCCCCCTGCGATCAGCCTTCAATTTCATCCTTCAGCAATCAGCCCAACTCGCTACAAATTTGCTGACCACCGACAACTGAATTCCCTACTTCTTCGTGGGCAACTCCTGCCCACACTTCTTGCAAATCCGCATCCGCGTCTCGCCTGCGGTCTTGTGACCCACGCGCGCCGGCCCGCAATTGGGGCAGATCAGCA
>Ga0302197_10004279_pt1 | contig 12563 bp, 9 predicted proteins | sample II_Bog_N2_1_FD_193526 | JGI IMG/M metagenome (GOLD analysis project Ga0302197, IMG submission 193526) | Peat permafrost microbial communities from Stordalen Mire near Abisko, Sweden - II_Bog_N2_1 | ecosystem: Environmental > Terrestrial > Soil > Wetlands > Peat | place: Sweden: Abisko, Stordalen...
CGGATCTCTGGATTTAGTTTTTCATACTGGTCTATCCGTTCTTTTTTAAAGAACTGCACATTCTTTTGTGAGAGATCAAGCAGCTTGCGTTTCTCGCCTAATTTAGGCACTGTAAACTTGATGGATGAGCTATCATCAACATCAACCTTAAAAGGCACTATGATTTCTTTAGAATGACTGTTATAGCGTGTCCTGAACTCTGATATAGCCAGTGTAAGTAGTTCTTCATCACTCTCATCCAATCGCTTTTTTAGTTCGATGGTTTGAGTTTGAATGATGGTGCCATTCATTATCTTTAAAAAGTTAACGAAGGCGTATTTCTCTTCAGATGCGATGCTGAACACATCAATATCCGTAATAGATGAATTTACCACAGTTGATTTGCTCTGATAGTTTTCAAGCAATTCAAACTTCCTTTTCAGCTTGTGGGCATACTCGTAATTCATGCTGCTGATGGCTTCTTCCATATCGGCACGCAAACCACGCAGCACCGCCCCTATCTTGCCATTTAAAATATCGGTAATCTCGCTGATGTTATGGTCATAATCGCTTTCGGTTTGATAATCCTGACATGGGCCTTTACAATTACCCAATTGGTATTCTAAACAAACTTTAAACTTACCTTTTTCAATATTTTGGCGTGTTAAGGCAAGGTTGCAGGTTCGCAGCGGATACGTTTCTTTTATCAACCCTAAAATATTATGCATCATACTTACCGATGCATACGGGCCCAGGTATTTTGATCCATCCCGCACAATCCTCCGCGTCCAGAATATGCGTGGGTAATTCTCGTTTTTAATAATGATCCATGGATAAGTTTTATCATCCTTCAACATCACGTTATAGCGCGGCTGATGTTTTTTGATCAGGCTGTTTTCCAACAGCCAGGCATCAATCTCGGTATCAACAATGGTAAAAGTGATATCGCGTATTTTGGAAACTAAAACCCTTGTTTTGGCATTTACGTTTGGGTTATTGAAATAAGATGATACCCGGTTACGCAGATCTTTAGCCTTACCAATATATATCAGTTCCTTCTCGCTATCCCAATACTGATAAACGCCTGGTTTATGCGGAACATTTTTTAATGCTGACCGGTAATCGAATTTCTCCATTAATCACTTATTCTCGTCTTCACTAACTATTCGTCATTGCAAGCGAAGCGTGGCAATCTCAAACTATGAAGAGCGGCTCTGTAAATCGGGGATTGCCACGCTCCGCTCGCAATGACGCTTTTATATTTTATTTATGCTGTCTAAAATTCCAATTTCTTATCCACCGGGTTTGTACCCTTTTGCTGCTGATCGTAAGCACCACAGTCCAGCGTTATGCTGAGGCCACCTTTTGGCGGGTCAAAATCAATATCCTTTTTAATCCCGAGTGATGTATTGCCGTAAACCTTTTGCATATAAAGTGCAAATATAGGTAATGCGGTGTTAGCACCTTCGCCAAGCCTTTCGGTACGGAAGTGTATGTCGCGGTCTTCGCAACCTGTCCAAACACCAGTCACCAATTGCGGCGTATAACCAACGAACCATCCGTCGGAGTTATCATTCGGCGTGCCTGTTTTACCTGCTATCGGGTTGGTTAAACCGTACTTGTAACGCATCCTTGTACCGGTACCATCTGTTATAACAGCTTTAAGCATATAAGTCATTACATAAGCGGTTTGCTCATTCATGGCTTGCTTAACCTGTGTATGGTTAGTATATAATACGTTACCATTCCTATCTTCAATGCGCAATAAAAATGTTGGCTGTGTCCAAATACCTTTATTGGCAAATACACCGTAAGCACCAGTCATATCAAAAACTGAAGCATCGAAACTACCCAAGCAAATAGATGGTACAGCGGGCACAGCGCTGGTAATACCCATTCTTTTAATTAATTCAACAACAGGCGGAGGGGTTATTTCCTTCATTATATGAGCGGTTATCCAGTTTTGGGAATGCGCTAACGCCTCTCTCATTGTTAACATACCGGGTATAGTCTCTGTTTTTCCTGAACGTGGGCACCATTTTATTCCTTCATAATCAATAGTATCAGGCACGTTATTAAACTCCATACAAGGTGAATAACTTTCTTGCAGAGCTCTCGCATAGGTGAAAGGCTTTGCTGTTGAACCCACCTGTCGGGCACCATCCTTAACCTGGTCATATTGAAAATGTTCAAAGTTTATACCGCCAACCCAAGCTTTAATATAACCCGTTGTAGGGTCCATACTCATTAGTGAATTACGTAGCAGTAGCTTGCAATAAACAATTGAGTCAATTGGCCTCATTACGGTATCTAAATCCCCTTTCCAGGTAAACAGGTTTATAGAATCGGGTGTATTAAAGTTTTCCTTGATCTCATCTTCTGATTTACCTTCTGAAACTAATTCTTTATACCTATCGCTCCGGCGCATACCTTCATCAAGCAGGAGCTTATAATTTTTAATCTCTTTCCATAAACTATGACCTCTCCAGTGATCATTAAACTGTGCCTGTAGTGTACGCATGTACTCACGTTGCGATTCCTCTGCATATCCCTGCATGGTGGCATCTATGGTAGTATATATCTTCAGTCCATCTCGGTCAAGGTCATATGGTGTACCATCTGGTTTATTGATCGATGCTGTAACTAAAATCTTTTGTATTTCTTTTTTAAGTACCGCTCTGAAATACTGGGCTAATCCTTCGTTGTGATCGATCCGGGTAAAGTCAAGATCTAACGACTTTTGCTTAAATTCATCTACCTGTCCCGAAGTCAAATATCCTTCCTTACCCATCCGTTCTAAAACCAGGTTACGACGGTTGATAGCATTTTGAGGATGCTTTATAGGAGAATACAAACCCGGCGCATTTAGCATACCAATCAATAAAGCAGCCTGATCGGGGCTTACTTTATCAGGTGTAGTATTAAAATAAGTCCTCGCAGCTGATTTTATACCGAAAGTATTGTAAGCACCAAAATCAACTGTATTTAAATACATGGTTAAAATTTCCTGCTTTGTATAATGCCTTTCTAACTGAACAGAAATGATGAGTTCCTTTAATTTTTGAGTGATACGCACAAATGGATTGTGACTACCGCCGCCATTATATAAGTTTTTAGCCAATTGTTGGGTGATTGTACTCCCGCCCTGCGCCTTACCTATTAAATTGTAAAATATAATACTGAACGAGCGCTCAAAATCGATACCCGAGTGATTGTAAAAACGGTTATCCTCGGTTGCTACCAAAGCATTCACCAAATAAGGTGACAGATCTTTATAAGTTACACTCGACCTGTTTTGAACATAATAGGTACCTAATACCTTATTATCAGACGATATAATTTCGGATGCCTGGTTACTTTTTGGGTTTTCCAGATCGCGAAATGTAGGCAGCTGGCCAAATAAACCAAAAGCAGTAGATATTATCAACAAAGCAAAAAGCACCACACAGCCTATGGCAATCTTCCATATCAGCCAATTATATCTTTTTACTTCTTGTGGTGATAATTTAACTTCCTTGTTTTGCATATTAATAATTGTTTTGATAGTAATCAATATAACTATCCAATGTTTTTTTGTCGGCTAATTTATCCAGATTTTCCTTGGTAACGATAAAAAAACTGTATTTATCCTTTGGTATCTTCATAATCTCGCCCAATAGCGGCACAATAGCCCTTGCATACGCTTTTACTTCTCCGAGGCTGTAAAATCTACCTACATAAATCAACCGGTTATTGTCGCCAACTTGCATCAATTGATGCGTTATCCCCCTACCATCATAATTAGTACGGTTAAACTGGCCTATACTAAAACGTGAAGACGCCGGGTTAGTATTATCATTACTAATATTTATTATAAAATAGTAATTGGTGCTATCGCGTTTTGAAAACAGCCTGGAGTTATATGGCTGTTTTTTTGCAGGAGCCGTAACCGCTGCCTGTACAGATGCACCTACTTTTAATGAATCAGCCTTGGAAACCGGATCAACCTTTTTAACCGGTTTACGAACATCGGCAACCTGGTTATCAAAATCAAAATGCCTGCCCGGAACACGGTATGGTGTTTCTTTTTTATTTTCAACCAGCGGGGTAAACGGTACCGATGTGGTATCCGTATTTTCCAACGCATAATGCCTGCGCGACAAATCAACCAAATTAGCTGTTATATAATTAATATGCTGTTTAGCCAATGGGGTAATCAACCGGTCATTCGGATATTTTTTTACTATATTCTGTAAGTCGTTCACAAAAGCTGCTACCGGCTCATTATGAGCTTTAGCTACTGCGCGCAGATAATCCAACTGTGACCCTAACGAGTTGGTCGGGTATTGTTTCATTACATCATCAACCCTGCTTACTACTTCAGGATATTTTCTTTTAGCATACAGGTCAAATATTTGGTTATAGATGGTTTTAAACTCAGCCTCTTTGTCATCCAATTTTTTGCTATACTCCGGGTCAACAATTACTTTGGCAAAATTTGTTTCCGAATAATTCTTTAACAAATCATTCTTGTATATATCTACTTTAGGATCGTGAAGCTCGGAATATAAACGATACAGGCTATAATCAATCGCTGGCCTGTTAGGGTTGTTAGGAAACCGTTTTAATATATTTTCATAAGTATTGATCGCTTCCTTTTTATCATCCAAAATATCGCGGTAAAAATTAGCAATATCAAATAGCGCGTTATAAACACGCAGATTTGATTGCGCGAGCAAATCGGGTGTTGAAGGTAAGTTTAATACAATTTGCTGCCGATAGTTTGCCGCGGCTACTGATTCACCTGATTTTGCAGCAGGGCCGGCAGTTGCCAATGTACCCTGGGTTGGGCTAACGGCAGTATTGGCCCCAATTGTTGAAGATCGGTTACTCCTTCGCCAATCATCTTCCAGCTTGCGATCGCCCCATAAACGCCTGAATTCCTGGTAACCCTGACTTACCGCATTTGAATTATAAAAGTAAAATGTGCTGTTACCACCACCGGGGGTAGTATACAAATTGCCGCCTGCACTTGCGTTACCATTTGACTTAATTGCCGCGAGGGCATTTTTTTCATCCGCCTCAATTTGTGCGGAATGTTGCAGTACCATTGTATCAATTTTGGCGCGACGAGTTTTTTCATCAAGCCGGGCCAACATCTGTAAGGTATCCTCACGTGATATTATCTTCAGTCTATCGGTAAGTAGCTGTAGGTTGTTGGTTTTCTTTTGGATAATTACATAACCGGGATAATTAGGTGATAGTGTAGTTAAGGTACTATCATAGTATTTTTTAGCGGTTACGTAGTCAGCCTTGATATTGAAATTAATATCAGCAATACGCAGATATGATATCCCCTTTTGGTTCTGATTTTTTATACTTGACCTGATTGAGAGCTTATAATTTTTTATGGCATTGTTGACGTCCTTGTTAGAAAAATATAACTGGGCTATCTGATAATATATCTGATCCTGAAACTCTTTGTTATTCGGGTTTTTTAGTAAACTTTTTAGTTTTTCAATCCTGGTTTGCTTTATCCCGTTTTGTGCATCTTCAATACGAATACGGTTTAAATCGGCATTAAACGACATTTCGAAAACGGCGTTACTTTTGGCAATTTTGGTATAATTGGCGTAAGCATCAGCGGTATGATTATTCAACTCTTGCAACTGAGCTAAAATGAAAGTCCAGCGCAGGTGCTGATTTTTAGTATGGCAATATTGAATGGCTAATTTGGCCATTGCCTCGCCGTCAACGTAATCCTGTATATCAATATCGTATTGCAATTTGGTGGCATAAACATCTGCAGTAGTATTTTTTTTAGGGTTGATGTTTTGCAAGGCGGTATCCAATACCAGTTTAGCATCCGGCAACTTATTTAAATACATTAAGGTGCGGGCCTTCCAGGTATAAGCCTCTTCTACCAGATTCTTATTGGTGCCGAATTCTTCCGTTACATAGTTAAAATATTCGCCGGCATTAAAGTATTGTCCACCTAAAAAGTTGGCTTTACCTAATACCAGGTATGCATCACCTATGTAATGGCTCTGATCTTTATACCCGATAATTTTGTTGGCTTTATCTACCGCGCTTTGCAAATCCTTATCCAATGTATATGATTTGGGTCCGGTGGTAGTATCCTGGTAAACATTTAGGATCTCGTTGTAGGAGTCAACGAATGTCAAATCATAATCGGCCTGCTTTTGATCCAATATTTGGTTAGCGTCAAAAAGGATGTTGTAATGTGCGGTTAAATTTTGCATGGCACGGTTAAAACCTGTATGTTTTTCCGTAGAGCAGCGCATAAAAAATATCCCGATAATAAACAGTACCAAAAGCAAAAGTTTAATTTGTTTTGATAAAGAAGGTGTGTAAACTCGCCCCAAAGTATATTCGTTTATAAAAAGCTTTGCTAAAATACTAAATAGTATGCAATAGGATTAATAAATTTGCACATGCCAGAAAATGAGCCTAAAATTGAACCCGAGGATTCCACCGGGCCAAATAACTATTTGAAATTTACCGGGCTTGCCTTCCAAATGGTCGCTATTATAGGCGCGTTTACCTATATTGGCTATCGTATTGACAAGGCCGACAACCACCAAACGCAATGGGTTACCGTTATGCTTTCACTTATTGGCGTATTTATTTCTTTTTATACCATATTCAAATCCCTTAAAAATTGAAATTATATAAAGTATTACTGCAATTTATAATATTTAGCGCGCTGCTTGCGGTGCCGCCTGTTATTTTAACATACGTTGAGAACGGCTATTGGCTCGTCCCTAATTTTTGGGGTGTATTTATTTTCTTATCATTATTAACCCTTGCAACCACTTTAGCAGTACTTCTGGTTCAGCAAAAAAATAGTGAAATGTACGGGCAGGCGTTTTTAGCGGCTACTACTTTTAAGCTTTTGGCCACGCTTGTTTTTATCCTCGTTTTCATAAAAGAAACCAAGCCATTGAAGATAGTTTTCATGGTAGATTTCATGTATTTATATTTCTTGAATATGGCCTTTGAAATTTACGGTTTGTTGCGTAACTTGCGCAACCAAAATTCAAGGTAAAAAAGTTCATTTTAAATGGAAAAAAGGTTGATTCTGAACTCAAAAATTTTTAAGCTTTCACGTATTTGTGCTCTTTTTATAGCACTATTAGCGATTCCGGCAGTTTCTTTTTCGCAAGAAAAAGCCAAATCAGGTGACGATAAACCATTCGATCCAAAGCCTGCGATTTTTGAACACATTGGCGATGCACACTCTTGGCATGTTGGTTTACCGTTTGTGCAACCATTCGCAATACCGTTGCCCGTAATATTATTTTCTGATAAAGGATTAGAAGTATTTTCCTCAGCTAATTTACATGAGGATGCGGTATATCACGGTAAAAACAATTACATCCTTGTAAAGGATAAAATTAAAATTACTGATGAAGCAGGTAATGTAGATGCCACTAAAAAATTATATGATTTTTCTATCACCCGTAATGTCGCAAGTATGTGGATGGGTATGATATTATTAATTATTATTTTCGGCAGGGTATCATCTTCCTATAAAAAACGCCAGGGAAAAGCGCCTAAAGGTTTACAGTCATTTATGGAACCTTTAGTGGTTTTTGTACGCGACGACGTAGCCATCCCTAACATAGGCGTTAAGCATGCTAAATATATGACCTTGCTGCTTACCCTGTTCTTCTTTATTCTGATTAACAACTTGCTTGGGTTAGTTCCTTTCTTCCCTGGAGGCTTTAACCTTACAGGTAATATAGCGGTTACTTTTTCATTAGCATTTATTGTTTTACTGGTGATTAACTTTAGCGGTAATAAATATTACTGGAAACACATATTTACACCAGAGATCCCGCTTTGGTTATACATTATTATGGTTCCGGTAGAGATCATTGGTATCATCTCTAAGCCTTTCGCTTTAATGATTCGTTTGTTCGCTAACATTACCGCTGGCCACATTATCGGGCTTAGCTTAATATCGCTTATATTCATATTCAAATCATTAGCAGTATCGCCGGCATCAGTATTATTCGTAGTATTTATGGATGTACTGGAGTTGTTGGTTGCATTTTTACAGGCTTACATTTTTACTATGTTAACTGCCTTGTTCATCGGTATGGCTATTCAGGAACACCATGGTGAGCAACATGAAATTTAATTTTTTTTTAAACACATATATTAATATTTTAACAAATGATTGGAATGATCGGAACCTTAGCTCAAGCTGTAGCTGCAGCTGGAGTAGTTGGTAAATTTGGAACATTAGGCGCAGGTTTAGCTGTTATCGGTGCAGGTATCGGTATTGGCCAAATCGGTGGTAAAGCTGTTGAAGGTATTGCTCGTCAACCAGAAGCTGCTTCTAAAATCCAAACAAACATGATCATCGCTGCTGCCCTTGTTGAAGGTGTTGCATTATTTGCGGTGGTTGTTGCCTTCTTAGGCTAAAAAAATCAAAAAAACTTTCCGGAGCGATTGGCTCCGGAACTGTTTTTTGAAAGAAATTATTTAAACAAATAAAACCTAACATAAAGTATATATACATTATGGAGTTAGTTACACCCGAGATAGGTTTAGTATTCTGGACCACCCTATCCTTCCTGATATTGTTATTTTTATTGGGCAAATTTGCCTGGAAACCAATATTGGGCGCGATAAACGAGCGTGAAATAAACATTGAAAATGCCTTAATGAGGGCAGAAGCTGCTAAGGAAGAAATGGCCCGCTTAACCAGCGAGAACGAATCATTACTTAGAGATGCCCGCGCCGAGCGTGATATTATTTTGCAGGAAGCCCGCAAACTTAAAGACAAGATTGTTGGTGAGGCAAAAGAAGCTGCACAGGAAGAAGGCGCTAAAATGATTGAGAAAGCCAGAATTGAAATTAACATGCAAAAAGCCTTGGCTATTGCTGATGTTAAAAACCAGGTAGCTTCCCTTTCATTAGAAATAGCCGAAAAAGTATTGCGCAAACAATTCGAAGATGCCAGCAAACAAGATGCGTTGGTAACAGAATTATTAAAAGAAGTAAAATTGTAAAAGTTAAAAGTAGAAAGTTAAAAGTTAAAAGCTACAGAGCTACACTTTCAACTTTCAACCTTCAACTTTCAACCAAAAAATTATGTCAGAAATAACGGTAGCAATACGGTACGCCAAATCACTTATCGACCTTTCGGTAGAGCAAAAAGCTTTAGAAGCGGTAAATGCTGATATGGAATTTTTTGTACGTACCATTAAGGCAAATTCGGAATTGAAAGCAGTGCTTGAAAACCCGATCATCTATCACGATAAAAAGATCAGTGTACTTGATGCCATTTTTGGCGGTAAAGTAAGCCCGGTTACTATCGCGTTTTTTAAACTGATGGTAAATAAAAACCGTGCTGAAGTTTTATATCCTGCAGCGCTGGAAGTCATCAACCAGTATGATGTTATCAATAACATCACTAAAGCTACAGTTGTATCGGCTGCTGAGTTATCAGAAGCTAACAAGAAAACAATTGTAGCCGAGATTGAAGCATCAACCAAAGGAACTGTTATACTTACCGCTAAGGTAGACCCGGCATTAATTGGCGGTTTTATTTTAACCGTAGGCGACTTGCAGGTTGATACCAGTATATCAAGCAGCTTAACTAAGTTGAAAAAAGAATTTTCGCAGGCTGTAGTTTAATTAAGTAAAAAATCAAAACTCTAAATAAAATTTAAAAAATGGTAGAGGTAAGACCAGATGAAGTATCAGCATTATTGCGCCAGCAGTTGTCAGGCTTCAAGTCAGAATCTGAATTAGAAGAAGTAGGTACCGTGCTCCAGGTGGGTGACGGTATTGCCCGTGTATACGGCTTAACTAAAGTACAATCAGGCGAGTTAGTTGAATTTGCTGATGGCCTGCAAGGCATCGTGCTTAACCTTGAAGAAGACAACGTAGGTGTTGTATTACTGGGTCAGTCTGATAACGTAAAAGAAGGCGACACTGTATCACGTACCAAAAAGATCGCTTCAATTAATGTTGGCGAAGGCATGCTTGGCCGTGTTGTTAACACATTAGGCGAGCCTATCGACGGTAAAGGACCAATCACAGGTAAAACTTACGAAATGCCTATCGAGCGTAAAGCTCCGGGTGTAATTTATCGTCAACCGGTAACTGAGCCTTTACAAACAGGTATTAAAGCGATTGACGCGATGATCCCTATCGGTCGCGGACAACGTGAGCTGGTAATCGGTGACCGCCAAACAGGTAAAACCGCGGTTTGTATCGATACTATCATCAACCAAAAAGAATTTTATGCAGCCGGCAAACCGGTTTATTGTATATATGTAGCTTGTGGCCAAAAAGCTTCAACCGTTGCGAACATTGTTCGTACTTTGGAAGAAAATGGCGCTATGGCTTACTCAGTAGTTGTTGCCGCAACCGCTGCCGATCCTGCTCCTATGCAGTTCTTCGCGCCGTTCGCAGGTGCTGCCATCGGTGAGTTTTTCCGTGATACCGGACGTCCTGCTTTGATCATTTATGATGATCTTTCAAAACAGGCTGTTGCTTACCGTGAGGTGTCATTGCTATTACGTCGCCCGCCGGGCCGTGAGGCTTATCCTGGTGACGTGTTTTACCTGCACAGCCGTTTATTAGAGCGTGCCGCTAAAATCAACCAAAATGATTCGATCGCTGCAGAAATGAACGATCTACCTGAATCATTAAAAGGAATTGTAAAAGGTGGTGGTTCATTAACCGCGTTGCCAATTATTGAAACGCAAGCAGGTGACGTATCAGCTTATATCCCAACCAACGTGATCTCGATCACAGATGGCCAGATATTCCTGGAATCAAACTTATTCAACGCAGGTGTTCGTCCGGCTATTAACGTAGGTATTTCGGTATCTCGTGTAGGTGGTAACGCGCAAATCAAATCGATGAAGAAAGTTGCGGGTACCTTAAAGCTTGACCAGGCGCAATACCGCGAGCTTGAGGCGTTCTCAAAATTTGGATCTGACCTTGACGCATCAACCAAAAACGTATTGGATAAAGGTGCACGTAACGTGGAAATCCTTAAACAAGGACAGTTTTCACCTGTAACAGTTGAAAAACAGGTTGCCGTTATTTACTTAGGAACTAAGAACCTAATGCGTAGCGTACCTGTAAAAGACATACGTACATTTGAAAAAGAATACACCGATCAGTTAGAAGAACGTCACCCTGAAGTTTTAGCTGCCCTAAAAGCAGGTAAACTAGATGACTCTGTTACCAGCGTACTGGAAACAGTAGCTAAAGAACTGGCAGGAAAGTACTAATATTAGATTTGAGATATTAGATGTGAGATTTGAGACAATAGCACATCTAATATTTATAAGGAATGAGTTTGAATATTAAGACAGAGAGAAATCTCATATCTCATATCTCACATCTCACATCTCAAAAAAAGAATGGCTAATTTAAAAGAAGTAAGAAACAGGATAGCATCGGTAAGCTCAACGCAGCAGATTACCAAGGCCATGAAAATGGTTTCGGCTGCTAAGTTAAAGCGTGCCACCAATGCCATAGTAGCGTTACGCCCATACGCGACCAAGCTTAAAGAACTGCTGGCAAACTTGTCTGCAAGTTTAGAGGAAGGTTCATCTCCGTTTTTAGAAGAGCGTGAGCCTAAAAAAGTGCTTGTGATCGTGGTTAACTCTAACCGTGGTTTAGCGGGTGCGTTCAACATGAATGCTATTAAAACTGCTAATAATCTAATTGCCGAAAAATACAGCAATCAGCTTCGTGCGGGTAATGTATCTATTGTTGCAATTGGTAAAAAAGCTCAGGAGTTTTATCAAAGACGTAGCTACAATGTTATTGGCAACAATAATGATGTTTATTTAGACCTTAACTTCCTTAATGTTTCTAAAATTACGGAAAGCATTATGGATGGCTTTTTAAAAGGCCAGTATGACAGGGTTGAGTTGGTTTATAACCAATTTCGTAATGCTGCGGTACAAATTTTAGTTGCCGAGCAATTATTACCAGTTCCTAAAAGTGAAAAACCTGTTGACGCTAAAGCTACACAGGTTGACTATATTTTAGAGCCATCTCAGGAAGAAATTGTTGAGCAACTGATACCTAAAAATATTAAAATACAGGTTTACAAAGCTGTGTTAGATTCACATGCATCAGAGCACGGCGCACGTATGACGGCTATGGATAAAGCGACTGAAAATGCCGGTGATTTATTGAAAGCATTAAAACTTTCATACAACCAGGCCCGTCAGGCAGCTATCACTACAGAGCTTACAGAAATTGTGAGCGGTGCAGCAGCATTGACAGGCGCATAAGCTTTTATCAAATAATATTAGAAAGCCGAAGAATTAACTCTTCGGCTTTTTTTGTTTTAGGCCCCTACTCCAAAGTCATGCTGAATTTATTTCAGCATCCCTCCTGCTAAGTAAATCGTAGACTTGTCCTGTGAGATGCCGAAACAAGTTCGGCAGGAAAAGTCAGTTTAAGTAAGTATGCCAATTGGCATACTTACTTAAACAAAAATTATATCGTCTCGATTACCATCATATACTTCTGTTTCCACCAGTTGGGTAAGCAGGGCCTTTAGCATGGCTTCTCTTGCCCACTGTTGTTCGGTT
>Ga0302197_10004281_pt1 | contig 12558 bp, 11 predicted proteins | sample II_Bog_N2_1_FD_193526 | JGI IMG/M metagenome (GOLD analysis project Ga0302197, IMG submission 193526) | Peat permafrost microbial communities from Stordalen Mire near Abisko, Sweden - II_Bog_N2_1 | ecosystem: Environmental > Terrestrial > Soil > Wetlands > Peat | place: Sweden: Abisko...
AGGCAGCCCGCTGCAGCTCAGCGAAACCGTCCCGGTAAACGAGTTGGTCGGCGCCACGCTGATGATCAAACCCGCAGACGAACCCATCGTGACGCTGGCAACCTGCGACGACGCACTCAGATTGAATGTCGGCGTCGAGGAAGCCGATGTAGAGTTCGCGATGACGCCAAACAGCCCGTGCTGCTCTCCCCCTATTCCCGCGGTAAAGTAAATAGCACTCGGATTTGCCGCGGTGGCCGTCGACACGAAGATCTCCCAAAGCCCCGGGTACGAAATGGCTTTTCCCGTACCGTCGGAAACCATCCCAAGATACGCATAGGGAGCGGTTGGGCTATACGCCGTAATCAGGCCGTCACCAAAGTTCCCGATCAGCAAATCGCCGCTGTAGATCCCAAATCCCGCCGGCGCAATCGCCACGCCCCACGGCGCGTTCAGGTTGCCGCCCGTCACCACGCGAGCCACAAAATTTCCGTTCACATCGAACACCGAGACAAGTCCGGTATTCGTTCCCAGTACCTCCTGGTAGGTCCCCGCTCCGGCAGCGAAGGGTGGCACCGTCCGCAGCATGTACGTGACGAAAACCTGCGTCCCGAGAACCTTGATCGCATAGGGAGCATAGCCCGTAGGAACACTGGGATCGGTGAACGTACCCGCCAGCGTCGCCGCTGCAAAACTCGTGTTGTAGATCTCAACCTTGGCGCCCTGCCCAAAATTCGGAGCCAGCAGGAACGTGCCGGTGGTGTTCGTCACCAGCGCCAGGTCGGGATAAACCGCATTGCTCGCGCTATTGTTGATCGCGATGAGCGCGTGATTGCCGCCCGCGGACGTTCCTCCATTCCAACCGGAGATTGTGCCGTCAAGCGTTGCAAACAAAAACGACGCCTTGCTCCCGTTCGAAAGAATGAACCCCGTCGTGGTGTTCTGAACCGTTCCCGTAGGCGAGCCCGTACCCGTTCCTGAAGCAGGCGGAACTATAGCTTTGAACGATCCCAGGACGCCCGCAATCGAACTCAAATAGCTGAACCCCGTCACGTTCGTATCGATCCACAATGTGTTCGTTCCCGAAACACCCCACGGATCGATAAAGCCTGGGTCCGTAGTCATTGCCGGCACTGACCCATCGGAAAGAATGTTGGTGACCTGGTAGGCGCCCGCAACCTGCGCCTGTGTCACGCCGCAAGAAGCAATCGCCGCCACCAGCAACAATACGATGCCCAGCGGCGCCGGCTGCAATTTCAGGGGATTCTTCAGGGGATTGGCTAAAGACCCACACGTCGCCCAATGCTGCATAATGACCTCTCTCTGCTGCTCCTCCCTCGCAAGGAAGGGCGCTGCCGGTGGGGAGTATCTGCCGGCAAGATGGAGAGTAGGCGGTCGTGGCCAGCCAAGTGTCAGCGAATTGTCATTCCATGGTGTTTTGCTTGTCTCTGCTTTACATGCGCATGCCCCGCGCAGCCTAAGCCAGCGTCAGCTCAATTCTCTCCGCGTCGCGATCGAGCTTCGCAATGCGAAAGCTGCGAATCTGCCCCACGCTCAACAGCTCCGGCTTGCTCCCGGCAGGCGCAGCGCCACCCTTCCAGCGAGCCGTCAGCATCGACGTCAACGCCGACAAGTCGGCCGCACCACCACTCGCATTCGCCGCCTCGGCAACCGGAGCCACCAACCGGCACATCGCGCGAATCCCCTCACCCAGCTCAATCGTAGCCGTCTCTACCGACTGCTCCACCACACGGCCCGAAACCACATCACCCTCTTTGTGCTCTTCCAAATACTCGCCGAAACTCGTCGGAACCAGTTGCTTCATGCTCAGCTTGATCTGCCGCTTCTCCACGTCCACACCCAGCACCTGCGCCTTCACCACCTCGCCCACGTGCAGCACATCTTGCGGATGATTGATTCGCCGCTCCGCCGTAATCTCGCTGATGTGGACCAGTCCTTCCACGCCCTCCGTCAGTTGCACAAACGCGCCAAACTTCATAATCCGCGTCACCGGACCTTCAATCGCCGAACCCACCGGAAACTTCCCCGGCACCTCCATCCACGGGTCTCCCAGCGCCTGCTTCAGCCCCAGCGACATCCGCCGATCCACCGGGCTCACCGCCAACACCACCGCTTCCACCGTGTCTCCCGCCTTCAGAATGTCGCTCGGCTTATGCACCTTCTTCACCCACGACATCTCCGACACGTGGATCAGCCCTTCAATCCCCGGCTCCACTTCAACGAACGCACCAAAGTCCATCAGCCGAGTCACCGTGCCGCTCACCCGCTCGCCAACTTTGTATTTGTCCGCCGCCTTCTCCCAAGGCTCCGCCTCCAGCTGCTTCAGCCCCACGGAGATACGCTGGTTCTCCGCGTCCACCTTCAACACCTTCAACTGCAGTTGCTGTCCAACCGTCAGCACATCTTCCGCGTTATTCACTCGGCTCCACGCAATGTCGCTGATGTGCAGCAGCGCATCAATCCCGCCCAGATCGACGAACGCCCCATAGCTCATCAGGCTCCGCACCTGCCCACTCACCAGGTCGCCTTCCTTCATCTCTGCATAGAGTCCCTGCGCCAGCGCGCGCGCCTGCTCTTCCGCAATCGCCCGCCGGTCCACGACGACATCTTCGTCCGCTACATCCAGCTTGGTGATGCGGCAGGTAATCTCCTGGCCCACCAGCTTCTCCATCTCGGCTGCATCGCGAGTGCCACTGCGCGACGCCGGCATAAACGCTCGCACCCCAATATCTACGGTCAGCCCGCCCTTCACCACTGCGGTCACCGTGCCGACCACGGCCGCCTTCTGCGCAAAAGCCTCTTCCAGCGACGACCAGTCCACCGGCAGAATCACCTTATGCCGCGAAAGCTCGTAGTAGCGCTCCGCATTGCGCCCCTTCACCGAAACCGGAAATGTGTCGCCCGCCGTCACGCCCTCGGCGTTGTTCTCGAACGCACTCCGCGGCAGAATTCCCTCAGACTTGTACCCGATGTCCAGATACGCAAATTCCGCGTCCAACGACACGACGGTGCCTTGTATCTGGCTCCCGCCGCCCTCCGTCGCGTGCGCATGGCTGTGCTCGAACTCGGCCAGCATCTCGCTAAACGATTCGGTGGGGGCATCTGTGGGGTCTTCAACTAGGGGCAGCGTTTCCGGAATAATTTCGTCAGGCATGGTATGGCAACCATTCTTTCACGCGCAGCCACGCGGTGGAAACTCGGCTGCGAGGCTCCGGAAAAACCCGACGTTTTAGATAGGCCGGGACTTCAGTCCCGGCATCATCGGCACAGAAATGAGCAGGGGCTTCAGCCCCCGGGGACATGTTCCTTGTCGCCCTCGGCACGGCTGCCCCGTCCAAGCTCCGCTTGGATGGGAGTGCAGCCGCGAAACCTCACCCTTCGCCGAACTGACCACAGCCACCCGGTGGAAATCTAGGCATTTATCCGCACCGCCTATCCCCTAAGATGGATACGGAGCGATCGAATTGCCGCACGCACCCACTTAGAGGGCGTAGAAAGGTCTCACAAGAGACACATGAGCGACTTACTGACACCACCGGATCAAATGGCCCAGGCCCGCGCCGAAGACCCTCACATCTACGAGTCCGGCGATTGCTGGCGCTTCCGCTGGGCCGGTCAGGACCACGGCTCCTTCGACACCGAAGACTCCGCCCGCTCCGCCGCCAGCCGCCTCAAACAGCAAACCATGCTCAAGCACGTAGCCGCCTCCCTCCACCTCCGCTAGTTTTCACCTTGCCTGGAATGTCTTTCGGAGTATCAGCGAGCTTCAGCCCGCGGTATTGGTCGGCCAAAGCAAAGGGCTTTAGCCCAGGGCCCTCGTCTAGTCGAGGCGATCCAGGTTCACGACACGGTTACCCCGAGCCATTTAGCAGAACTGTCTGTTGAGTGGAATCTGCCGCTAATGAACCATCACGCTGCTTACGCCACGTTCCGCAGCAAATCCATAGCCCGCGTTCGCAGCAGCACCTTCTTCTCCACCAGCGAAAGCGCTCGCTCCTGAGGCCCAGCTAGGGCGATCACGCCCAGCCGTTCCGAGGTCTTATTGTTCCAGATCAGCCAGCGGTCCACGTCCGCCAAGTCCGGACGATGGTCTGCCCGGTACGGCTCGAACGATTCAACCACCGCCTGAATCGCATTCGTAAGCTCATCCGTGATTTCAGCGATCTGTTCCTGATGGCTCATCGCGCACGCTCCTGCTGACAGGTTAAACGGCAGGACCCCACTTCGGCATTACTTTATGCAGCAATAGTATTGATCTTCTCGACACTCCCACGCCCCAAACCCCATGTCAATCCCAGCCCTTCAATCTCCTGTGGATCGTCCAAGACTCTCGCGTCTCAAGTCTTCTTTCGTCGTTTCCGTGGGCATTTTTCATTGTCAAGCCCCCCTGAACACCTATCTGTCACATAACAAAGCAAATAGAGCCAAATTTAGATAGCAGATGAGTTATGTGTAACCTGATATCCTTAACTTAAGGGTCAGAGAGGAGAAGCGTGGCCGCATCTCAGAGCCGTACCGATAACCACAATAGAATCTTATATTTGCCGTAACCCCTATCGAATCTTATTTTTACAGGCTGCCATTCGCGCATCTCGCTGATTTTGAATTAGTTAGCTATACCCCCACCCCCCTGGGTATCCACAAGTACGTCAAAGGAGTCCAGCACCATGTACACCCGCCTCAACCGAGCCCGACGCGCCATCCCCGTCTTCCTCGGAGCGGTCACGCTCGCCGGCGTCGTCGCCCTCCTCGTATGGGACTTCGCCCCGGCTCTCTTTCCCGCCCGCGCCCACGACTTCCTCGGCGCCTTCCCGCTCGCCCTCATCGCCGTCGCCTATCTCGTCTACCAGACCATCCACCAACCCACGCCCGCCGAATGGCTCAAAGCAGTTCTGCTGGCCGTCGCCTTCCTCTTCTGGTCCGCCAACCAATTCTGGCGCGACCCGCATCAGGCCACCGTCTTCAACGACATCGCCATCGCGCTCTTCGTCTTCGACGTCTTCCTAGTGATGATCGGTTGGCCCGCAGCTTCCCCCGACGAGTCCTTCGCCGAGACCTACGCAAGAAACCGAACCGCACCCTAGCCTACGACACTCCGTGAAACACTTCTGCCGCCTCACGAATCTCGCGCGGAGACCGCAGCACATGGGGAATCCCAACCAGCACAGCCAGCGCTCCGCTGTGCGCCAGCACCAACGCAACCAGTCCGACGGCCCAGCCGGCCCGCGCCAGTGCGGCCTCCGCCACCCACTGAACGCACTTCACCAGTATGGATATCCAAAACGGCGCCCCCACCAGCATCAGGTAGGGTACATACGACATCGAACCTTCCTTTGAGGTCACCGCCAGGAACATAAGCGCACCCCAGAGGATCGTGCACGACAGATACATTGAGACCGCCCAGCCGCCGGACCCTGCAATAACGCCTGCCGTCACCAACAGTGCATGGGGCGTTCCCCGAATCGTATGCGCCGTGGGAATCGGGAAGCTGGACCCGGGCACGAAGATCGGCGGCGGCACGGCCGTCATCTGGTTGACCGCCCGCTGCAAACCATCATTGCCGCCGTAGTCGATTGCTGTGCAGTAAAAGAGCCAGTTGCAATTCGTCTTCCCGAGCGTTTCGCTGTATTTGCTCGCCAGAGTCCAGGGGTCCACTTTGGTCAGCGCGTTGAGCTGGCGCTGCACGGCCGCCCTCATCGAATCCGCATAAGCCTCGGCGCTGGCCTTTACCTCGCCCGCCGCCACTTTCTTTCGGTACTCATACCCCTCCCCAACCAGGAAGAATATGTAGAGGACAGCGGCAATGATGCTCAGCGCGGACACGAATCGCCGTACCTGAAGATGGGGCCGTCTGGGCGGATTCGAGGTTTTGCCGTCTGACGTCATGCGCATGCCCTCGGTAGAAGGTGCTTTATCAGGCCCGGATTGCTACAGCCTAGGATCGTGTGCGTCGCATGTCAAATCAATCCCCGCGCTGCCGCCCTTCCAGCGCATGGTCCACCTTGAAGTCCGCGCCGCTCCACACCTTCGCCGTGCTCCACGGCGCCGCAGGCCCGCTCCAGAACCGGTCCCCAGCCGGCAGACCAAGCGGCAGAAACGCCGTCGTACACAGGTACAAACTCCCGGTAGAGATATACACCTCGCCAATCGAAGGCTGATGCCCAGCCAGCCCAATCCGCAGCCAGCCTTTGTCGTCGAAGGTCCCCGGCGCCGTCAGCGTCCGCCGCATCACCGCCGTCAGCGCCCCGCGCACCTGCTCCGGCGAAACCTCAGCAGGAAGCATCCCGCGCAGTGCCGCATCCGCCAGCAGTTGGAATGCTCCGCAGCGATACGCAATCGAACGTCCCACCACCGGATACGTCCCGTCCGGCGCGATCATCCGCTCCTGGATCGCCGCATACCGCATTGCCCGCTCGCGGATGTCCGCCGCCATATCGCCCCACACGGTCTCCTGCTTGCCCACCGCATCCATCAGCGTCAGCAGAAACGGGTGGATCACGAATGAGTTGTAGTAGTCCTGATGAAAGTGCGGCCCATCCCCATACACGCCATCGCCGACGTACCAGATGGTATGTTCGCGCAGCGCATAATCCACCCGCACGCGGTCCCAGGACTCGCCCAGCGCCAGCAGTCCGGCTTCAATCATCGCCGCAAACAGCAGCCAATTGTTGTAGTTCGGAAGCTTGTCCCGCGTCGCTCGCATTGCGTCTGCAAGCTGCGCCCGCACCGCCGCCGGCAGCTTCTCCCGCAACTCCCGCGGAGCCCGCAGCATCGCCTGCGACAAAAAAGCCGTATCCACAATCGTCTGCCGGTCGCCGCCAAAGTCCATGTAGTCCGGCGAGTTCTTGTCCACCGCCGAAGCAATCGCCGTCCGCGCTTGATCGCAATATCGCGCCCGCAACTCTCCTTCCGCGCCCGTTGTCGCGCCATGTTCCAGCCAAGGAGAAATCCCCGCCAGCGCCCGCCCCAGAGCCTCCAGGTAAGTCGTCTGCCGCCGATGCTCCTGCTCGCCGGCGTACGCCTCCACCGGCATAGCCGCCTTCAAGCGCCGTTCGCTCAGTGCATCGAACAGCGGCTTGCAGATCCGATCCAGCATTGCCACCCAACTCGCACGGTCTTCCGTCAATCTCTCGTCCATACTCTCTATGCCGCCAACCGTTTGTGCCAGCGCCGGAAACGCCACGCCTGCCGCCACGCCTGCCGCCAGACTGGACTTCAACATCTCGCGTCGCCTCATCTCACCTCATTCACGTCCCCTGAGATTCTAAGCCGGGTGCCCCATTCATGCGGTTTCATCGCATGAGTGGGGTCTATGACTCACCCACGCACTCGCCAATCCAGGCAAGGTATTCGCGCGAGCCGCCTGTAATCGCCACCCGCACAATCTCCGGCGTCTCATACGAGTGCTTCGCCCGGATGTGCTGCTCCAGCTCCGCATACTTCGCGTCGGTGGTCTTGATCGCCAGCAGCCACTCCGGCTCGTTACACACCTCACCCTTCCAGCGGTACACGCTCTGCACAGCTTGCATCTGCACGCAGGCCGCCAGCCGAGCGCTCACAATCGAGTGCGCCAGGTCATTCGCAAACTGCTTGGTTCCAACGGTTGTCAAGACGACGATATAGGCATCTTCCATGGCGATTCGCTCTCCACAAGCCTACAGCGACCACCGCCTTCCTCGTCTCAATGTGCTGGAAGCCCAAGCACCCGAATCGTCTCGCGCTCATGCTCGCGCGCGGTATCGTCGCCCTCAACCTGCAGCGCGTTCCGCAGAGGTCCGGTCGCGCCGGCTGCATGCAGCGAGCGCAGGGCGTCGGCCGCGGCAATCCGCACCGCCGGGTCCAGGTCCGCCAGAGCCGAAACCGCCAATGCTCCCGCCTTGTCTTCCTGCCCCCGGTAGAGTGCCGCGGACTGAATCGCCAGCACGCGCACGTTAGCGTCCTGTTCCGTCTTCTCGATCTGCTCGATCGCCGGATAGCACGTCGCCAGTTCGCGGTGCGAAACATACCGCGCCGAATCCAGCCGCACCAGCGAAGGCATATTGGTGTTCTGGCAGACCGCTTCCAACTGGTCCAGCCCATGCCGCGAGCCCAGCCACGTCGCCGCTCCCGCCAGATTCACCACCACCTGTGGGTCCCGCTCGTTGTCCAGTGCTCGCGAAATCGCCGGCAGCGCCGGATGGTCATCCATAGCCGCCAACTCTGCCGCGGCCAGGCTGCGCACCTCGCCATCCGGATCCTGCAGTGCGGCGATCAGTGCCGGTTCGGCCAGCGTGATGTGGTGTTGGGTCAGCGAGTCCGCAAACGTCTCCACCGGCGGAGGCGGCGTTCCTGCAAGCCACTTCGGTGCCAGCGGGGCCACCTGTGCATGCCCGGCGGTGCCCGCTGCAACCAGCACCGCTCCCGCCAGCAACAGAACGAAACAACGCCGTGCAGCCTCTACCGAACAACTCCCAATTGCGCTCATAGTTTTCCCGTTATTGATTCAGACTCGCGACTCATAAATACGTATGCTCCGACCGACGCAGTTATATATCGCATCCGCCTGATCTGCAAAGGAAACCAGTTCCGGGCCTCTGGTCAAGCGTTTGTTTGCCTCGATCTTGGTACTTTTGCGCCATCGTCTGCCCTGCATTGCAGGGGTACAATTTCATCGTTAAGGCAAAAGGAGCCTCTATTCCTATCTCGCAGCCTCTTAACATCGACTCGGTCGGGGCACCCGAGCACAGGCCACGCTCCATCGAGGAAACCGGCGTCCGTCAGTCAGTGCTCGAAGAACTCGCGCTGAAGATCCTCTATCTGTCCGGCCCCATGTCTCTCACTGAACTTGCCCGGCATTCCCGCCTTACCTACGAGGTGACAAACCATCTGTTTAGCCGCATGCGAGTGGATATGCTCTGTCAGGTTGCCGGGATGAAGGGTAACGTCCCCGATCTGTCCATCACCACGGCCGGCAGAACGCGAGCGTCGCAGTTGCTGGCTCACAATCACTACGCCGGAGTCGCACCGGTGTCCCTTGAAAGCTATGTCGCCCAGGTCCGCAAGCAGGCCGTAAGCAACGTTGTGGTTCACGCGGCCGACATGGGGCGCGCCTTCGCTCACCTCGTGCTCGACGACAAGACGCTTGCCCAGTTGGGCACCGCCCTCAACTCCGGTTCCTCGATCTTTCTTCATGGGCCGCCAGGAGTCGGAAAAACCGCTGTCGCCGAGACCCTATCCCGAGTCATCGCGGAGGATGACATATGGATTCCCTTCGCCGTGGAAGTCGATGGCCAGATCATCACCGTCTACGATCCAGTCATTCATAAGCCGGGCACTCTGTTCAAGTCCGAGCCCGGCGATGAGCGCTGGGCGCGCTGCCACCGCCCGACCGTCCTCGTCGGCGGGGAACTGACCGTCGATATGCTCGACCTGCAGTTCAACCCCATCTCAAAGTTCTACGTTGGCCCGATGCAGATGAAGGCGAACAACGGCGTGCTGATTATCGACGACTTCGGACGTCAACGAATTCGTCCAGAAGAGCTGCTCAACCGCTGGGTCGTTCCGCTCGATCGCAGAATCGACTTCCTCACTATGGCCGGAGGAAGGACAATCGAGATTCCGTTCGAGATGCTCGTCGTCTTCGCAACTAACATCGATCCTGCCGAATTGGCTGACGCCGCTTTCCTGCGCAGAATTCAAACCAAGATCCGCATCGGCGCTGTTTCCGAGGAACAGTTCCGTGAAATCTTCCGCCGCGTCGCCGCCGAACATGGAATGGTGACTGACGTCGAAACCGTCAACAATCTCATCGAAGTCATCCGCGGGAAATTCAAGCAGGAATTGCGCGCATGCTATCCCCGAGACCTCGTGAACCAGATCGCGTGGGCGGCTCGGTACGAAGACCGCAAGCCCCATCTCGATCGCACCTCGCTGATGGCCGCGTCGGAAGCCTATTTCCTCCCAGCCCCTGAAGAACCTCTTTGAGGATTACGGAAGTTGTCCTGCCGGACGGGCCCCACTGCGCGTGGGGCGGTCACTTCGTGACTTGTATTGGGCTTCGCGTGGCGCTCCCGATGGTCGCGAAGCGGATTTCGTGCCGACCAACGGGAGGACAACGCGAAGCACTAAAAGGGCGTGTGAACGCCCGCCCCACGCGCAGTGGTCCGTCCGGAAGGACAGTATGCAAAGATTCTTAGAACGACCGTCCCCGCACGCAAAACCGCCGCAGGAGACATATCCTGCGGCGGCCTGCTTGAACCTTTGCGTTGCGAAGAGCTTACGCTTCGGTCTTGGCCTCGGTCTTCGCCTCTGGAACTTCTTCGCTGCCGCCACCCTGCTCTTCAAGCTGCTTGGCCATCTCCTCACGCTTCTTGGCGCGCGCCTCTTCCCGCTTCTGCCGTTTCGCGTCCAACTCCTGCTCGGCTCCGATCAGTTCGATGTACGCCATCTCGGCGGCATCGCCTTGGCGCGCGCCAGTCCGCGTGATGCGCGTATAGCCGCCGTTGCGGTCGCTGTAGCGTGGGGCCACAATGCCAAACAGCCGGTCCACCGACTCCGGCGTCATCATGTACGCTAGCGCCTGGCGCCGCGCATGAACCGTGCCGCGCTTGGCCAGCGTAATCATCTTCTCCACCAGCGGCTGCGAGGCTTTGCACTTGGTGATGGTCGTCTCAATGCGATCCATCAGAATGACGGACGTGACAAGACTGCGCAAAACTGCGCGACGGTGAGAGGTGTTGCGGCCAAGCTTGTAGCCGGCATTACGATGACGCATAGTGAATCTCCTTCGACCCGGCATCCGCCGTCAGTCGGTACTTCGGTTTGGATCGCATTGAGCGATTCGGATTAGAACAAGAACCGCCGACCGGACCGGGAAACAGGCGCGCGCCTTGAAGGCATCACATCCCGCGTCAGGCTCGCATACTGCAAGCCATCTCTTTCAAAAAGGATTGGCAGTGCCGGCGATTGGAGTCTGCGGCTCAGGCCCGTACATGGCACCTGAATCTTACTCATTCAATTGTAACTTGGCCCGCCCAAACAGTGTCAAGTTGGGATAGGGACCCACTTTCAGGCAGGACACCCGCTAGTTGTATAGACCAGGCTGCTCCTCGGACTGCTAAACTTATGTTTTTATTGCTCCTAGGGTCCGCATGCCCATAGTTCAGCTTCAGCACGTCCGCAAGGTCTACGACTCCAAAGTCGCGGTGGAAGACCTCTCTTTCAGCATCGAGCCCGGAACCATGTTCGGACTGCTTGGCCCCAACGGCTCAGGTAAGACCAGCAGCATCCGCATGATGATCGGCATCACCGCACCCGACTCCGGCTCGGTTTCCCTCTTTGACCAGCCGTTCACCCGCAAACTCCTCTCTCGCGTCGGCTACCTACCCGAAGAGCGTGGCCTCTACAAGAAGATGAACGTGCTCGACCAGCTGATGTTCCTAGGCCAGCTCCACTATGTCAGCGCCTCCCTGGCCGAAAAACGGGCCCGCGACTGGTGCGAGAAGCTGCAAATCACTGAAGCAATCCCCAAGAAGACCGAAGACCTCTCCAAGGGCATGCAGCAGAAGATCCAGTTCATCGCCGCCCTGCTCCACGATCCCGAACTCATCATTATGGACGAGCCTTTCAGCGGCCTCGATCCCGTCAACGCTACCCTCCTGATGGACACCCTCGTCGACCTGCGCCGCCAGGGCAAAGCCGTCCTCTTCTCCACCCACCGCATGGATCAGGTGGAGAAGCTCTGCGACAACATCGCCCTCCTCCATCACGGCCAGCTCATCCTCTCTGGCTCCATGCGCGAGATCAAGTCCAGCTACCCGCGCAATCGCATCCGCATCCACTTCGAAGGCGGCGACGGCTTCCTCCAGAGCCCGAAGATCGAAAGCCTCAAGCGCTATCCCGGATACGCCGAAATCAAGCTCCGCCCCTCCGTAACCCTAGCCGACGACGCCCAGTCCCTGCTTGCCGAAGCCGTGCAAGTCGCGAGCATCACTCACTTCGAAGTCACCGAACCCACCCTCGAGCAGATCTTCATCGAGAAAGTCCTGGAGAATTCGCCCGGAAAGCCCCTCGACTTCACCCTCCAACTCGAAGCACCCGAGGAGAGCTATCTCGATGCCTAGGTTCCGGCTCGCTTCTCTCCGCAACGTCCTCCTCATCGCCCGCCGCGAGTACCGCGAACGCGTCCGCACCCGCGGCTTCCTCATCACCACCATCATGATCCCCTTGATCATGGGTGGATTCGTCTGCGGCAGCATCCTCCTCGGCTCCAAGACGCCCACCGATACTCAAATTGCCGTCGTCTCCTCCGACACCCAGCTCGCCCTCGATCTTCAAGCCGAACTCGAGCGCCGCCAACGTCAGCAGGATGACATCGCAGCCCAGGCCGCAGGCAGTCCCGCCACCTCCAGCCCGCAGAAGCGGCGGCCTCGCATCCTTGTCAACGCGATGGACCCAGGCCCCGGCACGCGCGCGCAGCTCAACAGCGACCTCGACTCCGGTGACCTCGATGGCTACCTCTGGATCACGCCGTCCACCGCGCCCGCTGGCCGTCCCACCTTCATCTACACCTCCCGGTCA
>Ga0302197_10004283_pt1 | contig 12549 bp, 9 predicted proteins | sample II_Bog_N2_1_FD_193526 | JGI IMG/M metagenome (GOLD analysis project Ga0302197, IMG submission 193526) | Peat permafrost microbial communities from Stordalen Mire near Abisko, Sweden - II_Bog_N2_1 | ecosystem: Environmental > Terrestrial > Soil > Wetlands > Peat | place: Sweden: Abisko, Stordalen...
CAGATCATCCAGAAGCTCGACGAGGCCGGCAAGACCTTCAAGGTGCTCATTATCAAGACACCCCTTACCATTCCCTACACAACCGTATTCTTCCAGCTCGATTGCGGCTATTGGGGCCCTGACGATGAAGCGCGAATGAGAGACGCGATGAAGGCCGCAGGCCAACCAAGCCCCGCACAATAGCCCTCTCACGTCCGCAGCGCCGGAAAAATCGTCAGCCGCAGTTCCGTCGCTCCATAAGGAACCAGCGTGATGCGCGTCGACGGCCCTTCGGTCTTGCGCGCCGAAACATCAGGCAGCGGCGGCGTGAATTTCTGGTTAGGGTCATCGGGACTCGTCTGCAATTCCCAACCCGCAATCAGCAGTGCGGGCACTGTGATCGACGTCGGCGGATCAACCCATGGGTCGAGCGCTTCATCCACCGCCAGCGGCTTGCGAGAGAACTCAACGCTGGCCTCGGGCTTGGCCGCGTCGAGATCGAGGCCGTAGTTCCACGCGCTCACTGGCGTCGCCTCCCAACTCGGAAATTCGGCCGTCGTGAACTTGGGCTCAACCTTTGACGTCCAGTTCGCCTTAATGGGCAGCGTGTAAACCAGCGGCCCGTGCTCCACTGCAACGCCTTCCTGCGGCCAGTTGGTTACGCGCGCCTGCATCGGAAAGGTAAGCGTGATCTTGTCGCCGGGCTTGAACGTTCGTTCGATGCGCAAAAATCCGTCATCATTGCGCTCCACCTTCACTTCAGCCCCGTTCAACGTCACGCGCGGCGTAGCGCACCAGCCGGGAGCGCGCAGCAGCAATGGAAAAGTCACGGGCTTTTCAGTCTCAATGCTCAAACGAATCTGTTCTTCGAAAGGATAGTGCGTGGACTGCACAATCGAAACTGGCTGATTGTCTGCGCCGACGGTCGCCCGCACGCGGGATGGTCCGTAAAGCACCGCCGCCAAGCCATTGTCATTCGTCTTCATCCACATGCGGATGGCAAAGTTGGGCAGCATGCGGTGCACATTGGCTCCGCAGCAGGCGGTGCGTTGCCCAGGATTAGGCTGGTAAGCCATCATGCGGCTGCCGGTCGACATCATGGTGTGGTCTGAATTCAGCGTCGCCAAAAACTGGTTGGGGCAACTGAAATACTGCAGCGCCTTCCAGTCATTCTTGATAGCGCCGGGCGCGGCGTTGTAGCACGCGCGCTCAACACGATCGGCCCAGACCGAATCGCCAGTGGCCATCAGCATGTATCCCCACGACCATGTGTGATCCGTAATGTCGCAGGTTTCGTGCGCATCGAGAGAGGTCACGGTACGATACCACTCGGTGGTCGAAGGAATTCCGCTCACCAGCATGTGGTGGTCAAAGATGCGGCGCTCGGCGGCCTGCGCAAACTCAAGGTACTTGGGATTTCCGGTCGCGAGATACAGAATCGCCGGCAGCTTCATGGTCTCAGCGTAAGTGCAGCCATGCGAGTTGATAGGCGTAGCGGCAAACACGCGCAACGCACCTAAATCGCCGTGCCCCGCATCGTCCGCAACATTCTTCTGGTAGCTCTTCCAAGCTTCTTCGGCCATCGTCAGCAGCCGCGCATCGCCGGTCTTTCCGTAGCACCAAATCATGCCTTCAATGTTGGTCACGTTGCGCGTTGGCGATCCGTAGTCGGCCGTGTCCCCGAGGAAATGTTGGCGCAACGCTTCAGCGACGTTCGTCGTCTCAGGCGAACCTGGAATGGATCGCGCGTCCGCCAGCGCAGCCATGCCGCGGAACAGCACGTTCTGCGGCCAGCGGTGAAAATCGCCCTTGGGATTTCTAAAATTCTCCGGTCCCAGGTAACCGTCGTCGCGCGCATGGCTCAGCGTATAGTCAAGCGATTGCCGCACCAGCGCCATCAGTTGTTCGTCCTTCAACACAATCGAAAGCCGGGTGGCCCCATCGAGCCAGTAGGCCTTTTGTTCCCACGGCCACCATGCGTCGGTGGTCCCCGGTGGCACACCGTCCACGTTTTCTTCGCCTGACCAGTACGCGGCGCTGAACGGCCATGACACCTGCGGCAGCTGTGAACCCAGTTGAGCGGCCTGCTTTTGCATCCAGCCGCGCAACCAGCCTTCGGGCTCAACCGCTCCAGGCGGCAATGGATGCAACGCGGCGTGAGCAAGCGATGCAGGCGTGGCTTCTCCAGCGGCATGTGCCCGGCCTGAAGCGGCCAGCGCTGCCGAGGCCGCCAATGCAAGGCGCAGAAACTCCCGCCTGTTCAATTCATTTTGAGTGGATTTGTTAAACGCGGCCATCGTGCCCCCAGGTTCGGCCCCGCGAAAGTCTCACCGGCGCCGAAAGAGGATTCTAACAAGACGCGCGCCCACCCCTGCTGTGACCCAGGCCAGCCACAAAGATGGGGTGCCCCGTTCTTCAGGGTCCCCACAGACAGGTCTTCGTCTGTGGGGTGGATTCTTGCTTCGCTTGAGCGGGAAGGAACAGCGTCAGCGCTCCATCTGTATCAGCCCTTGCCGATGACGCTCTTCAGCAGCACGGAAAGCCCGTTCCACGCAATCTGCACGCCGATTGTGAGCAGGATGAACGCAACTACCCGCAGAATTCCGCGCACCGTTGTAGGAGCGACAGCGGAGGTCAGCTTTGGAGCGTACGCGTAACACAGATACACCATCAGGCTCAGAACAACCGTCGCAATAAATATGCCAAGATGCCCCAGCAAATTCCGCGTGAGGTTCGGGTTTGAAACATGGGCGCTCAGCGTCAGCATAACTACCAGCGTTCCCGGCCCAGAGGTCACAGGAAACGTGAGTGGATAAAACATCATCTGTTCCAGTTTGTGTCCGTCATCTGTCTTCGCAGTAACGTCACTGTTCTTGAACTGAACCTCGGTCTGTGTGGCCGGGGCATTCAACACTGACCAGCCAATGGCCGCAATCACCAATCCACCCGACACTTCCACCACTGGAATTGAGACGCCGAAGAACCGCAGAATCGCCGACCCGGTCACCTCAATCACGGTCAGAAAGAACACGTTATTGATGGCAATCCTGCGGGCCAGGTACTTATAGCTGGCAGGTGGAACCACTCCAACAACACCCATCAGCGTCAGCGCCGACCCGACCGGGTTGATCATCGGCAGCAGCGCGCTGAATGCCAGCACAAATGTCGTCCAGATCAGCAGATACAACCTCCGCGTAGCCTGGAGAACAGTTTACCTTCGCCGCCGGCACGAAGCCTTTAAATCAACCCTGATCTAGCTCGCCTGTTTTACTTCTTCAACGGTACATCCAGCATCTGCACCGAGTAAGCTGGAGCATCGTATGTCAGCTTGCCGCCGGCAATCGCCAGCGGTTTCTCCACGGGAACAATGCTCGCCGGATGATCGATGGTGTTGGTTGCTGAAGTATCTTTGCCGCTCAGCACTGTAACCCGCGCTTCCGGCCCAGCCGAGGTACCCTGAAAACTGATCTTCACCGGCTGAGACTCTGACGATGCGTTCACCAGCTTGATGTAAAGCCGCTTCTTTGCCGTGTCTTCCGTTACCGAGTAGAAGAACCTTGATCCACCGCCGTCAACTTCAGAGGCCGGCTTCTTGTCGCCGAGTTTTGAGGCGAACATCACTTGCGCGTAGTAGCTGGGCGAGCCGTAACTGCGCAGCGCGTCATAGCCAATCAGGTCGGGAGTCCACTGCGACGCACCCGGATTGATATTGATCAGCAGTGGCGCGTACGACGCCATCACAATAAGGTCGCTGTTGCGCTCCATCCCGGTCATCCACGCGGCATCACCCAGAGCGGCGCCCAGGTTCGGCGTCGGAGTGCCCTCGCGCGTAGCCCACTCGCCAACGAATATCTTCGGCCCGCTCCGGTCGGTCTTGTCGTAATGCGCCGTATCGGCGAAGAACTGGTTGGCCCTCAAGTAGTAGTGATCGTCAACCACATCGGGCTTGCCTGATTTCACCGGCATTGTGGCAATCAACTGCAGCGTGGGATACTTCGCCCGAATCGCCGTGGCGAACTGGGTAAAGCGGGCGTCATAGCTGCCCGAGTGATCGAAATTATCCTCGTTGCCAATCTCGACATATGTAATGTGAAACGGCGCAGGATGCCCATCGGCCACACGCCGCGCTCCCCACGTCGTATCCGCGCCGCCGGTTGCATATTCAATCTCATCGAGCGCGCTCTGCACATATTTATCCAGGTCGGGTCCGGGTGTAACGTGTTGGCCGCGCAGTGAGTAGCCCGCATAGACGGCCAGCACCGGCTGCATATGCAGGTCCTCGCACCACTCCAGGAACTCAAGATAGCCAAATCCGTCGGTCGACCAGTAGCTCCATGGGCTGTTATGGCCGGGCCTGTCAACCAGCGGACCGATAGTCTTCTTCCAGTCGTACCAGTCGGTAATCAGGTTGCCCTCTACATAGTTCCCGCCGGGGAAGCGCAAAAACGCGGGATGCATGGCCGCCAGCTTTTCCATCAGGTCGACGCGCGTGCCGTTGGCCCGGTCGTGATAGCTCGGCGGAAAGAGCGTGGCAAGGTTCAGCCACAATGAGCCGGCGTGGGCAACCGTGATCTCAAAATGATTCGCCGCCGACACCCCTTCGACCGCTGCAACCTTGAGGGTGAATTTGTGTTCTGCCCACGTCGTCCCCAGGTCTGAAATCACAGCCGACGCAAGAACTTTTCCACTCTGGTCGGCGACCAGGCTCACCGTCACCGGTCCAATGTCAGCGGAGTCCGCCTTGGCATAGATCGACCCGTGATAGGTCATGTTCGGCTTGACGGGAATGCCCCAGAAGCCATCGTTCAAGACTCCCGCGGGGCTCTTCGCGCTGGCGCTGTCAACCTGAAGATGCAGGCTGTAAGGCAGCGCTGCGCTGGGGCCGGTGGTGCGATCTTCCATCATCTTTGCCTTCGCATTACCGCCCTCAACCAGGTACCAGTTCAGGCTTCCCGACCAGTCACCCCGAAATGTTTCGTTCTGAATCAGCTCCGAATACAGGCCCCCCTCGTAGGAATGGTTGATCTCTTCAGTCATCAATCCATAAAGAGTCGGACTCACATTTGCGACCGGTTGATCTGCGTGAATTGTCAGGTTGGCAGGGGCATTCTGCGCTTGCGTAACCACTGCGGCCAATCCAGCGGCCGCGAACATCGCAAGAAAAGTGAAACGGATTCTGATCATGGCAAAACCTCGAAAACGGTGGTTCAGAGAAAACGGTTTCCGAACTGCGCCGGGTCATTCCCGATTCAAGGCGCAGGAGATGCTTTTTCTCTGAGCAACCGTATCTTATCACTTCAATTTGTGGTGTATGGCGCCGATTGAGATTTCAGCAGATCCAGAGCAGACGCGACCGGTCACACCGACTCAATTGCGGTGATTCCCGCCGCGATTTCCTTGGTAAGCTTGTCAATCTCAGGATAGAAAAGCCGTCGCTCGCGGGCGGGTAGTTTCTCAAGCAGCTCGCTGTAAAGAGATGTTTCGCATCCCGCAAACGCCGCATATCCGGCTGAATCGGCAATTGCGCAGCTCATCTTCACCAGTTCCCCCAGCCCCCACGCCCCGTCGGTTCGGCGCGGAGTGTGATGATCCAGCACCACCTCCCCGAATTCCTGGGGCAGCTTCCAACCCGCTACAAGCCTCAACCCGGCTTCGCAGTGGTTCCAGCCAAATAACCCTTGCTCGCACTCCAGAATGCTCTCCGCCTGGCCGTGATGCGTCCCAAGCAGCGCGGCATAGTCTTTTGGCTGAATCACCGTAAGCGCGATCCGGCCAATGTCGTGCAGAATTCCGGCCGTGTAGGCCGTGTATTGATCCACCAGCCCGCCTGCTGCCAGCTTTTGCGCAATCAATCCGCAGGCCAGGCTGTGACGCCACAGCGCGCGCATGGCAGGTTGGTTCATGGCCTTGCCAAGGTAGGCACGCACGCCAACCGTAATGCACATCCCCTGCAGAGTATCGGCGCCGAGCACCGCAATCGCTTGAAGAATGCTGCTGGCAGGATAACGGGGAGCGTAAAGCGCCGAGTTGGCAACGGTGAGCACTTCGCTGGCAAACGCTGCATCCGAGCTCACTAAATCGCAAAGTTCGTGCATTTGTACGTTCTCGTTCGTCACCAATTGCAAAACCCGAACCGCAACCTGCGGAAAGGGCGGCAAACGCAGATAGGCCCATGGCATATTTCGCTGCTTTTCCTCGCCCGGCCCATTTGGTCCGGGCTTGGCCCGCGCAGTCTCGCTTCCTGCCGCGTCTTCGGGTCTCGAGTTGAAGTAAGTCTGCGCCACGACTTCTACCAACACTTCTACGCCAAATAAGGACTGACGTATTAATCTCTTCGGCTGGGTGGCAGGTTTTCTCTAGCCTCAATTCATTCGCTGATTCGTTAATCGACATAGAACAGTTCTTCCTTAAAAATTCCTCATCAAAACCCGTGCAAGAAGTCTTCCCTGATCCGTTCCTTAAGAGTCCGGTTCAATCTGCGCCGGCCCAAAAACCGAATTTTTGAGGAGCGAGTCATGAAGAATACACTCAGGTATTTGCTGGATGCCGTGCTGCTTGCGGTGCTGGCTGCCTTTGCCGGCAGCGGGTTGGTTCGAGCGGCCGGCGGCCCAAATAACGGAACCAGCGAATACCGCGTCCTGGCCCCCATTGAAAGCGGCCACCTGCTTCTGTTTCCAGTGGTCCGCGGCAGCGGCGAAGCTCCCGCCGAAACTCCGTTTATCACTCTCGACGAAGGCATCAAATCCGGAGAGGTCGAGGTCACTGAGGCAGGCAACGTTCGCGGGCTTGTGCGGCCACGCGGCGCAGCGAACGATCATTACTTTGCGCAGCAACGCAATTCCGTTCGCGGCGACCAGGTCAACACGCTGGTGCTCGTCAATCACTCGAAGAAGCCGCTCCTGCTGCTGGCCGGCGAAATTGTGACCGGCGGCAAACAGGACCGCGTGATCGCGAAAGATCGCATCGTCCCTCCCAATGCTGACCCCATCGATCTATCGGTCTTCTGCATCGAGCCGGGCCGCTGGACTGGAGCCTCAGACAACTTTGGCGCTTCAAATAAGTCGTCTGCCGAATCGTTCATGGTGCAACCCTCGGTTCGCGTCAACGCCATGGCAAAGAAAGACCAGCAGGAGGTTTGGAACTCTGTGCACGGCACGATATCGCAGATGCAAGTTGTCGCCTCAGCACCAGCGTCTGTTGGCTCGGTTTCTGAGACGGTAACGGTAACCGGCGCAGCCATCGGCGGAGCTCTCAGCACCTCAAGCTACGCCCAGGCAATCAACAACGACGCCATCAAGGCCAAGGTGGATGAGGCCGCCGCCCCCGCCAATGAAGATCGGGCAAAGGTGCTCGAGAAATTGCGCGAGGAACACGCCGTAGGTGTAGTGGTCGCGGTGCACGGCAAGCTCATCTGGGCCGATTTATTTGCCAATACCGATCTGCTCTCGCGCTACTGGACCAAGCTCGTGCGTTCGTACGCAGCCGAAAGCGTGACGGAAACCGGAGATCACGACGCGCCGAGCGTTGCGGACGCCCAGCGCTTCCTTGTGTCGGCCACGGGGACCCACGTTACCAGCGAAGGCGATACGGGTGTGTATCGCTACAGCGAGTTGCATGGCGACATGATAGAAACCTTTATTCTTGAGTCGCTGTTGCCCAACACCAACTACGGAGTGCACATAAGCATGATGAAGCTGCGCGACGGCGGCGAAAGCGCATGGCGCGAATCACCGCCCTCACCAAGACCAAACTTCATCCCGGTCGAACCAATCCGTTGATCGACGGCAATCTGCGATTGCGCATTGGTTTTTCTGTTTGCGTCTCACGCTTTCAGTGTCGCGCGCGCCAGCCGTGGCGCCGCAATGAGCGTGAGCGCAAACAGGAAGATCGATGCGGCAATATACTCCAGGTGCCCATGGCGAAGATCCTCGATGATCAGCTTCACGGCCACCAGCGCTATACCGGCATAGCCCAACCGGCTAAGTTCTGGCCGGCGCAGGCGCGCTCCGCCAAACACCAGCGCCAGCGATACGGCGCACAGTGTCAGGGTGCGAATAAACGCAAGATGATGGGCCGCCGGGACCATCGCCACTGCCATGATCGCAATCAGCCCCTGCACCAGCAGCGCAGTTAACGCAATAGCCGTTATCGCCGCCAGCGATAATTGCAGAGCCTGTCGTTCCCACACTTCTGATCGGTCTCGCCCCGCAGCTAAATAGCATAGGGCCGCACTGGCCATAGCGAGAAAAATCAATCCTCCCGGTACGCCAATCGGCGAACCAGTCAGGGAGTGGCCAAGATATTCCGCCAACCCCGAGGCAACTGCCGCCGCAAACAAAAATGCGGTTCCGTGAAACTCCAGAATGACCCGACTAAAACGCGTTCCGGCAATAACCGCAATCAGTGCAGCCACGCACAACCAGGCGGCCGCCCACGGTTCCCTTAAGCTGAGAAAGCTGCCACTCAAAAGCAGGCCTCCGCTCCAGGTTGAAAAGACCGCAGAGTTGCGCCACGGCGCGTTCCGGCTAAGCAGCACGAGCGTTCCTGTGTAACAGGCAACTGCGAGCGCTACGCAAATTACGCCAAGAATCACCTTGCTCGAAGCCGGCCCGAATTCAATCAGGGCGACGCCCGCCAGCAGAAACGCAATCGTGGCCTGGGCGGTTTCAAGAACTTTGATCCTCTGGCCCTTGAAGATGGTGTTGAATGTCGCTGCCGACGCATAAATCAGAAAGAGCAGCGCGCCCGGCACGAGCAGCGCCGCCATTCCCAGTGACGGATAATCGCCGCGCGTGTTTTGCGGGCTCGCATAGATATAGATCAGCAACCATGTGGCAACATCGGCCGCAAGCGCGACGATCATTCGCGCCGAATGGCCCATCCCCACCGCGGACCGATATTCGCAAAGAGCTGCAGTCAGAAGAAGAACCGCGAGGAATGGCAATGTTTCGTGAGTAGCGATCGCCAGGGCCACTCCAAGAGCCGCCACGGCAATGTTGCCAATTTCGAGCACAACCGCTCGCTCTGGTTTCCATGCCAGAAAGAATGCCGCCAATTCGTATGCAGCCAGCGCGGCGGCGATCCCCGCCGCGGGAAATATCTTGAATCGTATTGCTAGTTCCCACAGCAACGGCGCCAGAATCACGGCCGAGTTTGCTGTGTACACCACGCGCGCAATGCGCAACTTCGCGGGAGTTCGCGCTGCAATGAAAAGCCACAACATCGCATAAGCGATTCCAAGAATCGCCACCAGCGGCCTCGGAGCAATGCTGGCTTCTGCCGCGGCACGCAGCAGATATGCTCCGGCAATGCCCAACATCGCTTTGCCCAGCACTGAAAATATGCTGCCCGGTTGTGCCAATGAGTTGTTTTCGAGAAGAGCAGCTTCAAGCGTCCCGGGAGGAGTTCTCGCCTCGATCGTCGCGCGAGGCAGGCGAGGCGAGGTCGAACGCTCCAGCTCCTCGACACGGCCTTCCAGCGCGTTCACGCGCCTGGCAAGTTGGTCGATTGCATCGGGAAGATCTATCATTTCCCACCTCGACATGCGCCTGTCGCGTAGAGATCAATCTCCCGAAGCCGCCTGATGACTCGACTGCTCGGGCCACGGCGGCAGCAACTTAAGCAGTGCCCACAGGAATAGCAGCGGCAAAATCAGGAATCCGATAGCCACCAGCAAGCCTTCCTTCGTTACCAGGTCAACTTTGTAGGTGGTGTAGCCGAGAAAGCTCTTTGAAAACAACTGGCCGCCGATCACCACGTTCCAGCGCATGGCAAACACGCTGATCAGGATCATGCTGCCGCAGAAAACATAGATGCGCTTGCGTACGATCTCAGAGAACTTGACCACCTGCGCAAGGAACAGCAAAACCAACGGTAGTAGCGTGCCGAGGCAAATTTGCAGCACGATCTGCGAAAAGAAGAGTTTGGAATGCACCATGAAATCAAGGCTGCGGAACGACTCATCGGCTTCGTAAATTCGATGCACCAGATCCAGCATCTCAAGACTGAAATCGATAATGAAGATGTAGAACATGTACATGGCAATCGTATCGACACATTTGATGTCGATGGTCTGTTTGCGCAGCTTGGTCATGGCCATGTAGAGCAGCATCACTCCTGCAATGCCCGAAACCATTGCGGAGAAGATAAAAACCACCGGCATCAGGGGCGACGACCACCATGGGTTGGCCTTGATCGATCCAAAAATGAACCCCACGTAGCCGTGCAGCAGAAATGCCGAGGGTATGCCGATCAGCGTTACGACCCAGCCTACTCGTTCATCGATATGAAGCGAGCGCTCGCTGATGTTGTTCGAGCCCAGCGTCATTACCTTGTAAATCAGGCGCAGCAGGCCTTTCGTTTGCTGCGAACGCACCACGATTTCACGCCGGTAATCGAGCCAGATCTCAAACACCAGCACCGCCATCAGGTACCACAGGTATACGTAGCCGAACATCGCCATTGCCGAGGTTGCGTGGGGCGTGAAGTACATTTCCGGCGAGCGCTCGGGGTGGCCAAGGTGAAACTGCAGTGGAAGTGGCGCAACCAGCAGGAATGACAGTGCCGTAAGCAACGCCAGCCTGTAGGTAGGGGCGACCGCCTGAACCCGGAACACGCGCACCAGCGATGCCAGGATGAACGCGCCCGCAACCAGTCCCGTGATGTATGGGTAAAGAACGATCAGCACGCTCCAGTAGAGCGTAACTTCGTTCGGATACATATAACCTTCAACACCGCTCATAAAACAGCTCCCAGCTCTCGTTCCCGCGTTCCCTTGCTCCCATGTTCCCTTGTTCCCCGCTTTTACCGCACCGATCCATCAAGCCCGTTGTAGAAGGCCTTGGCCCCGGTTGCCATCTGCGGCTTCAATACCTGCACCGCGTGCGTCTTCAAAAACTCATGAATCGGATCTTTGGGATTCTTCAAGTCCGCAAGTTGCCGTGCTCCAGTCGGACACGCCTCGCAGCAAGCAGTTGTGAGCCCTTTGGTGATCCGGTGGTAGCACAGTGTGCACTTGTCCGCCACCTTCTTGGTGGGATGAATGTAGCGGCATCCGTATGGGCATGCCTGCACGCAATAGGCGCAGCCCAGGCAATACTTGGGGTCGATCAGCACCACACCATCGGGTGCCACAAATGTTGCGCCTACCGGGCAAACCTGTGTGCAGGGCGAGTCCGAGCAGTGGTTGCACATCTTGGGCACAAAGAAATACTTGCCTTCGTCGCCCACTTTCACCGCTGGAAATCCCTCTTTGCCGCCATCGGGCGAAATCACTTCCGGATTCTCGAGATGGTAGTCGGAAACGTGATAGCGCTCCACCCAGGTGCGGAAGTTTCCATCCGGCACATCGTTTTCGGTCTGGCAGGCGCGCACGCAGTTTCCGCAGCCGATGCACTTGGGAATATCGATGAGCATGCCCCACCAGTGGTCGCTCATTTTGTAGTTGGGCGAGTCTTCAGGCGTCCCGGCCAGCACGTGCTTCCAGGCAACCGCCGCCGCAGGCAAAAGAACGAGAATATGACGCCGGCTGATGTTCATTTCGCACCTCCGGTCGTGGCCGTTGCACTTGTGTCAGAACCGATAACCGGACTGTGCGGGTTGTGGCAGGTCGCACACGGAACGCCGCCTGAGTGCTCTGCCGGATCAACTTGCGGAAATTCCTTGGGCTTGGCCGCGCTCGCCGTGTGACAGCGCGCGCACAACACCGCCGAGTCGGGCTTGACCGGCGTTACCGACATTGGATCGTCTGCGTGCCTCACCAGCGGTGGATCGGCCGGCAGCCGCAAGCCGGCAAAGGCGAGCATGCGTTGATAGAGACTCTCCGGAGGCGCCTCAGCAGCTGGCAGTCTCTGGTAGATCGCACCGTGGCAGGCTTCGCAGTTTACATGTTTATGCGCGCCTTTTGCCTTGGTGGCGGCCTCGTCGGTGTGGCACTGCTCGCACGCCTGGTGCCCGGCAAACTTTATTGGGTGGTTTGCAATCTCAGTGATCGCCGCCCCCCGATAGTGCCCATACTCGCCAAAGCTCTTGGGAACTACGAATCCGCGAATTACCCAAAACACCAGGAACGCGATAACGAATAGCCCAAGAAACCTGAACAGGTGCCCTACATCCTTTAAACCGTTCATCCAGCGACGCCCCTTAACTTGCCTGCCAAAGTTGCCCCGTGATCCGAACTGTGATTCGTGTTGTGATTTGGGACACTTTCGATGGCCCAAAACTAGGCCTCAGAGATAGGGCTGTATGTGCGCGTGCTCACAAAGTCATGTGACGTGAATTACATTGGCGTCGCAAAGACCCCGAAGCGATACCATGAATATTTGGAGCGGATAATGCCACAAATCCTCGACGGCGCTGCAATTGCGGCCGCAATCAAGCACGAAGTAGCCGAAGAAGTTAAGAAGCTGGCCGCGCAGGGAATCCGTCCCGGCCTTGCAGCCGTCCTGGTGGGTCGCGTGCCAGCATCGGAAATCTACGTTCGAAGCAAGGTGCAGGCCTGCGCCGAGCTGGGCCTGTTCAGCGAGCTCATCGAACCGCCGGACTCGGTCACGACTGAAGAGATGCTCGACC
>Ga0302197_10004286_pt1 | contig 12545 bp, 10 predicted proteins | sample II_Bog_N2_1_FD_193526 | JGI IMG/M metagenome (GOLD analysis project Ga0302197, IMG submission 193526) | Peat permafrost microbial communities from Stordalen Mire near Abisko, Sweden - II_Bog_N2_1 | ecosystem: Environmental > Terrestrial > Soil > Wetlands > Peat | place: Sweden: Abisko...
AGTTGGTTAGAGCGCCGCCCTGTCACGGCGGAGGTCGCGGGTTCGAGCCCCGTCGTCCCCGCCATACACTCCAAAAGACTTACGGAGCGTATGGGCCTACAGTAACAATCCCAAATTCCAATCAAAAATCCGATCCACATCAGCGGCCGTCTACTTTGTTGCTGTGCTTGCCTGCACCACCGGAAGCAGCACCGCGCTCGGTCCCGATGAGCCATGTTCAATCGATACCGTGGCCTTCTTAAAGTCCGAGCTCTGTGCGTAGAAGATGTTTTTCACATAGCTCTGCGGGTTTCGATCGTAGAGCGGGAACCAACTCGACTGAATCTGCACCATGATCCTGTGCCCGGGCTTGAAGACATAGTTCATGGTCGGCAGCCGGAATTTGTACTCCTGCACTTCACCGGCCGGGATCGCGCTCGGCTCCGCAAAGCTCTTCCGGTATCGACCACGGAAAATATCCATGCTGACCGGAAGCTGGTAACCAGCCATCTCCGGCTGTTCGCCATACGTCGGCGGATACACATCAATAATCTTCACCACGAAATCGCCATCGGTGCCGGTGGTCTTGGCGAAGATGTCCGCCAAGGGTGCGCCTTCCACACGTACCGGCTGCGTCAACACCGATGTCTGGTAAGAAAGCACATCCGGCCGCGTGGAAACGAACCGCTGGTCCTGCACAAGCCAGGTGGTCCAGCGCGCATGATCGTCGAACGAGACCGGCGGCGCAATAAAGGGCACAGGCTTGGCCGGATCGGAATCATAGCTATCTTCGCCAACGGCTGCCGGTTTAAAGTCGAGCCCGTTGCTCGCCTCGAGATAAAGCGGCGTGAGTTGCTTCTCATCCACGCCCGGCCAATCCGCGAACTTGTCCCAGTGGTTTTCCGCGGGGTTATAGATGAGCACCGGAGCCAGCGCTTCGGCAGGCTTTTCATCCTTTAGATATGTATCGAAGAAGGGGATCAGCATGTTTTTGCGGAAGTCGGCCGCAGTGTCGCCATTCCACTTCAGCGGGCCAAGATTCTCAGCCGCACGGTTCACCTGGCTGTGACACCACGGACCCATGACAAGATGGTTGTTCGCGGCCATCCCTTTGGCTTTCAAAGCCTCCCATGTATGGATCGCGCCATACATATCCTCCTGGTCCCACAAACCCTGCAGCCACACTGTGGGGATGGAAGCGGGATGGGCCACGACCAGCGCGTCCAGCGCCTGCCCTTGCCAGAAAGCGTCATAAGCCGGATGCGCGGAGAGACGGTTCCAGAACGGCAATTGTTCAAAGCCATTTTTGTTCGCCCAGTTGCCGGCAGTACCCGCGTCAAGAAAATTCTGATAGTCGTCCGCGCTCCAGCGGGGCACCGTTGCTCCGGCGCCGGTCCTGCTGCTCTGCCCTGTGAAATAGTCCAGATTGATCTGCCGGAACGCCCCGTAATGAAACCAGTCGTCGCCCATCCAGCCATCGATCATCGGGCTCTCGGGCGCTGCAACTTTCAGCGCGGGATGTGGATTCAGCAGCGCCATCGTCACTGTCCAGCCGTCATACGACGACCCAATCATGCCGACACGCTTGTTCGATTCAGTTACATTTTTGACCAGCCAGTCGATCGTGTCCCAGGCATCCGTCGTGTCGTCGGTCTTGCTCGGATTGAGCGGACCTATCGGCGGACGGGTCATTACATATGCGCCCTCTGAGCCGTATTTGCCGCGGATATCCTGGTAGGCAAAAATGTAGCCGTCGTCGACCCATTCACGATTCGCAGACCACAATGTGTCGCGAAGGTGGGGGCTGTCATGGGATGAAAAATACTGCGCGTTATACGGCGTGCGCTCAAGCAGCATGGGCAGATCGTGCGCGCCCTTGGGAACAAGGATCACGGTGTGCAACTTCACGCCATCGCGCATGGGAATCATCACATCGCGCTTGACGTAGTCGTAATCGAACTCAGGCTTTTGCCATTTGGCGGGAACGTCGCTCCCGTTCTGAACCATGTCGTTGGCTTGCGCCAGAAAAGCGGGCGGAGCCAGGCAAGCGATGAGGGCGGCGACGACGATGCGCAATTTTGTGTTCACAGGAGCCTTCCATAAGTGCAGCTATGACCCCCATACTACAACACACAAAATCGAAACCTGCTCCATTGCCTTAGCGAATCGAGATATCACGATGAATGGCACCGTCCGGCCATCGTCCATTCAGACAAAACGCGAATGCGCTTTAGAGCCCACAAAAAGATTGCCGATAGGCGACTCAGTTAACCGCGTTCGACCCGGCTGCGTCTGCCAGAGAAAGGCATCCAGGTCGAGTGCCGATGCTTAGTCGTTTAGTACAACGTTTGCCAGCGTGCTGTTGATGCGCATCCCGGCACAGTCATAGTCGATGTAGCCCATGTCGCGAAAGCGATTGAGGAAGAAGCTCACACGCGATCGCGTTGTGCCGATCATTTCCGAGAGCGTCTCCTGGCTGATCTTCGTAATGAAGGGCAGCGGCTTTGTTTCCTGGCCGAAGTTTGCCATGAGCATCAGTAACCGCGCCAGGCGCTTCTCGCAGGAATTAAACAGATGATCCACCAGGTCCGCTTCCATGCGAATGTTGCGCGAAAGCAGGTGCGCCAGGAACCGCTCGGCGAATTCCGGTTCGCGTTGCAGCAGGTCCTGCATCACTTTCTTTTCAATGCGGATGATGGAGCTGGATTCAAGAGCGCTGGCGGAAGAGATGCGCGTTGACTGACCGGCCAATGCGGCTTCTCCAAAGAAACTGGCAACGGGAAGGTGAGCGATAACCGCTTCTTTGCCGGCCATGGATACGACGGTGAGCTTGACCCTGCCGCTCTGAATGTAGAAGACCGCATTGGCCGCGTCGCCTTGCGAGAAAATTGCTTCATCCGCTTGATATTCGCAGCGTGACTTCCCCGCGATCAGGCGATTGAGCGGAAGTTGCAAGTCAGACGCCGGCGCCCGCATGGGCAAAGCGGCAACTGGATTCGGAACCATCCTGAGCCCGTTGTGCGAAACCGAAGGCAGAGGCAAGGGGCGGCCCGTTGGAAGCCCCGATGCTGAACTCTTCACAGGTGCGAAATTAGTAGCCATTGTCGGTAACCTTTCAGACTTTCTGTGTTGGTGCACGGTATGAGTTACTGTTGTCTTTGTGACTTCGATATAACCAACATACCGAGTACGAAACAGATTGAATATCGGCGAACGCTGGTATCGCTGTAGGCTTTGCAACTGGGATTGTGTAGGCTTTCCCCTACGACAAAATGCACTCAGAACGAGTTGATCCCGGAGCAATGCAGGCTTCAACTGATGGGGGTTTGTCTGATTCAATAGTCGGAATTCGAGCAGGACTCAGGCCGCTTCCAAAATCTTTCTGATAGCCGGCACCAGCTCTTCTGAAGCGCTGTTCTTGTTGACATAGTGGCTCGCGCCAGCCTGGAGGCAACGCATGGCATACTGGCTTTCCGACTGGACACTCACCATGATCACCGGAAGCTTGGAATAGATGCGCTTCACATCCTTCAGCACTTCAAACCCGCTGCGCCCAGGCATATTGATGTCGAGCAGCAAAACATCAGGTTGAGCACCGGCCAACTGCACAAGCACCTCGTCGCCATTGGCTGCTTCGGAGAATTGAGCTCCGGAGAATGCGTCCAGCAAGATCTCTCTCAGGCCGCGTCGTACGTTCGCGTGATCGTCGGCAATCAGAATGTCCATAGTTTTATCCGAAGTTCGAGTTGCCACTTCGACCTGAAGCAACAATACGTGACGCGACGATGAAAAAATATCAGCGTAGTCCGTCTTCTTTGTAGGGTTTATTCCATCCGGCTGTAAGGTTTTTCCTACATCTGCCAAGGAAGGCGCTTTACTCTACCAATCCCTGCGTCATGGCGTAGCGGGTCAGTTCGGCATTGCTCTTCATCTGCATCTTTTCCATGATGCGTGCTCGATATGTGCTGATTGTCTTTACGCTGACATGCAGCGCATCGCCGATTTCGGTCAGTGGGATGCCGGTTGCGATCATCTTCATCACTTCGTGTTCGCGGTCTGAGAGCAGCTCGTGCAACGGCTTGTCGCCCGGCTCATCGAGGTTGTCGACCAGCTTCTCCGCCAGGCTTGCGCTGATGTAACGGCCGCCGCTCAGTATCTTCCTCGTCGCGATGGCCAGTTCTTCGGGAGCGCTCTCTTTATGGATATAAGCGGATGCTCCGGCGCGTAAACAGCGCACGGCATACTGCTCTTCCGGATGGCCGCTTAGGATGATGACCGGCAACCGCGGGTACGCATGCTTCACATCCCGCAGTACGTCCACACCGCTGCGTCCGGGCATGCTGATATCCAACACCAGCAACGCAATCTTGGTTTTGCCCAGATGGCTCAGCACTTCATCGCCGGTGCAAGCCTCAGTGAATTCGGTGCTCGGGAAAGCATCCGCCAAAATACCTTTCAGGCCGCGGCGAACTACCCCATGATCATCGGCTATGAGGATGTGCATACTTCGTCCCTCTCAACGCGTGGGCTGTCAACGGGAATGCGGATGGTGACCGTTGTCCCTTTACCGGGAGAACTCTGGATCTGTACTTCGCCTCCGCAGAATTGCGCTCTTTCCTTCATGCCCAGGAGTCCCAGGGATCCCAGGGTATTCGATAGGTCGGGTTCACAGAAGCCGATTCCGTCGTCTTCCACAACCAGCAGAATGTAGTCGTTTTCCTGCGACAAATCAACGTGCACTGACTGTGCCTGCGCGTGCCGAATTACGTTGGTGAGGCACTCCTGGAAGATGCGGAATGCCGCCGTTGCACGGTCGCCATCCATATGTAAATCGACTGCGGGTACTGTGACCCGGCAGACGATGCCGTTCCGGGAAGCAAAATCGCTGCCCTGCCATTCAATGGCTGCCGCCAGGCCCAGATCATCCAGAACGCCGGGACGCAGACCGCTGCATATGGTGCGCACGGTCCTAACCCCTTCATTGATTGACTGAACCGATTCTGCAAGCCGCGCGAGAACCTTGTCCTCGGACGGTGGCAAATGGCGCGTCATCCAGGTCAAATCCATCTTGATCGAAGTCAGAATCTGCCCGATCTGATCGTGAAGTTCCCGAGCCACCACCTTGCGGTCTTCTTCGCGCACCGATTGCAGGCGTTCAGCCAGCGCCCGCAACTGTTCCTTCTGCAACACCAGTGATTCTTCCGCGCGTTTGCGTTCGGTGATGTCGCTGTTAATCACCAGCACGCGAGGCGGCTGGCCGCGCTTGCCCCATTGCATTGCCCAGCGCCCAGACACGTTCACTCGCCTGCCGTCCTTGGCGGTCTTGATCATGTCTCCCTCCCAATGTCCCGCTTTCAAGAGTTCCGCCCGTATATCGTCGAACGATTTCGTATGGTCCGTGTGGAGCAGGTCGTGCGCAGTGTTGCCAACTGCCTCGGCCTTGGTGTACCCAAACATGGCCTCGGCCCCACGGCTCCAGAAAAGCACGGTCCCCTCCATGTCGATCACAAAAACAGCGTCCTGCGTGAGCTCAAGCAGCGCAGCCTGCTCCGCGGTTGCAGTCTGCTCACGCCGCCGCTCGGCCACGTCCCGGAACACCAGCACTACCCCAATAATCTTTCCTTCGCCGGCACGAATCGGCGCAGCACTGTGCTCCACCGCAATTTCACGGCCATCCCGTGTAACCAGGTCAACATGGTTAGCCACCGCCAGAATCCGCTTCTCCGTCAGCACACGGACCACTTCGTTATCAGCAGTCTCGCCGGACTCTTCATTGATGAGTCGAAGCACAGTTCCGATCGGCTGGTCCAGCGCTTCCTCGTGCTGCCATCCTGTTAGAGCGGCGGCCACCTGGTTGAGAAATGTGATGCGCCCGTCGCTATCTGTCGCGATCACAGCTTCGCCAACGCTGCCCAGAGTCGCTATCCATCGCTCCTCGCTCTCAAGCAGCTTGGTTCCCAGTCTCTCCACATGGTCTCGCGTGAAGAAGGCGAGGAAGATACCAGACCCCACCGCCACGCAACCTGTGACCACCAGGATCAATCGAGAATGTGCAGCGTCGAAACTCTGGGAAAATGCTTCCCATAGCAGAAGCCCCGCAAGAGATGCCGTCACCACCAGGGGAACCACGGTGACCCTGCGAACCAATACTTTGAATTTCGCGTATTCCATCGGTACCGATCGCTCTCTTCTGGAAATCAAACATCGCCTACGAGCATCGACAGTAATCACGGCCAAGCCGGGTAAAGCACAACTCACTCGGATGGACGCGTTGAGCGCACGTTTTTCTGCGCCTGCGGGGGTAACCTCCCAGCGTCGCATGATTGAGCGAGAAAAACTGTCCGGAATTGCTCGCTTTTTGGCTTACTTTCAGGCCAAGAGCTCGTTTTCTGCCCCCTCGACCCATCTTTCCGTCATGAGGAAAAACGCTCAAAATGATCCAGCGCTCCATCCCGCAAGCGTGACAAAAGTCACTCCGGACAAAGGCAGCCGATAATACGATGGTGCCGACGCTATAATTCGGCCGGCAGTCGAGCCGGGGAGGAATTCCGATGGATCTGGGTTTCATCGAAAGCAAAACATACGAAGAGATTCGCGTTGGCGATAAAGCCTCCACAGAGCACGTCCTCACTTCGGAAGACGCAATGGCCTTTGCTTCGATCTCCGGCTTTCACTCTGTCCTCAGATCCGACGAACTCATCGAGCGCGCCGGCGGCGTGCCCCCAACAGGCCCCAACATGTGGTGCGCTTCGCTGGTCTCCGGTCTCTTCAGCATGAATATTCCCGGGCCCGGGTGCACACTCACCCACATTTCGCTTTCGTTTCAAAACCGCATCCATGTCGGCGATCGCATTCTCGTCCGCGTGCAAGTCACGGCCAAGCAGGACGCAACCAAGAGCATCGCGTTTGATTGCGAAGCAACCAATGGAGCCGGATCGCCAATTTTCTCCGGCACCGCCCGCCTTCTCGCGCCTCCCGAAAAACTGCGTTGGTCCACTCTCCCCGTGCCCCAGCTCATCGTGAACGATCCCTACCGCCGCTACCACGGCTTGATTGCGCGCGCCACTTCAAAGCCCGCAGTCAAAACCGCGATTGTCTGGCCCGGCGACGAAGTCTCCCTCGGTGGCGCGATCCAGGCGTTCAAAGACAAGTTGATCGTTCCTATTCTTGTCGGTTCCGAGGCGAAAATCCAAAGCCTAGCGGCAGCCATGCAACTCGACCTGAGTTCAATCCGCATCGTCGACGTCGCCGATAGCCGCACGGCCGCCATCCGCGCCGTTGAATTGGCGCGCAAAACTGAAGTCCAGATGCTCATGAAAGGCTCCCTCCACACCGACGAGCTGATGAGCGCCGTCGTCTCACGCGAAGGCGGAATGCGTACCGGCCGTCGCATCAGCCACGTGTTCGCTTTGGATGTCCCGTCCTATCACAAGACGCTTTTCGTCACCGATGCGGCAATCAATATCCAGCCCGACCTCGAGACCAAAATCGACATTCTGCAGAATGCCATCGACATGATGATTGCCCTTGAAGTGGAGAACCCAAAGGTAGCAATCCTATCGGCGGTTGAGTCCGTGAACCCGGCCATTCCTTCCACCCTCGACGCTGCCGCCCTGTGTAAAATGGCCGACCGCGGTCAGATTACCGGAGCCATCGTCGACGGTCCGCTCGCATTCGACAACGCCATCTCCAGCGAGGCTGCTCGCATCAAGAAAATTAAGTCGCCGGTGGCCGGTGACCCGGATCTTCTGATGGTCCCTAACCTTGAAGCTGGAAATATCCTTTTCAAGGAGCTTCAATACCTTGCCGGCGCCCTGGCAGCGGGAGTAGTCGTCGGCGCCAAAGTCCCCATCGTCCTCACCAGCCGTGCCGATGGAGAACTTGCGCGTATGGCGAGTTGCGCGCTCGGTGTTCTTCTCGCAAAGCCGGCCCCAGTCCTCGCTTAATCGCAAAGGTTACAAGGTGTTCATTATTGAGCATCCTTTGCCATCCGCATTGCTCCAATCTGATCTTGGTTCGTTGAGCAGCCATGTTCGCATGGGTCCGCTCGACGAAATGGTGATTGAGATGGAATCTTCCCGGTGCAGGATAGTGGCAGTTGAGGCGGATGACGCCCGCAGCAAGGTGTTGCTAACAGGCGTGACAATCGAGATGGAGGACCTGCGGTGCAGGGGTCTGAATCCCAAAGCGGCAATTGAGTTTACCGACGGGCGATGCCATTGGGTTGGCACTGAAATGGAAGATCCACGTTGCAGGAACCTCCGCAATTGGTAAGTCAGGCTCCCTGCAGGTCTCTGCGAAGTGTGTGCCTCATCAATCAACGAAATAGAACTATTTCAAACTACGTCATCCACAAATGACAGAACACCGGGGTTGAATCCCGGATCGAAGGAGATCAAATATGCTCATCGTAGTCATTATTGTCCTGGTGCTGATTTTCGGTGGGGGCGGCGGCTACTATGGCCACCGTCGGTGGGGCGCCGGCGGCGGAGCCGGAATTGGCCTTGGCACCGTTCTTCTCATCCTCCTCATCTGTTATTTCCTCGGCGTCTTTTAATAGCGAGAGACGGAACACGGATCTTGCCGCCCGGAGTCACCCGATGCAACGGCGGCGCTGCCTCTAAATACATCTTGGCAACGGAGAACAGATGACGGGAAACAAGCACAACCCTGAAGGAAACAGCAGTGACGCGGGCGAACCCAGCCCAGGCCCTTACTGGCAGCGCATGCATCGGGACTGGCGATTCTGGGTGGGCGCAACTCTGATGGCTGCGGCGCTCGCAATTTACGTGATGACTGGAAACCTGTCGCGGGTGCCAGGCGGACATCAGCAACCCGCCATGCCTGCCAGTGCGCCGGGTTAAATCCGTATCGGCCGCTGGATTGAATGCGCATTCGATTCATCAGCTGGAGATGAATGAAGAAACTGATTGTCTTTGATCTGGATGGCACGCTCGCGCCAAGCAAGTCTTCTGTCGATGAGGAGACGGCATCGCTCCTGCATGACTTGCTGGGAATTGTCCAGGTGGCAGTCATCTCAGGTGGCGCCTGGACGCAATTTGAAACGCAGATGCTCTCTCATCTTCCACGCGACCAACGCCTGACGAAGTTATCGATTCTGCCCACCTGCGGAACGCAATTCTTTCAATACACTACGGAGTGGAAAAAGCTTTATTCCGAAGACTTCACTGCGGACGAGAAAAACACGGTAGTCAATTCACTGAAGCAAGCTGTAGCAACCGCTGGTTTCACCGTCCAGAAGACCTGGGGCGAAACAATCGAGGACCGCGGAAGCCAGGTCACCTGGTCCGCATTGGGCCAGCAAGCCCCGTTGGAAGAAAAGCGGAAATGGGACCCGGACTTTGCCAGGCGAAAGCAAATCAAGGCCGGTCTCGACGCACTTATTCCCCAGTTTTCGGTTCGCATCGGCGGCGCCACGTCCATCGACGTCACCAGACCGGGCATCGACAAAGCCTACGGAATAGGAAAGCTTCGAGATATCCTCGGCATTTCATTGCAGGATATGGTCTACGTTGGAGACGCTCTGTTTGTGGGCGGAAATGACTACCCGGCCGAACAGGCGGGCGTCATTTCCATTCCAGTTCGCGATCCCCACGAAACTAAACGCGTGATTGAGACAATCATCGCCTGTCTTGATCCGGATCAGCAATTCCGAGCCTTCAAGGTGGATCACTGAGCGGATTCAGGCTTCGAAATTCCAGAAATTTCCCGAACCGTCAATTTTCCGCGTCACAAAATCCCCCCATCCCCTACTACTCTCCGTGCTCCACCTGATATGGAAAAAGGCTAATCTCCCGAATGCCAGCCGACCGGAAGCGAAGACTCCGGGAGCCGACTGGGAGGATGACCCTTCATGGAATCGAGTTTGGCCTCCCCTCATTGCAAGGGTAGACATTCCCCCCGCCTTTGCAATGCTCTCCGGTCCGCCGCGCCCAACCCGGGTTCGGCGGCCCGGTTTCCCCAGTTTCTGCATGGTGCGCGGATGGTTTCCTCGCATCACGCTTTGCATGTTTAGCCGCTAAAGAATGCGGCTCTTAATGAACCCTCCACCCCAACGGAGTCATGAAATGAAGCAGGTTCGTCTAAAGGGAATTCTCCCGTTGTTGTGCGTGCTGCTGGCATCGGTTGTCGCGCACGCGGCAACAACCGTCACCATTAGCCCGGGCTACACCAATCTCGGCGTCAAAGCAAAACTGCAATATACGGCGACCGTGACCGGCCTTGCCAACACAACGGTAAAGTGGGAGATCAACGGAATCGTTGGGGGCAACTCCACCTTAGGCACTATCTCCACCACCGGCCTCTACACCGCGCCGGCGGCTATTCCCACCGCTAGCATCCTCATTGAGGCGGCTGCCGCCGACAACACTGTCGGGGACGTATATGTGAATCTTGAGCCTGCCGGGCCCACAATTACGGCCGTCAGCCCCAGCCCGCTGTTAACCGGCAATCCGACGCTGACACTCACCGGAACCGGCTTCAAAACGGGCGCTACCGTCAGTTTCAACGGCAACAACCTATCCGCCACATATGTAAACGCCACTACGCTTAAAACCGGCGTCTACCAGTCGAGCCCAGGCACCGGAAAGTTGCAGGTAAGCAATCCCGGCAGCCTCTGGGGTCCGGTTTTCACGGTGACTTTTGTCAGCCCCCAGGCCATCTCGCCCACATCAGCCACCGTCAAGCTTTCGCAGACAAAACAATTTACTTCCGCAGGTGCAACATCCTGGAAGGCGTCCGCCGGCTCCATCTCTACCTCAGGTCTCTACACCGCCCCGGCCACCATGCCCACCTCAACCGCGGTAACAATCACCGCGACGGGCCCAGGCGGCTCCGCCAGCGCCAAGGTTACGCTTCAGGCAGCAACGCCTCAGGTCATCTCCCCCACATCGGCATCCGTAACCCTGGGCAAGACGCAGCAGTTCACCTCGTCCGGCGCAACCAGCTTTACAGCGACGGCGGGAACCATCACATCTTCCGGCTTATTTACTGCGCCTGCCACCATGCCTGCATCCACCGCGGTTAAGGTCACCGCAACCGGTCCAAACGGATCGGCGACCGCCGCAGTCACGCTGGTGCCCCTGCCGCCGCAGGCAATCTCACCCACGACGGCGAGCCTCGACCTGGGCGCCAAGCAGCAGTTCACCTCATCGGGCGCCACCAGTTGGTCGGCCACCTCGGGAACCGTCAGCACCACGGGCCTCTATACCGCGCCGTCCACCTGGCCTGCATCGGGAACCGCAACCGTCACCGCAACCGGTCCCGGCGGATCGGCCAGCGCAATCGTAACTGTCATCAACAGTGTGGCAACTACGATCTCGCCAACCAGCACGAGCCTTACCCTTGGGGCCAAGCAGCAGTTCACATCGAATTCCGGCACCACCTGGACGGCAACCTACGGAACCGTAACTAGCGCCGGACTCTACACTGCTCCCGCAGCCATGCCGGCTTCCAGCACAGACATTGTTACCGTAACCGGCATCGGCGGAATCGCAAGCGCGACCATCACACTCACCGCTCCCACGCCGGTTATTACGGCAGCAGGCAGCAACGGTCAAATCCCGCTGGGAGTCTTCTCCGCAACCATCACCGGCAGCGGATTCATTACTAACTCGGTAGCCGCGCTGAACGGCACGGCTCTGGCAACGGCTTACTCGTCCTCGGGATCGCTAACAGTCTCAGGGCTCGCCACGCAATCGGGTGCGGCTAACCTTACGGTGAGCAACGGCTCGGTCACGTCGGCAGCATTTCCTGTGCAAGTGGGCGTGCCCAATGCCCAGGTGAGCGCTGCAGCGGCACGGAGATTCCTGGAGCAGGCGGCATTTGGTCCTACTCCAACGGATGCCGCGACGGTGCAGACACTCGGATATCCGGCGTGGCTCAGCAGCCAGTACAGCATGCCGCAAGTCTCGAATTACAACACCATCACCTCAGACCAGGGCGGCATGCCCTCGCAATTTCTCGCCAATGCTGTAAGCAATCCCGATCAGTTGCGGCAGAGGGTTGCGTTCGCACTCAGCCAGATCTTCGTAACATCCATCAATAAGATCATCTGGAATACCAACATGGTGAGTTATCAAAACACGTTGCTGGCCGACGCGTTTGGTAACTATCGCCAGGTCATGGAAGATGTCACCTTGAGCCCCGCCATGGGCCAGTATCTGGACATGGGCAACAACGCCAAGGCGGACCCAACAACCGGTGCAGTGGCCAATGAGAACTACGCCCGCGAACTGATGCAGTTGTTCACCATCGGCACCGTCATGCTCAACCCCGATGGCTCTGTGCAATTGGACAATAACAATCTTCCCATCCCCACTTATTCGCAGTTCACTGTTACGGAGTTTGCTCGCGTCTACACGGGTTGGACTTATGCGCCGAATCCCGGACAGACACCGTTTTGGGGCGAATACTTCAACGCGGGTAACATGATTCCCTGGCCGGCCGAGCACGACGCTGGCTCCAAGCAATTGCTCAGTGGATATGTTGCACCTGCCGGCCTTACTCCTCAGGAGGACCTGGACGGCGCGCTCGACAACATCTTC
>Ga0302197_10004290_pt1 | contig 12533 bp, 8 predicted proteins | sample II_Bog_N2_1_FD_193526 | JGI IMG/M metagenome (GOLD analysis project Ga0302197, IMG submission 193526) | Peat permafrost microbial communities from Stordalen Mire near Abisko, Sweden - II_Bog_N2_1 | ecosystem: Environmental > Terrestrial > Soil > Wetlands > Peat | place: Sweden: Abisko, Stordalen...
ACTCACTGAACCGATTCCAGCTCGTTGAATGCGCTCGTAGTTTAGATCATGATCGATAAACAGTCCGAGCTTCAACAGTGTTTCTTGCGGATTGGCGATCAACTCCTCAAAGCGCACTTCCCGATAATCCGCTCCCAAAAGTTTTCCCTGCTGGCGTCCTTTATGCACCAACCAATCCCAATACAATCCCGCAACTCCCAGGCGTTCGTTCGCTTCCCAGGGCAGAGGGTGCGACCAGCCTTGCTGGGCGTAGGACAAGGCGACGTCGCGTCCGTCGCGAATGATGTGAATGAATAATGCATCCGGTATTTGGCGCTTGATCTCATGCATGTGCAACAGGTGCTCGGGAGTGCAGTCCGCCCAACGCCGAACCCCCTGGTTGCCGGCAATCTCTTGCATCACGATGCGCAGGAAATCGCCTGCGCTATGGCAGTCAACCATGATTCGATCGCGAATAAAATCAGCATCAAGTCCGGACACGCGAAACAAATTGCTTCTCAGCCAAAGATCGAGAAGTTTTTTGCGATCGGAGGCGGAATGCATTCCTCCGAATCGCGGAGCCAGCAGATTGAACACATTCGATTCGGCGCGGTAAACCGCGAAATCCCCCGCGGAGAGAAGCATGTGATAAAGCACTGTCGTGCCCGACCGCGGGCAGCCCAACACAAACACTGGCGAGCCGTTCTTCGTCGCAGATGCGGAAGAATTGCCTGCATCCAGAGACATATTATGAAGCGCAGTGTTCACGTTGTTCTTTGCTTTCTTCTCGCGGAAATTATGTTCACCCGGCTTGTACTCCACGATAAACCTTCAACCATTGTTCCCGAACCGCCTCCCAGCGGTAACGCTGTGACTCCTGGTAGGCGTTGGCGCACAGTCGCGAGCTTAGGTCGGCGTCCCGCAACAAGCGCACGATATTCTCCGCCAGCTTAAGAGCGTCTCCCGTCGGCGACAACAGCCCGGTGCGCTCATGCTCCACTAAGTAGGCCATCCCTTCTGGCGCTGTACTGACGACGGGAGTTCCGGCGGCGAAGGCTTCGAGTACGGAAACCGGCATGTTGTCCAGGCTGGAAGCGTTCACGAAAATATCCGCCTGCTCATAGACTCGGCCGATCTGATCTCGAGAGATCACTCCCAGAAATATCACACCAGAAAGCTGCATCTCGCGAACCAGTGCTCGTATTTCTATTTCCGTCGGTCCATGCCCTGCCAGATCCAATCGCGCCTGGGGAAATAATTTCTGAACCTCGGCGAAAGCGCGTACTACTAAATCGACACGATAGTAAGGATGAAAGCCTCGTGTGCAGACCAAGTGGGGACGAAGCGGCACGCGCGCTCTGAATTGAAACTGGGATAGGTCCGCAATGTTCGGGACAACTTGCGCCTTCAATCCGAACTCATTGAATACGTCAACTAAGTATCCGGATGGAACAACCAGCACGTCGACTCGCCGCAGGATAGAACGGGCGGTTGGGAACCGGCGCAAGTGGTCACGGGCTTCGCCACTGTGATAATGCAACACGACTTTCTTTTTTCGCAGGCGTGCGAAAAACCATGCTGGAACCGGCGCGAGCAAGAACGACCAATAGGATGCGGAAAAAATGTGCGCGATGTCAGCTTGGGCCAGGCCGCGCCAAAGCTCTCGAGCATATAAAGGTTCGCGCACGAGCGTGCGCAGGCCGGGAATCTTCTCGATCCACTTTAGGCCGCGCGGGAACGGCGGATCGATCACTACAAGTTGTGCTTGAACCTCCGGGTCGTTTTGCCAGTGCCGCAAAAGCAAGTCGGCCTGAACCGATTGTCCTCCGACGTACCGCAACGAAGGCGCAACGATAGTCACGCGAGCCGGAGATTTGGAGGTTGCTCCCCAACCTACTGAGTGCGATGACTTGAAAGACCAACCCTTTTGTTCCAGCAGCTCCGCGTAGAGAGCCTCATGCTTTTGCCGCATCCGTTCGATCGTGAAATTCTTTTGCACGAATGCTTTAGCTTTCTGACCCATCGTGACTCGAAGGTCAACGTTGGTTTCGAGGCTGCGCAACGCGTTTTCCAGGGCCCCTTCATCACCCTTCGGCAGCAACACACCCGACTCCCCGTTAATAAGTTCGCGGTTGCCGCCAACATCAGTTGCAATCACGGGCACGCCCGCGGCCATCGATTCAAGAATAGAGTTGGACAAACTTTCCGAAGCTGAGGGCAATACCGTGACATCGAGCGAAGCTAAGATTGCCGGAATATCCCGGCGGTCTCCTAGAAAACTCACACGGTCGCCGATTCCTAATTCCTGCGCGTAACGCTCTAAGTCAGGACGAAGGGGTCCGTCGCCCACCAGGATGATCTCGAAATCGTCCCCGTAGCTGCGAAGGCGGGACGCGGCCTGCAGCAGATGCCGGTGATTCTTGGAGAGTGAGTTCATGCGAGCGATCATTCCAACTCGGAAGCGGCCAGGCGATCGCGGCAATGCGGGCGCGGTTTCAGCAAACGCAGAGAAAGCAAGGCCATTCCCGATCACGCGCAACTTTCCTGCCGGCATTCCATCCTGGATCAAAGTCTTAGCCGCCGCCTGGGAATTGCAAACGACACAATCGGCCCACCGAAGCATCGCTAATTGAGCCCGCCGTTGGTGAGGAGTGAGCAAATCGCCCAACTGCCGCTGGCTTCCAATCACGACGGGAGTGCGCGCCAGTTTCGCAGCTGGAATTAAGGTCAGGTTCGTGTAGTAATCGAAGGCATGGGCGATCGCAACTTTTGACCGCTGCAGAAAGCGTGCCAGACGGTACCGCGTTCGCATGGACTGGAAGCGGTACAAACTCCCGCCCAAGTCGAAATGCTCCACCGGCCCAAGGTCGGCGCCCAGAGTGCCTTTGGTCTGGAGACACCCTAGAGTAAGGCGGAATGTTTTCTGATTCAGAGCACGCGCAAGCTCGACAAACTGCCGCTCGCTGCCTCCAGTCTGAAAACTATCGGTCATTAAAAACACGCCGGGCGGAAACCCAAAATTCGCAGGGGACACTGCCGGGCCTTCCGGACGCACGTCATGGTCGAGCAATTCGGCAGCAGGCTCGGAACTCAACCCTGAGGTTTGAAAAACAGAACGGTTCACGCGGATCCTCCGACCGCAACCGGGTTCCGGCCTCCGTCAACTGCATTCAGCGCCTGAATCTTTTCCAGATAGTTGCGGTGCCACAGCTCAAACATCAGCAGCCGCCAGATTCGCCCCGCATGGTTTCGGCGACCGCGAAAGTGCTCGTCGAGCAACTGCCGCACCGCCGGCGGATTGAGATAGCCACGCTGCAACGTGCGCGGATCGAGCAAAACATTCAGGATCAGATCCTTCAACTCGTGCCGGCTCCAATGGACTAACGGCAAAGCGAAACCCTGCTTGGGCCGATACAAAACTTCTCGAGGCACACCTACCCGTTCGGCGAGCTTTCGCAGAATATATTTTTGATCGCGGCCGCGCATCTTCCACTCCGGAGTCAATCCAGTGGCCCACTCCAGAAAAACGTGGTCGACCATCGGAGAGCGAGCTTCGAGCGACGCCAGCATGCTCATTCGGTCTACTTTGGTCAGGATGTCGGCGGGCAGATAGGTCTTGGTGTCCAGATAAAGCAAACGGCTCAAAGGATCGCGCGCCGGCGCGTTTTCGATATAGCCGCGAAACCCATCGAACGCGTCCGGCTCTCCCGGGCCAGGAGTCATGAAATCATCCGAAAATAATTGCATCTGACGCTGCAATGGTTGAAAAGAAATATCTTCGAGGTAACGCTGCTGCCAGGGCAGCGAGATGCTGTAACTCAAACTTCGTCCCGGAACGCCGCGCGGAACCAGTCGATGAATGTGTTCGCGGTAGAGACTGCGCGCCCAGTCAGGAATCCAGGGCAGCGCGCGATCCTGCAGGCAAATCCTGTAGCGTTCGTAGCCTGCAAAAATTTCGTCGCCCGCGTCTCCGGAAAGCGCCACCGTAACGTGTTGCCGGGCCAGGCAGGAGACGTAATAGGTGGGCAGCGCGGAAGCATCGCCGAATGGTTCTTCCAAAGAATGAGTGAGTGTTTCGACAGAACTGACCACGTCGGGATCGAGGATTAATTCGTGGTGCTCGGTCTGGAATTTCCTGGCGACGATCCGTGCGTACGGAGTTTCATCGAAATCTTTTTGTTTGAATCCGATGGAGAAAGTTTTCACCGGCTTGGAACTGGATCGAGCCATGAGGGCAACGATCGTGGAAGAGTCCGCGCCTCCGCTCAGAAATGCACCCAGAGGAACGTCGGCAATTAGCCGCATCTTGACGGCTTCTTCCAGGCGGCGCTCCAGTTCCTCCAAACATTCTTCTTCGCTCGCGGGCGAGTGCGTCCCGTACTCGGGAAGGTCCCAGTATTGAGTGACGGAAAGTTTGCCTTGTTCCAGTTCCAGCAGATGTCCGGGTGGAAGTTTCTTGATCGTGGAAAAACAAGTTGCGGGATCAGGAATATAACCGAACTGCAGGTACTGCCGCAAGCCCATGGGATTGACTTGCGCCAGTTCCGGGGCGACCGCGAGGATTGACTTGATTTCGGAAGCAAACAGCAGACGCTTACCGTCGAGGGCGTAGTGCACCGGCTTTTGCCCCAACCGGTCGCGGGCGATCAGAAGCTTGCGGCGGCGCTCGTCGTACAGAGCAAAGGCAAACATACCGCGCAGTGGATGAACGCAATCGCGTCCCAGTTCCTCATAGAGATGGACGATGACTTCTGTGTCGGAGTGGGTAGCAAAGCGGTGGCCGCGCCCCTCGAGTTCGGAGCGGAGATGAGGGAAGTTATAAATCTCGCCGTTGAAAACGATCCAGACCGAGCGATCTTCGTTAAAGACAGGCTGATGGCCTCCTGCCAGGTCGATAATGCTCAGGCGTCGCATTCCAAAACCGACGCCAGCCTGGACGAAAATACCTTCGGCATCCGGACCGCGATGCAAAATTGCCTGGCACATGCGGTGAATCGTAGCGGATTCAACCCGCTCGTCGGTCGTGTTTACAACGCCCGCAATTCCACACATGCACTGCCCTCGGCTCAGCCAGGAGATTTACTTCACTCTTTGCTCATCGTACCGGGAAACATGCCAGGCAAACATGCCGGGAAAACGCACAAGCAAACCCGTTCGAGCGAGCCGGCAATCGTAAATCGTAACAACTTCACGTTACAAAGCGATCACATCGCAGCTTTGCGGCCACGCACGGAAATGGGTTCGTCAACTACATGTAAGTCTTGCATCCCGCAGCTTTCAAACCAGCGGAAGACCTCTTCATAAGTATGCTTCGATTGATATTGCGGGGAGTACCAGTCGAAGGTGTCGAGCACTCTCCACTGCCGGTTTGGATTGCGGTTGACCGGAAATAAATGGCGCACAATGCCTGACAGCGGCCGTCCAACGCCGGGGATCACGCGCAAGGCGCTATCCACAGCATTGATGGCGGGCACGGCCACGCGAAGAATTCCGTGCAAAGTTTTCGGTGGCATACGGTGGGCAAACTTGCGGTAGTAATCGCTGAAGCGGTACCACTTGTTGTAGGCGCTATAGAGCCAGACTGCCAAGGTCCCGCCGGGTTTAAGATATTGCGGCAAAACTTTTACCGCTTGCTCACAGTTCGGCGTGTGATGCAGAACGCCAATACTGTAGATGCAGTCAAAACTTTCCTCGGCAAAAGGAAGCGCAAACACGTCGGCCTGAAAGGCCACGAAGTCGCGGTCGGCCAAATTTCGTGCGGCCACTTCGGCGGCCGCGCTCAGGTCAATGCCCACCACTTGAGCGCCCCATCGTGTCGCCACATCGGCGTAACGGCCCATGCCGCAGCCTACGTCCAGCACTCGTTTCCCTTTCAGATCCTCTGGTGTCAAGCCGGTTTTGCGGCGGAAATCCTTTTCCGATTCGTCGCTCCCCTCATCGTCCAACTGGGTGCGCGCATACCGTTGCCACTGGAATCCAAAGCTATTGGCGTAATTGCTGGCATCCACAAAACGGATGACGCCACGCTCCTGCGGAAAAGATCGCTTGCAGTTCGAACAAGAGTAACCGTTGCCTTGCTGGCTCAGGGAGGCCCGGCAACTGGGGCAGCGCAGGAATCCCAACAAATCAGCGGACTGGCGTAAGGTCATTGGCTCGGTGATTGGCACTCACAACTCCATAGCGGCGGCTCCAGCGTCCTGCGGCCGGACTTTGGGGCGCGGTTTCGCGTTGCGTAAGGGTTGCCGCCAATGCCGACGTGTAGGCAACGGCGAAATAAGGAAAGAACTGATAGGCTTCGGGGGCAAAAAGAGCGCCCACCGCGAATCCAATCATCGAACTATGCAGCCCCCCAACGAACAAGGTTGTGTGCTCGTCTAAATCTTTGCGGCGAAGAAGTTTTCTGAGGTTGCTGAAGGCGCGGCTGAAAAACAAGAGATAAAGAATTAAGGAAGGGATACCGCCTTCGACCGCAATCTGCAGGTAAGTCATGTGCACATCGTGCCAGACTCCGGAATAGACCTCAAAATTTTTCATGCCCAGACCGAAGAGGGGATAGTGCTCAATGCCCTCAATGGCCCGCTGCATCAGGTACTTCCGCGCTTCGAACGATCCGTAAGCCTCGCCCCGTTCGTCGGTGATGGCATTCATGCGTGACATGAGAGGACGGCCGGCAATGGCGAGCAACAAAACGATCGCTAGAGCACTGGCCACAAGCAGGTAGAAGCGCCGGCCTTTCACGCCAAAGTGCCACAAGCAAACCGTACCCGAAATCATCAGCGTAATAAATCCTGCGCGCGAGGCGGTCATAAACAACGTTAGCCCCATGATCAGGATTCCTAAAACCCATAACACTTTGAAGATTGCTTTCTTCGAGGTCAATAAGAAAGCCAGACTGAAAGGCAACGTCAATACAATGGCGAACGCCAGATCATTGGGATTGGAGTAGATCCCACCGATAACGCCACTCAACCTGGGCTGGTTGTGTCCCATGATAAGCGAGACCAGGCTGATCACCGCCACCGAGGAGGCCTGAATATAAATGACGCGCCGAAGCCGGGAAAAATCCGTGATCAAAAAGAAGGTGAGCACCCAGACGATCCACACCTTGGCAAAATCCAGAGTGTTTCTTAGGGCGCCGCCAGCCCAGATGGGCGATAGCAACGCGGAAATGACGAACACGCCAATCATGCCGAGCAGGTAATTTGCTTCCGGGGGAAGGTCGCGGAATTTGCGCTGAGTGCGACCCAGGCTATTCAGCAATCCCAACAGCGCAAACACGCCGGTGATTTTTGCCAGCGGAATATATTTTAAGATCGGAATCCAATCTTCGGGCCGGGCACAGTAAACGAAGTAAAAAGCGCTGAGCCAGAAAAATGCCCCTTTCAGATTCGCGGGCTTTTTCCCTTGCCCCGCAGGCTGTGGGATATGCTTTGAGGTTTCTATCACCGTCCCCACACCTCTCTGCGGCCAGTTACAAAATTGGCAAAGGCCACCACCGCCGCCGAATTCAGGACAATGAGCGCGAGGGCGGCATTCGCCACACGCGTAAGCGGCCCACATCGCCGTTTAAACACGGCGAAAAGACTCAGGGCATAGAAAGCCAACTGCAGCGCAAACGCGGCTCGGTATACAGAGCTGGCAACACTCACGGATGCGATCAGCATGGCCGCCAAAGCAAAGGGAACAGCAAGGCGCAGAAGCTTGTGGCTGATAAAACGAAAGCGCACCGGATTCTCTGCGCTGAGCACCCAGGGTGCGATCTGCACCAGTTGATAATTTCCGGTCAGAGTGCGGACCTTTCGGCGGAATTCGCGCTCGGCGCCCAGATCCGGATCATCCCAGGCTCGCGCCCGCCCCTCAAAAAGGACGCGGTATCCCTGGCGCGCAACGCCAAGCGGCAGCAGCACATCGTCAAGAATGGTATCGGCTGGCAGCGCGGTCACGAGTGACTTGCGCACGGCATACAAAGCTCCCGTGGCTCCGACGACGGAACCCGAAGCACTTTCCAGTTCGCGGATCTTCTTTTCAATCCGCCAGTAAATACCCATGCGCTCTTCCGCCTCGCCCCCGGCTGGATCGCCCAGCATGAGCTCGCCACTTACGCATCCCACGGTCGGATCGGCAAAACTCTCGACCAGCAAACGCAAGGCGGCAGGCTCGATCATTTGTCGCGCGTCCACAAAAAGACAAATTTCTCCGCCGGCAATGGCGATGGCCTCGTTCAACCGCCACGCCTTCCCTTTGCAATCGGGCGAAAGCAAAATTCGGAAATTCTCTTGTTTGGCGGCCTGGGCAAGAATCTTCTCCGTACCATCGCTCGAACCATCCGAGGCCACGATAATTTCAATGCGTCCAACGGGATAATCCAGGGCTGCCAGATTGCGCAACTTGCGCTGCAATATCTTCTCTTCATTGCGCACCACCATCACAATCGAAACGGTGGGTTGATCGGTGCCGCGCAAAACAGGTTTGGGACTCAGGCAGCGGCAAATCCAAAGCCATGCCGGATATCCCATGTAAGCGTAGAAGACGAGTGCAGCTGCAAGCCAGAATGTCGTTCTCATGGCGCCCCCCGGCTCATTGCGCGCCCCGGCCCAGCAGCACAATTTTGATGGTCTGGAACATGATGAGCAAATCCAAACCGAGCGATGCGTTTTTGATATAGAAAAGATCGTATTGCAGTTTTTCCCGCGCGTCTTCCAGCGTGTTGCCGTACTTATACCGTACCTGGGCCCAACCGGTGATGCCAGGCCTCACCACGTGGCGCACACCGTAATAAGGAATCTCCCGGCTCAGCCATTCAACGAACTCCGGCCGCTCCGGACGCGGACCCACAAAATGCATGTCTCCCTTAAGGACACACCAGAGTTGCGGAATCTCATCCAGCCGCGAGGAACGCAGGAATCTACCGACGCGAGTGATGCGCGGATCATCGTCGCTGGCCCAGGTCGCTCCGGTATCGGCCTCGGCGTCGACCCGCATGGTGCGGAATTTGTAGCAGTAAAAAATCGTTCCCCGGCGTCCCACGCGCTGCTGGCGGTAAAGCACCGGGCCGGAGGAATCCAATTTCACGGCCAAAACAATGAACGGGAGCAGCGGCAGCGAGGCGACGGTTCCGATCAAAGCCACGAGAAAGTTCAGCGAACGGCGGACCAGACGGAAGGAACCACTGAAACGGAAGCCTTCGGCAAAGATAAGCCAACTGGGGTACAGCTGCTCCACTTCAATGCGGCCCGAAATTTTCTCCAGCCATGAAGTCGCCTCTTCCACTTTCACGCCGCCCAGCCTGAGATCGAGTAGCTCTTCCACAGGCAAGGTTCCGCGGCGGTCGGGCATTGCGACGATTACACGATGAATACTTCTTGGCGCCTGCGCCATGCCCACGAGATGAGAGGCCACAGCATCGCGGGTTAACTCCCCTTCCACATCGCCCGTCCATCCCATCACTTCAATGCCCAGGGATGGTCGATCGCGCAAACCCCGAACCAGTCGCTGCGCACGTTCGCCGGTTCCCAGCACATACACCCGCTCACGCAGGAAAGGCTGTTTCACCATCCAGGAGTAGAGCGCACGCCAGGAGAGCAAGGTGAAAGTCAGGATGATGAGTCCCACCAGCGCGGATCCATTGCCCGGCAGAATGCCGGGATAAATGAAACCGAGGGCCGACAACGCCAGGGCTAGAAACCCTAGAACCATTAAAAGGCGGAAAATTTGATCCCACTTTGCGCCCTGGCCGGAAGAATCGTACAGATCAAACCAATGCGAAAGCAGTAAGACTACGCCGGTGACTACGAGGATCTTCACATAGCCGTATTCCACGTTCAGCAGGAGCCAGGTATCCTCCCGGTTCTGCAGCAGTGTACCCAAAATGAAAGAGGTCCAGACGATCAAAGCCTCGCCCGCCAGAAGAACCAGCGTGCGGAGGGGATAATAAACTTTGAAGAGCCGGATCACGTCGTTCCTGCTTCCCTAGGGTTTGGGCTCGGTCAAATTTTTGCCATACGTTTCGTAGTAATAACGCGTATAAGGGATGGAATCGGCGTTCATCCCGTTTAGCACGACACCCACCAGCGCTTGATCGGGGAACTCCTCGCGTGCCCGGCGCGCCATATCGACTGGGGTGGCATTGGAGCGCACTACCATAAGAACGCCGTCGCAGGCTTTGGCTAAAACGCTGGCATCGGAGACGGGTACGGCGGGCGGCGAGTCAATGATGATCCAATCGAACAAAGGTTCGACACGCTGCAACAACAATTTCAGGCGGCCGTTCGCGACCAATTCGGAGGGATCGTTGATTTGGCGACCGCTGGGAATAAAAAACAGGTTCTCCATCGGCCCGCGCTGCATGATGGAAAATTCGTCATCCGCTCCTTGCAGGTAGTCGGCGAGTCCCGGAGAATCATTCGTGCCCAGCATAAGATGCAGGCGCGGACCGCGGAGGTCGGCGTCGATGAGCAGCACCCGGCGGTCGTGCTGCCGCACAATGACCTGGGCCAGGTTGGCCGCGGTGAAGGATTTGCCCTCCTTGGGCAGCGCGCTGGCCACCAGAATTTTTTTCAGCGTCATTTTTTCGCGAGCGTGATAGAGCCGGGAGCGCAGCGTGCGAAACTCTTCCGTTCCGCAAGCGGTGTCGTTGCCGTTGAAAAATAGCATCGTCTTCTCATCCGGCTTCCACGGCCGCTGGGGGCATCGAGCGCGCAGGGCTTCGAGGCTGAAAGGACTGGAAAATGACGGCATCGGGTGCGAAACTGCGGAAGCGGGCATTGACGGCGGCGTCAATTCGTCCGCGAACGAAGGCGGCTCCGCTGCAACCGTGGCGAAAGTAGGCTTGCCCGTACCTTCCGAGGCCGTACCTGCCTGGGACATACCTGCATGGGACACACGTGCCTGGGACGCCCGCTCCTCCTCCGCTTTTTTTAATGCTTCGTGGATTCTGCTCATAGTTTCCCTTCTTTGGGGAGGTTCTTGGGCTCGTCGCCTTCGCGCAATCTGTCGGCTAATGTGGCCAGCGATCGCAAGGCTTCAACCAAATCAAATTTTTCCGGACTGGATGTCGACGCTGGCACGGTCATGACTGCCGAAGCAATTCCATCGTTGAGATCGAAATCCCGGGCGACGCCGTCCACTACCGCAGGCAGGATGATCTTCTGCTGATCGACAAACGCACTTACCAGACAGTGCTCGCACAGCAGGTTGATGACCCGGGGAATTCCGCTGGCGTAACGGTGAATCGCAATCACAGCTTCGGGATCGAAGATCTGCTGTCCGTTCGATCCGGCGATGCGCAGGCGTTGCTGGATATAGGCTTTCGTCTCTTCCAGTGTGAGCGGATGCGTCTTCGCCCTCAAAGTCAGGCGTTGGCGCAACTGGCGCAGCTGCGGCTGCTTGAGTTTCTGTTCCAACTCGGGCTGACCCACCAGCACAATTTGGAGCAGCTTTTCGGTAAAAGTCTCCAGGTTGGTGAGCATGCGAATTTCTTCCAGAACTTCCTCGCTAAGGTTTTGCGCTTCGTCGACGATCAATACCGCCGTCTCGCCCGCCCGATAGCGGTCCAGTAGCCAGTTGTAAAGACGAAGCAGGATCTGGCTCTTGGCCGTGGAATCGCAGGGTATGCCGAAGTCAGCCATCATGTAATCCAAAAACTGAGGTGTATTCAGGCGCGAGTTGAAGATGAACGCGGTAGCTACCTGCTGCAGGCGCAGCCATTCGAGCAACTTGTTGATGAGAGTGGTTTTGCCGGTGCCCACTTCCCCGGTGAGCAGCACAAAGCCCTTACGGCTCTGGATGCCATAGGTCAGGCAGGCCAAAGCCTCTTCGGTATGGCGCGTCAAAAATAAATAGCGCGGGTCCGGATTGACGTTGAACGGATTGGCCCGCAGTCCATAAAAATCTTTGTACATGGTCTTGGATTTCTATCCCTACTAAACTTTCGCAGTCTCCTCGTCAGTTTTTTTACGCTTCCAGAAACGGCCCGGACCGTCCCCGTTCGTGGGATCGGCCTCGACTACCCACGGCATGGCGACCAGCATAGGCAGACCGAGTGCGGCTTCCGCGTCCGCCTGCGTGCGGATGGACTTATCGCGGAACTCGAGCCATAACGCGAGCCCCAGACCGAGCCCCAGACCAGCGCCGAGTCCGCCACCGGCAAAGAGGAGTCGATTGGGAAAGCTCGGCAAATCGGGCAAACTGGCAGGGTTCAGCAGGACCATCTTTTCCCCCTGCTGCTGCTGTTCCGCCTGAGTGGCCATCTTGGACGTACTCTGTTTCGCCAAGTCCTCCTGATACACCCTTTGTGCGTTGTCGTAATCCCGGGCCAGTTGCTTGTATTCTTCCTCGATGGCCGGACTGGAAGCTACGCGGCTCTGATAAACCGTAATTTCTTGCTGGAGCTTTTTCTGGTCCCGCGTCGCCTGGGCGATCAAATCCTGGTACTGGTGAATCTGCAAACGCAACTGGCGAATTTCCGGCGGGTCCGATCCAGACTCTTTTTCGATTGCGGCATCGGTTGCCTTCGAGGAACTATCTTGAATTTCCGCCAGCTTCTTTTTTACCTG
>Ga0302197_10004302_pt1 | contig 12518 bp, 11 predicted proteins | sample II_Bog_N2_1_FD_193526 | JGI IMG/M metagenome (GOLD analysis project Ga0302197, IMG submission 193526) | Peat permafrost microbial communities from Stordalen Mire near Abisko, Sweden - II_Bog_N2_1 | ecosystem: Environmental > Terrestrial > Soil > Wetlands > Peat | place: Sweden: Abisko...
GTGTGAAATTTAATATGGTTTCTGATAATCGTTTTTGATTCCAGCGGGTATCACCTTGCGGACCAAAAAATACGGCTCTTTGGTTATTATCAACCCCATGTATTTCGTAACCTTTTTGTGCAAAATATACACAAACTTCTGATCCTACTAAACCTGAAGAACCTGTAACGAGTATTTTTTTCATATATTATTCAATATTGTTTATATAGTTTCTCCAAAAACTTTTATACTTAGGCCATGCATGGCAGCCCATTGGTAAATCTCCATTATTTAATTTTAAAGCTTGATCTGGATTTTCATCAAAAGCGAATTGAAGGGCTTCGCTAACTTTTGGTATTTTAAAAAAGGGATTGTATGAAGGCACAAAAAACGAAAAAAAATAATCCTCGTTTTGAGTAAACCCTTCTGCCTGCTTTTCAAATCTCTTTAAATTGCCAATAAAACTATCCACTTTCCTTAAAGACAAGCCACCATTACCAACCAAATTAAAGTTTTTATAACCTAATTTATGCAAAAGTCTTCGCAAAAAGGTTGTATGGTGAGCATAGAACGATGACCACTCCCAATTAACCCAGGGAGCGCCTATATAGTCATAGTTTTTATTACACCACGCTGTTAGATCGTCTTTAAATACCCATGCATCTAATTGGTAAATGAGTAAAAACTTAAATTTTCTGAATCGTTCATAAAAAAATGATGATAGCATAATTTTGTTGTATCCATTTATATCTTTAAAATATGATTCATCAAAATATTCCATGTTAAATTCAACCTTTCCTTTACAAGCGTTTCTGTAAACAGTTGTATCTAGATATTCAGAACCTAAAAAGAATATAGGATAATTATTGAGTATCTCTATACATTGCAAAAGTGATGCTAATTCATCATAATTTAATGTGGATTTATATATGGGAATTGCTATCGCGACGGGTTTCCTTAACATTGTAAATTAGCGTGTTATTGATTCTATTATCTCCATACTTTTTGCCTTAATAATAGTATTTGCGGGAACGGATTTATGAATTAAATTATTAGCGCCAATAACACAATTATCTCCAATTGTAACGTCTTTAAGAATTACGGTATTTGCTCCAATCCAGCAATTCGAACCAATTTTTATTTCACCAATAGCAAATCCTTGATCGGTAAATGGAACTTTCCCATCTTTAAATTTATGGTTGTGGTCATAAAGCCTAACGCCTTCACCAAACCATGTATCATCACCTATTTCAATTTTTCCTAAACAATTTAACGAACAGTAATTATTAAACAGCACATTATTTCCTATCCTAACATTGGCGTTCCAAATATTAAAATTACAGTATTTATGTATCATTGCCTTTGCAATGATTAATTGCGATTTATCGGATAGATTTATAGTTGAAAACGCATCTAAGAATAAACCATAACTAATTAGCCGTGCCTCTGTGGATTCTATATTTATACGACTGCTACCGGATATGCCAAAATAACCATTTGTATCAAGCCTGTTGCCATATTTCCATTTATGAAAGGCACGGTTTAATCGTCCATGATAACTACTAAAAATCTGATAGAATTTAAATAGCTGCTTTAAAAACAATTTCAACGTCTTTTTAATTAAACGCTTTAAACCTGAAAGAGAAAAAATTGAAGTGATTAGGCTTTTAGTGGATATGTAAGCTGTTATTCCATTTGATTTCCCCAGTATTTTTGAAAAAAAACGAATGCTTGAATTAGTATATATTGAAAATAGCTTTATTGCAGCTAGATTTGCCTCATTAACATATCCGCTTTTCTTTAATCCTTTAATTAAATCTACAAATTTAAAAAATACCTTTTTCCTTTGTATTTTATCAATAACATCAGAATCAAAATTTTTAATTAATATATTAAATGTAGAGAATTTCTGAAATGAGACTTGAGCTGACATTCCCGCACTATGTACCCTATAAATAAATAATTTATTAGCGAGTCCATAAAATTCCGCGTCAGCTTTTGCCAACCGCAACCAATAATCCAAGTCCTCAGATCCCTTAGCATACTTGTCCTCGTCCTGTAGCCCTATATTTTCAATCCAACTTCGCTTTAAGACTACCGATAATACAGGTATTTCGTTTTCATTAAATAATCTTGAAAACATATCTTTACCTGGATAAAAACCAGTAATGGTTGACAAATGATAATCCAGTTTTATGTTTTTATCTTCAAAAAAGGTATACCCACCTGAAAATACAACATCAATATTGGGGTTTTTACTTAAGAAATCAATTTGAATCTCTAATTTACTAGGCAACCATAGATCGTCTGAATCTAAAAATGCTACAAAAAAACCCGTTGCGTTTTTAAAGCCGGTATTACGCGCGGCTCCTAATCGCTTATTTTCCTGGTTAATTAATTTTATTCTATTATCTTCTAGTAGGAACTTTTCAACAATGGTTCTCGTATTGTCAGTTGATCCATCATTTACGATGATTAATTCCCAATTTATATACGTTTGGCTAATTACACTTTCAATCGCTTCTTCTATAAATAATTCTGCATTATAAGCAGGCATAATTATTGAAACTAAGGCCTTTTTCATTTATAATTATTTACAATATCGTAACAACCGTATTTTCAATATATTTACATGCCTTGTCGACCCAGCCCCATTCATTAATCATATTTCCCATGTTTATTTCGAAAGGAAACAGTTCTGTAATTGTTTCATATACAATTTTACCCCTGGGATCGGATAAATTAATACGAAAGTAATATTCACCCTTATACAATCTTAAACTTGGGATTGAAATATTAATAACAAAAGACCCTTTTTTACCAACTAATTCTTTGAGTTCTAATGATGTTGTATACCATCCATACGTAACAACAGTATCATCATCATCAAGAATATGGAAGGAGCATTCTAAGTTTCGAATTTCAGTTTTTGAAAAAATCTCCAATTCTATATCTATTGAATCACCAAAATATAATATATCGTTGTTTTTAGATTTAAAGTTTATATTATTAATATAAACATCATTATGATCATTTTTCTCTCTTGTTAAGATCTCACTTATGGTTCTTTTTTGAAGGTTTTTATAAAAAGTCAATCCTTGATTTACGCCACCAACAAAATCAACCTGTCCCATGTTCAGAATAATGGTATTGGAACAAAGACTTTTTATAGCATCCATATTATGGCTTACAAATAAAACAGTTCTTCCTTCTCCTTTACTTACATCATTCATTTTACCCAGACATTTTTTCTGAAATTCCGCGTCTCCTACGGCTAGAACTTCATCAACGACTAAAATTTCCGATTCCAGGTGGGCGGCAACAGCAAAAGCTAAACGTACATACATACCCGACGAATAGCGCTTTACCGGTGTATCAACATATCGCTCAACGCCGGCAAAATCAACAATCTCGTCAAATTTCCTTTTTATTTCGCGCTTGCTCATCCCCATTATAGCGCCATTCAGGTATATGTTTTCGCTACCTGTTAGCTCGGGGTGAAAGCCTGTACCAACCTCCAATAAACTGGCTATACGCCCTTTTACTTTTATATTACCCGTTGTTGGCGCTGTTACCCTGCTCAATACCTTTAGCAAGGTGCTTTTACCTGCGCCGTTACGGCCTATTATACCAACTGCATCGCCTTCTTTTATCTCAAAGTTAATATCCTTTAAACTCCAAACAATGTCACTACCGCCTTTTGCGGTACGGTCATTTGTTTCGCCAATCATTAAAAACGGATCATCTTTCCCGCGCATTAAAGCCCACCAGCGTTCAATATCTCGGCTCAGTGTTCCTGTCCCGTAATCACCTAATTGGTAAGCCTTGGATAAATTTTCAACCCTTATAGCAATATCGCTCATGAAATAAATATAATGTAGTACTTGTTAAACTGTATCGACAAAGTTTTTCTCTACTTTATTGAATACGATTAGCCCTATTAAAAAAATGAGTATGCTGGCTACAACACTGTATATAAAAGCCCCCAGGTAAAATTGCCCGGTGCCTAAAAACCCATACCTAAATGTTTCGATTAAACCGCTCATGGGGTTAAGCGCTATAATAGTACGGTATTTTACCGGCGCGGCCGAGAGGGGATAAATTACAGGTGTAGCATACATTAGTAGCTGGATACCGAATGTTACAACAAAAGCTAAATCGCGGTATTTGGTTGTAGCAGCCGTAATTATAAGCCCAACACCCAAACCCAGTATGGCCATTAATATAATAACTACCGGGAATAGTAAAACATATAAATTAGGCTCAACCTTGTTACCTAAAAACAGGTAATAAGCCATCATGATAATAAACAAGATAAACTGAACGCCAAATTTAACCAGGTTTGAGAATACAATACTTATAGGCATAATAAGCCTTGGAAAGTATACTTTACCAAAAATTGGTGCATTATCCTTAAAAACTGTTGAGGTTTTAGTAAGGCTATCTGCAAAATAATTCCAGGCTACAGTACCTGCCATATAAAAAAGTGGTGCCGGAGCCGCGTTGGTACTAATTTTAGCCAGATTGCTAAAAATAACAGTAAATATGATGGTTGTAAATATAGGTTGTATAAAAAACCACAACGGGCCAAATATGGTTTGTTTATAAAAAGACACAAAATCGCGCCTTACCAATAACCAAAGCAAATCGCGATATGCCCAAACATCCTTTAAGTGCAGATCAAATACACTACTTTGCGGCTTTATCTCCAGATCCCACTTCTGAATATGAACATCATTCGCGGTACTATCTGTATAGGAATCATTAGTAATTGGATCACCCATTTTTGTAATATGATTTGTTTTTTATTTATTACTCCTGATATAAAACCAAGCGTTATTATATAATCAATTTAATTAATAAACTTATTTTTTGAACAGATTCAGGATAGATTTTTTCTTAGGCTTATCGTCCGAATAATAACCGTAGCCATAGCCGTAGCCATAGCCATAGCCGTAACCATAGCTACCATTGGCAGAGAAATCAACACCATTAAATACGATGTTCAGGTTACGGAATAATCCTTTTTGCCGTAGATCATCAATTACCGGAATCTGGGCTTTATAGGTATAGTTATAACGCACTACATATAAAGTAGCATCTGCCCATCTCGACAATATTTGCGCATCTGTAACCAGGCCAATTGGTGGGGCATCAAGTATTATATAATCAAAATCTTTTTTCAATTGTTCAATTAATATATCAAGCCTGCCATTTAGCAATAATTCGGCAGGATTAGGTGGGTTGGGTCCGCATGTAATAATTGAATAATTTTCCTGGTGTGGTATTGGTTTTATAATATCATCATAACTGTATTGATCTATTAAATAATTTGATATACCAATTTGGTTATTAATACCTAAAGCCACATTCAATTTAGGTTTACGTAAATCAAGCTCAAGGATAATAACCTTTTTACCTGTTGTTGCTAAACTTGCCCCTAAGTTTAGTGATACAAAAGATTTGCCTTCGCCGCTGATAGATGAAGTAAATAATAATACTTTATCATTTTTATTCGGTAGAATGTATTGCAGGTTTGAACGCATAGCACGTATTTGCTCGGCAAGCATTGAGCGGGGCCTGGATATTACTATCAATGGATCGAAATCTGTAGATTGTGATATATCTGCAATAATCGGGGTATCGGTATATCTTTCAATATCACTCCGTTTTCTCACCCTTACATTTAATGCTTCTTTACCTGTAATAACACCGAACGGCAGAAGCAAACCAAATAATAGAAATGTTAAATATAGTATAGGCTTAACAGGTTTAATTGGGACATAACTGCCGCGTGCTTTATTGATAGTTCGGCTATCAGCTATCGTTGATGCCAAAGACAAGGCTGTTTCTTCGCGTTTTTGAAGCAGATAAGTAAATAAAGTGTTTTTTATATCCTGCTCGCGCATTACATCAATCAGTCCGCGTTCTTTTGAAGGAACGCTACGAACATTTGCTTCAAATTGATCGCTTTTAGCTTGTAATTGTTTTTGGCTTTCTAATAAACTACTTTTTAAATTTTGTACCGTTTGAGTTATTGTTTGCCTCAGCGCACCTATCTGATCGTTTATGGAACTTATAACCGGGTTAGTTTCAGGAATAGTTCTTAATAAACTTTCTTTTCTTAATTGCGCTTCCCCTAATTGTTGAACCAGTGCCAGTAAAGTAGGATCGCCTATACCGAACATAGCCGGTAATTTAGATTGATTGGTATTGGGGCTGGATAAATAGCTTTCCAAATTTTTCAAACTTCCCATTTGAAGGTTCAACTGGGTGAGTGCACCATCATTAGTTTGCATAGCAGCTAAAGCTGCGGTCGACTCGGCAGATATATCGGTTATTTTATTAGCTGATTTATAATCCTGAACATTTTTTTCAACCGAACTTAATTCAACTGCAAGTGAATCAATCCTGCCTTTTAAAAACACTAATTGATTAGCTGTTGTAACATTCTTATCATCAATACCAGCTTGATTATATTCTTCAACTAATTTATCTAAAACATCCTTTCCACGCTCAACATTAGCGTCTTGTAATTTGATTAATAATACAGTAGCATCCTTAGTTGCGGGTATTATTAAGAGGTTAGAAATAAAACCTTGAGCAACATTTTCTGTAGTATTGAAGTTCACAAACAACAGTCTGTTATCAATATTACTATTATTGGTTGTTATCATTATTAAGCCAGCGTCTGTTTGCACTGGCCTATTTACATTTAAAGTTTGTCCGTTAAATATTGCCTGATTTTTATTAACTACTTTTACTGACCACGGTTGGGCATAAGTATTAGCATTTGCCTTTAATAGCTCTATATTATAGCCAAGATTTCCATATATAACTACTTGAGAAATACGATTTTTAATAAAATATGAATTTTGAAGGTTTAAGTCATTTACCACCTTCTCCATTAATGAATTTGATTTTAATATTTCAATTTCGTTATCAATAACTTTACCGGATGAGCTTACATTAAGCGATTGTAAAAGATCCTTTTCATCACCCGAACTTTTATTGTCTTTAATTAAAATATCAGTTTCAACAATATATTGTGGTATTTGCGATCTTATGTAGATGTACCCTAACGATAAAGAAATAATAATACATATTAAAAACCATTTCCAGTTTGCTATATACTTGTATAAAAATTCCTGAATATTAACTTCACTACCTTTGTTCTGTCCAAACAACTCGTTATTTTGACTCATTTTTTAAATTGACCTGATTATTTTCTAAATATTACTAAAATCAACGAAATCAAGGTTGCCGCAATAGAAACAAATTGTATAGACCTATCAGTTTGTTGTGTTTTAGTTTTGGATGGTTTAACATACACTATATCATTGGAGTGCAAATAATAGTATGGCGAGCTAAAAACGTCTCTTTTGCTAAAATCAACATTAGCGAATACTTTTTTACCATTAACATCCCTAATAATTTCTATACTATCTCTTCTGGCATATAATGTTAAATCCCCCGCCATGCTTATCGCTTCGGGTAAAGTAATCATTTCGTTGGGTATATTATATACGTCGGGGCGGGCTACTTCTCCTAATATTGATATTTTAAAATTCAAAAATCTAACTAATATCGTGGGTTCCTTTAAATATACGCTTAATAATTTTTTAAGTGTATCCCTTACCTGTGTAGTGGTGTAGTTCATCACCTTAATGTTCCCTACTAACGGAAGCTCAATTTCACCGGATGGATCAACAAGGTAACCGGGCTGAGTTATTTGTCCTGCCGCAGCCCCGGAAGAGGGTGAACTGCCCCCAGCCATGCTACTTGTACCAATATAAGGGTTAAAAAAACTACTCGCCTCCGGACTTAATGAGTTTACGTATATAGATAAAATATCGCCCGGCTGAATTTTGGGAATATATGCCTGAGCAACAGTTACAGTATCCTGGTGCCCTGGTTGGCTTGCAAAGTATTTCAAATTTTTCTCACTGCTACAGGCTGAGAACAGGAAAGCGATGAATATAAATAATGATATTTTTTTTAGTGTGTTTTTAATCATATATGAAGTGGATTGACATAAATAGTAATTGTTAGATTGGCTTAATAACCTGTTTACTTTCCATACTTTGCCCAAAGATAAAATTTAAATACTTTTTGATGACACTTTTATGATACAATGCTTTTTTTTAAACATAATCATCTGAAAATCATCTAGCAAATATATTTATATTCAGTTCAAACAGGGCTACAATTACATTATTTTTATTTTAAATAGCAGTTGATTATCATTTTTAAAAACCAACCTTCAATAAGGTGCAGAAATTCAATTGTTGAGGCAATAAAGTAAAACCATTTAACATCTTTTTTTTAAAAAAATACTGTACGCATAACCTATAATAAATTATTTAGTTTTGCTTTTTATCATTTTTTTATGAAATATTTTTGCTCATGTGTGTTTGTGCTTTTGCTTTCACAGGTAGCAGTTGCACAAAATAAACCCGATACTTTATTTTTTGAAGACTTTAACAACACCTCGCTTAATAGGACAAAGTGGAATGTGGAAGTTACCGGAAATACTGTTAATAATGAACAACAGGCTTATGTTGATTCAACATCGGTGCTTGCTCAAAAAGATGGCGAATTAGAAATAAAACCGATTTATCATCCGGGGTATATTAGCAATAGGCAACGGAAGTATGATTTTCTTTCAGGTCGTATTAATACACGTTCAAAATTTGAATTTACTTACGGAACAGCATCAGCACGTATTAAAATGAGTAGTGGCGCAGGCTTGTGGCCTGCCTTTTGGGCTTTGGGCGAAGGCAAATGGCCAGACTGTGGCGAAATAGATATGATGGAAACCGTTGGTGATTCATCGTGGGTGAGCCATGCCATGCACGGGCCGGGCTATTTTGGCAACACGCCAATTGCTTATCGTTTTCATTTCCCAAAAGGTATTGATGTTACCCAATGGCATGTATATAGTGTTGATTGGACTGCTAACCATATGATTTTCAGCGTGGACGGAAAAGTTACTTATACTGTTACCCGCGCAATGGTTGAACATTATGGCCGTTGGGCTTATGACAATCCTAAATATATCATATTAAACTTCGCGTTGGGCGGCGGTTATCCTTACGGTGTTAATAAGGTTACCAAGCCGTATTATGGCCTATCACAAAGCAGTGTTGATAAGATTAAACAAGGCAAAGCACTAATGCAGGTTGATTGGGTTTTAGTGACTAAAAACTAGTACTTCTTTAATATCTGTTTGCGGCGAGGATAAAACAATTGACTATCTTGATCGACTATTTGTATTAAATGAAGATCAAACTAACCTTACTCCTACTGCTTTCATTTTCGTCGAAGTTGCTTTTTGCCCAAGACGAAGCTTTCGCACGAAAAATAGTTGACACTTTGTCTTCCAAACACTTTTGGGGGCGGGGCTATACCAAAAACGGTGTACACAAAGCCGAAAAATATTTAACCGCGCAGTTTAAAATCATTGGGCTTAAGCCAATGGATGGTGCAAGCTTTTTACAGCCTTTTTCTTATTCGGTAAATACTTATCCCGGCAAAATGAATATAGCCATAAACGGGGAGCAATTAGTACCCGGACAAGATTTTATTGTAAGCCCAGAAAGCCGGGGAATAAAAAAGACGGTAAAACTGGAACAGCAAGACAGTACCCATTTTGTTGATGTTGCAGATAGGGTTATGGTAGTGGAAGAGAATAAACTAACCTGGTCGGCGGAACAAAAACCCAAGGACTATACTATAATTGAGGTTAACAAAAGCCTGTTTAAATCTAAACCGGCTTCCATCACCATTAATATTAAAAGTAAGCTTGTGGCCGACTTTAAAACCGCTAATATTTGTGGTATTGTTAAGGGCACATTAAAACCCGATTCGGTTATAGTTTATACCGCGCATTATGACCATTTAGGCGGCATGGGGAGAAAAACATTTTTCCCTGGGGCTAATGATAATGCAAGCGGTGTAGCGCAAGTATTATCATTGGCTAAATATTATGCGGCCCATCCACAGCCTTATACCATGGCATTTATTCTTTTTTCGGGTGAAGAAATTGGCTTATTAGGATCGAAGTATTTTACAGAGAACCCACTGATACCATTGAAGAATATTCGTTTCTTAGTTAATCTTGATTTAGAGGGCACCGGAATTGATGGTATTACCGTTGTTAATGCGACCATTTACCCTAAAGAATTCGATATAATAAAGCAAATTAATAACAAGGACGATTTATTGGCAAAGGTTAGCTCGCGGGGGAAAGCAGCCAATAGCGACCATTATTTTTTTTCAAAAAATGATGTGCCTGCTTTTTACATATATACACTTGGGGGCATAAAAGCATATCACGATATATATGATGTAAGCGCAACACTACCCATGAATAAATATCACGAAATATTTACTTTACTATTAAAATTTAATAATGCTTTAATGAATAAGCAGCCGTAAATTTGAAGTCATCTACACAAAAAAGATATGAATTCAACAAAAATTGGCTGGATAGGCCTTGGGACAATGGGCAACCCGATGTCGCAACAATTAATAAAATCAGGTTACCCGCTAACCGTATATAATCGCACCCAAGAAAAAGAGGATGCCATTAAAGCAGCGGGAGCAACAACTGCTTCTACCCCATCTGAATTGATACAACAAACCGATGTAGTCATCATCATGGTTTCGGACGATAAAGCAATAAAAGATATTTTTTATGGGGATAATGGCTTGTTGGGCGCCAAAACATCAGGCAAAGTTATCATCAACATGAGTACCGTATCGCCTGCTATCAGTAAGGAAGTTGGGGCTAAATGTTTAGAACAAAGTAATCATTATTTAGATGCGCCAGTCTCTGGCAGTGTAAAACAAGCACAGGAAGGCGCATTAGTAGTGATGGTGGGCGGTGATGCAGCTGCTTTTGAACAAGTTAAACCTATACTTGAAAAATTAGGCAAACTTGCTATGCTGGTTGGCGATAATGGATCGGGAAATGTTGCAAAACTTGCGATCAATACGTTATTAGGTATTGCTGCACAGGGTTTAGCGGAAGCTGTTATTTTAGCAAGGAATAATGGTATTGATCCCTGCGATTTAACCACATTGATTAACAACAGCGCTTTGGGTAGTGCATTTGGTAAAATAAAGGGCGAGGCTATTGTTAACGATAATTACAAGGCTGCCTTTGCATTAAAACTAATTGCCAAGGATTTGCGCCTGGCTAAAGATATTGGGCTTACTACACCGCTTGGTGAAACTGTGTATAAAACCTTTCAGCAAGCAGAAACTGAGTATGGTAATGAAGATATTATTGCGATAATAAAGCAGGTAGATCATAAATAATTAAAAGGCAGTGTAATTTACAGGCCTTTTTGTTTTTTTTAGTGGATCAGTATTACTAAATCACTTTTTGTATTGTCCAGTGATGTCCGAATGGATCTATAATATCGCCCTGCCGCAAACCGTAGTCGTAATCCTGCGCGGGCGATATTTCTTTTGCACCGGCAACCCTGGCTTGTGCCATTACTGTGTCAACATCATCAACCGTTAAACCAATATTAGTTGTTGTACCATTGCAACTTAATGGGCTGAATGCCTTTTTTATATAATTTTCCTCATGCAAATAAAACATGGCGCCATCAATAGTAAACGCCACAACATGTATGCTGCCATCATCATTGTTAAATCTGCGTAATTCAATAGCACCAAAGGCATTTTTATAAAAATCAATATCAACGATACCTGTTGGTATGTATAACATTGGCGCAAAGGTTGTTTTAAATTGATTTTTCATAACCTGTGTTTTATAATAAATAAATTTATGCACTAAAAGTTTCAAGTGCAAATTGCCAACTACACAAACATTTACTTATTACGTTGGTTGGGAATAAAAAACAAAAACATGGATCTATCAGTCGACCGCAAACTCCACCATTGGTGGGTATTTTTATTACGAGGGATACTTTTTATTTTAGTAAGTATCTGGATGATTGCCTCGCCGCTTACAAGCTTTGTAGCGTTAGGGTTCTTTTTCGGGTTGATCATCTTTATTGCAGGGTTAGGCGAGTTGCTTCACGCTGTTAGGGACAAAACCGAAACCAACAGGGGTTGGCATATATTTTTAGGCATAATTGATTTAATACTTGGCATTGTACTTATGGGGCACGTAGCTGCAAGTGTTGCCATATTACGCATTGTTGTAGGCATCTGGTTTGTTATCCGCGGTTTTTCGTTAATCAGCTTTTCGAATGCCTTAGGAAAATCGTGGATATTAACTGTAAGCGGCATTATCATCGCTATATTTGGTTTGATGATTATTTTCAATGCCGTCTTCGGCTCGATGACGCTTATTACACTTATAGCGGTAGCATTTTTTATTACCGGAACATTTAACGTGTGGTTAGGCTTTAGAATGAAAGCGCACTAATTAAATTAGTATATAAACAAAAGCTCCTTTCAAAAATTTGAAAGGAGCTTTTTTATGATGTTATTTATTAGCTTATTGCTGTGTAACCGAGCCAGTAACAAAGTTGATCAAATAAGTATGCCCCCCTGTT
>Ga0302197_10004315_pt1 | contig 12495 bp, 6 predicted proteins | sample II_Bog_N2_1_FD_193526 | JGI IMG/M metagenome (GOLD analysis project Ga0302197, IMG submission 193526) | Peat permafrost microbial communities from Stordalen Mire near Abisko, Sweden - II_Bog_N2_1 | ecosystem: Environmental > Terrestrial > Soil > Wetlands > Peat | place: Sweden: Abisko, Stordalen...
TGGCTGCCGGTAAGCGTGGGATCGAGCGCAACGGCCTGCTGCAGGGGAGGGATTGCTGCTTCATCCTGACCCGCGGCTTCCAGCGAGCGGCCATACTCCGACTGCGCGAGGGCATTACCGGGATTGGCGGTTACCGCTGCCTGCAGGGTGGCGAGCGAAGCGTCCAGGTTATGAAGTGCCCGCTGAACGATGCCGAGATGAATCCGGGCGGGCAGAAACGAGCCATCAACGGCGAGCGCGTGCTGGAATTCGCTTTGCGCGTCGTTCCATTTGGACTGCTGCGCCTCGAGCGATCCGATGGCATCGAAGATGTCGGCACGGTCGCCGCTCCGATCAACAACGGCGCGGAACATTTCGATTGCTTCAGATGAATTGCCAACGGCGGCGAGGGCGCGGGCATAGTCCTCGCAGAAGGCTGCATCCACCGGCTGCTGGCCAGCCTGGAGCGAGATTTGGTAGGCCGTGCTGAAATGGGGAACTGCATTTGCCGGCTGAGCTGCTTTGGCAAAGGCCAACGCCAGGTTCGTCTCAAATCCTGGGTCGCCCGGCTTGAGTTTGAGGGCGGTCTCAAGCTCGGGGATGGCGTCCGCAGGCTTGCCGAGCTCGACCAGTACCGTCCCAAGGGCCTCGTGACCCTCAGGGATTTGCGGCGCCAGATGCGCGGCCTCGGCAAACTGCTTTTGTGCCAGTTCCAGATTGCCGGCCTGAAGGGCCGCGTAGCCAGCATGGAATGCTGCGTCTGCCTGTTTGAGCTGGTCCGGTTCCGTTGGGGAAGGATTCTGCGGATTCGAAGGTCGCGCCGACAGCTGCAGGAGCCCGACCAGGAGGGCAGCTCGAAGGCCGCGAGAAAGGGGCATGGTCTATTTTCCCGCAGCGGGGGTTGGCGTGGCCTGGGGCCGCGCGTTGTTCTGGATGTCGACCACTAACTGAAATTCGCGATTCGCCTCCGCCACTTGGCCCGTGGCCTTATAGGCCTGGGCAAGCAGGTTGTGGGTGATGTAATTCGAAGGGTCCATTTTGACGGCGTGATCAAGGTAATGGAGGGCCTGAATGGGCTGGTTGAGCTTGAGAAACGTCTCGCCAAGCAGGATGAAGGGAGCGGTGGCGCTGGGTTCCAGCAGGACGGCCCGGTTCAGGGCCTGCTGTGCGTCGGCATATCGGCCGGCGCGGACATAGGCGTCTCCCAGGCGGTCATACATGAGGCCGTTGAGGGGATCGATTTTGCGCTCGGCCTCGAGTTCCTGAATGGCGCCGGCGGAATCGCCTTTGGCCAGGGCCGCCTCTCCCAGGAGCTGGTGGGCAAGGGGCAACGATGGATTGATCTCCAGCGCCTTGCGGGTTTGGACTACGGCCTCGGCGACGAACTCGCGGCGAAGGAAGAGACGCCCGGCCAGGAGATATGCCTCCGCGGAATCCGGATCGAAACCGTACTGTGCCGCGAAGGCGTGACGGGCATCGTCGTATCGCTTGAGGTCGGCGTAACAGAGGCCGAGAACATACTGCGGATCGACATTCGCGCGCTCCACGGAGGTATGGGCTTTTTCAAGCAGCGGCAGCGCTTCGTTCGAATGGCCCATGCGGAAGAGACTCACGCCATGCATTTCGATCGACTCACTATCGTTTTGATCCTGGGTGGTGGCGCGGGTGAAAGCCTCAATGGCTTGAGGGAACTGCTCCCTTTGGTAAAAGATCATGCCGCGCAGGCGCTCGACACCGGCGGGTTCAGGATTCTGAGCGGCCAGTTGGTCGAGTTGCGCCATCGCCTTGTCCAGGCGTCCGCGGGCGGCCAGGTTCTGGGCAGTCTCAAACGGCGTGGGCGTTGGTTCTGGCGCATCGCCAGCGGGAGGGGCGGGACTTTGAGGGGCCTGTGCCTGGGCGGCCAAAGGAATAAATGCCAGAAGAAATGCTGCGACGAATGTGCGGTGCATGGCTAGAACCTATCCTGCAGTTTAATCCCAGTGAAGTGTTGTTGTCCGGCCCGCGAAAAGAGGCGGAGAGATTGCGACCTGTGCCGGGTTGTGGCAAAGAAAAGAGGGGAGCCGAAGCTCCCCTCGAGGTTTGTTGCGGCTCCTCACACAGAATTAGAACTGAATGTGGAGGGAAAATTCGAGCTGACGCGGACCGCAATCCTGCCCCTGTCCGCAACCGCCACCCTCACCACCGATGGAACCGCCCGATTCAATGTTGCCGTTGGGGTTACCTGCGGTAATGTGGTTGAAGGCGTTGAAGGCGTCCATACGAAACTTGGTGACGACGCTCTCCCAGAGGGTGAACGACTTCGTAAGCGCCATGTCCGTCGAGAAGAACCTCGGGCCCGTGTAGGTGTTGATCCCGGAGTTACCGAAGTTGTCGAGTCCAGGATTGACGAAGACACCGTCGCCCAGAGAATGCGTCGCGCCGCAAGTTCCGTTGAACATGCAACGAGAGTGTGTTTGTGGGTTGTACCCGCTGGTCTTGGTTGACATCTTTTGAGTCTGGCTCGGGTCTCCGGGTCCATCGTTGATGTTGGAACCGCTCTCGTTATAGCTCAGGGTGTAAGGCAAGCCGCCTGACCACTGCGACACGTCGCTGATCTGCCAGCCGCCGACGATCAGGTCAGTGGCATGGTTGGCGTCGGGCATATACATCTTGCCCTTACCGAAAGGCAGATCGTAGCTGCCGTACATGGTGAGCTGCTGGTCGCGGACGTTGCTGTCGCGGCCATGGGTGACGGAGTGACTCCAGGTGTAGAAGCCGGACTCTTCATCGAACGCGCTCGCCCACTCATAGTTGGCGTTCACGGTGAGCCCGTTCTTCATGGTTTGGGCAAGGTTGATCTGGAGAGCGTCAAACTCAGTGTTCTGGTCGTCGCCACGGTATGCGATGCCGTTGTTCCAGCCGCACATGCCGGGAGTAACCAGAGGCTCGTTGGGTGTGACGTAGTTGGGATCGTGGCAAGCGGGCAGCGCGGCTGCATAATACCGCTCAAGGAAGTTGCCGGTTGTGCCGCCGTTGGCAGCGATGGTGTTGGCAGGGACAGAAGGATCGTAGTGCAGGGCCTGGCCGGTGACGCTGTTGGCGCCAGGGAGATTGACTGCACCTTCGTTGGGGTTGGTGCCGTTGCTGTCGCCATCACCCAGCGTGTGGGTTCCCTTGTTGCCGACATAAGCGGCGGTCAACGAGAGAGTCGGCGTAAGGGCCCGCTGAATGCTCAGGTTCCATGCGTCGATGGTGGTCAGGTGGAGCGGGTTGGGACGCGAACTGGAACCGACCTGCGTTCCGGGGTTGGGGAGCAGACCGTTGGCAGGAACCGGAATTGGTGTATAGACCATAGGTCCAGCCGACAGGGTGAATGCCTCGCCAATGTTGGTGGGCGAGTTGAGCTGCTGGTTGGCCAGAACCGGAATGTTCTGGGTAATGGTATGGCCGAAGATGGAACCGAAGACGCCGGTGTCAAAGCTGCGTCCATAGCCTACGCGAACCACGGTCTTGGGATCGTATTGATAGGTGATGCCAAGGCGGGGCGAGAACTGCTTCCACTTGTCCACAGACCAGCCGAGGTTGGAGGGAATGCCGCCGATGCCGGCCACATGGAGGTAGCCATCCTGGAGGTTCAGCAGGGAGCCATTGCCGGGCCCATTGGTCGACTCTGGGAAGTAGAGATCCCAGCGAAGGCCGAGGTTGAAGGTCAGCGACTTGGTGGCGCGCCAGGTGTCCTGCGCGTAGAAGAAGGTGCGCTTCTGGAACTCCTTGGCGTTGGTGGAGGTGGAGACGTAGCGGTTGAAGCTGGTTACGTCGCCCATCATGAAGGATGCAAAGCCCAAGCCACCTTGAGGCAGGGTATTGCTGCCCGTGCCATTCGTTGGATTGGAGGTGGGACCAGTGCCGAAGTTGAGCAGGCCGGCGCGGTCGTTGTCAGACGGTACGCGCAGGTTGCGGCCGTAGCGCAGGTCGGCGCCCACCTTGAACGTGTGGTTGCCGACGATCCGAGTCCAGTTATTGACGATCTGGAACTGATCTTCGCGCTCTGTGAGGGGGCAGTTGCAACGGTTCACGCCCAGGCCGTCGCCGTAGACGGTGCCGTTGGTGCCGCCGCTGCCGCCGGGGAGGTTGGTGATGTTGAAGCCAGGCGCTCCGGAGGTGATGTTGCCGCCGATGTTGATGCCGGGTATGCCCAGGGTGGTTGCGAACTCTGTGCCCTGGTCATGCTTGGTGTCGATGACGTTATATCGGTAGTAGCCCAGCCGGAAGTCGGTGAGCAGCTTGGGGCTGATGGCGATGTCCATGCCCGACGCCAAGCTGTCGTTGGCTCCGTTTGAGTTGCCGCCGTAGTTGTTGATTCCGAATCCAGGACCGCCTGCCGCGCCAAACATGACCGCGCCGGAGAGGGTGTCGTAGAAACGGGAGAAGCGCTCAAACGCGTGCATCTTCTCGTTGATGGTGTAGTCGACGCGCTCTGTGTACTGGTTGCTGTTGAACAGACCGGTGCCGCTCTCCTTGTAGTTCTGATCGAGGCCATCGACGTTGCCATCCAGACCCATGCCTAAGCCGATGGTGCTGGTATTCGGCGCGAGAAGGGTGAGAAGTGCCAGCGCCTGGGGCGAGAGCAGGCTCTTCGGAACGACGTTGTGCGGAAACGCACTGCCGATCGGAACGCCTGCAGCGGCCGACTGAGCCGCAGTAGTGACGTACAAGATGCCGGCCGTGCCTGGCGCGCCAGACGCCGTGCTGTCATATTCGCTGAAATCAGCTCCGGGGATACCGCTCGTGCCGACCGTGTTGCCGAGCGCGGTCTGAGTAAGGAGGTTGGTGGGCAACGTGTCCGTAGCCGAGGTGCCGACCTTCTGGCGCTGGCCTTCGTAGTTGAAGAAGAAGAAAGCCCTGTCCTTCAGGATTGGTCCGCCGACGGAAGCTCCCATGCGGTTCTTGAGTCCTGGGGGCAAGCCGCTGGGGTTGAGGAGGCTCACTTTGCCTGGCGTTACGCTGTAAGGGTCGCGTGCGTAGTTCGCGTTGCCGGTGCGGAAGTCATAAACGCTGCCGTGGAAGTGGTTGGTGCCGGAGCGGGTTTGCGCGGTAACGACCGCGGAAACAGCCTTGCCCAACTCGGCGTCAAAGTTCTGCGTGGTGATCTTGGTTTCGGTGACCGCGTCCATGGCGGGGTTGATGACGATGATGCCAAGAATCGGATCTTCGTTGTCGGTTCCGTCCAGCTCGAAGGCGGTGCCGCCGAAGGCCTGGCCGTCCACCTGAATCTGCTTTGAACCCTGCGGGTTTTCATCGGCGGCGTGAGACCAGCCGAGAAGCTGGGCGCCGGGAAGCAGAAGCTGCAGGTTGGTAAAGTTCTGGTCGCCCACAGGCAGTGACGCAACCTGTTGCTCGTCGAAGACGGTGGAAACGTCGGTGCTTTCAGTCTTCAACTGGGGCTGCGCGTCGGCGTTGACTTCGACGGTTTCCGATGAACCACCGACGGAAAGCGCGGGATCAATGCGGGGTGCGGTATCGGCTTCGACCGAGATGCCCTTGGTCTCAAAGCTCTTGAACCCCTTGGCGGTGACCTTGAGGTCATATACGTCGGGAATAAGGTGAGGGACGGTGTAGTCACCCGAGGCGTTGGAAGTGACGGACACGACCGTGCCTTTAGCCTCGTCCGTGACCGTGACCGTGGCGCCCGGAACGATGGCTCCTGTCGAATCGGCCACAGTGCCAAAGATCGATCCGTAGATCGATTGGGCAGACGCAGGCACTGTAAGTAGGAGGCTCGCGCAGGCAAACAGTGCCGGCACGAGCGCTGTACGAAGGATCTTGTTCATGCGGTCTCCTGAAAAGTGTCGCTGTTTATGTGTGAACTTGTGGTGTATCCACCTGCCCGGCAGGTTGAACCCTGCCCGTCGGCACGAAAGGCTCACCTGCCACGTTGGCAATGCGAGCTAAAGAACCGGTGTTGCTTCTCCCAAGTGAAGCAAGAACGGGAGGAAAAATGGCGAACTCCGGAGCAATCGAAACCATACCCAACAGAAGCATCGTCTGTCAACGACGAAATTCGAAAAAAATGTGGGGTTTAAGCGTAAATAAGATATGTCAATACATGGAAACATTTACATTTTCCATCCGATTTCAACCCGGACCGGCTCGCGAAAGCGATATTTGGGACTAACTCTCTTAACTAAAGGGATTTACTTCAACTCAAGCCCCGCCCGAAGATCCAATTCCTCGCCGCCGTTTTTGATGCTGATACGTATTGTTACCGTATGATCGACCGCTTCGTAGTGAACGAACCACGCCATAATGTCATTACATTTTCTCCGATGCTGGGCAGTTTCCGAAGAGTCCCTTGCTGTGAATCCGTCCAGAAGTGAACTGGCAAAACTAGTCCCCAGGTCGTAGGTGTCTCTCCACCAAACGGTTGATTTATCTGAAGAGATTCGCTTTGTACGGAGGCTGTCGCGCATCCCATCGAGAGAGGAATCGTGCCCCCAAAGGCGAAGCTCGCGACCTTGTCGGAACCTAATTTTGGCCGTCAGTCTGCCAGAGAAGTGAGGGCAATCTGGAACGGTCTTCGGCATGACATTCTAGAGCTGTTCTCCAGTTCATATAGGGTCGCCAAGTTCCTTCGGGGTGGCTTTTTCTTGAGAAAAAAGCCACTTGGCGGTTACGTTTCCATCTACACCAACTGGAGAACAGCTATAGTCGCCGGCTGCATTTTGTTTGATTCAATCGAGAGCCAGAGGGGGTACATGGTTTTATTCGGCGCCGCAGCTTTGCCTGCCCGAGCGGATGTTCGCGAGCATGGATTGGGCTTTCTGGTTGTCCGGTGAGAATATAACCAGGCGTTGGAGAGTCGCGATAGCCACGCTTCGCTGGCCAGTTCCGCAGGCAACGACGGCCAGATTCATTGCGGCGCCCAACTGGACCGGATCGTGGGCAAAAACCGAATTCCAGAGACGGATGGCCTCCGCATTTCGGTGCAGACCCGCCTCAATGAAGGCAAGATTGCCGCCGGCCAGGGAATCGAATGGGTCGGCGGAAAGTGCCAGGCGATACTCTTCGGCTGCTTGCTGTGTTTCCCCGTTCAACTGTTCCAGAAAACCAAGTTGGGTGTGCAGTTCGTGGTCGAGCAGCGCACCGGGCTGCTCTTCCGCGCGGCGCAACAGATCCAGGGCGCGGACACCGCTCTGCCGGTCGCCGCGGGCGGCCATCTGCGCGTAAGCCAGGCCTGAATCGCGGTCGCTGGCCGAGGATCCGCCCACCACTACAAGATCGCCGGTGGTGGCCAGGGGCAGCCGTTCCTGGCTGACGGTCTTCTTGATCCAGTGATCGGTCACCTGCTCATGAGCAATGTCGTTTGAGGGTGGCCGGGCCATGTGGCAGGCGGTGCAGTCGGGATTCTCGGGATGGTGAGTCTGCTGAAAGCCTGCCTGATTGTGACACTGGACGCAGCGCTGGCGATAGAAGGCGACGCGCTCCGAGGGAGCGGGCGAACCATGCGGGTCGTGGCAGGTGGTGCAGGTGAGACGATCACCCGACGCCTTCTTGCACGCGCTCTTCAGCAGCGCCTCCCATTGGCTGGTGGCCCGGCCGCCGGACCCGCTTTCGCTGCGGTGGACAAAGAAAAGTGCGTAATCGAAGAGGTTGTCGCCGGGAGTGAAGTTTTCGAGCTGCTTGCCCTGCCGAACCACCGCCGCCTGGCCCTCCAGATGGCAGTTGAGGCACACCGAATCACGCTTGACCGGTTCCATAGCGTCGATATTGGCCAGGGAAACCTTTCCGCCGGACGCGATGTGCGCGCTTCCATCGCCATGGCACGCAGCGCAGGTAATTCCCCCGTTGGCGAAGGGCGCTCCCGCGTAGTGGTTGCGCGCATCAGGCAGGGACGAGGCCGCACCGGAGGCATGACAATGCAGGCATCCGGGATCGACTGCGAGGGTGAACGGCATCTCATGCGCTGACTGGTAGTTGGGCGCCATATCCCAGATTTGCTTCTTTGCGTACCAGTTGATTGGAGCCTCAAACCAATAACCCTGCTTCTGAAACAGGTAGGTTCGGCCGCGCTTGCCGGAGCCGAGGAAATAGATCAGCTCCTGGCGGCCGTTCAGCTCGCGCCCGGAAGTTCCTGCTTCGCGCGCATAACCGAGCCACACCTTGCCCGAATCCGCGAAGACTTTGTAGTGGATCTCCGAGGCATCGTGGCGAAAGTCGGCAGGCGTCAGGCCATCGGCAGCCGGACCGCTGGCATTGGCCATGGGTGTGTTGCGGTAGCGAAGGTAGATCTCGCGATGGCAATTGGCGCAGGCGGCATTTGGATCCTCGGGACGCACGTTCATCTGGGCATTGGTTGGATTGCTTCCCAGCAACGCAGCTGAACCCGCCAAAAGGATCGAGAGCAACACGCCCATCCGCAGGGTACGAGACAGAATCGACTCTCCGCCGGCGATTGCCGGAACACTCATCCTTGCACGTTTCAGTCGACTCGTGAAAGACACCGGATGATCATGTTCTCAGGCTTTCCCCTTCGCAGCCGCAAAGATCTCCGTTTTCAGAATCTTGCCGCCTTCCTGGATGACATGAAGGCGGTTGACGTCGAGATCTTTCAGCGTGTCGACGACTCCCGAAGGCCAGCGAATCTCAAGCAAATCGAGCTTTTTGGCCTCGCCGAGACCGAAATGCATGCGGAGATCGTTAGCAGAGTAGTAACTGTTGCAGGAGCGAACCTCGTCGATCTGGGTCAGCGGCGTTCCCGGCTTGGCATTCAGCAAAGGCGAACCGGTTTGGGCTACTGCCTTAACGCGGGCGCCTATGCCGCTCCGGTTCGACTGAACACCGACAAGCCGGATTTTGATCCAGCTCCGATTCAACGTTGAATCGCAGCGGAGCAGTTGCGGCGGAGCGTTGACGCAGTTGACGATCGCATCGAGATTGCCGTCGTTATCGTAGTCGCCCACGGCAAAGCCGCGCGCCGGCGCGGGAGCTACGATGCCGGGTCCGCCGATGAGGCTCGCATCCTCAAACTGGCCGTTGCGCAGGTTGCGATAAAGATACTTGCGTTCCGCGTAGGCCGCGTCCACCTGCGTCCCGTCGACTTCCGGATAAACATGGCCATTGGCGACCAGTATGTCGAGCCATCCGTCGTTGTCGATATCCATAAAGCTGATGCCCCAGCCCAGCAGACGGGTGTTTACACCCAATCCCGCCTGATACGTGCGGTCGTCGAACGATCCGTCGCCCAGGTTCATGTACAGCGAATCGGTATCGCCGGCAAAGTTTGTCTTCACAATGTCGAGGAGGCCGTCGCGGTTGTAATCGCCAATGGAGACGCCCATGCCGGCCTGCGGCTTGCCGTCGGGCGAGTAGGCCACGCCCGCCTCAATCGCCTGGTCGCGGAAGGTGCCGTCCTTCTGGTTGACGTAGTATGTGGCGGAGGTGGAGTCGTTGGCGACGTAAATGTTTGGCCAACCGGTATTGTCGAGATCCGCAGCGGCACAACTGAGCGCATAGGTGCCAAGCGTACCGCCCATGCCGGCCTTCTCGCTGACATCGGTAAACGTGCCGTCGCCATTGTTGCGGTAGAGCAGGTTTTTTCCGCCTTCAAGGCCGGGCGGGCCGCAGGCCACCTGGATGCCTTTGTAGGTGCAGTTGGCGTCTTCCGGCAGCGGGGCTGTCTTTACGTCGAAATCGATGTAATTCCCGACGAAAAGGTCGAGATGGCCGTCTTTGTCGTAGTCCAGGAAGGTGCAGCCGGAGTTCCAGCGCAGACGCGACTGCAGCAGACCGGCCTCCTTAGTGACCTCGGTAAATGTGCCGTTGCCGTTGTTGCGGAACAGGGCGTTCTGGCCGTAGTAACTGACGAAGAGGTCGTTCCAGCCATCGTTGTTGTAGTCGCCCACGCAGCACGCCTGACCCCAGCCGGACCGAGCGAGACCGGCCTTGAGCGTAACGTCTGTGAAAGTGCCGTCGCGATTGTTCTTGAAGAGATGGCAGACAGGCTCCTGGCCCTTGGGAAATCCCTCAAACCGCCAGCCATTGACAAGAAAAATGTCGACCCAGTCGTCCTGATCGTAGTCAAAAAAAGCCGCGCCGCAGCCTGTGGTTTCAAGCAGATACTTGTTCCGATGCTCGCCGCCAAAGATGGTTTTTAGGTTCAGGCCGGCCTGTTTGGCTACATCGGTGAATTGAACGCCGAGGGGCGTGCCGGAAACGGGCGAAGGCTGCCCCTTCGGCGCTGAGCGGGCTGGCGCCTCATAGGCTGGGCGGGAGTTTCCCGAGGGCTTTTGCGGCTGAGCAGTCTGGAGCCCGAACGCCGGCTGCGCTAGACGCAACACCTCCTCAAGAGGCAGAACGAGAGCGGTTTTCGAAAGCGACTTGAGAATGGAGCGACGCGTGAAAGGCAAATCCTTGATCTCCGTTGAGGCCGGGCAACAAGCTGAGCGCTTCCGGGCTGAAAGGCGAGTATAGCGGTCGGCAATGAGCCCGTCTCCATCCCATACCGGCCGGCCTGACGTGCCTTGACATCACTGGCCGGCGAGTTGCTCAAGCAGAGCGTCGAAGTCTTCCAGTCGTGCGTATTCGATGATCACCCGGCCGCGGCCGTTGTGGTCTTCGATCTGAACTTTGAGGCCCAGCGCACTCTGCAGGCGCGTCTGCACTTCGCGCACATTCGGATCAACGGGCGGGACCGGTTTCGGGTCCTTCTTTGCGGCCTTTTCAGGATGCAACAGCCCCTGAACGTAGGATTCTGTCTGGCGAACAGAAAGCGAACGTTCCACGATTCTCTGGGCTGCCTTTTCCATTTCTTCCGCATGCTCGAAGGCCAGAAGAGTGCGCGCATGCCCGAAGCTGAGCTCTCCTGATTCGACGCGCGCCTGTACCGTTGACGGTAACTTTAACAAACGAATAAAGTTAGCAACAGATGCCCGATCCTTGCCGGTGCGATGGGCCATCTGTTCCTGCGTCATGTGAAACTCGCGAGACAGCCGCTCGAAAGCCCGTGCCTGTTCCATGGGGTTCAGGTCGGCGCGTTGGAGGTTTTCGACAATGGTGATTTCCATCGCCTGCTCATCGGAAACCTGGCGAAGAATGGCGGGAATGGTCGTCTTGCCGGCAAGTTGCGAGGCGCGCCAGCGACGTTCCCCGGCGATGAGTTGAAAGCGGCCACTTGGCAGAGGACGGACCAGGATGGGCTGGACCACGCCGTTTGAGGTAATCGAGGCGGCCAATTCTGCCAACTGATCCTCGTTCATGTGGGTGCGCGTCTGGAAGGGATTGCGATCGATCTGGTCGAGGTGAATCTCGCGGGGCTTGCCCCCTTCGGATTCGGGAGCCGCCAGAGGCTGTACACGGGGAAGAAGCGATTCGAGACCCTTGCCCAGGGCGCGTCGTTTGGGATCCATTGCGGCTGAAGTCATTGTTTCAAGTCCTTAGTCCCGGCAAAGCCTGCCGGATTCATTGCATCTGGGAAACGCGGTTGTGCCGGCCTGTGCCGGGAAACTGATCGGATGCGGAAAGCTATGAGTAGGGCCAAAAGCGAACTGGGCGTTTCGTAGAGGTGCCTTGAGAAGCCTTTGCAGCTTTTCGCTCCAGGCTGCGTGGACTTTCGATTTGATTGCGCGCCAGAAACTCCCCGGCGAGTTCGAAATAAGCCTCAGCGCCACGAGAGCGTGGATCATAAATGGCGACAGGTTTTCCATGGCTCGGCGCCTCCGCGAGACGAACATTGCGCGGAATGACCGTGACGTACAGCCGCTCGCGGAAGTATTCGCGCAACGTTGTCGTCACCTGCTGAGCAAGATTGGTTCGGTCGTCGTACATAGTCAGCAGAACGCCTTCGATGGTGACATCGGGATTGAAGGAAGCCCGGACGCGCTCGAGGTTGGAAATGAGCTCGGAGATGCCCTCGAGGGCAAAATACTCGGCCTGCATCGGAACGATAAGGCTTTCGGCCGCCACCAGGACATTGAGCGTAAGGAGGTCGAGGGCTGGCGGGCAATCGAGGATCACGAGATCGAAGCGGTCCTGGATGGGCTGCAGGGCGCGCCGGAGCCGCAGAGCGCGGTCGGTTGCGCCTGCCAGCTCGACGTTGGCTCCCGTCAGATTCTTCGATCCAGGCAATAGCCAAAGGGATTCAACTTCGGTGGGGAGAATCACCTGGACGGCGGGAGGGTCGCCCATGAGGACGTCGTAGATGGAATTCCGATTATCGTCGCGCTGAAAACCAAGACCAGAAGAGGCATTTGCTTGCGGGTCGCAGTCAACGAGCAGAACCTTCAGTCCCTCCAGAGCGAGGCATGCCGCAAGATTAATGGCAGTCGTAGTTTTGCCAACTCCGCCCTTTTGGTTCACAATCCCGATGATTCGTCCCATGGGAATCAAGAGTAAAGGTTTGGGCAGTTTGCCGGTAGCGCGGGACGCTGTGGAGAACACGTCCGAGCTGTGGAAAGCGATTTTTGCGCCAAGGCCGAGAAGCCGTGGAAACAATTGACGGGGAAGGGGTTCCGCGTCCTGGATCCCGGCGCAGTGTTTAGA
>Ga0302197_10004316_pt1 | contig 12494 bp, 10 predicted proteins | sample II_Bog_N2_1_FD_193526 | JGI IMG/M metagenome (GOLD analysis project Ga0302197, IMG submission 193526) | Peat permafrost microbial communities from Stordalen Mire near Abisko, Sweden - II_Bog_N2_1 | ecosystem: Environmental > Terrestrial > Soil > Wetlands > Peat | place: Sweden: Abisko...
GGTCAGGCGCGCGTAGCCAGCGATCGTCACGATCTTGTGCTTCTTCATCAGGAATTCGAGGCCCTTGACGTGCTTCGTGATGATGGAGTCCTTGCGCTTGAGCACCGCGGCCCAGTCGAGCGTCGGCGTGCCGATGCCGGCAATCCCGAAATCGGCCGCGTGCTTCACGTGATCCCAAATCTCGGCGTTAAAGAGCAGCGCCTTGGTGGGAATGCAGCCCACGTGCAGGCAGGTGCCGCCAAGCTTGTCGGCCTTTTCGATCAATGCGACTTTCAGCCCGTACTCCGCGCCTCGAATGGCCGCTGTATATCCGGCCGGCCCACCGCCAATAATCGCCACGTCATAAATCGTCTCTGCCACCAGGAACTCCGCTCCGGGGCGCGTCGCATTCAGTGCGCGCCACCTCATCACCGCTTAGTTTAAATGGCCGCCGCAACAGGACTGCCTTTAGAATCGATTCATGGCCTTATCCCTTGCCCATTCCCCCGTGCAGATTCGCTGCAGGGGCATTCTCTTCGACATGGACGGGATTCTCATCTCCTCGCTGGGATCGGTTGAGCGCAGTTGGACAAAGTGGGCCAAGATGCGCGGCGTAGACCCCGTTTATGCCTGCTCGATTGCCCACGGCTGCCGCAGCATCGATACAGTCGCCAGGCTCCGCCCGGACCTGGACGCCGAGGCCGAGAACCAGATCGTCGAGGACATGGAAGTCGAGGACACGGAAGGGATCAATGTACTTCCCGGAGTGTTGAATCTGCTGTCGGCGCTCCCCAGGAATCGCTGGACTGTAGTCACCAGCGCCACCGAGAGGCTGGCCAGGGTGCGGATGGCTGCGGGAGGAATTCCCGTGCCGGAGCGCTTCGTGGCCTCCGAGCTGGTGACGAACGGCAAGCCGCATCCACAGCCCTTCCTGACCGGCGCGGCGCTGCTCGGCTTCGCTCCGGAGGAGTGCGTGGTTTTTGAGGACTCAGGTGCGGGCGCTCAAGCCGGCCATGCCGCGGGATGTATGGTGGTGGCCACCACGTTCTCGCATCCCGCCGAAACTCTCGACGCCGCCGACTACCTGATCGCGAACCTTACCGAGGTCGAAGTCAGCAATCTCCCCGGCGATGACGGGCTGGCGCTGAGCTTCGCGCCGCTGGCCGGGTAGACGCTACTCGTTGGCTTCGATGCGACGGCCGTGAGTCTCCTGCATTGGGCGCGTATTTACCTTGAAGAGGCTGGAAAAGGCGCGCACCTGGTCGCGGCTGACTCCCATCTCCTGCTCGAAGACAAACCAGCGCACACCTTCGGTGCAGGGCGGGGTGGACAGCGACCCGTCGTAGGTCCAGTAACCACGATCCGCCGGCAGCAAGCCGCCTGGATTCACCATCTCAGAAACTTTCTCGGTTGCGCTGGCTTTTGTGGGCAGATGCTGCCATAGAGTTGCCAGCACCGCGTTGGGGTTGCCCACGTCCTCTACCAGTCGCACGGCCAGCACGGCCAACTTGCCGTCGGCGCTCTTGTGCATCAGGTGAACTTCCATGTCGGAGAATTTGCCCTTGACCGTCACCTCGCTGGGGTGGTGAAAGTCGAACTCGACAAGTTCATAGCGCACGCCTCCCGCCACCATATAGCTGCCGGGGTCCACATGGGCCATCACCGTGTGGCCGTCATTTTCCAGCGTGACCGGCCCCGCTATGTAGTGGAATTCGATGGGCTGGAGCGCCTTGTTCAAGCGCGCGCCGCGAATGTCGATGGGCGACTGGTCGCGGCCTTTGGAGCAGGCCTTGAAATCCGGGGCCAGCTTGCCCCAGTTCAGCGCGCCCCGCTTGCCCTCGTAGTCCCAGGTAGTGGTGGTTTGCGCGGCGATCGGCACTGTGGCCAAAGCAAGTGAAAGAACGGCAAGAGCAGCAAGATGCATTGGTATCTCCTCAAAACAAGGATGATGTGGGTCACAGAGAATTCTATGTCATGGACGCAGGAGCGGGAAAAGGAATGGGATCCATCGGGCGATGGATCCCCATTCCTTTCGCATCAAATTTCTCGTGTTTCTCCCCGCACAGCAGCCAAACGGTCACTGTGACCCCTCGGAACAGCCAAAGGCAAGGCTATCCGGCACGCTGAAGGCGCCTCAGGACGTTTTCCCGACGAGCGCGCTCCTCTGCGGCTTCCTGCTCACGAGCTTCCCTCAGGCGGCGCAAGAGGGTCTTGGAGCTCTCCTCCCGCGTCCGTTGCTCCGTGCTCGTTTTGGTCGCTAGATTGTTCAACGTCAGACTCCGCATGTTCATCTCCAATAATACCCTGATCGGCCTCATTGCTTACCTCATCAGTGGTCTTGGGCAGGCTTGAAAAATCGCTTCGCAGGTCTGAAACGATCGCGTTTTCGTCCGGTACGGGAATACGAAGAACATGATCGATGTTCTCATAAATCGCGGTCTCCCCTTCGCTAAAGCCCCGCACATTGTTGAAAAGTTCCCTTGCTTCTTCCTGATCAATTACAAATCCATGCGCCGGATACTCTCGAACGAGTTTCTCGACCGTGCCCGGCTTGACGTTCTTCTTGCTTGCTAGTCGCGTACCATAGACTTGACCAATTTGTGTTGCCCTTCGCGCAATGCCAAGGCGCAATGGATCGACTTGTGCCGAAATGGGGCTGAACAAGCCGACGGTCAGGGAAGAAGCAATTTCTGCCGCGACCTTCGTTGTTATTGCCCCACTACTATGACGAATAATGCCGACCATCTGTTGCTCGAAGGATTCAAAAGATGACTCGGTGATTTGCGCCAATGCCTGAAAAAGGTCAAGACCTGAGTCTGCGCCGACGATTTCGTTCGGCCTGTCAATTTGTGTGTCAAGTGGTCCCAACTCGCCAAAACAGCCAAAGGCGAGCTCGTCTGCACAAAGTGCGAGGAGTGTTCCAGCACTCTTGCAGTATCCTCCAAGAACAGCAAGTATTATGCCATTCTTGTAGTTTTTCTTGAAGGTTCTTCCAATTCTGTATGCGGCATTCGGATCTCCTCCGAAAGTTGTGATGAAAAGGCAAGCATTCTTGCGCCGTTCCGGTCGGCCATCAATTAGCTTTACCAAGCGGTCAGTGCTGTCCCGGTTGATTGGGCCGCTATAAAGAAAACCATCGGCATCCCGTGAGTCGAGATACTCATTCACTGCAGAGGCAAGGTCGTTCGGCATGATAACCAAGATTTTGCACCAGCAGGAGCGGAAATGCAAGAAAACAAAAGGGACGAGAATCTCGAATGAAGGAGAGTCCCGAGCCGCAACTCTCCCTCGTGGGCCCGCAAACCGAATCAGGCCTTACTTGGCAACCGCAACCAGTCCAGCCTGCTCGGCCAGTGCGGCTGCCTTGTCTGTAGCCTCCCAGGTGAACTCAGGCTCGGTTCGGCCAAAGTGGCCGTAAGCTGCGGTCTTCTGGTAGATGGGCCGACGCAGATTCAAACTCTCGATAATGCCTTTGGGCTTGAGCGAGAAGTTGGCGCGAACCAGTTCGGTGAGCTTGGCTTCTCCCACCTTGCCGGTGCCGAAGGTATCGATGCGTACGCTGACTGGATCGGCCACGCCGATGGCGTAGGCAAGCTGGACTTCGGCGCGATCGGCCAGACCGGCTGCGACGATGTTCTTGGCGATGTAGCGGGCCATGTATGCTGCGGAGCGATCCACCTTGGTCGGGTCCTTGCCGCTGAAAGCGCCGCCGCCGTGCCGGCCTGCGCCGCCGTAGGTGTCAACGATAATTTTGCGGCCAGTCAGCCCGGTATCGCCCATGGGCCCGCCGATAACGAAGCGCCCAGTGGGGTTGATGTGGTACTTGGTGTGCTCGTCGAGCCACTCGGCAGGCAGAACGGCCTGGATCACGTACTTGAGGATGTCGGCGTGCAGCTCCTCATTGGAGACGCTCTCTGAGTGCTGGCTGCTGATGACCACGGCATCGATGCGCGCGGGCTTGCCGTTTTCGTCGTACTCGACGGTGACCTGGCTCTTGCCGTCGGGACGCAGGTAGGGCAGCTTGCCGCTCTTGCGGACTGCTGTCAACTGGCGGCAGAGCTTGTGAGCCAGCGAGATGGGTGCTGGCATCAGCTCGGGGGTCTCGTTGGAGGCGTAACCGAACATCATGCCTTGGTCGCCGGCACCGCCGGTGTCAACGCCCTGGGCAATGTCGCCGGATTGCTTGTTGATGGTGGAGATGACGGCGCAAGTGTTGGAGTCGAAGCCGTAGAGGGCGTTGTCGTAGCCGATGGAGGCAACGACGCCGCGGACGAGGCTCTGGAAATCGACGTAGGCCTTGGTGGTGATTTCGCCTGCTATGACCACCAGGCCGGTGGCCGTCAGGGTTTCGGCGGCGACGCGGCTGTAGGGGTCCTGCTCAAGGCATGCGTCGAGAATGGCGTCGGAGACCTGGTCGGCAATCTTGTCCGGGTGGCCTTCGGTGACTGATTCAGAGGTAAACAAAAAACGGTCGCTCAATGTGAAACTCTCCTCCCATTGCAGGGAATTCAATTTGGGCGGTCTGCCACGAGGACCGGTTCAAGCTGGATCACCGGCACGGAGAGCAACATAGGTTTCTCCCGCATCGGACCCACTCTCGCACAAAACACGCCAGCACCGTCAGGCTCGCGCCTTGGGATGCATCCATCTATGGTAATTGCGCAGGGCGGGCGGGGGCAAAGACTCGCAGCGAACGGCTATTGTTTGCAGTTCAAGGGCGCGTTCAAGCTGGTGAACCGGCGCACTCAGTCCCGGTGGACTTACGAGCGAGCGGATTTGGAGCAAAAAGTGCATCCAGCCAAAGCCTGAATCAGCGGCTGAACCGATCGAAGATTCGCGAAGACAGAGCCTGAGTCGAAGAGACCATGCCATGGACCGTGGCGTGCAACCGTCCTATGGGCAGCAGACTGGTCCACCAACCGGCGCGAATGCCGAAATAACGCACCACCAGAGCGACCGCCGCCGCCACCGCCAACAGAAGCAGGATTGCGCCGGCCCAGCGCAAGCGGTTCTCGATGACGTCGTGGCGCAGAATGCGCGCTTTACCCACGTTCGAGGCAAAGGCCGTCCAACTGCGGTCGTCGTCAAGCATCTGTCCGGAGGCGGAGTACGCCTTGAGAAAGCGCTCGGTCCAGGCGTGCTGATCCAGGCCCAGGGCTCCCGTGTAGCCGCGCACAATGCCCTTGCTCAGGATGCCACCGGGGAGCAGACGAAAGCTCTCCTGCTCCAAAGCAATCAGGTGGTGCTTGCTGATCTTGGTAACCGCCGTGATTTCTTCCAGCGCAATGCCGCGGGAAATCCGCTCGGTGCGCAGGTCTTCGCCAAAGCTTTTCATCGGCAACCGGAACGCAGGTAACGTACTCCGAAGTTCTCAGCTCCTACATTAAACCGGCTCCCCAATTCCGTCAAAGGGATTCATCGTCTTTTCCCTTTGTTTTCATCGTTGTGGCACGAAAGAGTCGAATTGGAACCTATTAATTAACTATTTACTGGTACTGCTGGAGGTTGCCGGCGCCTCAGGCCTTGCATGAAACGGGCTGAGCCCAACTCCGGCGCGCCACATCCCACAGCCGTTGAGGGATCGAGTGCCTACGCAGCGTGGTAGACTTCCACCGTTGAGGATTCAAGGGGCGGGACGCACCTTGAATCGAATTTCATCGGAGGAAGACGCAAGATGAAGAAACGGTTCGTATTGCTGACATTCATCGTTTTGTGCAGCACATCGGCCGTAGCGCGTGTACGTCACTACAACGTGCGGCAGCTTTACAGCGGAGAGGCAAAGCCGCGCGCGGAAGTCGCCTGGGTATGGCTGGATTATGGCGTCTACATTACCGATATCTACGGCTCGCCTGTCGCAAGGACGGCAAAGCCTGTGATTGAGATGTCCATGTCCGAGCGTAAATGTTTGAACAGCAATCACTCGACTATTGTGGAACTGTCTCCAGGCAATCACGAAGTCTGGGTGGCGTACAACGACAATATGGATCAATCCAAGTTCAAACTGCCCCTGAAAGTGGACGCGAAGGCCGGAGAGAACTATGAAGTGCAGGCGAATTTCAAAGTCCACTTCAAGGGAGAAAATAACTGGAATCCGGCGATTGTCCCCTTCGCTCCCGATATGGCGAAAGTCGAAATCGTGACAGAGTGCCGTCAATGACGGAGACGGCACGGCCAGCCCCGGCTGATACCCTGAAACCGGGGGAGTTCCGCTCCATTCAGCCCCAGCGAGGCCCGGGAGCCACGATCGAGAATGAACAAGCTCATTATTGCGAATCTGCTGCACCGGCCTGTCCGCTCCATCATCAGCGTTCTGGCGGTAGCCATTGAAGTCATCATGATTCTTTCGATCGCAGGCATCTTCATGGGGATGCTTAACGACACCAAGCAGCGCCAGAATGGCATTGGGGCTGACCTGACGATGCGGCCTCCGAATTCCAGCATCATGATTGGCGTGAGCGGTGCGCCAATGCCGATCAAGTTCGGCGACGTCCTCCGCAAACTGCCCCATGTGGCGCTGGTATCCCCGGTGAATGCAAAGTTTGTCACCTCCGTCAAGGTGGAAGTGATCTACGGTATCGACTATCCCAGCTTCAACGCCTTGAAGCCCTTCGTCTACGTTGCTGGCGGGCCGTTCAAGGACCCGAACGACGCGATCGTGGACGATGTGTTTGCTGGTTCAGGGAACGGATATCACGTGGGAGACACGATCACGATTCTGGATCATCCGTTTCGTATTTCGGGAATCGTGGAGCATGGCAAGGGAGCCCGTAAGCTGATGCCTTTAGACACGATGGGCCGGATTACGGACGCCGAGGACCATGCTTCGCTCTTTTACATCAAATGCGACGATCCGGCCAACGAAAGCGCCGTGATCCAGGAGATTCATGCCACGCGCGGGCTGGAAGACTACCCGGTGGAGACCGTCGATGCGTGGCTTGAGGAGATGACGCCGGACAAGATTCCCGGGTTCAATATCGCGCTCCGTGTGGTCACCGGTATTGCGGTCATTGTGGGTTTTATGGTGATCTTCCAGTCGATGTACACGGCTGTGCTGGAGCGCACGCGTGAGATCGGCATCCTCAAGTCGATGGGCGCCTCGAAGCTGACCATCGTGAGCGTGGTGCTGCGCGAAACCGCGCTGATGGCGGTGGCCGGCGTGCTGGTGGGCATTGCGGGCACGTATGGAGTGAAATGGCTGATCTTCCATTTGTTTCCAACGCAGCACTTTGAGATCACGGCGGCCTGGCTGGCTCAGGGCGCGGTGATCGCCTTTGTGGGAGCCTTGTGCGGCGCGCTCTATCCGGCCTGGATGGCGGCTCGAAAAGACCCTATCGACGCGCTGGCTTACGAATAGAGCAGGGGTATACTCGGAGCATCCCCAATGGCAGGCTGCTGAACAATCTTTGTCTTTGCGGAGAACCAGACATTGACGAACTCGTCCAAACGCTGGTTCTTTGCCGTTTGGCTGGTATTTATTGGGGGCTTTGCGGTCTTGCATGCGCTGCACTTGCGCGCCGATTTTCCCAACTATTCGCCGTGGTCAATTGACTGGGCAAAGTACACCGACGAGGGCTGGTACGGGAACGCGGCGATTCGGGCGCACCTGTTCGGCAACTGGTATCTGAAGGGTGACTTCAATCCCGCGCCTGCTGTGCCGGTGTGGCCCTTTCTGGAATGGGTGCTGTTCTGGGTCACTGGAGTCACCGTCCAGGCGGCTCGCGGGCTGGCTGTGGCCTGCTTCTTCGCCAATTTGCTTTTGAGCTACCTGCTGCTCCGCGCCAGCGGGCCGCGCTGGATGGCGCTGCTTGCGCTCACCCTGCTGGTGACCAGCCCTTTCCTCTACTGCTTCAGCCGCCTCGCGATTCTTGAGCCTCTGCTGATCGCTCTTATGCTGGGAGCCTTGAATCTGGCAGTCCGCCTGCCCCGGATGCGCCGCCCGGTATGGGCTTCGGTCTGGATCGGACTGCTTTTTGCTTTGATGATGCTCACCAAGACCACCGCCGTCTTTCTGCTGCCGGCGCTGGTGTGGGCTATGCTGATTCCCCTTTGGCAAAGGCGCAGGGTCTTTTGGCGCTGTGCACTCGCCGCCTCGGGGGCTTTTTCCGCCGCATTCGGTCTGTGGATGGCGTTCGTGGTCGCATTCGGCTTGTTTCCCGATTTCAAATACCTCTTTCACGTAAACAAGTTCTACAAGCCGCCCGAGTTCTACTGGCCGCTAACCAGCTTGTGGTGGTCGTTCCACGGGGGGCTGTGGGTAGATCACATCCTGATTCCGGTGGCTGGCTTTGTGGTGGTCTGTACTTTAGTGGGCTGGCGTATAGCGTGGGGCCGCAAATTGTTGCTGGAACCGGTCTTCGGGGCCTCGGTTTTGGCGGTGGTTGGCTACATCTTGTTCATGACGTACCAGAACAATCCTCAGCCGCGCTACTTTGCCGTGGCGGCTTTCTTCGTTTTCTTTGTGATTGCACAGGGTGCTGAGGCGCTGCTGGGCCAGCGAGCGACGGGCTGCAAACCCCAGCGGATTTCTTGGATTGCCGGCTGGGCCGTGATAGGACTCGCTGCACTGGCGGTGGGCTTAAATGCTGGAAAGACCCTGGGCTACGCAGCCCATCCCCAGTACACGTTTGTGAATGCTGCCGAGCAACTGACCCGCTATATAGACAACCACCCCAATGGCAACCGATTGCTGGTTTCCATCAGCGGCGACCAGATCGCCCTGGTGACCCACTTGCCTGCGCTGTGCGACGATTTCAGCACGCAGGACCTGGCTACAAAAGTCGGCGTATATCGGCCCGGCTGGTTCGCTGCCTGGAACGCCGTTGACCCCGGCACCCTTGAAGATCTGCATACCCACTTTTCTCTTGAGCAAGTAGCCAGCTTTCGCGCCTTCGACGATTCGGACCGGAACGTGCTGGTGCTCTTCAAGTTGCACCCAATCCCTGCCGAGCGAATTCGCCACCTGGACGACCTGAGCTTGCAGGCATCTCTTCCGGGTGACAAGATCGACATTCCAGTGCAGTGACAGTCAAGCTTCCAGAGCCGCCCCCGGACATCGGAAACGGAGCCAGACAGCCCTGGCTGATATAGCGCGAAAAGCATCGCTCCAGTACTTTGCGCGGTCCGCTCAAAACGGGAATCTCCGACTCTTGAGAGCCGGTTCCGGAACACTGTGATTGCAATCACTCGACACCGATACCAGCGGATGGTACGCTTCGATTGACTTTTCTGCGGCATTCTGCGCGGTCGCTAATCCAGCGGCCGGTCGCAATCGCGAATCAATCCTTTGTCTGGGAGGACATGTGACTGCACAGTATTGGGTGTGTTTCTTTCTGGCCGTGAGCGGATTATCGCTCGTCCCGGCCTTTTTCTTTGCGCGCCAGGTTATCGGCTCGGACCACGGTACTCCAGCGATGCTGAAGATCGCGGGGACATTTCTGAAGCGTCGGTATAAAGTTGTGGGGGCCCTTTTGGGCCTGCTGCTTCCCACATTCGCCAGCGCGCAGGAACACGCGGGCGGAGGCGAAGCCAGCCTGGTGCTGCCGGATTTGTCGAGCGTGAGTTTTTTCGGCATAAACGGACATGCCCTTCTGATGATCGGATTGCTCTTCTGCGCCGGCGGCCTGCTCTTCGGCCTGGTGATTTATCAGCAGTTGAAGAATATGCCGGTTCATAAATCGATGCGCGACATCTCCGAGCTGATCTATGAGACCTGCAAAACCTATCTGATCACGCAGGGCAAGTTCATCGCTCTGCTTTGGATCTTCATCGCGGTCATTATCTCGGCGTACTACGGCTGGCTGATGCCAGTGGGAAATAGGTTGGTCACCTTGCCCATCATCCTGGGCTTCAGCGTGGTCGGCATCCTGGGCAGCTACGGCGTGGCGTGGTTCGGAATTCGCGTCAACACCTTTGCCAACTCCCGGACGGCATTCGCGGGATTGCGCGGCAAGCCGTATGCAATCTCCGAGATTCCGCTGAAGGCCGGCATGAGCATCGGTATGCTGCTGATCTCCGTCGAGCTGCTCATCATGCTCTCCATCCTGTTGTTCATCCCGGCTGCTTATGCCGGCCCCTGCTTCATCGGCTTCGCTATCGGCGAGTCGCTGGGCGCAGCTGCCCTGCGTATCGCCGGCGGCATCTTCACCAAGATTGCCGACATTGGCGCCGACCTGATGAAGATCGTTTTCAAGATCAAGGAAGACGATGCGCGCAACCCCGGCGTCATCGCCGACTGCACGGGCGACAACGCGGGCGATTCGGTTGGCCCCAGCGCCGACGGCTTCGAAACCTATGGCGTCACCGGCGTGGCCTTGATCACCTTCATTCTGCTTGCTGTCCACGATCCCAAGACGCAAGTGCAACTGCTGGTTTGGATCTTCGTGATGCGCGTGGCCATGCTGGTCTCCAGTTCGGGCGCGTACTTCATCAATGGCTTGATCTCCAAGGCGAAATACGCGAATGCCGACGAAATGGACTTTGAGACGCCGTTGACCTGGCTGGTCTGGATCACCTCCATCGTTTCTATCGCCTTGACCTACTTCGTCTCCTACAAGATGATCCCCGATCTCGGGGACGGAACGCTGTGGTGGAAGCTGGCTTCGATCATCTCCTGCGGAACCCTGGCGGGCGCAGTCATTCCCGAATTGGTCAAGGTCTTTACTTCAACCAACTCGGCTCACGTACAGGAAGTCGTTACCTCCGCAAAAGAAGGCGGAGCTTCCTTGGGTATCCTGTCGGGCCTCGTGGCCGGCAATTTTTCGGCCTACTGGCTGGGACTTAGCATGGTTGCGCTGATGGGACTTGGCTATTTCTTCAGTACCGGCCCGTCGATGGATGCCCTGATGCTCGCTCCCGCCGTCTTCGCCTTTGGCCTGGTCGCATTCGGCTTCCTGGGCATGGGCCCGGTGACAATTGCCGTGGATTCCTACGGCCCGGTGACCGACAATGCTCAATCTGTTTATGAGTTGTCGCTGATCGAAACCATTCCCGGCATCGAAGCTGAGTTGAAGAAAGACTTCGGCATCGACGCGAAGTTTGAGCGGGCAAAATACCTGCTGGAAGCCAACGATGGAGCCGGCAACACCTTCAAGGCGTCTGCCAAGCCGGTGTTGATCGGTACCGCCGTGGTTGGCGCAACCACGATGACTTTTTCGATCATCATGGCCCTGACCCACGGACTGACCGTGGACAGAGATAAACTCTCGCTGCTGCACGCGCCCTTCATGCTGGGGTTGATCTGCGGTGGCGCGGTGATCTTCTGGTTCGCGGGCGCTTCCATGCAGGCCGTCACCACCGGCGCTTACCGCGCGGTGGAGTTCATCAAGGCCAATATCAAACTGGATGGCGCCGAGATGGCCTCGGTTACGGACAGCAAAAAAGTGGTCGAGATCTGCACCAAGTACGCGCAGAAGGGTATGTTCAATATCTTCCTGGCCGTCTTTTTCGCCACTCTCTCGTTCGCGTTCATGGAGCCGTTCCTGTTTATCGGCTACCTGTTCTCGATTGCCATCTTCGGCCTCTACCAGGCGATCTTCATGGCCAATGCCGGCGGCGCCTGGGACAATGCCAAGAAGGTCGTCGAGGTTGACCTGAAGCAGAAGGGTACGCCTCTGCACGATGCAACCGTGATCGGAGACACCGTTGGCGATCCGTTCAAAGACACCTCGTCGGTGGCCATGAATCCGATCATCAAGTTCACCACCTTGTTCGGATTGCTGGCTGTCGAGCTTGCCGTGACATTGACCAAGGAAAACGCGATGCTCACCCATATCCTGGCCGTAGCATTCTTCCTGGTGTCGGCGTTCTTCGTGCATAAGTCGTTCTATGGCATGAGGATTGAGTCCAAGGAAGGCAACTGATTCCTGTCTTGTAATCCGGTGCAACGCTCATGCCAGAGCATGAGACCAACCGTTAAACGGCCCAGTGCGATGAGCATTGGGCCGTTGGTCCCACTTTCCTATCGTCCAGCGCGCCGCATATAATTCGCGCAGTGGACAAGCCTGCCTTTACTGAAACGATGCAGATCGGGATCGTAGTTCGCGACCTCGACGCAGCGATTCGAAAGTACGTCAACGACTACGGGATCGGCCCTTGGGATATCTTCGAATTCAATCCCGAAAACTCGCTGGATCTCCGTGAGTACGGCAAGCCGGTTCAGCGATCGTGGCGTCTGGCAACCGCTATGATCGGTCACGTGGAGTGGGAGTTGATCGAGCCGCTCGACGACGAAAGCATTTACGCACGCTTCCTTGCCGAAAAAGGCGAGGGTGTGCACCACATTGCTGTTGCCGCCCCGAACTTCGACGAGACGCTGGCAATTCAAGCGGAACGTGGGAACGATTTAGTCCTTAGCGGCGTGTTCAGTGGCGTCCAGGTTGCATATCTTGCCACCGACCGGGATCTCGGAGTGTTGATTGAGATCTACAGCGGTAGCCCAAGGCTGAATTGAAAGACGCTGAATTCACGCCCTTGAATCCTCTTTGATTCAAGGGCGCAAATCCACAAACTTACTGGCG
>Ga0302197_10004331_pt1 | contig 12460 bp, 11 predicted proteins | sample II_Bog_N2_1_FD_193526 | JGI IMG/M metagenome (GOLD analysis project Ga0302197, IMG submission 193526) | Peat permafrost microbial communities from Stordalen Mire near Abisko, Sweden - II_Bog_N2_1 | ecosystem: Environmental > Terrestrial > Soil > Wetlands > Peat | place: Sweden: Abisko...
GTGGTGGATAAGAGCAACGTGGATTTGTACATCGCTTCGGCCGCGGAGGGAACCAAGTAGGTAGGTTTCGATGACGAAGTTCTCGTCTCCATTCCAAAGCAGGTTACAAGGCCGTTTTGCGCATGCCTGGCCATAAAAGCCAGCTTGGCGCTGCTCGCCAGCAGATGCTGGAGAGCAGCGCCAGCGCCAAAAAGAAGCTTGCGGCTCCGCCCATCACGAATCATTGAAATCAGTGTGGCGCGAAGCGTGCGGAGTTGAACTGGCGGTGCCCCGATTGCGTGCGGTTGCGGGCCGGATTTCAACCTCGAGTCCGGGGTTCAAGATCGAATCGAGTCAAGTGCTATTCTCGTGGGTGGATTTGAATCGCTGGCTATCTCCGATTCTCGCGTCCGAGGTTCCAACGATCGTGTTTCCGATGGATGACAATCCGACTGCTGCGAAACGGACCTTCGAGATTTCCTTTTATCTCTTTGCCCTGGGCGGAGCGGTCGGGTTACTCAACCTGGCTCAAGTACTCCCCTTCGGAGATGGCTTTGAGATGGTGGCGCTGGCGAAGAATCTTGCCAACCACGGCGCCTATGCCAATCCTCTTCTGGTTCTCCCCACAGGGCCTTCCGCCTACTGCCCGCCGATGTATCCGCTGCTTCTCGCCCTCTTTTTCAAGGTGTTGAGAGTTCCTCCTCTTGTTATGCTGGCTGCGTCGCTCGGCAATATCGTTGTGAACGCGCTGACGGCGGCCTGGCTGCCCCGTATTTCATGGGTCTTCTTTGGGGATGCTCTTCCCGGAGTATTCGCCTCTGTCTTCTGGCTGATGTCGGTGCAGTTGATGCCCAGCTGGGACACCGGTTGCACGGTATCCCTGTTGCTGCTCTTGATTCTCTATTCGTCGGCAACCGTAAAAAAGGGGAGTTGGAAGCCGCACGCCGCCGCCGGGCTGCTGGCGGGAATTATATTTCTCTTCAATCCGATGACGGTGCTGGTAATGCTGCCCTGGATGGCCTATCGGATGGCCGTGTGTGGAGCATCCCGGAAGCACAAGGCTCAATATGGCTGCGTATTTCTGGGAGTCTTCGCGTTCGCGGTCTTGCCCTGGATTCTGCGCAACGAACGGCAGGTTGGAGGATTTGTGGTCCGGACCTCAATGGGCCTCACCCTTTATATTTCGAATACGGATTGCTCCAGTACCAGCCTGTATGAGGATCTGCACAGCGGGTGTGCGCTGAAATATGAACCAAATTTCAACGTGAACGAGGCGCAGGCGATGCGTAATCTGGGAGAGTTGAACTATGACCGCCAGCGCCTGGGGGCCGCAAAGGCCTGGGTGCAGGCACATCCCGCGCAGTTTCGCCGGCTGACGCTTGCACGCATGGTGGCCTTCTGGTTCCCGCAGAGGGAGGAACACCCATTCAAAGCCTCAGTGATATGGATTGCCACCATTCTCTCGCTCCCGGGCCTCGGTCTGATGGCCTACGATCGGAAGCGAGTTATTGTCTTCGTGCTATTTGTTCTGGCGGTGTATCCGCCGATCTACTACGTCGTCGTCAGCGATGTCAGATATCGCTACCCGGTGCTTTGGCTCACGTTTTTGTCCGCGGGATACCTTCTTACCCGGCTGTTGCGATTGCTCCAGGCAAGACAGGAATTGAAGCCGATGTGGGACTGAACGCGAAAAGGGACAGGCCTAAGCCCGTCCCCTTCTTCATCCCCGTCCCTTTCTTATTCGAAGACCAGTTCTTCTTCCCTATTCGGGTTTCGGTTGGCCGGTGGCGTCTTCCTGCTTGGCCAGCTTCACGCGAGCGGTTGAGAGTTTGCGCTGCACCTTGGCCACATCGGCCGGCTCCACGTCCGCGGCAACCGACTTGGCATACTCCGCCAGCGAGAGTTCCCACTGCGCGGCGGCCAGCCGGATGCGCCCGGTCTTCTCGTAAAGGTCGCCCAGATGATCGTGAACCGTGGGGTCGGTCTGGTCGCGCTCCACGGCTTGGCGCAGGTTCTCCTCGGACAGTTCGTATTCACCCATCTTGAAGTAAACCCATCCCAGCGAATCCAGGTAGGCGCCATTCATGGGCTCAAGCTCCACCGCCTTGCGAATATCTTTCAGCGCCTCAGGCAAACGCATGCCCTTGTCGGCCAGCATGTATCCCAGGTAGTTCAGGGTCATGGTATTGGCGGGATCCAGCTCCAGAGCCTGTTTGAAGTACTGCTCGGCCGGCTCAAAGTGCTTTTGCCGCTCGGCCAGTTCGCCGCGCAGGAAGAACATATATGTGCGGTCTTCCTTCTTCGTGCTCAGACCCTCCGCCTTGGTAAAGGCGTCCTCGGCATCCTTCCAGCGGCGCAAGCGCACGTCCATCTGGCCCAGCGCGATCCAAACGGTGCGATCCTCAGGAGAGTTGGTGAGCAGGCTTTTGGCCAAATCCAAACCCTCGTCGGGCTTGTTCTGGTCAGCCATTTCGCCGGCCAGCATCAGCTTCAAATCGCGGTTCTTCGGGTCGGCTTCCACTGCCTTGCGCGACACCTCCACAGCCTTGTCGAACTGGCGGGCATCCCGGTAGCAGTCCACCTGGCCCTGGTAGCCGCGCATCGCCAGGTCGCCGCCCAGGTCGATCAGCTTCTGATAGGCGGCAATCGCCTGGTCCATCTTGTTTTGCTCGTGATAAATGGCCCCCAGCCGCTCAAGAAAAATGCCGCGGTTGCTCTTTTCCTCGGTGGTGTATGCGCCGTTGGCGTGGGAGGTCAGGTCGACCATCTGCTCGTAAACGTGAGCCGCCTCGTCAAACCGGCCCAATACGTCCAGCAGCAGCCCTTCGTTATACCCGGCCTCCAGCGAGGTCGAATCCTGCTTGCGGGCTTTGCGGATGGTGGCCAGGGCATCTTCGTACTTTCCCTGTCGGCGCTCGATTTCTCCAATATGCACCAGCGCTTCGGCGGAGTTTTCCGGGTCGGCCTGGGCAAGCTCCTTGTACTGCTTCAACGCTTGGTCAAGCTGCTCGTCGGCAAGCAGGGCCGCGGCCAGCGAATCGATGGTATGAGCGTCTCCCGGCTCCATGTCGTTGGCGCGCTGATAGGCGGCAATCGCGTCCTTGGGCCGCTTCAACTGGTCGTATGCCGCGCCCAGGGCAAGCTCCATCTTGGCAGTCCGGTCGTTTTCCGGAACGCCCTCAATCACCTTGGCGGCATGTTGCAGGTCTCCGCTCTCAGCGTACAGCCGCGCCAGGTTCAACACCACTTCTTCCGATTCGGGCTCAATGGCCTGCGCCGCCTTGAACTCCTTTTCAGCTTTTTCCGGCTCATGCTTCACCGTGTAAAGCTGGCCAAGCACCATCCGGTCTTCCACGTCCTTCGGTTGCAGGGCGACAATCTGTTCAAACTCGCCAATCGCCAGGTCCAGCACATTGCCGGCGGGCGAGGCGGACGATACGCCGTTCTGGCTCTCGCCGAGCTGGCGCAGGTAGATGCGGCCCAGCAGCTTGTGCGCCGCCACGTCATTGGGAGTGCTCTTCAGCAAAGCCCGCGCCGTGACTTCGGCTTCGTGTACCCGACCGGAGTTGAAGTACAGCTCGGCCAGCCCATCGTTCAGTTCCGGCGATCCGGGATCGGCGTTCAGCGCAAGCTTGTACTCCTCGATGGCGCGTGTTTCAAGCTCGGGACGGCCAGACTCCGCCGCCTCATCCTCGTCGATGTCCGCCAGCGCTACGTGGTAGTAAGCCTGCGCGCGATCAGGCGCGGGAGCGGCAACCTGGCTCGGCTCCACCTGGTCCTTTGGCGCCTTCGCGGCATCGGCGGGCGCAGGCGCCTTGGCAGGAGCCTTGGTTTCCGGAAGCGTACTCCCCGGTTCTTTCTGGGCCGGCTCGTTCTGGGCGTGGGCGTACATGGCCGGCAGCAGAAGGAAAAACGCGGCTGCAAACGACATCGAAAACGTCAAGAATCGAGTTTGTTGTTTCATCATCCTGGGGATTCCGCTCCTTTTTTGGCCGGGCGGACGGGAAACATATCCCGTGCCGAATGGCCTGGAAGGCAGCACAGGCAGCCGGTGGGGGCAACTCTGCCTACTGTACAGACGATTTTAACCTCGATTTGTCGCAAACGCGCAGGGGATCGCACGATTTTTGGGCGACGAAAACTTCTTTGACACGACCGGAAAGCGGTTCGCGGCGAGTTGAGGCAGAGAAATGAGTTATTTGCCGGCCGAATGCTGGTGCAATTCGACGGCCATTTTACGGGTCTCCGAACTCGCCTTCATCCAATCCATCAGCAGAGAAGTCACGTCCACGGTGGCCGCTTTGGGGTCGGCGCCCGCCAAGTCGACGATGTCCGAGAGCTTCATTCTGCCGCTTAACTCCTTGAATTCAGGCTCCAGCACGGCAAGGATATTGTCGATCGGAGCCTTTCCAAAAACCTGCTGCTCTGCTAGCTCCTGGCTCTCCGCTCCATACTTCTCCAGTTCTTTGGCTCTGGCCGTGTCGTTGCCGGCCTTCACGGTCTTCAATTCGAAACGGCGATCGGCGAGAATCGCGGCCCACAGCGGCGAGCGGTAGTAGGCCAGCACAATGGACGACCGGTCAAAGGTGCCGACAACGGGCGTGGCCGCGGCCAAAGAGGCAGCCTGTGTCGCGGGGGGCTGTGCGTTGGCCACAAACGGCAGCGCGGCCAGAATCAGGGCGGCAAGCGAAATTGGTTTCAAGGCAAGCCTCCTTCGGCGCCGGCAGGGGAAATCCCCGCGCGGCAATCGGCGATTTTCATAGTCGCGGAAGAGGAATGTCAACTTTGCTCGGGCATGCGGACCGGACCCGTAAAACGCTTGTGTCCTGTATCAGGGCACGACTTTAGTCGTGCCGCAAAGAACCTCCAAAATGGTTGGGCTTTAGCCCCTGCGGAATCTCCAGATCCCCGCAAATGCCTTGGTGGCCAATTGCCGGAGCAGGATTGATATTCATCTCGCGGGCAATATACCTCGTTCGATGGCGCAGAACTGTGCCAGGGGTCACCGGCCCATGTTCAATCGATCGGACAGGAATGGAGAATCAGGTTACGATAGAGACAAAAGGTCGGAGATTGCGGCCTTGAGGAATTCAAAATGACCACTGTCCAAATAACGTTGCCCGATCAATTGGCGCAGGAAGCGGAACAGGCGGGGCTGTTGTCCTCGCAAGCGCTAGAGGAATGGCTGCGAAAGCAACTGAAGGCCAAGGCCGCGGTGGAGTTATTTGAGGCGATGGATCGCATGGCTGCGGTGGACGATCCATCTTACATGTCGCCGGAGGAAGTGGCCGAGGAGATTCGGGCGATGCGTGCCGAAAAACGCGCAGGCCAAGTCGCTTGATGCGACTGGTGCTGGACACGAACGACGTGGTGTCCAGTCTTTCGTGGGATGGCCTGCCAGCCGGGCTGCGAGCTTGAAACCGTGAAGGCATCCAGCTATTCGTGAGCGCGCTCTTTATCCCGGAACTCGCCGAGACTCTGCCCAAACCAGAATGCCGCAGCTCCCTTATCGACACCACTTCCGCCGCGCCACCAGCGAGTCGGGTATGGCCAGTCATCTTTGCTCCAAGGGGTTTCTTCGCGGTTTTTGAAGGCGGTGTATGAATGCAGGAAACTTGGATACCCAGGAATACACAAGACGCCGCTATATCCCAATATTCCAAGAATCGTGCGGCGTTGTGCCTCGTTTCCTGGAACGATCTGTTTGATGGCTCTGAGTAGATCGGCAAGCTTGGCGCCGCGCGATGCAGTCTCGACGGATTCTAGAATCGAAGTGAGTATCTGCTTGTCTTCGGCTGAGGGTGCTTCGCTGGGTTCCGAGATGAACCGGTCGAGGTCAAAGGATATATAGAAAGGGTCGGTATGACGGACGCCACCCCACTTGTGCCGTTCAAAATTCAACACGTTTAGATCGTGTTGCTCTTTCACTTCGTATGCACCGCAAATTGAACAGGAAAACCCGCTTGGCCCCGGCGTTAGTGGATGTAACGGCATATTCAAGGCGACAGAGTAGCTGCCTAGGGCTGACCGGAGTGCCGGCTGATTCTTCGAAAGACTGGCGACAAAAGCTGACCCCACCTGATTGGGATGAATTACGGCGCGAAGGGCTGTGAGTTCCTGGAGCGCGTCCGCATGAGAGACCTTGCGCGGAGGGAACATCAGGCCCGCTTCCACGGCATATGCCAGATCCTCAGGCGGTGTTTTCTCAGCACCATCACGCTGAAATGCAGACTTCCAGCCCTTGGAACACCAGTAGGTGTCAAAGAGTATCTTTAAGGCTCGCGTGTCGTAGATCATGCGAACTCCAGAATCAATGCCGAAAATGCCGAACCCCAGTAAACACCATAGCCAGCCCCAACCGATCCGCCGCGTCGATGACGTCCTGATCCTTAACCGACCCCCCTGGCTGGATCACTGCCGTTACGCCAGCCCCGGCCACGGCCTCAAGTCCATCGGGGAAAGGAAAGAACGCGCCGGCGGCGGCACCATCTAAACGGCACGAATCTCCATCGTCTTGCCAAGCGCCTTGAGAGCTCCGGCAATGCCATCGATGCGCGATGTATGGCGGAGGTCAGTCAGTCGTGTGACCTCCTGCGGAGTCACCTTCAACCGCCTCGCCAGTTCCGCCGGACGAATTTTCTGCGCGACCATCTCGTTCAGTAGAAGCACTTTTGCGGTGAGGCTCGCGGGAAGTTCGACGACCGGCTGGCCTCGCTTGGGCTTGGATGGTGCCGGAACCGGGCGCCGGTCCTCAAAATAGAATTCGAGCGCGGTTTCAAGGGCGTCGGAAGCATGGAACAGAGCGTCTCCCATGCTTTCACCCTGGGTTATTGCCTCAGGGATGTCGGGGAAGGTTACCACGAACCCGCCCTCCTCGGCTGCTTCAAGATGTACCGGATACCGCAACATATGTCTTCTCCTACTTCAGCCCCAGTTGCTTTTTGATGCCTTCAACCAGGCCTGTTTTGAGTTCCTTGCTGTGCATCGGCAAGATTGAAGTTTTGCCATTCAGCCTGATCTTCATGTGGGAGCCGTTTCCGCCCGGCGTAAAGGTCGCTCCCCGCGCAGCCAGCCAGCGCTTGAACTCGCGGCTTTTCATGTCTTAAATATAAGCAATGTTGCTTATATTTTCAAGTGAATCGCCCAATTTCCTTTCGTCCCTGCTCGACCCTCAATGCCGGAAGTGCCGAACCCCGGTAAACACCATAGCCAGCCCCAACCGATCCGCCGCGTCGATGACGTCCTGATCCTTAACCGACCCCCCTGGCTGGATCACTGCCGTTGCGCCGGCCCCGGCTACGGCCTCAAGCCCATCGGGGAACGGAAAGAACGCGTCGGATGCCGCAACCGAGCCGGCCAGCGGAAGCGCGGCTTTCATGGCCCCGAATTTGGCCGCGTCCACGCGGCTCATCTGCCCTGCGCCCACGCCCAGCGTCTGCCCATCGCGAGCGTAGACAATGGCGTTGGACTTTACATGCTTGCAAACGCGCCAGGCAAACAGCAGGCTGCGCAGCTCCTCGGCCGTCGGCGGACGCCAGGTGACGACCTTCAGTTCCGATTCGTTCACGCGGGCGGTGTCGGCGTCTTGCAGCAACAGCCCGCCCGAAACATGCTTCACCACGGGGCGCGGCGGCGCGGGCCGGACTTCGACCAGGCGAAGGTTCCGTTTAGCCCCGAAGCGCTCGCGAGCTTCAGGAGTGAAGGCTGGCGCTGCGATGGCCTCGACAAAGAGTTTGGCAATCTCGGAGGCGGCCTCACCATCCACCAGCCGGTTGATGCCGATGACTCCGCCAAACGCCGAGACAGGGTCGCAGGCCAGCGCTTTTTGATACGCCTCAAGGATGGTTGCCCCGGTGGCCGCTCCGCAGGGATTGGTGTGCTTCACAATGATCACTGCCGGCTCGTCGAACTCCTGCGCCAGCTCCCAGCAGGCGTCCAGATCCACCAGGTTGTTGAAGCTCAGTTCCTTGCCCTGCAGTTGAGTTGCTCCGGCAACGCCGCGCCCGCTGCCGTCCGCATAGAGCGCGGCGCGCTGGTGGGGGTTTTCGCCGTATCGCAATGACTGGGCCAGACTCAGGTTGATGCGCAACGTCGAAGGCAGGCTGGCGGTATCCAGCGCTGCGGGTTCCGCCATTTCCGGGGCTTCGGGAAGTTTGTCGAGCGTGTTCGCGATTGCGGTGTCGTAAGCGGCGGTAGTCGCAAAAGCCTGCCGGGCAAGGCGCCACCGAGTCTCCCGCGTGAGGCTGCCGTTGTTTGAGTTGAGTTCCGCAATGAGTCCGGGATAGTCGGAGACGCGGGTAACAATGGCTACGTCGTCGAAATTCTTGGCGGCGGAACGGACCATGGACGGCCCGCCGATGTCGATGTTTTCAATCAGGTGGCCAAATGCCACGCCCGGCTCGGCCGCGGTCTTCTCGAAGGCGTACAGATTGACAACCACCATATCGATGGGATCGATGCCGTGTTCGGCGACTGCGGCTTCATGACGGGCGTTGCCGCGGATATACAGCAGCCCGCCATGCACGCGAGGATGGAGCGTCTTCACGCGTCCGTCGAGCATCTCCGGAAATCCTGTCAGGTCGCTGATGTCCTTGACAGCAAGGCCGGCTTCGCGGAGCGCGCGCGCTGTCCCGCCGGTGGAAATCAGCTCCGCTCCAAAGCCCGCCAGCACCTGGGCAAACTCCACCAGGCCGGTTTTGTCGGTCACGCTTAGCAGCGCTCTGCGGATGGGCTTTGCCGTACTCGGTTTCACGGCCGGATTCTCATTGGAACTCACGTTTGCACTCCTTCTTAAGGTACGTTCGCCCCACGGCGCATAGTTGCCGCACCCGGTGAGCGAAGACCAAACTCAAGACTACATCGAATTGCAAGGCCAAATGCCTGGCCCTGTGGGGAACCAAGGGGAACGCCACGCGGGCCAGCGCCAAAAAACTGCGGAGTCTCCGGAAATGCTTTAGAGTTGGAACATGGGAAGTTATCCGCGCGTACCCCCGCCCCACGAATCGGAATCTCTGAGGGGGAGCCTCGAAGAAGAGCCGCAGATTCTGCCTCCGGGCACCGTGTATCTGCCACGCGAGCCGGTTCGCCGGCCAAGGCGGTCGTGGGCGTCCGCTCCGGCCACTTATTTGTTAGTAGCGATCAACTGCCTGGTGTTTCTGGCCATGGTGGCCAGCCGTGTCAGCTTCCTTAGCCCTTCGCCCGAGGATTTAATGCGCTTCGGAGCCGACAACGCCGGGGCTGTACTCATTGGCGGGGAATGGTGGCGAATCGTCACCGCCATGTTCGTGCACGTGGGCATCATTCACCTGGCCACAAACATGTGGTGCCTGTGGAATCTAGGCCTGCTGGCGGAACCGCTGCTTGGTTCCCTGGGTGTTTTCGCGGTTTACATACTCACAGGCGCGGCGGGCAATCTGCTCTCCACCTTGTATAACTGGGTCAAGTTCCACAACTCGGGCGCATTCTCTGTTGGCGCGGGAGCCTCGGGGGCTGTGTTTGGAATCGCCGGTGCGCTGATTGTGCTGCTCAAGTCGGAGCGGCTACCGGTGCCGCCGCTGGAACTGAGCAAACTACGCAAGTCGGTTATCTACTTTGCTGCCATAAACCTTGTCATTGGCTTCGCCACCATGATTCCTGGATCTATTGTCCGCATCGATAACAGGGCCCACCTGGGCGGGTGCGCGTGCGGATTTCTTTTCGCAGCCCCGCTTGTCCCGCGTATCGGATCTCCCAAGGAGCTATTCCTCGTTCGCCGCCGCATCGCCGTTGGCATGGTGGTGGGAGTTCTCGTGCTGTTTGGTTTCTATCTTGCGCAACTGCCGGGTTGAGCCGGAACCGACTAGAACTACAGTTGTAGATCGAAGATTCCGGAGGGAGCAGGGGGTTTTAACCCCCTGAAAAAGGGCCGATCGACAAGGCCTTTAGGCCCGGGGTTTGCGCATCTCTCGGGATTCGCAGGAAATACAACTGTAGTACTTAGCGCACCGCCGTAGCCGCGAACTTCTTCACCATGGCCAGCAGCAGCCTGCGGTCGCTCTCGTTCAGGTTTGAGGAGTAGCGGCGAATCTGGGTGAGGAACCGCATTTCTTCATCGGTGAGCTTCTTGGTGTTGAACTTGGCGGGACTCTTCGAGTCGTCCGCGAAGAACTGCGCAATGGGCAGGTCGAGGGCCGTGGCGATCTTGGACAACGTATCGAGTGAAGGTACAGTGTGGCCGTTCTCAACGCGCGACAGGTAACAGCGCAACAGCCCCGTCTTTTTTTCGATATCCCCTTGAGACAGACCTTTTTGCAGCCGGTGAGCGCGAATGGTTGTGCCGATTTTCATGGCCTGGAAATTCCTGTCCGACGCCTGTCAAGGTTTACTATCTTGGCAGCTATCAAATGGCTATTAGCTTAATGGTTAACATGTTTCTCGATCCATTGCAAGGGCCTTTCGAATTTCGTTCCTTAAACGTTCTTTCTGAGATAAGCGAGACCTTCCACGGGGTTGTCGTTATAAGGCGCGCAAGGCTCGAATCCCAAATCCAGATAGAGGCGGTGAGCCTTGGGCATGGCCTCGGGGACAGTATCGAGATAGACCGACTTGCACCCGGCGGCGACGGCCCGATCGAGGACATTCTGTGTCAGCGCCCGGCCCAGGGACAGGCCGCGCGCGACAGGCCGGACCCACAGGCGCTTGAGTTCCCAGGCGTTGGAGGCAACCGATGCGGGAATCGCGCGCCATGCGATGAAGCCCGCGGGCTGACCGTGCGCATGGGCCATCAGGCAACCGCCGCCCCGCTCCCGGTAGGCCTGCGGCAGCCGCGCAGCCTCTTTTTCAAGAGAGCCGAAACAGAAGCGTGCCACGCCGGGCCGGGATAGGACAAAGCGGCCATATTCGAGCAGCAGCGCCTGCGCCTGCGCCAAAGTGCTGTTTGAAGCAGTGTCCGCAATCTCTTCCAGATAAAATGGCGGAGATTCGGTTTCGCTTGTGTCCATATTTGAAGTTTACGACGGAGACTGAATTCACGCCGGACGTGCGGCAAGGCGCAACGGGGTAAACCTTAGCGGCGCGTGGAGCGTCTGACTCAACGAGCACGAAATGCCAGGGAGTCTCAATGCGGCGAGTGGATCTGTGGGCTTCAGCGATGGGAGTTGTTGTGTTCTGCGGCATTGCGGCTGTGGCGCAAACCGCTGCCCAGAACACTCCACCGCCTACAGCGCAGACTCCTGTTACAGCTCCCGCTTCTAACGCGCCCTCGTCCGATGCTCCTCAGCAACCGCAAGCCCAGCCGGTTGCCGGCGGCAAGTTGCACGGCACGGTAAAGAGCGGCAACACCCCGCTCCCCGGTGTGTCGGTGACCGCGCAGAATACCCTCACCGGCAAGCGGTATTCCACCACCACAGACATAACCGGGGCGTGGTCGCTGACGATTCCGCAAAATGGACGGTATGTAGTCAGGACGCAGTTCGCCGCGTTTGCAGCCTCGTCGCAGGAGGGCTTGCTGAATGCGGCCAGCCGGGACCAGACGCTGACGTTTTCCCTGCTATTGCAATCGCGTGCCTTGGAGCAGCAGCAACAACAGGCAAGGCAAGACGCAGCCTCGGGGGCCGGCGAGAGTTCCGTGGCGGCGGCAATTCGTCAACTGGCGGGCAACGGGCCGCAGAATCTGAGCCTGACCAGCACTCTGGCGCCGGATACCGAAACCCAAAGCGGCAACGCTGCCGGCGGAAGCGGCAGTGGCGCGGCGCTGCCCTCGATTGCAAGCAACGCGGACTTTGGCGGGGATTCCGTGGCCATCAGCGGAACCTCAGGTCAAGTGAGCCCCCTTGCTGGCGTCAACATGGACCAGATAAGGGATGCGATTGAGCAAGCGCGGGCCGCAGGCGGCGGGCAAGGCGCGTTTGGCGGACGAGGCTTCCCCGGAGGGGGTTTCGGCGGTGGGCGAGGCAACTTCCGCGGCTTCAATCCCGGGCAACCGCATGGATCCGTCTTCTGGAACGGAACCACTTCAGCATTCAACGCCCAGCCGTTTGCGTTGGACAATCAGCCGCAGGAGCAGCCTGCCAACGGATCGAACCGGTTCGGAATTACCTTCATGAGCGCGCCCTATATCCCGCACCTTACCAAGCCAAGCGGCAAGGATACGGTGTTCCTGACCATCTCCGGCTCGCGCCAGTCCGCTCCTCAGGACAACTACGCCACCTTACCCACGGACCTCGAGAGAAGCGGGAACTTCGCCGGATTGGCGCCGATTTACGATCCGGCTACATTTCAGCAATTCAACTACGACGGCACTCCCAATGTGATTCCGCCGAACCGCATCGCACAGCAGGCTGCTGCCCTGATGCAGCTTTTTCCGGAACCCAACCTGATTCCCACCGGAGCGCTGAAGTATAACTACCATTTGCTTACCACGGCGCAGTCAAATTCCACGCAGGCCGGATTGCGCTATAACCGTAGTTTTGGCGCAAACGCGACTCAGCCAGGCGGAGGAGGG
>Ga0302197_10004333_pt1 | contig 12458 bp, 2 predicted proteins | sample II_Bog_N2_1_FD_193526 | JGI IMG/M metagenome (GOLD analysis project Ga0302197, IMG submission 193526) | Peat permafrost microbial communities from Stordalen Mire near Abisko, Sweden - II_Bog_N2_1 | ecosystem: Environmental > Terrestrial > Soil > Wetlands > Peat | place: Sweden: Abisko, Stordalen...
GCCGATGCCAACCAGCTGCTGTAAATCTCAGGCGTGTCTGGTCCGTATGACCCTCCTGAAATGGTGGCACCGCTTACAGTCCTATCAGTTGAATAGCTAAGCGGGTCGCTGACCAGCATCGCGGGGTCGTAGCAGTTGGCTGGCACCGCGGCCTGGCTCGCCACGTACGAATTGACCAATTGCCCAGCTCCGGACTGCCCGGCTATACGCAGCGCTTCGCCCGCGACAACATTGCCCATGCTGTGTGCGAGAAGATAGACATTATTGCCGTATGCGTTCGGGCTGTGAAGGGCGACGAGCAATTTCTCTAACGGCAGAGCCGACTGCCACGCGGTAAATTCCCCGTCGTCGTAGCTGCTGATTTCTTGAAGCTTGTTGATCGTATCGATCGACGACGAGCTATAGGTCGTCGGCCACTGGAACGTTCCGAATTTCCCTTTGTAGCCCTGCCAGTAGAGGCGCTTGAGCATCGTCTCGGCAAACGCGTCCTTTTCCCACGGAGGCATATTCCAGCCGTGGACAAACAGGATATACTTGTTTCCATTCGTATCGGTCGGGACCGACAGACCAGAGGTAGTTGAAGCATATGTGAGTCCGCTCGGGACACCGGGTGGGAGGCGGTCCCCAGAAATCACCGCCGCCGCGGCCGGAGTTCCGCCGCCGCCGGCGTTTACGCCAGGAGTTGGTCCATCTCCCACGGTATAGCGCTCGTAAAGCTCCTTGATATCCTTCAGGTCCATGTAAACGCCGCCGCTCTCACCTATTTTGGTGTAATTTCCCGTCGTCCCCGTGTTGAACGTGATAACGAGGCGTCCCGTCCCCCGTGCGGCGCCTTCGAACAGGAAGTAGGTGAGAGCGTTTGTACTTGTCATGCCGTTAAACGTGCGGGCCGGAAAATAAAATGTCTGACCTTTCGCTATCGTGCCCAACGCAACCCCGAATTTGTCACCGGTCACAGGATTGGTCCCCGTCCATTGGTCGTTTGCCGTCTCCTGGGTTGGGTCGACGTTGTAGTCCGTCAAGTAATCGGTGCCACCCGTGTTGACCGTCGTTCCGTGCTTCGGCGCAGCCTCGTAAATGTTGATTGCCGGCGCTCCATCGTTAGCCCCCCAGCCATTGGTCGCGTCGCCCGTGTTGGAGTGCCATTCCAACCCCACCGTTATATTTCCCGATGTAATCGCCTGGCTCAATCCGCCTATTGACATCCAGAGCCGCGCGAAATTCTGCAGATCACGAGTGCAGGTAACTACGCCTGGAACACCCGTGACCGCACCGGCCTGGCTATTCGTCGGGAGCCAATTCCCGTTCGAATCTAACGGATCAAGACTGTCCTGCACGGTGCTTTCATTCGGAATCGGGCTGTTGCCGTCAATGCCATCATTGATCCAGAAGCGGAACGGTGCGGTCGCCGTTGTCGCTCCAACATCATTCCGATCGATCAATCCGTCTCGGTTTGTATCTACAAGTAGAGTGCAGGGAATGAATACTGCAGGAACCGTAATCGTCCCGTTGGTAATCGTGCCAATTAGCATACGCGAGTCGTTCATCGTTGTCCCGACGGATGGTGTCGTAAACGTCGTGTCGGTCGTAGCCGGATTGTTAAATGCGGTTCCCAGCGATGCCATATTCCATCCAGCGGGTAGCGTAAAACTCAACAGATTATCCGAATATGATCCAGGCCCCGCCGGCAATATCGGCGTTGGTGCGCCGGTTGCGGTCCATGTGAAGATCGACCAGCTGTTAGGAGTCCTTTGTACGAGGATGTCAAAATTGTTGTTGATTGCCAGGGCCGATCCCACCGGCAACTGCGTTGCCGAAATCGGCTGTGGCATCCCTGATCCGTCGGCATAAACGGGGCTGGGAAGTTGAGTTACGTTTAGCAGTTTCCCTGTTTTGTCATAAACAAGTTGCCCGTTTGAACCCGTGACCGCATACGCGCTTCCTCCGGGTAGATAACGGCCGGATTCGTTGATCCCTACCGGTTGGGCGTTAGTTGGAGCGCCGTTAGGCCCGAAATTGATGTAATCGAATCCCAATGCCTTTCCGTCTAAGAGTTCCACATTAGACCATGAAAGCATATGTTTACCGCCGGTTGAGATCGCTAGCGGTGTCGAGTAGTCCGTGGCGCTGACCGATGGTTGGGAACTGACGCCGCTCCACACTAGTTGATTTGTCGTGTCCTCGGAATTCAACATCCCGCAGACTCGCCCGTTGTCATCTATAAACATGGGAAACTGATAAAGAGGCGGAGGCATGTTCTTGTCGGTCGAAACACCCATATTCTGCGGCCAAAGAGTAGCTCCCGCCGGTAAGTTTGGGTCAAGAGTCCAAAAGAGCGGACCCGCCGTTCCAGCGGCTTTAGGCGCGTCGTTATTAGTATAGCCGATAATAGTCCCAGCATCGTTCATATCTCCGATACTCGAGCTACGGCCGTTTACAGTGTCGTAGATATATCGCGTGTAGTACCCTGGTGCTGGCGGTTGCGACGGATGCCCGAACCAACCCGCTGCAGGGCCGATTTCCTCAAAGACACCGTTAGCCCACACGAATCCGGCGGGTGAATTTGGTCCGCCCGAATCATATTCAAGCAGGACCTTTCCACTGTTGGTAATCTTGGTCGCATAAACCTTAGGCGAAAAGATAGTTTCATCCTCGAAGGCAGGCCCATCCTCAGAGGCGGGAACCAATCCCCAATCCAAAGTCACCGGCCCGATAGGGTCACCCGGCGGGCTGATATTTATCCCCGCGTAAGGCAGAACACCGATCGGTACTGGTACACCGGGATTCGGTGTTGGCGTAGGAGTTGGAGTTGGTACTGGCGTGGGTGTAGGCGTCGGTGTAGGCAGGTCTGGATATTGGCAGGGCACACCCTGAAAGTTGCCCGTGGCTGTCTGTGCAAATATGTGGGGTCCTCCACAAATTTCGGTGAGGATTATGATTTCGGCAAAGACCAATCCCCACGACTGGATGCGAAGGCTTCTCATTGGGTTGTCAATGGTTGGAGAAACACGCGAGCCACGCCTGTAGTGTCCGTAATCACAGTTAAGGTGGAGACGTATGGGCCTACTCCTTGAACCGCCGAGACCTGCCTCCTACCCGATGTGACACTAAATGTAGCCGGAGCGTTTACCCATGGCATTCCATTTGGCTTGAGCACGAGTATCGCTAGGTCGTCGTTGGGACCTGGTACGCACACACCGGCTGTGCTCCCGGAAACGAGTGGAGTTACCGCAGGCGCAATCCCATTGTAATAATCGAGCGGGCTCGTTCCCTGAATGAACTTCTGAATGTTTGAAACCCCGCCCCCTGAAGGATCTCCATTTCGATCATTCGTCGCCAAACTCAAGCCGTACAATGTCTCCCAAGCATCGTCGATTCCATCATTGTTTACATCCGCGAAAAGAGGGTTGGTATATCCAACGTATAGGTCATCGATGTAGGATGCAGTGGAGGAGTCGCCCTGAATCTGGAATTTTGAAAGGTAGGTGCTTGGCGTGCTCGTGAACGGGACGCTTGCTGCGACCATTTTCCCATTCGCGTAGAGATCCCATGTCTGCTGAGTGAAATCCAACCGTGCCGTAAGACGGACCCATGAAGCGAGCTGGCTTCCGCTTCCGAGCGGGGCTGTGTAGGAAGTAGCCGACCAATAACCTCCGCCAGTGCCGTTTCCTTGGAAGACCTCAAGGGTGGCTTGGCCGTTCAACTGCAGAAATTCGAATTGCGCACCTTCGACCGTGAAGATTGTAGATGACGCAAGAGCGGTTTCGGCTGTCGGCTTTGTGTAGAAATCGCAGAAGACAATGGTCTCACCCTGGGTTGAGGGAAACGATAGAGTTGCAATCGCCGGTCCGCTGCCGGGTGCCAACTGAAGGGATTGGGACCCCGAGTTGAAATCCTGCGTTGAAATGGCCGCTGCCCCTTGCGCTACAGTCCATCCGTTCTGGCCGGCAAGAGGGCCCACGACAAATCCGTCAACCGTTTCAAACCCGGTTGAATAAACCAGATTGGCAGTGACTATGAAGTTGATCGTAGCCGTCACCGCACCCACAGAGTTCGAGGCAATCACCGTTGCAGGGAAAGGCCCAACAGAGGTCGGCGTTCCTGAAACAACTCCTGAGCTCGAGCTGATCGTCAGCCCCGGAGGCAATCCAGTCGCCGTGTACCCCGTGGCTCCAGTCGCCACGATTTGGTAGCTATAGGGAGTGCTTAGCGTTGCGATCGCCGTTGTTGAACCTGTGATCACTGGCGAGGCGACTGCCGCGCTCAAGATGCTGATCGTTAGCGTTGCCGGACCCGTCCCCGCAGAATTCGAGGCCCCCAGGCTCACGCTGTAGGTTCCAGCAGCCCCAGTGGGAGGTGTCCCCGTGATCGATCCGCCAACAGGGTCCAAATTAAGCCACGTTGGCAGCCCCGTTTCCGAATAGCCCGTCGGGCTGTTGCTCGCAGTGATCTGGTAACTGAACGGCTGGTTTTCCTGTCCCGATGCGGTGAGCGCGCCCGAGATGACCGGCGGCAGCGGGTTGACCGAGAAAGACAGGGGCGAGCTTCCCGTGCCCGACGCATTTGTGGCCGTTACCACCGCAGCATAAGAACCAGCAGTCGTGGGTGTCCCGGAGATGAGCCCGGCGGCACTAATCTGCAACCCGGGGGGAAGGCCGGTTGCTCCAAAGCTCGTCGGGCTATTGCTCGCCGACACCTGGATATTAACGACCTGTCCCACAGACACGATGACCGGAGTGCTCGTTGTTATGATCGGAGCGGCCAGCGCTGACGACACCGAGGACGCCATCGCATACTTCCCGGAAAGATAGCTGTAGATCTGACCCTGCTCCTGGGCTGTGAGCACGCGGTTGTAGACGAAAACCTCGACGATGTCGCCGAAGAGATTGCCCCCGCTATATCCGCCCAGATCAGGTGCCGACTGAAATCCGCCCAGGAGGCCGGACCTGTACCACATCGGCGCGCCGTTGCTTCTGAACGTCGAATTACCGTTCGCATCTATCGAGGTGTCGTAGACAAAGAATTGACCGATCTGGTCAAGAGTCTCGACGTTCATTCCCGTCGTATCGTTGCTGCCGAAATCCTCGTAGTGGGTGGCGCCGCTGTAGCTCGAGCCGAAGCCTGTTCCAAAATTCCAAAGCGTGTTTGTATTCGGGACGTTCGGGTTCGTGCCAAGCTTCACGATGGCGATAATCTCTCCCGACTGGGCCTGCTGCATCATGTTGTAGGGCAGGCTGAGCGCATTCGCGCCATTGAACTGGATGGCAGGTAGCCCATTGAACTGGTTGGCTACGAGCTGGGGCTCGTTTGCCGGTGTCGACTGAAAGGCGTTGTTGCCCAGTCCGCTCTGGTCCGTCCACTGGCTCACGTTTCCATTTGAGTCCGTAACGACGCCCAAGTCCGACCTGAGCCAGAGCAGCATCCCCGAGACAACGGGGAAGTTCGGCGTCACCGATAGGGTCACCGTGGCCGTGCTGACGCCGGTGGCGTCCGTGAGGCTGAGCGTGACGGCAAATATCCCGGCAGTGGTCGGCGCGCCGGATATGATGCCTGCCACGGGGTCAATCGAGAGCCCGGGGGGCAGGCCCGACGCAGCATAGGCGGTCACGGGATTGCTGGTCGTGACCTGGTAGCTAAACGACTGGCTCACCTGCGCAGGGGCAGATAAGGCGCTCGTGAGCGTGAGCGCCGCGCTAATGGTGAGGGAGAGCGTGCCAGAGCCATTGCCCGCCGAGTTACTGGCCGTGAGGAGAACCGAAAAGGAGCCCGCCGTCCCTGCCGCAGGGGTACCCGATATGATGCCGGAATTGGGATCGATGGTGAGACCAGAGGGCAGTCCCGTAGCAGTAAAGGCCGTAGCCCCTGGCGCAACGACCTGATAGTTGAATGCTTGTCCCTCCTGTCCCGAGACGCTGGCTGGAATGGCGACGATCGGCGCAACAGCCGTTACCGAGAGGGTGAGCGTGAGTATCCCAGTCCCCGAGGAATTGGTCGCTCCAAGGGCCACGGTTGAAACGCCCTGCGAGGATGGTGTCCCCGAGATTACACCGGTCGAGGGATTTAGGCGCAACCCGTCAGGAAGGCCCGAGGCCGTGTAGCTGGCAGGGCTGTTTGTGGCTGCGATATTGTAGGTGAACGGCTGGCCGACAACACCCTGCGCCTGCAAAGCGCTTGTGATCGCAGGCGAAGCCAGGCCGGCAACAACGGACGGCAGGCCGAACTTGTTCGCCAGGTAGGCGTATACCGTGGCCTGTTCCTGGGGAGAGAGCACCCGGTCGTAGACGATCATTTCGGCGATGTCGCCAACCAGGAACCCGCTGCCAAATCCCCCAATCAAGGGGTAGGGTCCAAATCCGACCGGCAGGCCGGTCCTCGTCCATGTCTGGGTGCCGTCGTACCTGAAAATGGAATTGCCCGACGCGTCGATCGATGTGTCGTAGAGAAAATACTGATTGACCTGTTCGTAGGGCTGGAGCTGGACGGCGCTAGTGTCGGAAGTGCCAAAATCGTCAAAGTGGTAGCTATCCTGGTACGTGTCCCCAAAGAAGGTTCCAAAATTCCAAAGCATGTTCAGCAGGCCCGGCTTGTTCCCCATCTTGACGATGGCGAAGATCTGGCCGCCCTGCGCGTTCTGGAGGATGAAGCCGGGGAGAACCATTTGATCCGTCCCGTCGAATCGGACGACCGGTAGCCCATTGGCCTGATTCTCGACAAGGACGGGCTCGTTCCCGGAGGGAGACTGTACGGCATTGTTCCCCTGCCCGCTCTGGTCGGCCCACGTGGTAACGGTCCCGGATCCCTCGGTACCCACCGTGGACCTGAGCCATACGGTCAGGCCGTTCTGGGGAAGGTCGGGCATCCCTACGGGCGTCGTGAGGATCGCCGTATTGCTTGGGCCCGACGCCCCGGCGTACCCGCTCAGAACCACGTGGTAACTGTAAGCCGTGCCCCCCGTAAGTCCCGTGTCCACGAAACTCGATCCATTGGCAAGTTGCGCAATCTGGGTGAATCCGGAACCGCTGTCGCGGTATAGGGTCGCGGTCGATTGGACCCCTGGATTCTGCGACGTCCAAGAAACGTCGACCGTGTCGGAGGACACGGCAATGGCGGCCAAATCATTCGGCGCCGTGGGTGCCACAATCGAAGGGAATCCATATTTGGCCGTCAGGTATTGCCCCAGCGAGAACCGTTCCGAGTCGGTGAGCACACGGTTAAAGACCATCACTTCTGCGATGTTCCCGATCAGGTTCCCCGACCCGGTGCCCCCTATGTCGGGATAAAGCTGGAAATCCGGCCACAGGCCGGTCCGCGTCCAAAGCGGCACCCCGTTGTACCGGTAAATCGACGTCCCGTTCCCTATCGACGTGTCATAGATATAATACTGCGAAATCTGCGCCTCGGTCTCCACCTGAACCGCGGAACCATCGGACGTGCCGAAGTCATCGGAATGGAGCGTGCCGCTGTAGCTCGATCCCACAGCGGTTCCAAAATTCCAGAGTGAACCGAACGAGCTGCTGCTGTTTAGCACCTTCACCACCCCGATGATCTCGCCCGCCTGGGCGTTCTGCATCATGTTGTAGGGAAGCGTGAGGGCATTGGACCCATTGAAGCTTAAGGAGGGCAGACCGTTGATCTGGCCTGCGGTAAGTTGGGGCTGGTTCGCCGGGACGCCTTGAAACGCGATGTTGCCCCCCGGGCTCTGGTCGAGCCACTGGCTCACGTGTCCGCTCGCATCGGCAACCACGCCGGCGTCCGCCCTAAGGTCCAGGATGAGTCCCGACTCCACCGGCGGCGGTGTCACCTTCGTGTTAACGAAGGGGCTCGTGTTATTGATGAAGTTCTGGATGACCGGTATCCCGTCTCCGGAGAGGTTCACATTGCGGTCGTTGTTTGCAAGCGAGAGACCGTATGCCGATTCCCACGCATCATCGATCCCGTCATTGTTCACATCGGCAAAGAGCGGGTTATCGGACCCGATGTACATGTCGTCAAAGAACGAGTCCGCGGCAGGGTCCCCCTGCGCCTGGAATGAGGAGAAATACGCACTCGAACTGCTGATAAATGGAATGCCGTACGCGACCATAGCCCCATTCGCGTAGATGTCCCAGGTCCTCTGCGTGAAATCGAGCCTCACGGTCAGTCGCACCCAGGCCTGCGCCTGGTTGCTGGAATTTAGCGGGATCGTGAAAGGGGTTGGAGTCCATGTTCCTCCGCCGTTGCCGTTGCCACTATAAATCTGGAGGACCCCTACCCCGCCCGACTGCTGGAACCCAAACTGGGCACTCTCCGCGAGGAAGATTGTCGAGCTCGTGACCGAGGCCTCCGCGGTCGGAAGCGCGTAGAAATCACAAAAGACAATGGTTTGGCCCGTGCTTGGGCCAAAGGTCTGCTGCGCGATGGCCACAAGGCTTCCCCCGGCGAGTTGGATGGACTGGCTGCCCGAATAAGCCGTGGACGTGACATTGCTCGGCCCCTGCGGGCTGGACCACCCGGCCTGACCGTCCAGGGGACCCAAGGCAAATCCGTCTGCCACCTCGAAATCCGTCAGATACGGTAGCGTGGGCGCGACCACCACGGTCACCGTGGCTGAATCCGCGCTCGAGCCGGTAGCATCGTAGGCCCTGGCAAAATACGAGTACTTACCCACCGGTAACGGGCTCGTCTCTGCGAACGACCAAGTCGTACCCGAAGAGGGGCTGGTCAGCGTGGCGACGAGCACACCATTGCGGTAGATCTCAACCTTGGAGACTGCCGAGGTGGAGCTGGTGCTGAACGCCAGGGAGACATTGGAACTCGGGTTAAATGTGAGCCCGGTCGAGGGCGTTGCGAGCGAGATTACGGGAGGCTGATCAGTGACCTGCAGGCTAATGATCGGGGAAAACGCACCGATCCCATAGCTGTCGAAGGCCTCGGCCTTCAGCGAGAACGACCCCAGGGGAGCCGAGGTCCAAGTAAGGGTATAGGGAGCGGTTGTTGAGGTGCCCAAAAGTGTCGCGTTCGCGAAAAACTCGACCTTCGTTATTTTGCCCGTCGCTACCGAGGCACTTGCTAAAGCCCCGATGATGATGTTTGTCGGACCGATGAAGGACGATCCGTTTCCCGGGGTCGTGATGAGGACCGTAGGAGGCGTGTCGATCCGAAGGGAGACCGGAGCCGAGGTGATCGCTGCGCCGGCCGTGTCCGTCGCCACAGCCGTCAGGGTGTAGAGACCCGCCGGGGCGCTGGTCCATGTGAACTGGTAGGGAACGGTGGTCGCGGCTCCAAGGAGCGTGCTGCCCTGAAAGTATTGCACGTTGGCTACTCCCGCAGGAGCCGTGGCCGTGGCAGCAAAAACCACCGTGGCCGGAGCCGCAACCGTCCCGGCGGAAGGTTTGGTGATCTTCACGACCGAGGTTGTCGTAGCCGTCACATTCACCGTGACCGCAGCCGAGGTCGTGGATTGTCCCGCGCTGTCCTTGGCGACGGCAGTCAGCGAATAGGTGCCCGCAGCCGACGGTTTCCATGTGTATTGGTAAGGCGGAACCGTCTGCGTGGAGAGTTTGCCGGTCAGCCCCGGCCCCTGATAATAGGTAACGCTCGAAATAGTGACATCCGAGGAGGTCGCCGAGGCAGAAAGACCGATTGAGGCCGGGGTAACGTAGGTGGCCCCATTTATCGGCGTCACGATCGAGACCGAAGGGGCCGCGTCCTGCACCACGGTGATCGTGACGGGAGCCGAGGTCCCGGTGACTCCAAGAGTGTCGGTCGCGACAGCTGTGACGCTGTAGGTGCCGACCTGTGCCGACCATACGTAGGTGAAATTGGCGCTGGATGTCGTCCCGATCTTAACCGGGGCCGTCGCCCCCTGATAATAGTAGGTAACGCTCTTCACGCTTTCGTCGGCGGAGGTAGCCGACGCCGTGAGTTTTATCGTCGTAGGGCCATAAACCGACGTGCCGCTTGCCGGCCCCATTACGGAAACCGTCGGCTGCGGATCCTGTGCAACCGTGATCGTGACCGGCGCGGAGGTGGCCGAGAGGCCAAGCGTGTCCGTGGCCACCGCCGTGAGGCTGTAGGTGCCGGGTTGGACCTTGGTCCACGCAAACTTGTACGGTGGCGACTTGCCGGTCGCGATCTTCGTCGTGCCGTTATAGTAGAAGGTTACACTGGCAATGGTCTCATCCGGAGAGAAAGCCGTGGCAGCGAGGTCGATCGTCTCCGGCCCGATCCCAGTGAATCCGGGAGCCGGCACCGCGGTCATCGATACTGTCGGCGCTTGGTCCTGGGCCACCGTGACGCTGACCGGGGCCGAGGTGCCAGGCACTCCGAGGCTGTCCGTTGCAACCGCTGTAAGAGAGTAAGTCGCCGCGGCCACATTCTTCCACGTGTAGGTGTAGGGTGCCATGGTAGCGGAGCCCAATTCCTTGGTCCCGTTAAAGTACGTCACGCTCCTTATCGTCTCGTCCGTCGAAGAAGCCGTCGCAGACAGGGATATTGTCGCCGGCCCTATTAGCGATGTTCCGCTCTTTGGCGCAGCCACAAGAGTCACTGTGGGCGCCGGATCTTGCGTCACTGTAAGAGCGACCGCGGAGGACGTAGCCGTCAGGCCCTTCGCATCCTTCGCCACCGCCGTTATCGAATAACCGCCCGCCGCGGGGTTCTTCCAGGCGACCTTGTACGGCGAGGCGGACGAGGCGCCGATCTTCGTGCTGCCAGCGTAGTAGTAGGTGACGCTCGATATGGTCGAATCCGACGATGTCGCTGAAGCCTCAAGCTGAACCGAAGAGGGAACAATGACCGACGAGCCCGAGATCGGTTCCGTGATCGAGACGACCGGCGGCATGTTGGCCGCCCAAGCGGACGCATAGCACAGGAGCCACCCAAGGGTTAGGCGCGAAGCTGGACGCGGCACAGCCACACCACGACTTCCACGCTATTTAACGTCAAGGGTATTGGGCACCTCTATATCTTAATATACTACGTCCTTTTAGGTAATAATAATTCATGTATAATATTGCAATCCGCAGGGGCCTTCTGGCTTCGAGCGAACCGCAGCGAAAGGCGCATTGCACTCGGCCATAAGACGAACCTTCCCACTATATTCAGGACGTTACTTCCTTCAAAGCCACGTTAGCAGCACGTTCCTAAAGCTTCGAGTCGCCCAAGTGCTTCCCTACTCCGAGCGGCAACTGATTCGCACTGCCGAATGGCGGCTGCAATGTGCCGGGCGAGGAAAAGGTAACCGTGCCCGCCAGTGTCGGTCCCGCGGCCCCAAAAGCTTCGTACCATGTGGTCCCATCATTCGGAGAATACCGGTCCACGTATCAATAAGGCTGGTGATGCTTCCAATTATACGATTACTTGGACCTTCCTAGACTGCTCATGTGCTCCTCGAATCCACAACCTGATTCGCTCCTAAGATTGCGAGCCGGCCTTATCTTTGGACTTCTAATTTTAGGTGTAGGCATATTATCCGGCACTATTCATTGGCCGCAGATTGCAAGGGAATATCAGCATGCGCTCGGCTGGTTTGGAATCCTCGTTGCTGCTGGCACGGCGCCGCCCTGGCTAACAAATCTGTTCTTGGCTGCGAGGAAGCATCCCTATCTAACCACCTTATTGTGTCTAGTTGCATTCGCGTGTTTCGGATATTTCTGCCTAGCCCATCATGCCGTTGCATCTCAAGTCGCGCTTTGTGTATTCGCTCTTTTTATTGTCCTGGCGGCCGGCGCTACGACAATAGCTGCCCATCCCAAAGCCACTCCAAAGGGTGCGGAGACCCTTTTTGGTGCGATTGTGGCTGTACTAATTGCGGTGGAGTCGTGGGAATTCTACCTAAAGCCATTCAATCTGGTTGCGTGGCGCTGGTACCATCCGGCAGCACCGTGGAACTTCCAATGGTATAAGATCTTTGTGAGTATGGTTGCTGTAATCCTCGGGATAGTTGTCTTGCGGTTCTTGATCGCCCCAACGCGTATGAAAACGGCCCTCTATGTTTGGCGAGAGGCCCTATTGTGGTTGGCTACCGGGTTCCTGTTCTTTTCCACCCTCGCTATCCTCATAGTGGGCGCTATCAATCGGAGCCGTTCACAGGTGCTTATTTCTTACGCTTTCCTCGTCGGTACTGTCATTCTCATGTTAATCTTGCGGAGGTTGAAAGGGCGGATGCGTGTAACTTGCGCGGGTGGCTGAATCGCCCATTCCCGGATAACAAATCTCAAGTCGGCGTCGTCAACTTGATGATCTTGGCTTGGTTTTATACTGTCCAAACACTGTCCATTTTGACCCCGTCCCTGTCCGTCCCAGTCGGTCCCTGTCCGTCACACCAGAGGGAAGTTAAAATGTTGAGAGGGAATCATTAGGCTCATAACCTGAAGGTCGCTGGTTCAAATCCAGCCCCTGCACCCAATTTAACTCCCTCGTGGACCTACCGGTTACGAGGGAGTTTTGGTTTTGGGAGGCCGAAAAAATGGCCGCCA
>Ga0302197_10004338_pt1 | contig 12451 bp, 11 predicted proteins | sample II_Bog_N2_1_FD_193526 | JGI IMG/M metagenome (GOLD analysis project Ga0302197, IMG submission 193526) | Peat permafrost microbial communities from Stordalen Mire near Abisko, Sweden - II_Bog_N2_1 | ecosystem: Environmental > Terrestrial > Soil > Wetlands > Peat | place: Sweden: Abisko...
TACGGCGAGACACTGACGGCGATCATCAAAAAAAAGCTTATGAAAAACAAAATTTTAATTGAAGCAGCGGCTCCAGCAAACGCCAGCCAGCTATCATCAAATAAACAAGCCGGTTTTGTCAGGCATTGCGCCAATCGCCGGTTGCCCACGGAAAAGGTCTTGAATTGCTTGCGGACGCAGTTGCCGAGCCAGTATGAACTGGCCGAGGTCGTCGGCAAATGGGTTTGGCTGGATGTTTCACCCGCACGGAAACCCGGTCTGGCCAGTGTGCTTTGGGCTTTGGGCTTTCATTGGAATCAGCGGCGCGGTGTCTGGCAGCATCCGTGCGGCAGGTTTGACCCGCTCGGCAGTCATCCGACCGACCCGCGCGCCAAATATCTTTGCTACTTTCCCGCCGATGTTTTGCCCGCTTGAGCCTATGAACGCACATCAATCAACACTGGCACTGTCAGTGAAACTGTCAGTCAAGGCCATCGCCAATAGCCGAAAATTCTGGCGGCTTTACCCAAATAGTCTTTAGTTTTACCAGCAATCTGCTATTTTCCCTTTGTCTAAATCAATGCAACAGACGTGTTTCATCTGTGTTTATCTGTGGCTAAATAAATATTTTTGATTTGTGGCAACTGAAACTCTTCATTACGAGAACGCGCGGTTCGCGCAACAACTGTTCAACCACGAGCCGCGCAACCTGGCGCTGCTGGAAACGGAGCTGGGCGTCAAGGCGACGGCGCGCGAAGGCTGGATTAAATTGGATGGAACCGCCGAGAACATCGAGCGCGCAAAACATTTTTTTACTTCGCTGGAAAACATGCTCAAGGCCGGGTCGCCGGTGAAAAATCGCGAGTTCACGCACGCGCTGCAAGTCGTGAAACACGAAGGCGCGACGATGTTGAAAGACATGGTGAGCGACCGCGTGACAACGCACGAACGCAAGCCGGGCGTCACCGCCAAGACGGTCGGGCAGAAAAAATACCTGGAGGCTATTCGCAAACACGACATCACGTTCGGCATCGGGCCGGCGGGCACGGGGAAGACTTATCTGGCGGTGGCGATGGCGCTGTCGGCTTTGCGCGAAGGCAAAGTTTCGCGGATTATTTTGACGCGGCCAGCGGTCGAAGCGGGCGAGGCGCTGGGATTTTTGCCGGGTGATTTGCTGGAAAAGATCACGCCGTATCTGCGTCCGCTGCACGACGCGTTGCAGGACATGATGCCCGCCGATGAAATCGTGAAGCTCACGGAACGCGGCGTCATCGAAATCGCGCCGCTGGCGTATATGCGCGGGCGGACGCTGAACGGCGCATTTATTATTTTGGACGAGGCGCAGAATTCCACGACGGAGCAGATGCTGATGTTTCTCACGCGGCTCGGCCACGGCTCGAAGGCGGTCATCACCGGCGACGAATCGCAGGTGGATCTGCCGTCGCACAAGCATTCCGGGCTGGCGGAGGCGCACCGCGCGCTACACGGCACGGAAGGCATCGCCATCGTCGAATTTTCCAAGCGCGACGTGGTGCGGCATCCGCTGGTGCAGCGCATCATCGCGGCCTACGAACACCATCGCGGCAAAGGAAAAACGGAATGAGGGTTGAATCGTTAAATTCAACGATTGTAGTTTTCAACCGCCAGCGGACGAAGAAAATCAGCGCGCGGCAGCTCAAACAAATCATGGGCGCACTGTTTGCGGAATTAAAAATCACCCGCGCTGAATTGGGCATCCATCTCGTCGGCGCGAAAGAAATGGCGAAAGTGAACTGGCAGTTTCTGCGGCACGAAGGCTCGACGGATGTCATCACGTTTGACCATTTGAATTCCGAATCCAAAATTTCAAATTTCAAATTAGGGATTCACGGCGAGTTGTTCGTCTGTGTTGACGAGGCGGTTTTGCAGGCGAAGAATTTCAAGACAAGCTGGCAGGCGGAAGTGGTGCGCTACGTCGTCCATGGCGTTTTGCATCTGCTCGGCCATGACGACTTGAAGCCGGATTTGCGGCGAAAGATGAAGCGCGAGGAAAACCGGCTCGTGCGGCATCTGGCCAAGCGGTTTGCGCTCGCGCAACTTTCCCGCGCGGCTAAACTCGGCGCGTGAGAAAATCCATTTTTGCGCGCTGGCGGACGAGCTTCCTGGCCGGGCTGGCGGTCACGCTGCCGGCCATCGTCTCGGTGGCCGCCGTGATGTGGCTGTTCCGCACGGCGTCCAATTTCACGGACACGCTGCTGTTCTTCCTCAAGTTTTTCCTGGATAAAAAGGACATCTACGAGAACGGCACGTCCGGCGACCTGTTCTGGTATTGGAGCGTGCTGGCGTTTGCGCTCGCGGTGGTTTTGATTTCCATTGTCGGCGTGCTGGCGCGGTATTACATCGGCAAGCGGATGATCGAGTGGCTGGACGCGGCAATGATGCAGGTGCCGCTGTTCAACAAGTTTTACGGCGCGATCAAGCAGGTCAACGAGGCCTTCTCGGGCAACAAGAATTCCTTCAAGACCGTCGTGCTGGTGGAGTTTCCGCGCGAGGGGATGTATTCCGTGGGCTTCATCACCCATGACCAGCACGGTGAAGTGCAGCAGAAAACGCTGGAGAAAGTCGTCGCCGTTTTCATCCCCACGACGCCGAACCCGACCTCCGGTTTTCTGGTGCTGGTGCCGGAAGCCAAGGTGACACGGCTCGACATGAGCGTGGCCGACGGCATCAAATACATTGTCAGCCTCGGCTCCATCGCGCCGGAAAGCCTGCCCCGCATCCGTGAAGATTGAAACGGCCAGCGGCCTGATCCTGCGCACGCGTCCGCTCACGGAGACGAGCCTCATCGTCCACTGGCTCACGCCAGGACTGGGGCGCGTGGCGACGGTGGCCAAGGGCGCGCGCCGGCCGAAGTCGCCGTTCGCCGGCAAGCTGGATTTGTTTTACGCGGCGGATTTTTCCTTCAGTCGCAGCCGCCGTTCCGAGCTGCACAATCTCCGCGAGGTGAAATTGCACGGGACGCACGGCGCCATCCGCGAGGACATCGTGAAACTACAGCAGGCGGCCTACGCGGCGAATTTGCTGGAGCAGGCGACGGAAACGGAAACGCCGCTGCCGGAGATTTTTGAGCTGGTGCGCGGCTTCCTGAAAGCGTTGTGCGAGCAAAAGCCGTCGCCGCAAAACATCTTCGCGCTCGAACTAAAACTGCTACACGAGCTCGGCCTCGCGCCGGATTTGGCAACGGCGCGGCTGACGCCGGGCGCAAAGAAAATCGTCGCGGCGCTGCTGGCGGCGGACTGGAATACTTCGGCGCGGCTGCACTTGAGCCGGACGCAATCCGCCGAGCTGCATGAGTGGCTGCACGGTTTTTTAATTGTTCATCTGGGACGGCTGCCGCGCGGCCGGGCGGCGGCGCTGGCGGCGGACGGCTGAAAAACTGTTTTACAGCCGCCGATTTGCGCTATATTGCGGCCAGTCAGAATGACCGCCAAACTCCTCAAACGCCTTACCAGTTTGCGAATGCAGCTCGTGGCGAGCGTCTTTCTATGGATCTCCCCGGCGCTGGTGCTGACCTTCATCATCAACCAGGACTGGTTCTGGCGTTACGCGCCGGAGTGGTTGCGGCCTTACGCGCTGAGCGTGCCGTGGGAAAGTTTCATCGTCGGCGTGCTGGCGCTGATTGCGGCGTGGAACGGCGGGGAAAATTTCATCCTGCGGCAGGTGCGGGCGCTGACGCAGGCGGTGCAGCGGCTGGCGGAGGGCGATTTGCAGGCGCGGTCAGGGCTGAAGGCGGCCGAGGGCGAAATCGGCCTGCTCGCGCAGAAATTCGACACGATGGCGGCGGTGCTGGAACAGCGCCAGAAGGAGCGCGACGAGGCGGAGCGGAAATTCCTCAACCGCGCGATGCAGCAGACGGCCGTGGCCGCCGTGGGCCAGTGCGCGTTGACGAACCGCGATTTGTCGGTCATCTACGAGCAGGCCGTCTATCGCGTGGCGGAAATGTTCGCGGTGGAATACGCGATGCTCTTCCAGCGCCTGCCGGACGGGCAGCTCTATCCGCTCGCCGTCTATGGGCTGGCACCCAAGATTGTCGGCGAGGGCGCATCCGGGCAGGACCAGCCGTCGCAGATGCCGTGGACGGCCGAGACCGGCGAGGTGTCGGTGGTGAACGACTGGGACGCGGAAACCAATTTCAAGAAGTCGTCGCTGCTGGCGGAACTCGGCGTGGCCAGCGGCGTGGCCGTCGCGATCCCGACGCGCAGCAAACCGTTCGGCGTGCTCGCGGCGCACACGACGCACAAGCGGGAATTTTCGCCGGACGACATCCAGTTCATGCTCGCCGTCGCTAATGTGGTCGGCATGGCCACCGAGCGCATCAAGGCCGAGACCGAGACGGAGAAGCTCGCGGCGTTCGTGAAGGAAAATCCCAACGCCGCGCTGGAAATCGCCGCCGATGGTGAGGTGAATTATTTCAACGACGCCGCCGAGAAGCTCGCGACCGCGCTCGGCCAGGAACATCCCCGGCAGATTTTGCCGCCGGGCTTTCCGCAGGTGGTCAAGGATTGCCTGAACGCCAATCGGGGCAAGACCGGCCTGCTCACCAAGATCGGCGGGCACACGGTCGCGTGGTCGTTCCAGCCGCTGCCGGACAGCGGTGTGGTGCATTGCTACGGCGAGGACATCACGGCGCGGTTGAATCTTGAAGCGCAACTGCTCCAGTCCGAAAAGATGAAGACGTTCGGGCAGTTCGCCGCCGGCATCGCGCATGATTTCAACAACATGCTGACCATCATCCAAGGTCACACCAGCAAGCTGCTCACCAACGATGCGCTGCCGCCGGAAACCAAGGAGTCGCTCACGCAGGTCTATGCCGCCGGCGACCGCGCGGCGAAACTAACGCGGCAACTATTGTTGACGAGCCGAAAAAATGTCATGCAGCCGCGCCTGCTCGACCTCCGCGAAGTCGTCGGCAGCACCAGCCAAATGCTCGTCCGGCTCGTGGGCGAGACCATCGAGCTGCGTTTCAAAAGCCCGGTGGTGCTGCCGCTCGTCCACGCCGACCCGAGCATGATTGAGCAGGTGGTCATGAACCTCGCCAGCAACGCCCGCGACGCCATGCCCGCCGGCGGCACGCTCATCATCGAGATTTCCGAGACCTACATCGGCGACGAACATGTCGAGTCCCATCCCGAATCCGCCGCCGGCCATTTCGTGAGGCTCGAAGTCACCGACACCGGCTGCGGCATGGACGAGGCGACGCGCGCCCGCATCTTTGAGCCGTTCTTCACGACCAAGGACATCGGCAAGGGCACCGGCCTCGGCCTGGCCACCGTTTTCAACATCGCCCGCCAGCACAATGGCTGGGTGGAGGTCGAAAGCCAGCCCGGCTGCGGCTCGACGTTCGCGGTCTATCTTCCGGCCATCACGCAATCCCTGCCCCAGACCCAGATGGCCGAACCAACGGCGGTTTCCCCGACCATCGGCGGCCACGAGCGCATCCTCATTGTCGAAGACGAGGAAATGCTCCGCGAGCTGGCGCGGGAAATCTTGCGGGATGCGGGCTACCAGATTTTCGAGGCCGTGTCCGGCCGCGAGGCGCTCGCCGTCTGGGAACAGCACGCAGGGAAAATTGATTTGCTCCTCACCGACATGGTCATGCCCGAAGGCGTTTCCGGCGTGGAACTCGCCGAACGGCTGGTGGCCGGCTCGCCGGAACTCAAGGTCGTCTTCATGAGCGGCTACACCGCCGACGAGGTCAGCCCCGAACTGCTCGAACGCAACAACGCCAGCTTCATCCAGAAACCCTACGGCCACGCCGAACTCACCAAGGTCGTCCGCGACTGCCTCGATGCCCGTGCCCGCGCCTGAGCTTCGCCCGCCATGGAAGCCAGCTTGACCCCCCCATCCCGGTTCCGGGTCGCCATCGTCAGCGACATCCATTACGCCGGGGCGGAAGAACGCGCCCGGGGGCATGATTACGAATCGCGCTTAATCGCCAACCCGCTGCTGCGCGCGGGCGTCTGGCTTTACCGGCATTTCATCTGGCTGCGCCATCCGCTGGAGCAGGCACCGCAACTGGAACGTTTCCTCACTGCGGCCGGCGCGGCGGATTTCGTCGTCGCCAACGGTGATTATTCCTGCGACAGCGGCGCCATCGGCGTCAGCGACCCGGCGGCTTTGGCCAGCGCGCAGGTTTGCGTCGGCAAACTCCGCGCCCAATTCGGCGACCGCATCCGGTTCACCTTGGGCGACCACGAACTGGGCAAGCTGTCCATCTTTGGCGGCATCGGCGGGATGCGGCTCGCGAGCTTGAAGCAGGCCACGGCCACGCTCGGTCTGCCGGCGTTCTGGAAATTCAGCGTGGGCAATTATCTCCTGCTGGGCGTCGCCTCGCCGCTGATCGCCCTGCCTGCCAGCCAGACGGAAACCTTGCCGGCCGAGTGGGAAGCCTGGTTGAAACTGCGGGCCGCGCACCTCGCCGAAATCCGCGCCGCGTTCGACGCGCTCCAACCGCAGCAGCGCGTCATCCTGTTTTGCCACGACCCGACCGCCCTGCCCTTTTTATGGCAGGAAGAAACCATCCGCCGTCATCTGCCGCAGATCGAGCAGACCATCATCGGCCATCTGCACACGCGGCTGGTGCTGTGGAAGAGCCGTTGGCTCTCCGGCATTCCGCCCATCCGGTTTTTGGGAAACACCGTCCGCCGGCTCACCTCGGCGCTGCACGAGGCGGATCACTGGTGGCCGTTTCACGTGCGGCTGTGCCCCGCGCTGTCCGGCATCCAACTGCTCAACGACGGCGGCTATTATACCATGGAACTGGATCCGGCGGCGAAGTTGCCGGCGCAATTCATCTTCCATCCGTTGCCGCGAAAAAGATAAGACCTAGCCGGCGGGATTCGCCGCGACGAGTTTCAGCACCGCCTCCACGGCCTCCTCGATCTTCACGAACTGCATCGGGCCGTTGCGCGGCTTGATTTCCACCTCGCCCTTGGCCAGCGATTTCTCGCCGAGGCCGATGCGGATGGGAAAGCCCACGAGTTCCGAGTCCTTGAACTTCACGCCGGGGCGCTCGTCACGGTCGTCGAGAATCACGTCCACGCCGCGCGCCGTGAGTTCCGCGTAAAATTTCTCCGCCAGTTGCATCGGCTGGCTGTCCGGCGCGGCGGCCAGCGGCGTGAGGCACACCTGATACGGTGCGACGCCCAGCGGCCAGATGACGCCGTCCTTGTCGTTGCCCTGCTCGATGATCGCCTGCAAGGTGCGCGTGACGCCGATGCCGTAGCAGCCCATGACCGACGGCTTGCGCGAGCCGTCCACGTCGAGAAAAGTTGCGCCCAACGCCTCGCTGTATTTCGTGCCCAACTTGAAAACGTGGCCGACCTCGATAGCGCGGCGAATCTTCAGCGGCTTGCCGCATTTCACACAAGGTTCGCCGGCGGAGACAGTGCGCAAATCAAACCACGCCGTCACCTTGATGTCGCGCTCGATGCTGACATTCTTCAAATGGAAACCGTCCTCGTTCGCGCCGGTCGTCATGTCGTTCGCGCCGTGCAGGCGCTCGTCGGCAAACACCTTCACGTCGGCGGGAACATTCACCACCGCGCCGAGCGAACCCGGCTTCGCGCCGAGCAGCGGCACGATTTCGTCCACGGTGGCCGGACGCGCAGCGACGGCACCGGTCTTCGCCAAAAGCTTCGTCTCATTCAACTGGTCGTCGCCGCGAATCAAAATGATGATCGGCTTGCTGTCGGCGATAAAAACGAGCGTCTTGATCTGGCGGTTGGCCGGAACTTTGTAAGGCTCCTTGCTCAACGCCTCGATGGTCACCACGCCGGGCGTGGCGAACTTCTCGATGGCCGCACCCACCTCGCGCGCGGCCGTCTTGGGAATGCCGCTGGTCGCCTTCTCGATGTTCGCCGCGTAGCCACACGCTTCGCAGAACGCCACCTCATTCTCGCCGGTCTCGGCCGGCACCATGAACTCGTGCGAGTAGTTGCCGCCGATGACGCCAGTGTCCGCCTCGACGGGGAACGCCTTCAGCCCGCAGCGCGCGAAGATGCGCGTGTAGGCATCATACATCTTTTTGTAGGCCGCCATCGCGCCCTCGTCCGTGGTGTCGAAGGAATACGCGTCCTTCATGATGAATTCCTTGGCGCGCATCAGGCCGAAGCGCGGACGGATCTCGTCGCGGAATTTCAAGCTGATCTGGTAAAAGTTTTTCGGCAACTGGCGATAGGAATTGATCTCGTTCGCCGCGAGCGTGGTGATGACTTCCTCGGCGGTGGGGCTTAAAAACCATTGGCGACCGCTGCTGTCCTTGACCTTGAAGAGCACATTGCTGGCGGTCTGCGCCCGACCGCTCGCCTCCCAGATTTCCGGCGGCTGCAATGCGGGCATGAGCACCTCGATGGCGCCGGCACGGTCCATTTCCTCGCGGATGATCTGCTCCACCTTGCGCAGCGCGCGCAAACCGAGCGGCAGAAAAGTATAAACGCCGCCCGCGAGCTTGCGGATGAGGCCGGCGCGCAGGAGCAGCTTATGGGAAACGATTTCCGCATCGGCCGGGGCTTCGCGGAGGGTCGGAATCAAAGTATTGGTCCACTTCATGTGGTGAAAAGTCTAACAACAAAGGTGCAAAGGAACGAAGAATTTTATTTTGGCCTTCCGCCTTGGCCGGGACTAGGTAGGGACATTGCGCTGCGATGTCCCCGTCGCCGAGCGCAGCGTCAGGCGACGGAAACGAATGGTCAAGGCACGGGTCTGGCCACGTTCGTTCCGCCCTCGCTTCGCTGACGGGCGGGGACGGCGCAGCGCGCCATCCCTACCCAAGCAGCCCCTGATTTCTTTTCGTGTCTTTCGCGGGTTTCGTGGTTAAATCTTCCGTGTGAAACTTCTCTTCATCGGCGACATCGTGGGCGAACCCGGACGCAAGGCCGTCGAGTCCATCGTGCCGCGCCTGCGCGACGAGCACGCTTTGGACTTTGTCATCGCCAACGGCGAGAACTCCGCCGGCGGCAACGGCATCACGCCGCCCATCGCGGGCGAGCTGTTCTCCGCCGGCGTGGATGTCATCACCAGCGGCGACCATTTGTGGGATCAGAAAACCGTTTCCGAACTACTTTACAGCGAGCCGCGCTTTTTGCGTCCGCTGAATTATCCGCCGGGTGTGCCGGGTCGCGGCGCGAATGTTTTTCAAGTCCGCAACCTGCCGGCCATCGGCGTAATGAACGTGCAGGGCCGCGTCTTCATGCCGCCGATGGAAAACCCGTTCACGACCGCCGACGAGGCGGTGAGCCGGCTGCGCGAGCAGACCAAGATCATCTTCGTGGATTTCCACGGCGAGGCCACGTCGGAGAAGATTGCGTTCGGACGCTTCATGGATGGCCGCGTGAGCGCGGTGGTGGGCACGCACACCCATGTGCAGACGGCGGACGAACAGATTCTGTCCCACGGCACGGCGTATCTGAGCGACGCGGGTTTCACGGGGCCGCAGGACGGCTGCCTGGGCCGCGAGATCGAGCCGGTGCTGAAGAAATTCCTGACCGGGATGCCGCAGCGGTTTGACGTGGCGCGCAACCGCGTGCGCCTGCTGGGCGCGCTCATCCGCATTGACGACGCCACCGGCAAGGCCGTAAGCATCCAGCGCGTCAACGAGACGATGCTTTAGCCACCGATGGGCACAGATGAAAAACAGATTTAACTGCCAAAACGCTGGGCGTGAAAACCGGCGTGCTGGTGCCTCCCTGCCGTTTGGCCCTGACCGCCAAGATCTCCGGCCCAGCCTCGATCACCTGCTCCAAGTCCTCGGCAAAGAATGCGTCACGGTGCGGATTGAGAAGTGACAGACGAAACAGCGGCGACGTGGCCAGCCCGTCTGCGTTCTCGATGCCGCCGGCAAAATGAGCATGAGAAACGGGCGGTTTCGGCTTGCCTTTCACGGCCGGCGAGGAAAAACTTGTAATTCATTTATGCAAACACAAGACGCACCGACGGAATTTCTCATCAGGTTTTGGCCGTGGTTCGAGGCCAACCGCAAACGGCTCACCCTCATCGGCGTGGCGGCGGGTGCCATCCTGCTGGGCGGCTATTTCTACTCGACCGAGCAGGCGCAGAAGGCCGTGGACGCCGGCCGCGCCTATACGCAGCTGCAGCTCAACCTGCCGCCGAACCCGACGGTGCAGCAAGTGGCGGACGCGTTTCTCCAGCTCGCGCAGAAGTATCCCGGCACGCTGGCGGGAGGCCGCGCGCAGCTGCAGGCGGCGTCCGTGCTGTTCAGCGCGGGGCGTTACGCGGACGCGCAGGCGCTGTTTCAAAAATTTGCGGACGCGAACGCCGGCGGCACGCTGGCGGCGACGGCGCAGTTTGGTGTGGCGGCCAGTCTGGAGGCGCAAAACCAGCCGGATGCGGCGGCGACAAAATACCGCCTGGTGATGACGGGCGATGCAAGCTCCACGGAAGCGTTGCCGGCCAAGTTTGCGCTGGCGCGCGTGCTGGAAGCGCAGGGCAAGCTGAAGGAGGCGGCCGGCTATTACGCGGAAGTAATGCATTCGCCGCTGGCTGGCTCGCTCGCCCAAGAGGCCGCGCAACGGCTCGCCACAATCCAGCCAGCCGGCAAATCCTGACATGAAGCTCGCAATCATCGGCACGGGCTACGTCGGCCTCGTCACCGGCACTTGCTTCGCGGAAGTCGGCCACCACGTCATCTGCGTGGACAATGACGCAGCCAAGGTCAAGACGCTTCAGGCGGGCGGCATCCCCATCTACGAGCCGGGCTTGGAAGAACTCGTCAAGAAGAACGTTGCCTCCGGCCATCTCAAGTTCACCGCCAGCACGGCGGAGGGCGTGCAGAATTCCGACGTGATTTTCATCGCGGTGCCCACGCCGCCGCAGCCGGACGGCTCGGTGGATTTGAGCTACATCGAGCGCGTCGCCCGCGACATCGCGGCGGCGATGACAAGCTACAAGATCATCGTGGACAAAAGCACGGTGCCGGTGAAGACGGGCGAAAAAGTGGCCGAGACGATCAAACGCTATTGCGCTTCGCAGACGGAGTTTGACGTGGTCAGCAACCCGGAATTTCTTCGCGAAGGTTTTGCCGTCGGCGACCTGATGCACCCCGACCGCGTGGTCATCGGCGTGCGCTCGCAGCGGCCGGTGGCAGCGATGACAGAAATTTACACGCCGTTCAAGGCCCCAATCATTGTCACGGACATCAATTCGGCAGAGCTTATCAAGCACGCGGCGAATTCTTTTCTCGCGCTGAAAATTTCCTACATCAACGCCATCGCCACCATCTGCGAAGCGGCAGGTGCAAACGTGCAGCAGGTTGCGCACGGCATCGGGCTGGACGAGCGCATCGGCCGCCGGTTTCTCAACGCCGGCATCGGTTTTGGTGGCAGTTGTTTTCCAAAGGATCTGAGCGCGTTCATCAAAATTTCCGAGCAGGTCGGCTACGAATTCAAGTTGCTCAAGGAAGTCCAGCATATCAACGCCGGCCAAATGGAGCGTTTCCTCAAAAAAATCACGGACACGCTTTGGGTGTTGAAGGACAAGAAAATCGGTGTGCTCGGCCTGGCCTTCAAGCAGAACACCGACGACGTGCGCAGTTCGCCGGCGATTGATTTGTGCCAGCGGTTGCTGAAAGACGGTGCGACCTTGCGCGTCCACGACCCGAAGGCGATGGACAAGGCGAAGGCGCTGTTGCCGAATGTGACTTACGTGGACGACATGAATGCCGTGGCCGACGGCTGCGATGCGCTCGTAGTGGCAACCGAATGGGACGAGTTCAAGCAGCTCGATCTCGCCCGCGCCAAAAAAAGCCTGACGCATCCGATCATGTTTGACGGCCGCAATCTCTTCGACCCGGCGGAAATGGAAAAGCTCGGTTGGATTTACAAGAGTGTCGGGCGCTAAAACAATCATCGAGGTTTCAGCCGCCTTGATTTTCCGCGACGGGAAGCTGCTCATCACGCAGCGCCACGCCGGCGCACACCTCGGTGGCTTATGGGAATTTCCCGGCGGCAAACGCGAGGCCGGCGAAACATTCGAGCAATGCCTTGTCCGCGAAATTCGCGAGGAGCTAGGCGTGGAGATTTCCGTCGGCAAGCTGTTCGCGGAGCTATCGCATACCTATCCTGAAAAATCCGTCCGGCTGAAATTCTTCATCTGCAAAATCATTTCCGGCGAGCCACAGCCGCTGGACTGCGCGGCAGTGAAGTGGACCGGCCGCGCCGGGCTGGCCAGACATGAATTTCCCGCCGCCGACGCGCAATTGATCAAGAAGCTGGATCGCGCTGAATTTCCCCTTTGGCGCGCGCGCAGTGGCTGCTAATTTGAACGCGATGCCGGACATCGTCCTCACCACGCTCAACGCGAAGTTCATCCACGCCGCGTTCGGACTGCGCTATCTGTTCGCCAATCTCGGCGAACTCCAACCGCGCGCCGTCATCGCGGAGTTTGACATCAACCTGCGCCCGCTCGACATCGCGGA
>Ga0302197_10004346_pt1 | contig 12438 bp, 8 predicted proteins | sample II_Bog_N2_1_FD_193526 | JGI IMG/M metagenome (GOLD analysis project Ga0302197, IMG submission 193526) | Peat permafrost microbial communities from Stordalen Mire near Abisko, Sweden - II_Bog_N2_1 | ecosystem: Environmental > Terrestrial > Soil > Wetlands > Peat | place: Sweden: Abisko, Stordalen...
CGGTGACCAGGGACGTGGCGGGCAACATTGCGCAAGCTTCGATCGGAGTGCAAGAGGCCAATGAGCGCGTCTCGCAGACGGCGGAAGTATCTAGAAGCATCGCGCGCGACATTGCCGGCGTCAACGCGGCGGTTACCGAAATCCGGCAGGGCGGGGCGCAGGTGCAGTCCAGCGCTCTTGACCTGTCAAAACTGGCGGAAGAACTTGGCGCGCAGGTAGCGCAGTTCAAGGTTTAGAACTTGGCGCGAAAAGGTCGTCAAATTGCAGCTCATCGTCATAATGCATTAAAGAACCGAGGAACCACATGTTCAGCAAACTCAAGCTCTCTGGAAAAATCGTAGGAACAATTGTTCTTGTCCTGGCTGTCACTTCACTGGCGAGCTTCTGGATCACTCAACGCCGCATCAACCAGCAGGCGGAAGAAGCCTTTCGCGACAAAGTCCGGCAGATTACCGGCATGGCGAGCACGAACCAGATGTGGTTCTCGAACAATCTGGCCGTACTTGTGCCCGACAAGAACTACAGAGACCTCAATCAGGTTCCAGTTGTTGCAGCATGGCGCGTGGCCCAAATGTATGCGGACAAAAACAACATGACATTCCATACACCGTCGCTGGCCCCGCGCAATCCCAAGAACCAGCCGGACGATTTTGAGCGCCGGGCTCTGGAGATGTTCCAGAAGGATCCCGCCCTGAAGGAATTCTCGGAACGACAGTCTGTTGGCGGCAGGGAAGTGATGCGCTATGCGCAACCGGTTCGCCTCACCGAGGACTGCCTCGTTTGTCATGGCGATCCTGTGGGCCAGAAGGGCCCATTTGGTTACGCAAAGGAAGGGATGCGCGTGGGTGATCTGCGCGGCGCCTTTGCCGTCACCGCCTCGACTGACCAGTTGGTGTCGACGGCTAGTTCGAATTCGATTGCCATCTTCACGTTGAGTTTCCTGACACTTCTGGCTTCCGCCACGACCATTTTCCTGGCGATTCGCAAACTGGTGATCCGACCCCTCAGCAAATCAGTTGCGCTCGCCAATAGCATTGCGAAGGGCGATCTCTCCTCGGCAGATCTGATCGTGCAATCCGGAGACGAAATTGGGGAAGCGACCGAGGCCCTGAACACGATGAAGAACAGTCTGCGCGGGTTGCTGAACGGGCTGGCCCACGGAATTCACACTTTGGCTTCTTCCGCGACGGAGCTGTCGGCCGTATCGAAGCAAACTGCGGCTGGGTCGGCCACGATGTCAGAGAGAGCCAATGCGGTAGCAGCGGCAGCCGAAGAAGCCAGCTCCAACACGTTGTCGATCGCCGCGGGGATGGAGCAATCGACTAGCAACCTTTCCTCGGTGGCCAGCGCGACCGAAGAGATGAGCGCCACCGTGGCCGATATCTCGGCAAACACTGAAAGGGCGCGGGCCATCAGCGAACAGGCGAGCGGCCAGGCGCAGACGATTACGGACCAGATGCAAAAGCTGGGACAGGCGGCACAGGAGATTGGCCACGTAACCGAGACCATCACCAACATCTCGGCACAAACCAACCTGCTGGCGCTGAACGCGACCATTGAGGCAGCGCGAGCCGGAGCGGCGGGAAAAGGGTTTGCGGTGGTGGCCAACGAAATCAAGGAACTGGCGAAGCAGACGGCCGAGGCCACAGAGGACATCAAGGCGCGGATCGCCGGGATCCAGGGATCGACAGGCTCAGCAATCAGCGACATCGGGCAGATCACGGCGGTTATCAAAGATGTCGGCGGGATTGTGGCCAATATCGCGGCGGCCATCGAGGAGCAGGCAACGGTGACCAGGGACGTGGCGGGCAACATTGCGCAAGCTTCGATCGGAGTGCAAGAGGCCAATGAGCGCGTCTCGCAGACGGCGGAAGTATCTAGAAGCATCGCGCGCGACATTGCCGGCGTCAACGCCGCGGTGACAGGAATCCGGCAGGGCGGGGCGCAGGTCAGTCCAGCGCTCTTGACCTGTCAAAACTGGCGGAAGAACTTGGGGCGCAGGTAGCACAGTTCAAGGTGTAAAGAAACCGGGCAGGACAAATTCAGCCAATGGCATTTTATTGCCGGATGAGTTCAATCAAAGAGGGATCGCATGTTAGGTAGACTCAAGCTTTCTGGAAAAATCGTAGGAACAATTGTTATTGTTCTGACAATCACTTCGCTGATCAGTTTCTGGATCACGCAGCGCCGCATCAACCAGCAGGCAGAAGATGCTTTTCGCGACAAGGTTCGCCAGATCACCGGTATGGCGGGCACGACGCAGGCCTGGTTCTCAGACAACCTGGTCTCGTTTGTGCCCGACCAAAACTACCGGAACCTCAACCAGGTTCCGGTGGTGGCGGCGTGGCGGATTGCGGAGCGGTATGCAGACAAGAACAACATGACGTTCCGTACGCCATCGCTGACCCCGCGCAATCCCAAGAACCAGCCGGACGAATTTGAGGGCCGGGCGCTGGCGATGTTTCAAAAAGATCCCGCGCTGAAGGAATTCTCGGAACGGCAGACGGTTGGCGACAAAGAAGTGATGCGCTATGCCCAGCCGATTCGACTTACCCTGGATTGCCTGGTTTGCCATGGCGATCCTGTGGGACAGAAGGGTCCCTACGGATACGCCAAGGAAGGGATGAAGGTTGGCGATCTGCGCGGCGCCTTTGCGGTGACCGCCTCGACCGACCAACTTGTGTCGACGTCCAACTCGAACTCGATTGCAATCTTCCTGCTGAGCTTTTTGACGCTTCTGTCTTCCGCCGGCGCCGTATACCTGGTGATTCGCAAGCTGGTGATCCGGCCAATCAAAAAGTCGGTTGAACTGGCCAACAGCATTGCCAACAGCGACCTTTCCGCGGCAGATCTGGTGGTGGAATCGGGCGACGAGATTGGAGAAGCGGCCTTAGCCCTGAACACGATGAAGCAGAGCCTGCGGCGATTGCTGGGCGGCATCTCCAACGGCGTGCATACGCTGGCCAGCGCGGCAACAGAGTTGACGTCCGTATCGAGACAAACGGCCTCGGGGACGGCCATGATGTCGGACAGAGCTCACACGGTAGCCGCGGCAGCCGAAGAAGCCAGCGCCAACACCTTGTCGATCGCAGCGGGGATGGAGCAATCCGCAAGCAACCTTTCCTCCGTCGCCAGCGCCACCGAGGAGATGAGCGCGACCGTGGGCGATATTTCCGCCAACACCGCGCAGGCGCGCGCCATCAGCGAGCAAGCCACGGGCCAGGCGCAGACCATCACGGCACAGATGCAGAAGCTGGGAGAGGCAGCGCACGAGATCGGGCAAGTGACCGAGACCATCACCAACATCTCGGCGCAGACCAACCTGCTGGCACTGAATGCAACCATCGAAGCAGCGCGGGCTGGCTCGGCAGGCAAGGGGTTTGCGGTGGTCGCCAACGAGATCAAGGAACTGGCAAAGCAGACGGCCGAGGCCACTGAAGACATCAAGGCGCGGATCGCCGGAATACAAGGCTCGACAGGCGTGGCAATCGGCGATATCGGGCAGATCACGGCGGTGATCAAGGAAGTGGGCGGTATTGTATCGAGCATTGCCGCGGCCATTGAAGAGCAGGCCACGGTCACCAGGGATGTGGCGGGCAACATTGCGCAAGCCTCGGTTGGGGTGCGCGACGCGCATGAGCGCGTCTCGCAAACGGCGGAAGTGTCAAAGAGCATCGCGCGCGAAATTGCCGGCGTGAACGCGGCGGTAATGGACATGCGCGAGGGCGGCGAACAGGTGCAGTCCAGCGCACTCGACCTGTCAAAACTGGCAGAGGAACTGGGCGCGCAAGTGGCCCAGTTCAGAATGTGAGGGAGCAAATATGACGGCCACTATTTCCATTCCGGAAGCCGCTGAGGAATTGCTGATCGCCACTTTCCAACTGGGAGACCACGACGGCATCTTCGGGATCGACGCCACATCGATTCAGGAAGTGGTCATGGTGGGCGAGCTTACGCCTGTGCGCCATGCCCTGGATTACGTTGTCGGGATTCGCAATCTGCGCGGCCGCATTATCACGGTGATCGATTTATCCGTGCGGCTCGGCCTGGGATACGTGGCGATCGGCCCGGAGAGCCGCATTCTGATAGCCGGCTGGAAGGGCGAGTCCATTGGGCTACTGGTGGGCAGTGTTGCGGAGGCGATTGCAGTGGAGACGAGTGACCTGGAAGCAGCGCCTCCGAACCTGCATGGCGTCCAGATGCAAAAGCTGCTTGGGGTCTTTCGCAGCGGCCAGCGCCTGGCGGCGCTGCTGGATCTCTCTGCCGTGCTTGGCATCGACGATCGGGCTGGCGGTGCCATGTCGAACGAAGAAGAGAGAGGCTAGACATGAGAGTTCTGGTGGCCGACGATGCGGTCCTCTTCCGGAGGCTGCTCACCGATGTGCTGGCGTCGATTCCAGGTGTCGAGGTGGTGGGAACCGCGAGCAACGGCAAAATCGCCATACAGAAGGTCCGGGAACTAAAACCCGATTTACTCACTCTGGACATTGAGATGCCGGAGATGGACGGGCTCGCGGTGCTGGATGCACTGCTCGAGAACGGTCAACCGAAGGTGGCCGTGATTGTAGTGAGCGCGCTGTCGCGGCGCGGGGGCGATATGACCATGCGCGCCCTTCATAAGGGTGCATTTGATTTCATCACCAAACCGGAGGCGGCAACTCCGGAGCTGGGACGCGAAGCATTGCTTCGAGAGCTGGCGCCGCGCGTTCGCGCCCTGGCGCATCGACTGGATGTTCGTGATATCCTGCACGGCAACTCGTCCCGCATCAAGGCCGAAGTTCCATTGCCCAGTGCCGCCGCAGATCGTGTGCCTCTGGAGTCAAGTCTCGGCGGGATCGCCACGCGCATGCAACGGTTATCGGACCATGCGAAACCAGAGATGATTCTAATCGGCGTGTCAACGGGTGGACCTGCCGCGCTGGCACAACTTCTTCCTGCGATTCCTGGGGACATTGGCGTGCCGATCCTGGTTGTGCAGCATATGCCGCCGATCTTTACCAAGTCGCTGGCCGAGAGCTTAGCTCCCAAGTGCGCAGTGCAGGTGCGGGAAGCGGTTCACGGAGAATCTCCCAAACCGAACACGGTATACATTGCGCCCGGCGGCCGGCAGATGCGGCTGGGAATGGGGCCAGAGAACCAACCCGTACTCGAAGTGACGGATGACCCTCCGGAGAACAACTGCCGGCCGGCCGTGGATTACCTGTTTCGCTCGGCGGCGAACCGGTTTCCGGGGCGCGCGATGGCCGTGATTCTGACGGGGATGGGCAGCGACGGAACGCTTGGATTGCGGCTGCTGAAGCGCCACGGATGCTTTGTGATTGCCCAGGATGAGGCAAGCTGTATTGTCTACGGCATGCCGAAAGCTGCAGTGGACGCAGGTGTGGTGGATGCCGTTCTGCCGTTGCATTCTATAGCAGGCCGAATTGCCGCGATCGTCAAAGGGGGCCGTTGTTGACCCCTGCAATCACCCGCGAGGAAATGCCTGTGTGGTCCCGATATATCAAAGAGATTTGCGGGATTCACCTGGATGAATCCAAGGGATATCTGCTTGAGACGCGGCTCGGAGGCCTGCTTCCCGAGGTGGGCGCCTCCAACTTTTCGGAGCTCTTCTATAAAGCACGGGCGGACACAAGCAGCAAACTTCGCAACAAGATCATTGAATCCATAACGACCAACGAGACCTCATTCTTTCGCGATACCTCTCCGTTCGAAATGCTTCGGCACAAGTTGATTCCCGAATTGATGGACCGGCGCAGCAGGACTGGCGGCCGAACCCCGATCCGTATCTGGAGTGCCGCCTGTTCGACAGGGCAGGAGGCTTACAGCACGGCAATCGTGTTCAAAGAACTGCTTGGGGATCTGTCGCGGCATGACATTCGCATTCTCGGAACCGACATTTCGAATCGAGTGGTGGCACAGGCGAGCTACGGGGAATATAGCCGACTGGAATTGGAACGCGGACTGGAACCGGAAAAGCTGGCGCGGCACTTCGCGGTATCCGGGGACCGATGGAAGGTGCGCGATGAGATCCGCTCTCTGGTTTCCTTCCGCACGATGAACCTGCTCGAGCCTTATACGATGCCACACTCGTTTGACATCATCTTCTGCCGCAACGTGGCCATCTACTTCAACGAGGCGGACAAGATCCGGATGTATCGGAACATCCTCAAGTACCTTGCCAAGGACGGCTGCCTGATCATCGGTTCGACCGAGTCGATCACGGGCCTCTGCCCGGAACTTGAACCCAAACGCCATCTCCGCTCGGTGTTCTACCAGTGCAAAGTGCCCGTATAAAACAAAGTCCGACGGCTCGAAAATCCATGGCCGCTTGACGACGGCCGGAAGGCCTCGCGCATGGCTCTGCGAGTGCAGCGCAAGGCGACTCTCAACCTGGAGACATGGAAAGAAAGCGGCTGCGAGCCGATAAGTGAGTCTACGGCAAGTCTCGTCGAGGGAAGCTATGGGTAGTACGGTCGATACCATCGGACACGCGGAACTGGTCGCAGCTGTTGAGCAGGCCTGCGACGGCGTCGTCATCACCGATGCAACAGGCAACATCAGATATGTGAATCCCGCGTTTACCGCCTTGACCGGATACACCAGCGAAGAATCCATCGGCCAGAATCCACGGTTCCTCAAATCCGGACGCCACTCTGAGACGTTTTATGGAGAACTTTGGAAGACCATCCGGTCCGGTGGAGTCTGGCACGGAGAGATGATCAACCGTCGCAAGGATGGCACGACCTATTGCGAGGAGATGCGGATCGCTCCTGTCAGTGATGCGGATGGCGCCACCACCGGCTACATCGCCATCAAGCACGACGTGACCGCACAACGGGAGCAGCAGGGGGCGCAGGCGTTCCTGGCCGCGATCGTGGAAGGCTCTGAGGACGCAATCGTCTCTGCCACGCCGACAGGTGTGATCCTGACCTGGAATCGCGGGGCAGAGGCGCTGTTCGGATTCACCGCACAGGAGGCCATCGGACAATCGGTATCGATTTATGTCCCGCCGGACCGGATTGCGGGTGTTGCTTCGCAAATCGCGGAGGTATCGAAGGGCCAGCCGATAAGAAATTTCGAAGACATTTTCCAGAGAGCGGATGGCGAGAGAATTCATGTAACGGTCACGGGATCACCGGTCAGGGATGCGGAAGGCAACGTGGTGGCTGCCACCGCACTGATTCGGAACATCGCAAAACGCATCGAATCCGAATGCAGGCTCAGGGACAGCGAAGAGCGCTTCCGCGGGGTGTTTGAGTCGGCTCCGGTGGGAATGTACCTGCTCAATCCGGAGGAAAAGTTCTTGCAGGTGAATGCCGCGTTCTGCCGGATGCTTGGGTACTCCGAACAGGAACTGCTTGCTTCGAATTGGCGGGATTTGTGTCACCCGGATGAACTGTCCGCGGGCCTGAAGGCGCACACGAAGTTCTGGGAAAATCCAACCGAAGGATTGAGTGCGGAAAGGCGGCTGATTCATCGCGACGGAACAGTCATACGGTGTTCAGTGAAAGCATCGCCGCTGAAGGGACCGGAGGGTAACCCTCTCTGCGCCGTGGTCCACGTGGAAGACATCACAGAGCGCTTGCGGGATAAGGATGCTCTGAAGGAGAGCGAGGTCAGGTTTCGCAGCATGGCCGATAGTTGCCCTTCGATGATGTGGGTCACCGGCTTGAGAGGAGAGCTTGAGTTTGTCAACCGTGCCTATCGAGATTATTTCAATACCACAAGTGAACAGATTCAAGCGCACACGTGGCAATTGCAGATTCACCCGGATGACGCGCCGGCGTTTGTCCTGGCTTTCTACAGCGCGGTAAGGAGGCAGGAGCAATTCAAGGCGGATGCTCGAGTTCGGCGTGGCGACGGTCAATGGCGGCTACTGGGTTCGTACGGTGAGCCGCGCTTTTCTCATACCGGCGAGTTCCTGGGGCACGTCGGCCTCAGCGCAGACATCACAGAGCGCAAGCGCGCGGACCAGGAACTGCGGGAGTCCCAGGAGTTTGCCCAGTCAACGATCGATGCTCTGTCGTCCAACATATCCGTGCTGGACGAGGCGGGCACGGTGATCGCGGTGAACCGGCGATGGATGGAATTTGGGCAAGAGAACCAGAATGAAAGTCCAGGCGAGGTTGAAGCTTCGTCGTCAGGATGCGGCAACTTCGGCATTGGAGCCAACTACCTCGCCGTGTGCGACTGGGCTGAAGGTCCGGAAGCCCATGAAGCCGCTGAATTCGCCGCCGGCATCCGCAAAGTCCTCAGTGGGGAGATTGAGCGGCACTCGCAGGAGTATCAATGCGATTCCCCACGAGAAAAGCGATGGTTCATTGCCAGTGTCACCCGATTCTCTTTCAATGGCCAACGCCGAATCGTTGTAGAGCACATTGACATCACTCGGCGCAAACTGGCCACGCTGGCCCTCGAAAGCAGCGAGGAGAAATTCCGGCAATTGGCGGAAAACATCCACGAAGTGTTTTGGATGATGAACGTGACCGGCACCGAGATCCTCTATATCAGCCCGGCGTATGAAGCTATCTGGGGCCGGAGTTGTGCGAGCCTTTATGCGAATCCGATGGACTGGCTGGACGCGATCTGCCCCGATGACCGCGAACAGGCGCACGAGACTTTCATGAGGCAGCTGCAGGGCGAGAATGTCGATTCAGAATACAGAATCAACACGCCGGACGGACCTGAGAAATGGATTCGCGACCGGGCGTTTCCCATTCGCGATCAGGATGGAGAAGTGATCAGGATTGCCGGAATCGCAGAGGACATCACCGAACGCAGGTACCAGGACGAAGAGATGATTCGCGCCGTCGAAGGTGCAGGAGCAGCCAATCGCGCCAAAAGCCGTTTTCTGGCAAACATGAGCCATGAGATCCGCACCCCGATGAATGGCGTCATTGGCATGAATCAGCTGCTGTTGCAGACATCGCTCACCACCGAGCAGCGGCGATACGTCGAGGTGGCTCAGAACAGCGGCCGCGCCCTGTTAACACTGATCGATGCCATTCTCGACCTTTCCAAGATCGAGGCCGGGAAGATCGTATTGGAGAACTTGAAATTTGAACTGAGCCGAGTTGTCGAAGACGTGGTCCAGCTTGTGCGGGTTCAAGCAAATGCACAGGAACTCACAATCGAATCGCGCATTTCACCGAAGTGTCCAAAGTGGGTGTGCGGCGACGCTCACCGGCTGCGCCAGGTGCTTACCAATCTTTGCGCCAACGCCATCAAGTTTACGCAACATGGAGGCGTAACGGTGGATGTCGAACTTGAAAGTCTGTCCGACTGCGCGGCCGCGGTTCGCGTTTCCGTGACGGATACGGGGATTGGCATACGTGCCGATCTGGTTCCGACGCTGTTCTCTCCGTTTATCCAGGCGGACTCGACCACCACGCGCAGGTTTGGCGGAACAGGGCTGGGACTGGCGATATCAAAGCAACTGGTGGAACTGATGGGCGGAAGTATTGGGGTGTATAGCCGAGAAGGTCAGGGCTCAACCTTCTGGTTCACAGCTTCCTTTGAGCGGGCAATCTCAGATGAGCCCCAGTTCGCGGACGAAAAGCAGAAGAATCGGGCTGGCACGCCCGGTGTTGCAAATCCAACTGGGAGTGGACAGAGAATCCTGGTCGCCGAGGATAATTCCACCAATCGCGAGGTGATCCTGGCGCAGTTGAAGAAGATGGGGTATCAACCCGAAGCGGTCACGAATGGCGCTGAGGCGGTACTGGCGATCCAGCGTGAAAGATATGAACTGGTGCTGATGGATTGCGAGATGCCGGTGATGGACGGATATGAAGCAACCGGGCGGATTCATTGCATTCAACCCAAGATGCCGATCATTGCGCTGACCGCGAGCGCGATGGTGTCTGACAGGGAGCGGTGCCTTAGCGAAGGGATGGACGATTATCTTGCCAAGCCGGTTGAGCTTTCCCAGTTGGCCGAAGCGCTGGCGCGATGGTTGCCGAAGTCGCGGCCCATCACGATGTCCCCGACCATTGCAGAGACTAGAGAAACATCCTCCATTGTCATCTTTGATGAAAAATCTCTGCTGCTTCGGCTGATGGGAGACCGGGAACTGGCTCGCGATGTTCTGAACGGCTTTTGCCAGGATGCACCCGGCCAACTGAAGAAGTTGCGCGCTTACATTGATGAAACGGATGCTGTCGGCCTGAGGCTGCAGGCCCACACCCTGAAAGGATCGGCCGCTACGGTGGGGGCGGAAGCGCTGCGCGCGGTTGCGCAGGCGATGGATACGGCCGCGACTGCCGGTCAAGTCGATCTCTGTCGCGACCTTTTGCCAGACGCCTTCGAGCAACTTGATCGCTTCTTCGCGCGCCTGGTCGAAGAAGGTTGGGTTTCAAAAAGAGATCGAGAAACTGAAATTGAGGAGACGTGCGATGTTCAAGTTTAACGACGTGTTGGTTCTCGACTATCTGGTCGAGTCCCGTGAGGAATTGGCTGCTGCGGAGAAAGACCTTCTTGCGATTGAGTCGGAAGGAGGGAACGTCGATGAGGAACGAATCAATCGTATCTGCCTTGCCATGCATGCAGTGAAAGGCGGATCGCTCTTATTCGACCTGGTGAAGATCGGTGAGCTTGCGCAAAAAATAGAGAACGCGATGGCGAGGATCCGCTTCCAGAGAATTGCTCCCACACAGACTCGCGTCAGCGTTCTGCTACGCGCCATCGACCGGCTGAACGAGTTGATTCTCGAACCTGACACAAGCAACGAGGCCGACATTAGCGGACTCATCGCCGAGTTAGCCATGCCCGATACGAGTCTCCCGGCTTCCTTCGAGAAGGGCGGCGCTACGGAAGACAAACCTGCAAATGGGGCCAGAGACCGCTTGCGGATCCTGATCGTGGAAGACGATCTCGCTTGCCGGCTCTTGCTGCAGACCTTTCTTGCGCGCTATGGCGAATGTCATGTCGCTCTCAACGGGAGGGAAGCGGTTGACACATTTCGCACAGCTTTCGATCGAGGCAACAGCTACGACTTGATTTGCATGGACATCATGATGCCGGAAATGGACGGCCGCGAGGCAGTTCGGCAGATGCGTGCATTCGAAGAAGAGCGAGGCATCCGGTCACCTTATGGCGCGACGATCTTCATGACGACTACCGTGCAGGAGATCCGGGAAGTGTTCCAGTGCTTCCGGGAACTATGCGACGCATACCTGCTGAAGCCAATCGATCTTGGACAACTGCTGACGAAGATGAAGTTCTTTCAGCTGGTCTAGTTCTGGATCCGCCGATGTGGATCCTGTTGTTCCGTGAGCGCCACGTGTGCCGCAGGTTCACACAAAACTGGAAGATCGGAAGGGATCGGCCGCATCCGAGGCGTCCGTCTACCAATGCCTCGGCTATCTATACGGGATGCGGCAATACGCCTATGGAATGAGCGGCATACAGTTGTGCCTGTAAGGCTAGTCATGATCCAGTCGCACAGACAAACATGCACAGGTGAATTGCCAGAAAGAATTCTTAGCCACGGCGAGATTCTTGGGATACAACCAGGGGGTATCAATCGACGACTTTACTATAAGTGATTGATTATAAAAATAGATTGGCTCCTCAGGTAGGACTCGAACCTACAACCCTTCGGTTAACAGCCGAATGCTCTGCCATTGAGCTACTGAGGAGTGTGGCGCTCTCTAAAAGCAACTTTACAACTCTCTCAGGGTAGCAGAGGCGTTGGGGTGCGTCAAAGGGTCCGGGTTGCGGGCCCGTGGGCCAGTGACTCACGACCGGGTTGCGGGTGGTGTGCGGCGTCTACCCTCGCTCACCCGCAGGTGAATTCCACGGGCACCTCCACGTCGGGGTGCAGGCTCTTGTGCACCGGGCAGGTGTGGGCGGCGCGCTCCAGCTTTTCCTTGTCAACAGCGCTCAGCGCATGGGGGACGTGGATCTTGACCCGCAGGCTCTCAATTCTCCGCGGTGGGGCGGCAGTCATCTCCTTTTCGACCGTGGCCGTTGCACCGGAGATATCGATCTGCAAGGTACGGGCCGCCAAACCCATCACCGTAAGCATGCAGGAGCCCAGAGCCGTTGCCACCAGGTCAGTTGGCGAAAAGCTTTCGCCGCGGCCCTGGTTGTCTTTGGGGGCGTCGGTCGTGAACTGAGCGCCCGAGGGGCCGTGGGTTGCCTTGCAGTGCAGCTCTCCTTGATACTCGACTTGAATGCTCACCATGATGCTTGCCTCGAAGGTGTATGGATTAAGGGGCGGCCGGCGCGTTCCATCGCGCGGCTGAATGCATCATTACGCAGAGGACAATGAAACTTCAACTGCCCGCCGGCAACTTTGCCGCTTATCTGTTTGACTGCGACGGCACCATTGTCGACTCCATGCCGCTGCATTACATCGCGTGGAAGACCGCGCTGGGCGAGTGGGGCTGCCCGTTTCCTGAGGACCTGTTCTACTCCTGGGGCGGCAAACCGGTC
>Ga0302197_10004349_pt1 | contig 12434 bp, 11 predicted proteins | sample II_Bog_N2_1_FD_193526 | JGI IMG/M metagenome (GOLD analysis project Ga0302197, IMG submission 193526) | Peat permafrost microbial communities from Stordalen Mire near Abisko, Sweden - II_Bog_N2_1 | ecosystem: Environmental > Terrestrial > Soil > Wetlands > Peat | place: Sweden: Abisko...
ATCCAGAACTATTATTGCACTATATTATTTATAGGTTATTGTGCTAAAGGTACATTAGGTCACCGGTTATTGCGTGGAGATTCCATTGTACATATAAAAGACCGTGATCTGGCGGTGTATGCTACTATTAAACAAACTGATGTACTGAGCGCCCACGGTGATCATGAGGATTTGATGAATACTGTGAAACAACAGGATAAATTTTCGCTTAAAAAAGTTTTCCTGGTGCATGGCGAAACAGAAAGCATGCAGGCCTTGGCTGATAGCTTGGATTTTGAGGGGTATAAGACAGTGATTCCAGAGAAAGGGATTTCGTATGAAATATAATCACTTTTTTTGAAATTGTCCTTCTGAACATTGCGAAGTTAGAGTTGTGAATTATAATGATTTAGATTTCAGTCGCAAACTGAAGCCATTGGTAAATATTAAATTATCAAGTATATTGTGAAACGTTTGAACAAATAAAAAACACTTAAATGCAAAAAACAACTCTTGAAGAATGGAAAATAATTCGAGATGAACCTGTTAAGCCTTATCTAACGCATGGTATTTATGAAGGCAATAATTCAGAGTTTGCATTTTATTTTTCACAAATCGAAGAATGGGGGTTGATGAAGTATTGTACTAAACTTCAAATTTATAAACATAAATCATCGCCTGAAAAAATTTACGATAGTGGATCAGTATGGTTTTTGTTTGACATATTTAAGGAAGTTGATTTTACTGAAACAAGCTTCATTTTCGACTGGACTCTGGAAAAATTAGTTTGTTTTAGACAACTTATCAACAAGGGAAATAACAACTATTCTTATCCATTTATAATTATAAATCTTTCTAATTTAACTTATGCAGCAATAGATGATAAATTATTAATGTTGAAAAAAGAAGATTCCATTTCCTTTACTGGAGTGCAAGTCGTAATTGATAAGGATACAAATGAAGAAAAGAAAGTTTTTAAAAAAATCAAATTTGAGGAAATGAGATGGGCTACATTAACCAGTCTCACGAATAGCGAATTTGCAGGGTGAAGAAAATTCTTTGTTTTTCAGAATAACAAACGAAAACAAAAGAGGCTGTCTCATAAGTATGAGAACAGCCTCTTTTTCTATAATTTATTCGGATACCTGATGGAGTCCGTTTTCTTTTATGCGATTCTCAGAGGGCCAATTTTACTTATGATACAGCCTCTTCTGTTTTATAGTATTGAAATAACTTATTTCTTGAAGTGCTCGATAATTAAGCTGGCAAGCTCAAGGCCTATTCTTTCCTGCGCTTCGTTGGTAGCGGCACCGATGTGCGGTGTTAGGGAGATCTTAGGGTTTTTAAGGATTTCTTCGCGAGGTGTTGGTTCGTTGTCATAAACATCAAGCGCTGCGAAAGAAACCTGGCCGCTGTTTAGAGCATCAATTAAAGCCAGCTCGTCAATTAATCCACCGCGTGATGCGTTAACCAGGCCTACTCCTTTTTTCATTTGCGCTAATTCTTCGGCACCAATAAGGGCTTTATCAACAAATGGTGTGTGCAGGGTGATGAAATCAGCAGTTTTGATGATCTCGTCTAAGGTTGCAGTCTTTACAGAAGCATTTACTTTGATACCACCGCCTAAAACCAGTTCCAGTTCAGGTTTGAACGGGAATAAGTCATAAGCCAAAACATCCATACCAACACCAATCGCTATTTTAGCCACTTCGCGACCGATACGGCCAAATCCTACGATACCTAAAGTTTTTCCGCGAAGCTCAACACCTTTAGCGTAAGCTTTTTTCAGATCGTTAAACTTGGTTGCACCTTCAACCGGCATTTTGCGGTTGCTATCTGCCAAAAAGCGAACGCCACCAAATAATTGCGCGAATACCAACTCGGCAACTGATAATGATGAAGAAGCTGGTGTATTGTAAACGCCAATGCCTTTTTCTTTGGCATAATCAACATCTATATTATCAACACCAACACCACCACGGCCAATCAGTTTAAGATTTGGTGTAGCATCTATCAAAGCCTTACGGACTTTTGTAGCGCTACGTACAGTAATGGCATCGTAATTTTTTAATTTCTCAAGAAGTTGTTCTTGAGGTATATTATTGGTATCTACTTCAAAACCGGCATCTTCCAGCATTTTTTTGCCTATCGGATCGATACCATCGTTAGCTAATATTTTGATCATTTCTTGTTAGAGATTAGTGATTGGAGATCAGAGATTAGTAATACAAGATTGGTTTTTCAACTAATCTCTAATTCGCTAATCTCTAATCGCTTACTTATTTTTTTCTGCAAATTCTCTCATGGTGTCAATCAGCACGTAAACGCTGGTGATTGGCAACGCGTTGTATATGGAAGCACGGAAACCGCCTACGCTCCTGTGGCCTTTTATTCCTACTATGCCTTTTTCGTCGCATAGTTTAAGGAATGGTTTTTCATGATCTGGATTGTTTACTACGAAGGTAACGTTCATATCTGAACGGTCTTCTGTAGCACAAACTGCCTTGAACAATGGGTTGCGCTCGATTTCTTCGTATAAAACAGCTGATTTTGCTTTGTTTTCTTTCTCGATCGCGTCAACGCCACCTTTTGATTTTAACCAGTTAAGGGTAAGCATTGATACGTAGATAGCAAATACCGGTGGGGTATTGTACATTGATCCACCTTCTATTTGTGTTTGATAATTTAGCATTGCAGGAATTTTACGGCCTGTTTTGCCTAAAATATCATCCTTAACAATAACTAAAGTAACACCTGCAGGGCCCATATTTTTTTGAGCACCGGCGTATATCAATCCAAAATCAGCAACGTTTATTTTGCGGCTGAATATATCTGACGACATATCGCATACCACAGGTACCGGTGATTTTGGGAACGCATGCATTTGCGTACCGTAAATAGTATTATTTGATGTAATGTGAAAGTAAGCAGCGTCCGCAGGGATGGTGTAATCCTTAGGGATATAAGTAAAATTGCTTTCTTTTGATGTAGCCACTACTTCTACCTCGCCAAAATATTTAGCCTCTTTTAAAGCTTTGTTTGCCCACACGCCCGACTCTACATAAGCAGCTTTGCCACCATCAGGTAACAGGTTATAAGGAGCCATAGCAAATTGCATGCTTGCGCCACCTTGTAAAAATAAAACTGAATAACCTTCTGGAACTTCGAACAGTTCCTTTACCAGTTTTACAGCCTCGTTTAAAACCGCCTCAAACTCCGGGGCACGGTGCGAAATTTCCAGTATGGAAAGTCCTGTTCCGTTAAAATCAATTACGCCGGCAGCAGCCTGTTTTAAGACTTCGTGAGGTAAAATGCCTGGTCCGGCACCAAAATTATGTTTCATGTTATTAGGATTTATAGCTAAACAAGCAATTATTAAATTGCTACTTAGCCGCGCCGAAGTTAATTAATTCGACAAAATATATAGAGTTTATTTGCTTTTTTTTCAAAAAAAATACAATAACCTGATAAGCCAGGTTTTAAATGGGAGGTAGTTATGTAATGAAATGGTATCGGTTATACCTGATTTGCTACTATGCTTGTTTTAAAGCTGCAATAGCTGCAAGCGGATCGGTCGATGAAAATACAGAGCTGCCCGCCACCAAAACGTTGGCGCCCGCTTCAATCAATTTAGCCGCGTTATTTATATCAACCCCGCCATCAACTTCGATCAAAAGTTCGGTGTTGTAGCGGCGTTTTAAAGCTTTAATATCGTTTAGCTTTTTATAGGTGTTCTGGATGAATTTTTGGCCGCCAAAACCCGGATTTACCGACATAATAAGTACCATATCCAAATCCAGGATGATATCTTCCAAAGAAGCTACGGTAGTATGCGGGTTTAAGGCTACACAAGCCTTGCAGCCCAACTCTTTTATAACCTGAATAGTGCGATGCAAATTCGGGCAAGCCTCAAAGTGAACGGTGATGCTATCAGCACCGGCTTCTACAAATTCCTTAATGTATTTATCCGGCTCTACAATCATCAAATGAACATCCAAAAACTTTTTGGAATATTTTTTAACGGCTTTAAGAACCGGAAAACCAAAGGAAATGTTTGGTACAAATCTACCATCCATTATATCTACATGCATCCAGTCGCCTTCGCTTTGGTTAAGCATTTCAACATCTCGCTGCAGATTAGCGAAATCAGCTGCTAGAATTGATGGGGCTACTAAGTGGTTGCTCATGGTGAGCAAAGATAATTAAACGCCCCGACCTCCTAAAGGGAGATTAAGGATTTTTTTAATATAAAGATGCTATTATTCCCCTTTAGGGGATTAAGGGGTAATTAATCACAATTTAACAACAGGTCGTAATATTTTTTCATCAGGATAACATCGTAATTTACTAATGAATTATAAGCTTCGGCTACCAATTCGTTCAGAATTGAAGAGCCGAGCTGCCCGCCACCATTGGGAATGGAGTCATAGTATTTTATTAATTCTTTAACCCTGATAATCTCGTACAGTAAGTGCTGAATAAGATCGGTCTGTGATCCCGATTGTATCCCGCCTGTATTTTTATTGAGAAAATCTAAAGGATCATTAGTAGTAGATGTCATTATTCTAAAAAGAGCCGAATTTATCAAATGGATTTAACTCGTGTTAACATTTATAAAGGGCAAAAAAACGTAATTGTTTTAAAAAATTAAAAATATTTTAATTTAAAAATAAAGCCCTCTTTTGGAGGGCTTTACAATTTTTATCTTCAATTAAATTATTGATTTGCAGATTCTGGCTTAGGTAATAGCGCTTTACGTGAAAGCTTTAATTTACCTTGTTTATCTACATCAAGTAATTTAACACTAACCTCATCCCCTATCTGGAATATTCCATCCATAGTTTCGATGCGGCGGTGATCAATTTCAGAGATATGCAGTAAACCATCTTTACCCGGCATAATTTCAACAAATGCACCAAATGGCATAATTGATTTTACTTTACCTTCGTAAATCTCACCAACCTCGGGTTTTGAAGCGATGTTTTTAATACGAGTAACAGCTTTGTCAATTGCTTCTTTGTTATCAGCAAATATTTGAACTACACCCTGGTTGCCAACTTCCTCAATAGAGATAGTCGCTCCGGTTTCCCGTTGCATTTCCTGAATGATCTTTCCTCCCGGGCCGATAACCGCGCCAATGTACTCTTTATCAATACGGATGGTAATGATACGTGGTGCATGTGGTTTGTAATCTTCACGTGGAGCTTCAATGGTTTTCTTCATTTCGTTTAAGATATGAAGACGGCCAGCTTTTGCCTGATCTAAAGCTTTTTCTAAAACCTCGTATGATAAACCGTTGATTTTTAAGTCCATTTGGCAAGCAACAATACCTTTTTCGGTACCGGTTACTTTAAAGTCCATATCGCCCAAGTGATCTTCATCACCCAAAATATCAGAAAGGATAGCGTATTTAGTACCCATTTCGTTGGTGATCAAACCCATCGCAATACCTGATACCGGCGATTTGATTTTGATACCGGCATCCATCAATGCTAATGTACCGGCGCAAACCGTAGCCATTGATGATGAACCGTTAGATTCTAATATATCAGAAACGATGCGGATGGTGTATGGATTTTCATCATCAGCAGGTAATACCTGTTTTAATGAACGCATAGCCAAGTTACCGTGACCAATTTCGCGGCGACCAGCTCCCCTGTTAGGGCGAACTTCACCGGTTGAGAAACCAGGGAAATTGTAGTGTAGTAAGAATTTGTTGTAACCGTTGATGAACGCGCCATCAATCATTTGCTCATCATCCTTAGCACCTAAGGTAACAGTGGTTAATGCCTGTGTTTCGCCACGGGTGAATACCGCTGAACCGTGTGCAGATGGTAAGTAACCAACTTCGCTCCATATAGGGCGGATTTGGGTGGTTGAACGGCCATCAAGACGTTTACCCTCATCTAACACTAAATTACGGATAGCATCATACTCCACATCGTGGTAATATTTTTTAGCTAAGAATTTAGTAACATCATCAATCTCGCCTAAAGTAGCGATGTAGTTATCACGAACTTCTTTAAACTTAACAGATCTTTCATCTTTACCTGATGCAGAACCCGCGATAGCGTAAACCTGCTCATAAGTAGCAGCGTAGATGGCTTTCTTTAAATCTTCGTTGCTGTTTTCGTGGCTGTAAGTACGTTTTACTGTTTTACCAACCTCTTCGGCTAACTGGCGTTGAGCCAATACTTGTATCTTAATGTGCTCATGTGCAAATTTGATCGCTTCAACCATTTCTGGTTCCTGGATCTCTTTACATTCACCTTCAACCATACAGATATCAAATTCTGAACCTGCTACGATAAATTCTAAGGTCGCACGCTCTAAATCTGTTCTGCCCGGGTTGATCACTAATTTGCCATCAATTTTGGCAACGCGAACTTCGGAGATAGGGCCGTTGAAAGGGATATCAGAAACCGATAATGCCGCTGATGCTGCCAAACCGGCAAGGCAATCAGGCATAATATCTTTATCTGATGATATTAAAGTAATCATCACCTGTACATCGGCGTGATAATCTTCAGGGAATTGCGGGCGTAATGCGCGGTCAACCAAACGAGAGATTAGAACCTCATAATCTGATAAACGTGCCTCGCGGCGTAAAAAACCACCAGGTATACGACCTGCGGCAGCGTATTTTTCTTGATAATCAACAGAAAGCGGTAAAAAATCAACGCCTTCTTTTGCTTCTTTTGTTGATACTACAGTAGCTAATAACATGGTATCACCCATTTTTACTACTACCGAGCCATCAGCTTGTTTGGCCAGTTTTCCTGTTTCGATCTCAATGGTGCGGCCGTCACCTATATCGAATACTTTTTTAATTGCTTTGTAACTCATCTTTTTTGTGTTGTGACGCGCTTTCATCTTTAGGACGCGTCGATTTTATTTTGTGTGTAAATATATTGTTTTTCAGTGGATAAATTGTCCCCGTATAACACAGAATGGTATTATACGTTGTTAGTAATTTAGGGGAATAATTATAGTGGTTAAAGTAAAAAAGCCATCTCCTTAATTTGAGACGGCTTTTTATTAAAAACTTGCAGATATTACTTGATGATATCCCTTAGCGCTAAAGCTTTGATGATAGCACGGTACCTGTTTATATCTTTTTTGTATAAGTATGCAAGCAACCCACGGCGCTTACCTACTAATTTTTGAAGAGACAACTGGGTTGAAAAATCGTGTTTGTTCTTTTTTAAGTGCCCGGTTAAGTGAGCGATACGGTTGGTAAATAAAGCAACCTGCGCTTCGGTTGAGCCGGAGTCGGTAGCAGATTTACCGTGTTTTTCGAAAATCTCAGATTTCCATTCTTTACTTAAATACATTACGTGAATAATACTAAAGTGTTAATAATTTTTGTTAATTGTGCCGCAAAGATAGGGATTTAATTCAAAAGTAAAAAATCAAAATTCAAAAGTGATTTGCAAGGTTTAATACAAAAATCAAAAGTAAAAATTCAAAAGTTATTTGCGTGTTGTTATGGCGTTGAATAGCGTAAACAATAATATTAGTTTTGCATTATTATATAGGTAGCCGATACTTTTTGAATTTTTAATTTTGATTTTTGAATTAATAATATGTACAAGACCTACGAAACCGAATTACGCGTACGCCCCGATGATATTGACATGTTTAATCATGTGCATAATAGTAAATATTTTGATTATGTATTAGCTGCGCGATACGACCAGATGGAGCGTTGCTATGGCCTGGGTATGGAAAAGTTTATGGCACGTGGAATGGGCTGGCTGGTACGCACCGTTTATATGGACTACAAGCGTGCGCTAAAAATGAGTGATTATTTTTTAGTGCGAACTCGTATTGAAAGCATCAACGAGAAAAAATGTAAGGTGCATTTTGAGATATTAAGTAAAGCTACTGGCAAAATTAGTTGCGATGGTTGGTTTGATTTTGTAATGATCGACATGGCTACCGGCAAGGGAATGGCTATTCCGCAGGATGTGATTGAGCACTATGTTGATAGTAGGAATTGTGCAGCAGAATAAGAATAAGTGATGCGGAAGCCACCAACGATAGGCTCAATTGAACTTATCGTGCTATTGTTTTTCCTTTTTTTTCAAGATCGCCGATAAAGGAGGTTAATTCATTTAAAAATATGTCCAAATCTATAGCGGATCGCTTCAGGTATTTTATTAGCTTTTTAAGTTGAGCAGGTGAGTTTATAAAATCATTGATGATGTTTGTAATGCCTAAAATATTAGCTACCGGTTTACGCACCCCGTGCGAAGTCATGTACATCATTTCTTCCAATCCTTTAACATATTCTTTTAAGTATTCATCTGCTTTTTTAAGCTCTTTATAAGCGATATCCAATTCTGCTGCACGTTTTTCTTTTTCTTCGTTTTGGTAGATAAGCTCATGATTAGCTATTAGTAATTCGGCAGCCCTATCCTCTTTTTCATTATTCTGAAAAGCGAGTTCAATGTTGGCTATGGCCAGTTCTGCAGCACGGTTTTCTTTTTCTACATTTTGAAAGGCAAGTTCAATATTAGCTACAACTAATTCTGCAGCACGGTTTTCTTTTTCTTCGTTTTGAAAAATAAGTTCATTATTTGCAATAACCAATTCTGCAGCACGATTTTCTTTTTCTTCATTTTGATAGATAAGTTCCTTATTCGCTATCAATAATTCAGCTGCCCTATCTTCTTTTTCGTGATTTTGAAAAGCGAGTTCAATATTGGCTATGGCTAGTTCGGCAGCGCGTTTTTCCTTTTCCTGGTTTTGGAAGGCAAGTTCTATGTTTGCTATGATCAGCTCCGCGGCCCGATTTTCTCTTTCTTTGTTCTGAAATATAAGTTCTTTGTTGGCAATGGCCAATTCGGCCGCACGTGCTTCCTTTTGCTGATTTTGAAATAGCAATTCTTTATTAGCAATAATCAGTTCAGCAGCACTGGTTTCTTCTTCCCGGTGCAGAATGATTTTAAATTCTTTTGTTTTGTGGGAATATGACATATGAAAGGCTTGAGCTATAAATATGATGATAACGCAATTATATAAAAACAAGTTTAAGGCAATTATGAAAATGCTTAGTTTATTCTTAGTAAAAAGTTATATCTACATAACAGTAAAACCAGCTAATGTTTTGAAAAACTGATAATTAATTTACTTTACCTGAAGATGAATTGCCGCCTATCATATGCGTAATATATATTGGCTCAGTTAAAAACACCGGGGATTGTATTTAACACAATTACGGTAAATTATAACTGGTACTTGAAATGGGTTAGGAATTGTATCGCGACACGCATTATCAGTGTACGGCTATTGGGCCACCAAACCAGCGTGATGCAGCTAGGGCCGCATCATCAAGGTTAGGCTTACCTTCACAAGCCCAGGCGATAAACCCATCAGGGCGTATCAGTACGGCGCTAAGGCCTAATTGTTCTTTTGCCCGGCCAGAAACATACTTCATTCGGTCGCCATATTTACTCGCCAAGGTTTTAAGTGAAGCATTTATATCGAAGTCAAGCAATATTCCATGGCCATCGTGCATTAACTCGCCAATTCTCGCGCCGCCTTCCAACTCAAAGTTTGGAACGCTGTGACCTATTAAATGGTGGTCGCCCCCGAGATTGTAGTGTGTATTAACGCCCCATACTCGTCCTGCAAAGTAAGTGGCCCCATCGCGCGTATCTATAAGGTCGCGGATAATCGAGTTTAATGCGCGGGCATGGGGTTCTGTTCCCATGATTGCAACCTGGGCACGTGACCAATCCAATACCTGTACACCAATTGGGTGCCGTTCGGTATAATAACTGTCTAACAAGCTTTCCGATGCTTTCTGGTAGATGGTTGCGGCTAGTTTCCAGCCAAGGTTCATGGCATCGCCCAGCCCAAGGTTAAGCCCCTGGCCTCCCAACGGCGCATGAATGTGCGCTGCATCGCCTGCTAAAAGTACCCGTCCGTTGCGGTAGGTTGTGGCTTGCCGCGCACGGTCAGTCCAGGTGGTTGCAATATGCAAGGCGCTAATTGTAACATCAGTGTTTGAGATGCGGCGCAGCACCTCCTGCACATGTTCAAGCGTAACTGGTTTTTCTGAATTATGAAATGCCCCGCCATCAAAATCCTGTATCAATACGTAGCCCGGCTGCGATTGCAAGTACATTCCTGTCGGTGTCATGTTTCGACCCGGACTAAGCTTCTCAGGGTCGGCAATGTCAATCTGGGTAGTGTAACCGGTAAATTCCGGCTCCGTGCCTGCGAATTCAAAACCGCCCGCCTTGCGAACAACACTACGGCTTCCGTCGCAACCCACCAACCATTTACTTTGAAAAGATTGGTTACCTGACTGAACAATTACCCCCTCCCCGATTTGTTGAAAGTCGGTAATGGCAAGCCCGCGCATGATTTTTACACCTAAGGATTCTGCTCGTCGGGCCAGCATCTTTTCAAGCTCATCCATTTCAGAAATTAAGCTGGTTTCGGTAGAGGTAGGCAGGCGATACTTCCACTGTGCGGTGTCAATATCACCCTCATGAAATGGAATCCCGGCGAAGTGCCCAACCTGCCGACGGGCACCTTGCACGGCATTTTGATGCGGATTTTTAAGGCGTTTGTGCAACTCAAGTTCTTTCAGCAATCCACGTCGGTAAAGCGCTTCAATAGTAGGCGCCGAGAGTCCCCGTATCCCGAAAGGAAGTTGCTTTAAAGGCGAGTGTGGATCCCCCGCTTTTTCCAGTATCAGCACTAAACATTTTTTTAAAGCCAATTCACAGGCGAGGAATAGACCTACAGGGCCTGCACCTGCTATAATTACATCATATATGGTGGTGCCTTGTTCATTTTTCATATATAGTCTTTTATTTTTTTAATGCTTTTACAACCAGATCAAAGGTTTTCCAAAGCAATTTGTCGTTCATTTTAAATGGTTTACCTGCCGGGTCTTGCCCTTTATGATGGAAGGTTATTAACGTATACAGTGGCGCGAACGCAATCGCCCAATAAACTTCAAGCGGTAAATCTTCAATCTCTCCTCGGTTAATTGCATTTTGCACAAAGCGAGTTACCATATCCTTATAGCCGTTTGTGGCTTCAATAAACTTTTTTTGATAGGTTGAACTTTGTAGCTGATCGAAAAATGAATTCAGCAATGGCTTGTTTATTAAAAATTTATAGCGCGATTCCCATTGCGCGCGCAACCCTTCTTCAAACCTTGCTTCACAGTCAAACTCGCCAATCATGATATCGCTCATTCGTTTTCCCTCCTCACAAGCGATTTTTATAATGAGGTCATCACGATCTTTATAATAGATGTAAAGCGTAGCAACAGATATTTTACATGCCTTTGCCAGCTTGTTCATGCTGAACCCTTCAAGGCCTTCTTTCACTATTAATTCAATAGATTTCTGCTTTACTAGATTTTCTTTATCAATATTTCTTGTTCGCATAACAAATACAAATATAAATGAATATTCATTCTTTTATAAATATATCTTATTTAATTTTCAATTATTAATTGACGCTTATACGTTATATATCCGGCTTTCCAGATTTGCTTTTCTATCCGGGATATTACCAACCAGTATGTGAGGAGTGTTATTTTTAAAATTTTAATAACAAGGAGGTACAATCAACTCAGGGCTTGTGCTTTTTTATCAAAGGGTTTAATTTATCTCAAGGTTATGGCCCTATTTCTTAGTGCAATGACCCAGAAGATAAATCGTCAGTTTCTTGGATGAAACTGTATGATCGTTCCCTTTAAAAATTCTCTGTCTAAATGTGTATAGATCTCGGTTGTAGTAATGCTTTCGTGGCCCAGCATTTCCTGTACCGCCCGCAGATCAGCCCCACCCTCCACCAGATGCGTTGCAAATGAGTGCCGGAAGGTATGCGGACTGATTGACTTTTTTAAGCCGATAATTTCAGCCAGTTGCTTTATCAGCGTAAAAATATAAATACGACTAAGCCTGCTACCTCGTTGGTTTAAAAAGACCATATCCTCTTCGCCTCTTTTTACAGCGGTGTGTACACGAACCTGTTCTATCCAAATTTTCAGGGCTTTTACAGCTGCGCCTCCAATAGGCACCAGCCGCTCTTTACTTCCTTTACCTGTTACTTTTATAAATTCTATATCAAGATATAAATTAGACAGTTTAAGCTCTGTTAATTCAGATACACGTAGTCCACAGCCATAAAGTACTTCTAAAATGGCTTTGTTGCGGGCACCATCCGGACGGGAAAGATCAATAGCGGCAATCAATTTATTGATGTCCTCGTAACTCAGTGTATCCGGGAGTTTACGCTGTATTTTAGGCGATTCAAGCAATTCTGATGGATCGTCTTTAATGATATCCTCCATCAGCATGTATTTATAAAAGGCTTTTATACCTGATAATATGCGGGCTTGCGAAGATGGGATCATACCTAATTCGTTCACCCAATTAATAAAATTCCTTAAATCTGTCAGTGTAATATTTTCAGGTTTA
>Ga0302197_10004352_pt1 | contig 12431 bp, 15 predicted proteins | sample II_Bog_N2_1_FD_193526 | JGI IMG/M metagenome (GOLD analysis project Ga0302197, IMG submission 193526) | Peat permafrost microbial communities from Stordalen Mire near Abisko, Sweden - II_Bog_N2_1 | ecosystem: Environmental > Terrestrial > Soil > Wetlands > Peat | place: Sweden: Abisko...
CATGTAGCAGTAGAAACCGCTGCGTCGAGCCATTTCGCTTGGCGAAATCAAGAACCTTCGCCTTCGTATGGTCGAAGAAGAACTCTATCGGCGCGATGTAGCGATCGCCGGTGTCGCCGACCAGGACGCCTGCAAACTTCATGCCCTGACCGCGCATTCGAACGAGGAGATTCTCCTCGATCGCCCAGCACGCCAGCTGCTTCTGAATGGCGTCGGCGATGGTGCGCTCACCGCCGCGATAGATATCGGCGACGCGGCGGTGAGCGAGATAGATTTCGGAGCCGTCAGATAGCTTGAAGATGAGGCCGCAGAGACGCCGACCTACTTTGACCGGAGTAGTCTCCGGCTTCATGGGCTTCGATCGGGAGAACGCCGTGGTCGTCATAAGACCACAAGCCCTGCGCTCCGCGCGCGATGATAGGATCGCGAAATCTTTTTGGGTCGCGCAGCCGCCAGGCGTAATGCCCTACCATCCACATACCGAACATCTTCTCCCCCTCGGTCACTTCCTCCATAAATTCCTCGGTCATGACCTCGCACGAGTGAAGTTCCACCGTGCCGAGAATACAGCCACGCGGCAGTTCCATCAGTTCGGGTAGCCCCGTCTCCGAGTAAAACTGTTGAAAGTCTGGATCGTTGTAGGCCGTAAGCTGCTCCGGTCGAATGGATTTGGTCGCGGCTATCCCTATTCGTTCCCCGATCAGAGCAGCTGGCGCGGGCCAGCTCCTCGTCTCGAAGAACTTGTGTCGATGAACAATGAGGGACGCCCAGGGGTTCCAGATCGAAATGACTCTCATGCGCTCGCTCCAAGTGAATCCCCTTTCTTATATCAAATCATCGACGGTTAATAGTCAGATCACGCAGCCTCTTCTTCGATTTCCGCGACGACCGGCGGCGTGTATCCTTTCGGGAGGAGCGCGAGAAGCTTGCTCCATTCGCCGGCCTTCTCTAGCCGATCCGCGAGCGGGCCGGGATAGCTCTTGCCGCCTTCCCACTTCACGTAACCCGCGGAAGATTCGAGAACTTTCTCCTTCACGAGAAAGTCGATGGTCGACCGGAACACGTTGAACTTGCCGGTGCCATCCGGCAGGAACTCGAAGCGCCAGCTAGCCGTCCGGAAGGGCCGCGCGACCTTATTCTTGTTGATCACCGCGCTTATCTGCATCCCGACGACCTCCTTGTCCGTCGAGGACTTGGTGATCTTCGAGGCGCTGAGCATGATGCGCTGCGAGAAATAGAACTTGGAGTTGTCGCCGCCGGCTGTCTTGCGATTGTCGCCGTAGAGAACCTTCAGATCGATGCGGATCTGGTTCAGGAAGATCATGCAGATGCCCAGATCATCCGCGGATTGAGCGAGCGCCGGGAAATGGGCTGACGTCGCTCGCGCGAGCGCGGTGTTGTCGTTCATGTTGCGGTCGCCGGCCTCTTTGTCCTTGCCGGTCTTAGCGTCGATGAGGGCCGACTGCGGCACCATCGCGGCCAGGCTGTCGAACACCCACACGATAGGCGCCTTGGCGTCGATCAGCTTGTTCTTGCGGATGTGGCGCGCGACCTCGACGGCGATCGTGATCGACTCCTCGAAGGTGCGCGGCTTGCGGTAGATGAACTTACCCGGTCGAATGTCCAGCCCGAGTTGCGGCGCCAGCTTCATCGAGAACGAACGCTCATGATCCATGAAGCCGGCGATGCCGCCCATGCGCTGCGCGTGAGCCATGATGGCCGTCGCGATCGCGGTCTTACCGGCCGAAGGAGGTCCGGCGATCTCTACCATGCGACCGCCCGCGATGCCGCCTTCCCAGAGGTTTGACAGAGCGTAGTCAAGCTCTGGATAGCCGGTCGACAAAAAGACCGTGACGGTGGAAGGCTCGTCGTTCTCGCCAATGAGCGAGGCGATCGAGGCAGCAATGTCTTCAACGGATGCCATTATTCCAAATCTCCTTTTTGATCTTTCTCATCGAGAAAGCCGACCTTGGTCGCGTCATCGAGACGATTCACCATGAGCTTCTCCGTGGTGATCTCCTGATGCGTTACGGTTCCCGCCAACTCGAGGTTGGGCGAGGATTTTGCGATGCGGCCGGCGGGCTTCTTCCACTCGGCTTTCGCGGCTTCGAGCGTTTGCGTAGGCTTTGCGCTGGCGACCGCTGTATCGACCCTAGCGATAGCCGCGGGGCGCTCGTAGCTAGGTTGCGCGACCATTGTTCCGGCGCTCATGACAGGCTGACCGTTCGTTACGGGAGCGTCCCACGAGAACTCGCCGGCTGAGATCACGACGCGATCCTTGCGCGCCTGCTCCTCGATGTTGTTCGTGGTGCTCCGAATGAACCCGAAGACCTTTTCGAACTGATCCGCGGAGATCGCGTGACCTTCTTTTTCGAGGAGCTTGAGTAGCTCGCCGAGACCCTTTCCGATCGTCGTCACCTGAGCGCCGATCGCGACCGAGCCTGTGAGACGTTTCACACCGCGGGGCATTAAGCTGTCACTCCTCTAAAGGGCGCCAGCCATTCGCTGCCGCCAGTCAATATTGATTGAAACATCCACTTACGGCAGAACGCTTCGAAGCCCGCCTCATCTAAGGAAGGTTTCGTTAATGTAAGACCGTTCGGAATAGGTATTGCCGATGAATTCAAATCCATCAGCTGCATGTTACGTCTATATATATCATGCTTCTGCTCGGATATAGCGAACTCCCTGAACTTAGCCGGGAGCTTCTCCGGGTCTATACTTTTATCCAGGAAACCATTGAAGAAGTTATTCACCGATCCGTACTTGACGATGAACTCGACCGCTCCTTTCTCTCCGATGCCGCCGACACCCGTCACCGAGTCCGACTTATCACCTTGCAGAGACTTCACTTCGGCCCATTGATCTGGCCTGGTCAGACCGACCCACTCGCCCGACTTGCGCTCGAAGCCGATGCCAACCGACTCCGTGGACGGCGTCTTGGTGCCGAACGTGTTGAAGCCGATCCGGCGATTGTTGATCAGATCGACCCAGACCACGTTCTTGCCGACTAGCTGAATCCAGTCCTTGTCTCCCGACATAAGGACGATCCGCTTCTTGTCGGCGTAGCGTCGCACCGTAATAGCGGCCAGGTCGTCGGCTTCCATGTTGAGCGCGAACATGCGACGCACGCCCAGAAGATCCACCGCGTCGTTGATCATCTTCTTCTGGCTCTTGTAGGACTTCCGGATCTCCGCTTGCGCGATCTCGTTCTTGGTCACGGCCGGCTTGTTCCGATCGCCCTTGTAGTCGGCGTAGGCGTTATAGCGCCACGAGATACCGTCATTCAGAATGATGGGCGTCAGCATGGGATACTGAGCCACGCTCTCGCGCAGCCGGCGAATGAAGCCGAAGGCGCCCTGCGTGTCCTGATCGCCGACGCTAAGCCGCTTCATCGACGACGCCGCGAACCCCCAATTTGACGCATCTATCAGCATGAAACCCGCATTCATAATGCAGCCGCCGCGATGATCTCACGAGCTTCCATGACCAGCTTCCAGAGAGCCTCGGCGTCATCGAAGCAGTCGTCAGATGGCGTGTCCGCGATCACCTCATCATCGGTGCATCCATCATAAGCGTATCGATAGCACTCGGCGTATTGCGCCTTCAGAACCTTCATGCGCTCCGGATCGTAGGGTGAATCGAGCGCGGCGATGCGCGCGATGAAATCGATGGCGCTCATTTTAGAATCACCTTCGTCAGATCTTCCCAACCCATGACGCCGATCTTGGTCGTGTCGGTCGGAGCCTCATAGATTCGCATCACCTGATAATCATCCAGCTCCGACTCGTAATTCGTGTGAAAGATTTCGGACGCCTCGATGATGCTGTTGGCGCAGACGAACTGGCTCTGATCTTCGCCGTTGTGATCCTCGGCACAGACATAGTACATGCGGCTCATGATTTCTTCCTTTTCATTGTTGTACTGATGCGGGAGATCAAGACCTTCATGGAAAACACCCTCGAGGAACCGCTTGGCTAATTAGGCCACGCATTCACGCACTTACCGGATCATCGCTATTGCAAACTCGCGAATGATTCAGAGGTCATTCTCGGCCCGAAGGGCTCCGAATGGAGAATGTTTTCGATGAAGGCGATGGGACGGCGCTTTAACTCTGCGCCGTCCCATCTATACTAGACCGCGTCCCGTTGGGGTCGATCTAGTGTCTCTTAGATCGCGTCCAACTCGCTGAGAACGCTGTCGAGGTCGGCCGGGTCCATCGCGGCCCCAAACTGATCTTCAGCCTTCTCGACGACCTTCTCGACGACGGCGACCTTGGCGGCAGCTTTCGCGGGAGCCTTCGCCGGAGCCTTCGCGCTGGCTTTCGCCGCGAGCTTGGCCGCGATCTGAGCTTCGAGAGCCTCTTCGGCCTCGAGTTCAGCCAATTGAGCCGCCATCATCTCGCGCTTCGTCAGGGTCTTGGTCTCGACGACCTCGACCTCCGGTTCGGCCGCGATGACTTCGGCGACGGCCGCGGCGGCGGCTTCAACTTCCGCATCCGGAACGCTCGCCGATGGGCGCGTCAGAAGAGCCGTGTTGCGAACGGGCAACGCGCCGACCTTCAGACCCGAGACATTAACGCCGGTCAGATTGCCGATCGCCGTCAGCGCCTTACCTTCTTCTCCACGGAAGAACTCCGATTCGACCAGCGCGAAGAGATCGATCGCGCTATCGAGTGAAGCCTTCGACACCGGCTTGGCGCCGGGATGGGGAAGAACGACATACTTGGTTTCGAGACCGCGACCGGACTTCTCGATCGTGAACTCGAAGCCTGTCTTGTGATCGAGAATGTAGCCGGAATCGTCGGCGTAGGTCTCGACCATACCCATGATCGTCCCGAAGGTCGTCGGGGTGATCTCTAGCGCGACCGCGTTCTCGGAGGCGTCGCCGCCGCTCTTGATCACGACGTTCAGAAGGATGGTGGTCTTCGCCTTCCATTCCTTCATGAGCTTGATGTCGTCGTCGGTGACGGCGCCCCTGATCGCCATCTCGATCGCTTTGTCCACCGCGCTCTCGACGCCGAAAACGATCATGGAGTTGCCGACGACGGCGACGGGCTTGCCGTTCGACTCGGTTTTGATCCAGTTCACGCCACATTCCTGCCAGAACTGGCCGGCGACGGCGATCGGGGATGTCGTGGGGGTCGTCAGGATTCGGAAGCGCGTCTTGCCTTCCTTGAGCTTGTAGATCTTCCCGCCGCCGCGAGAGAACTTATTCTTCGCGCCATGAATGAGCGCGAGCATTTCTGCTGACATAGCCATGTGACTTGGTACTTTCTTGCTGTTGTGACTTTGGACTTTGAGACTAGCTGCATCGCGACTTAGCGATGCAGCTGTTTAGTATTATAGCGAAAACTTCGCGGGACTCGAGAGGTAAATCAACATGGACTTACGAATTTAGTCGCGCGGAGTTCCATCTTGGTGTCGCGTCACCGCGACGTTGGCCCACATCGCATTGGCGCGATGTGCCCGCAGCACGAACGTCTTGTCGGCGCCGGCGGGAAGTAGAGCGTCGAGCGCCTCGCTGTAGACCTTCGCCGCTTGTCGCAGTTCGGCCATCGTCGCGACCTGCTCGTCGGTCGGTTTTAGATATTCGAATGTTGAGGGGTGAAGGGTCATCATTCGTGCTTCTTCGCCTGACCGATCTGGTAGGGCATCCATGTCGCGTGACGACCGCGTCCTTCGGTCGAGTCATCTTCGCCCAGAAGATCGACGGACGTGACTGGCACAGGGTTGCCGCCGGAATCGATGACCATCAAATTCACCATTCGATCGCCCCAAACGTGAGCGATAAGAGCGGCGAGAGGCTGACCGGGACTGTGATAGAGACCGATGAAGCTATCGTCAGGATAGAACCAGACGACACGACCGACCGTGGGGATGATGCGGGCCATCAGTTGAAGTACCCGAACCAAACGCCGAAGCCGTGAATGATGCCGATCGGGAAGATCACGCATCCGAACGCCAATAGAACCCAGGCGCCCGCCTTAATACAGACGAGAACATGCGTGACCCAAGCGCAGAATGCCGCGGTCCATCCGACTATAAACAGACCGCTAGCCAGAATAACACCCAAAGACTCCAAATATTTCAAACTACTTCTCCATTGCTACGCGCGACCATAGCGGCCACGCGATTCGCTGAACCCTTAAAGCTTTCGTCTACAGCCTCTCGGCGTCTGATCGATACCTCCCCATCCATTTCCTTACGCGCCATAGCGCCGTGCTGCACGAGCATGTCCTTGCGGTCCATGAACCCCTTGACGGCGATCTTCGCGATCGCCTCGATCTGTCGCGCTTCGTTGAGCGCGCGACGGTATTGAATGACCGTCTTGTCGCCCTTGAGCTCCATCGCGAGCGAGGCTTCCGTCACCTTCTCGCCGGCGGCCGCGGCGATGTCGCGCATCTTTCGACACACCTTCGACTCGGCGATGTCCCGCAGCATGGCTACGTCATCGACCTGCTTTGACGCCTGCGCTTGCAGGACGCCGTAGTGAACCAATAAGCTCGACTGCTGAATCATCGCGTTGGTTAGATCTACCAGCGAGTAAGCCATGTCGCGCTTCAAGGCGGCGGCGTCGATGACGTTTACGACTTTATATGCCATGTGCTGCGTCTTTCTGAACGTCAATTTTGATTTATCATTTATAGCAAAAGCTGCGCGGATGTCACTAGGAAATGAGCTGACTTACAGAGGCGAAGACAGCGTTGAGGTTCAGCTGTTTATCGGCGTCGTGCCAGATTTCCCCAGGTCCGAAGCCGATGACCAGGTTAGCGTCGAGCCTGGCGTCGTACATAATTTTCCCCGCCTCTTCGGAAGCTCTGCCCTTAAAATCGGGAAGAAATGTTCTAACCGTCGTCGCGCCCATGAGCACGATGATCGGCGGCTTCACGATGCTGAGCTCCTTATGGAAGTAGGGCTGAAACATCTTCAATTCCTCTGGCGTGATCGACTTACCCGCCTTGGGGCGCTTGATCATCGCCGTCCAGAACGCCTGCTCCGGACGTATATCGGCTTCATCCATCGCCTCCTGCACGCGCTCTAGCGCGAATGGTCGACGCGAGGGCTTCGACATGAACATCATGTTCTCGGCCTCCTCCTGGGGAGAGGGCGCGTCGAACACGATCATGAACTGGGCGAACTTGCCGATGTACGGTCGAACCGGAACGCAGTCGGCGACCACGGCGCCGAGCATGACGTTATAGACCTTCTCGAGTCGGCGCGTGTCGCTCTCTTCCAGCGACATTTCGCGGTTCACTGGCACGACTCCGGTGATCAAGCCGGGAATGAACTCACGCTGGTATTTAAGCCGGCTGGGGCTGTCTATAGCGGCGTGAGTGGGCTCGATAGCCGCGAAGCTTCCGATGTTCTCCAAGATCGCTTGCTTGGCGACGTTTATCAGCCGCTTGTTCACGCGCGCCACGAAGTCGGACTGGCTCGTGAACTTGACAGTCGCGCCCTTCTCGTTCGTTCTCGCCTCGACGATCGCCTTGGCGGCGTTGGCTGAGAGACCCTTGATGCGCGTGAAGGGGATCATCAGCTTCTCGTCGGTGAGAATCTCGAAGCGACCCGTGGCCGTGTTGATCTCTGGCGCCTCGACCTTGATGCCGAAACGTTCGGCGTCAGCGAGCAGCGCACCGAGCTTATCCTCCTTCACCATCGAGAGCGTCGCGGCATAGAACTCGACCGGGAAATAGGTCTTCAGATACATCGCCTGATAGGAGATCATCGTGTAGGTCACGGAATGGGATTTGTTGAAGCCGTAACCCGCGAAGCCGGCGATCTTATCGAATTGATGTTCCGCCCATTCCGGCAAGCACCCGATAGTCTTGATGCAGCCGTCGACAAATGTACCGCGCTCTTTAGCCATCTCAGCCGGGAGTTTCTTGCCCATTATCTTCCGGAGCTTGTCCGCGTTAGATGCTGAATAGCCTGCGATGACTCGCGAGGCCCGCATAACCTGTTCCTGATAGACATAAACGCCGAAGGTTGCTTTCAGAACGTCCTCAAGAAGAGGATGGTCATACGTCGTTGCTTCCAGACCTTGCTTACGCTTCCAATAGCTGTCCATCATTCCGGACTCCATTGGGCCAGGGCGATACAATGCTGTCGCCGCGGTAATATCGTCGAAGGTTATAGTGCCATCTTTACCGAGTTCCCTAATCAGGCGCCTCATGCCCGCACTCTCGAACTGGAAGCATCCAACAGTTAAACCCTGTGCAAAGTTTGTCAGCACCTTCTCGTCATCGAGAGAGATCGTGGTAAGGTTCACCCTCTTGGAGTGCCGCTCGCGAATGTACTTGGATGCGAGGTCGATGATATCAAGCGTCTGCAAGCCGAGGACGTCGAGCTTGATCAGCCCTTGATCCTCCACGATGCGCTTGTCCCAATTCACGACGCTCTCGTCGCCTTTGCGATGCTCGATGACCGCGCGTTCGCGAAGGTCACAGCCGCCGACGACGATGCCGGAGGCGTGCTGACCCAGGTTGCGCATGACGCCTTCGAGCTTGAGCGAAACGTCCCAGATGCCGGGGAACTTGTCGCGATAGCTGCCGATCTCGGCGACCTGTTCCGCGGCGACCTCGAGCTTAACGTGAGCGCCATGAAGCTTCGGCGTGAACTTGGAGCAGGCGTATTCCCGCTCGTCGAGCCCGAACATCTTGCCGACGTCACGGATCGCCGAGGCGGGTCCAAGCGTTCCGAAGTTGGTGACGCCCGCTACACGCTCCGCGCCGTATTTCTGAACAAGGTACGCAACGATTTCGTGACGGCGTTCTGACATAAAGTCCAGATCAGCATCAGGCAGATCGAGACGATCAGGATTGATAAATCGTTCGAAGAGAAGCCCAAAACGAATAGGATCGCAGTCGGTAATGCCCATAAGAAAAGCAACAAGACTTCCGCCGATCGATCCTCGTCCGGGACCGACAAGTATTCCCACACTTTTCGCATAGCTCACCACGTCCTCTACTAGAAGAAAGTAACCGCCGAAATTCAACGTCTTAAGAACGCCTAGCTCATAGACGAGGCGCGTCTTATAGACCTCCAACTCGGTCGGATCAGGCTTGTAGCCGAACGTGATGTTTCCGAGACGCTTCGCCCATCCGATCTTGCACTTGGCGACGACCTCGGCAAACTCGTCCGGAGCCATTTTCGGCAGCGAGACGGCTTGCTTCTTCCATTCGTACTTGATGGAGTCCGTGAGCGCGACGATATTCTGAAGACCATGCTGAAACGCCGTGTTCGTCTCCGCGGGGTTCGCTCCCCGCTTCAGTAGACGCTTGATCGACTCTCCGCACTCAAGCGTCAAAGCCGCCTTGGTCATCGGATAGAGATCACGGAACGCCGTCGATTTGTTCCACATGCTCGACAGCGGCGTGTTGGAGCAGATCGCGCCCATCACCTCGGCCGCGTCAGCCTCGCCCTTGTCGTAGCAGATCGGCCGCGACACGAGCGGCTTGAAGCCATGATCCCGAACCGCTTCAATCGCCTTCGCGTTGAGGGTGTCGAACAGCGGCGTGTTGATAGGCGTCAGCGTCACATAAACGCTCACTGACAAGCGAATTTTTTCGAGTATCGACAGCGCGTCTTTATGATGGAACACGCTGTAGACGTCGCTAGAAGCGATTGCAGCGTCGTCCGCATTCATGTCTGCGATCTCATTATAGAGATCAGAGAACGACAGCTTGGCGTTATTGTAGAAATGAGCCTCGTCGTTCGCGAGGCTCAGTAGTCGGAACAGTCCGATCATGCCGCGCTCGGACAGGACATAATAGGTCAGAAAGTATTCGGTCGGAGCTTTCTCCTTGCCCTCCTTCTTCGGAGGCTTGCGCCAGGTGTGATCGTCGACCAGGCGGATGCGACATCCGATGATCGGCTTGACGTTCTGTTTCTTGCAGCGGTTCGTTAAGTCGATCATGCCGCTGACGGTCATGGTGTCGGTCAAAGCGATCGCCGTGGCGCCGGCTTTCACGCCCGCATCCACCAGCCGCTCGATCGAGAGTATGGATTCGCCGATACTGAAATTCGAGCGAGCGGCTAGTAGAGCGTGCATGTTTGTTTCCTTTAACCTTCGAGGCCGCGCCATCCCGTGATCGATACCGTGTCGTATTGCAGGTTGGTGGCGATGAGCTTCTCGACGTTCTCGATGTCCGCCTGGGTGTAGAGGTCGCGAGGGCCGTTCAGAAAGACGCGCCCCCTCAAGCGCTCGTCACCCTTGATCCATTCGTACCAGATCACGACCTTCTGCGGCGGGATCGGCGCCGCTTCCACCACCGGATGATCTTCGGGATCGAGAGCGGCGTTATTTCCCGCGGCGTCAGCGCTTGTATCAGTAGTATCCATTAACCATTTCCTTTCAGTGTTATGCGTCCATTTTCGTTGGTGATCGCCCCAAGCGCGGTCAGCGCGTGGATAGCTTGGCTCGTGTGAGAGGCCGCGGTCTCACTCGTCCAATTCAGTTGCGTCATGAGCGCGAAGCAGAGTTCCGTCCGCTTAACGCCTTCCGTTGCTCTCAACAGCATGTCGCAGGCAATTCTCATAAAGCCAGGTTTGTTCGTGAACGGGTTCACGCCTTGGCGAAGCTTGTCGGTCACGGTCACGCCAGCGCGTTCGATCCGTTCGAGAAGATCAACGACCTTCACGGGGTAGAGCGCGGGTGTCGGCGCAACCTCGGGCGTCCGCGACGCGATCGTGATCTGGGCCGACTTCACCTCGATCTTGAACTGCGCCTGAAGCGCCGTCCGCCGAGCTTGAGATCGCGGCGCGCATGTCGCCGAGAACATGCAAAGCGAGCAAATCGGCCCATCGCCCTTGTAGATGATGGGTGAGCCAAAACATCCTGGCGCGAGGCTCTGATCAATCATAATTAACTTGTCTCTCTGGTAGAACGGCCTGCTAATTTCGCTAGCTCACGGTAAATCTTGGAGCGCTCGTAGCCGTAAAGCTCCATGAAGTCGAACACCATAGCAGCTGTGACGCCCTTTGGGGCAGCGAAATCGCGATCTAGCGATTTAGCGACACGCTTGAACGCCTGATAGTCCTTCACCGCCTCGATCAGAAACGCTGGCGGGCTGTCGAGAAACTCCACGAATTGTCGCGTCAACGGCGTCATCTTCGCCATCATGTTCATCTTGCGCTCTTTCGCCTCTAAAAGAACATCTTGCCCCTCGGCCCCATCCGATACAGCCGAATGAAGCGAAGCCGCTTCATCTGTTTCATTATCAAGAGAAGCCGCGTGACCCTCTGTAATCTCTTCCTGAACCCAACGGTTGACATGAAGCTGCATTCCCCGAACCAGATAAGCCCCAAAGGGCACGTTGAATTCAGCCTTCCAGCTGTCGCGCGCCTTGCACCATGCGATGCAAAGCTCCTGCTTAATGTCGGCGAGCATCAGACTTCTGGCGCCGCCCGACTGAGCGCGTCGCCAGACCTTCCAGGCGAAGTTGTCGATCGCCTTCTGATGCGCCGGCGTGAAGATGATCTGGTCGTTCATCGCCTTATGCCCAAATACGCTGCGCGTAACTATCGGCGACCTCGCGATCGACGCGCGACAAACGAGCGCCCCAGGCCGTCTTGAGACCCGCGCGCCAGTCGCCACCCTTCATGACGGCGTATCGACCGGCGTTGATCAGCTCACGAGGCGAGATCGTCGAGGCGACCTTGCCGCCCTTGAAGGCTTCACGGAAATCATTGGCGAAGCTGACGATCTTCTCCGCGTCTTTCTTGTCGATCTGAGCCTGACCGGAAACGACCATCACTTCGACCTTCGGGTCCATGTAGCCGACTTCGACCGTGACGCCGAAGCGGCTATAGTTCGCTGCGTCCTGCATCTGCGTGCCCTGATAGAGCCCGGTTTCATCGCCGGAACCGTTTGTGTTTCCCGTCGCCACAAACCGGAAGTTCGGATGCGGCTTGACGAGACGCATTTCCGGAGGCGCCTCCTTGATGTAGAGCGGCTTGCCTTCGAGCACCGGCTGATAGACCGAGGTCACGGGAGCGATCGCGCGGTCGTATTCGTCGGCGCAATAGATGTAACCCTCGATCATCGCGATCGCGAGCGGCCCATATTGGAAGACGGTCGCGCCGTCCTGAACGACGTACTGCCCGATGATGTGCGATTCTTCGGTGCCGACGGTGTGCTGGACGCGCATGAACGGTCGTCTGACGCAGGCGGCGACCTGTTCGAGAACGGTGGTCTTGCCGGTGCCGTGATATCCCCAGAGGTAGCAGCCCGTGTTGAGCTCCAACGCGATCAGAATGGTCTTGGTCAGCTCGATGTCGAACACATAGTTCGGGTCGCGCTCGGCCAAGAGCAGCTTGGCGTTCTCGTCGTGGTCGTCGAACACAGCGACCATGATGTTGCCGCCGCGAGCGTTCTTAGCGGCTTTCGCCTCACCCAGACCGAACACTTCATGAAACGGCTGACGCGAG